>Ga0163163_10004828_pt1 | contig 11579 bp, 8 predicted proteins | sample S65metaG_FD_119766 | JGI IMG/M metagenome (GOLD analysis project Ga0163163, IMG submission 119766) | Switchgrass rhizosphere microbial communities from Kellogg Biological Station, Michigan, USA - S6-5 metaG | ecosystem: Host-associated > Plants > Roots > Rhizosphere > Soil | place: USA: Michigan... | reverse complement strand
TGTCACCGGAATTCCGGCGAGCCGCGCGACTTCGATGCCATAACTTCGATCCGCAGGTCCAGCTTCAACGGTTCTGAGGAAAATGATTCGATTTCCGGTTTCCTTGACGGTGACATGGAGGTTCCGGATTCCGGGAAGCAAATCCGCAAGCTCGGTAAGCTCATGATAGTGCGTGGCAAAGATGGTCTTTGCGGCAATCTTTGACTGGATATGTTCAATGACGGCCCACGCCAGAGACAATCCATCAAATGTGGCCGTGCCGCGGCCAATCTCATCGAGAACGATCAGACTTCTACGGGTCGCCGAATTGAGGATCAGCGCCGTTTCCGTCATCTCGACCATAAAGGTCGACCGCCCACGCGTGAGGTTGTCCGATGCACCAATACGGGTAAAGATCCGGTCCGCAAGGGGAAACTTCATCAGATGAGCCGGAACAAAGGATCCCATCTGGGCCAGGATCACCAGCAGTGCGGCCTGCCTCAGATAAGTCGACTTGCCTCCCATATTCGGTCCCGTGATGACCAGGATCTGATCGGTGGAGTCGTTCATGTATAAGTCGTTTGGAACGAAGCGGTCCGCCCTCTGTTGTTCGGCTAAAGCTTCAATTACCGGATGACGTCCCTGCCGGATGACCAGCTCATCATTATTAATAGCGATCTGCGGACGGGAGTATCCATACTTCGAAGCAATTCCGGCGAAATTCGCCAGAACATCCAACTCGGCTATAACCGAAGCCGTGTGGCGGATTCGGGCGGCTTCAGCGGCAATTCGACTACGGATAACCTGGAAAAGGCGTTTTTCAATTTCGAGAATGCGTTCTTCGGCCGTGAGAATCTTTTCTTCGTATTCCTTGAGCTCCGGAGTCGTATATCGCTCCGCGCCAACGAGCGTCTGCTTCCGATCGTAATCGGGAGGAACCAGGTGCCTATTCGAATTCGAGATCTCGATGTAGTAGCCGAAGACACGATTGAACCGAACCTTCAGAGACGAAATTCCCGTCCGTTCACGTTCCCGGATTTCCAGCGATGCGAGATAACTCTTCCCGCCTTTCGAAAGAACGCGCAATTCATCCAGTGACAAGTCGTACCCGTCGCGAATCACACCGCCATCCATCATGGTGGGTGGAGGATCGTCGGCAATGGATTCATTGAGCAGGGAATTCAGATCCTCCAGCAGGTCCAGACGCCGGTGCAATTCTCCAAACCGTCCCGCCTTCAGTTTGGATATCGCGTCGGCAATACGTGGAAGGCAGACCATGGAACTGCGAAGAGAAATCAGTTCTCGCGGGCCGGCAGTACCGATCGTGATTTTCGAGAGGAGTCTTTCGATATCGAAGATGCCATCGAAGGATTTGTGAACCGTGTCGATGGCCACGGCAGAACCTGCGAGTTCTCCAACCGCGTCGTAGCGGCTTTCAATCTCCACTGCATCGATCGATGGTCGCATCATCCACGCGCGCAGCAGTCGCGCGCCCATTCCGGTGTGAGTCCGGTTCAACACCCCGATCAACGTATCTTTGCCGTGGCCATCCCCGCCACCGCCAGGCGATTCGAACAGTTCCAGGTTTCTAATGGTGGCGGAATCCAGAATCAGATAGTTCGCCGAATCCTGGTAGACGATGGAGTTGACATGCTCCAGCGCGGCTTTCTGAGTCTGACGCACGTAGTGAACGATGGCGCCGCAGGCGCCGACGGCAGCGAGCCGACCGGTCAGGCCAAATCCGTCAAGGGTGGCGGTTTGCAACTGGTCCTTGAGGATGCGATTGGAGTAGTCCGCGTCAAAGAGCCAGTCTTCGATGCTGGTTTTGGCGATGCCATTCAAGACCTGCACTGCTGTCTTCAAACGGTCCGGAAATACAACCTCTCGCGGGGCAAAGTGATCAGACTCCAGCATGAGGAGGTTCCATCGATTGGGGCCTGAGAATTCAACGGCGCGAAATTCTCCGGTCGAGACATCGAGGAAGGCGCAACCCAGGGTTTCTCCGATCTCCGTAACGGCGAGGAGATAGTTGTTCTCGCCGGGCGTCAAGACGTTGCTATCCGTAATCGTGCCGGGAGTGACGACGCGGGTAATTTCGCGCCGGACGATTTTGACGCCTTTCTGCGGAGCCTCCATTTGATCGCAGATAGCAACCTTGAAACCTTTTCGAAGGAGCCTGGCGATGTATCCATCGGCGGCATGGAAGGGAACCCCGCACATGGGAACCGGATTTTCACGTTCTTTATGACGGGCCGTGAGAGTGATTTCCAGTTCGCGAGAGGCGGTTACGGCGTCTTCAAAGAAAAGCTCGTAGAAGTCTCCAAGCCGGAACATCAGAAGCGCGTCGGGCACTTCCTGTTTCATGGCGTGGTACTGCCGCATCATGGGGGTGAGGTCCTGCTCGGGCATCGCGATACTGTAGCAAAGTAAATCCAGTTTTGTAGGCGCGGTCTATGACCGCGCGCTATGTTGCCATCAACCTGCCTTGAAATCAGGAAATTGCGCGGTCGCATACCGCGCCTACAACTGCACCAATCAGCTTGTTTCTGACTTTTTTTGCAAAGCGACCCTCAGGATTCGGATAATAGCCAGACATGCGAATTTTGGCAGTCGACACGAGTTCGGAACGTGGCAGCGTCTGTATCACGCACAACGACGTGGTTCTTGGCGAAATTCGCCTGGCGTCATCCGTGCAGCATGCCGAACGCCTGTTTCGTTCTGTGGAATTCCTGCTGGCATCGCTGCCGATCACTCTTGGGGACATCGATCTGTTTGTGGCTTCCCGTGGCCCGGGTTCGTTTACGGGTCTGCGCGTCGGGCTTGCCGCGATGGAGGGCTTTGCTTCCGCACATCAGCAGCGCGGGGCAGGGGTATCGACACTGGAAGCGCTGGCCTGGAAGACTGGTATCGAAAATGAGCTCATTGCATCTGTGATCGACGCCAGGCGCGGCGAAGTCTATGGCGGACTGTACCGCCGCGTTGCGAACCGCCTGGTGGAGGAACGTTCTCCGGTAGTGCAGAAGCCGGAGCTGTGGTTTGAATCTCTGCCGGACGTCCGCATTCACGTTTGCGGGGACGGGGCATTGAAATATCGATCATTCGTCAATCGACCGGGCTGGCTCTTCTGTGATATGGATCTTTATCTCGCGGTAGCGATGGCGCAAATGGCGTCCACGGTTCATTGTGGCCCGTTGGAACCTTTGTATGTGCGCAGGACCGATGCGGAGACTGCATTGGAGGCACGACATGACAGCGTTGCAGGTCCAAGTCCGAAAAGTCAGAAAATCTGACATTGATCGAATTGTCGACATTGAACGGTCGTGGTTCCACCTGTCGCACTGGTCCATCGACAGCTATTACCGCCTGCTGAACGACGACGGATTTACCACCAGCTTCGTTGCGGAGACGGAAGATGAAACAGGCAAACTATCCATCGTCGGATTCGTGATCTTTCATGTCGCCGCGGGGGTTTCGGAGATCTACAACATTGCCGTAGATTCCAACCACGCAAGGCAGGGAATTGGCCGCCGCCTGTTGGCCGCTGCCATTGAAGAATCGCAGAATCGTAATGCGGCCCGCGTTGTCCTCGAGGTCCGAAAGTCCAATAGCGGGGCGATCAAGTTCTATGACGAGTTCCGTTTTACCGTGATTGGCGAGCGCAAGAACTACTACTCGAATCCCATCGAAGACGCCTTCGTCATGGAGTACAGGATTTCTGAATCCGGGTGGCGAATCCAAAGTTGAAGTCGGACGAGGCGTGTGTTAGGTTGGCCTCACAGAGAGGAGCGTGACCATGCAGGAAGAGGAGATCAAGCAACACCTGATGTCTTCAAGCCCCGAATTCCGCCGTCTGGTAGAGGAACACCATCAATTCGAAGGTAAGTTACAGGAGCTCCAATCCCACCATTTCCCTTCGGAGAAAGATCTAATCGAAGAAGCCACTCTGAAGAAGAAAAAACTGCATCTGAAAGACGAAATGAACGCGCTGATCCGGAACTTTCGAAACGAGATGAGTCATCAACATTCGTAAAACCACATCCGCCAGGCCGGAGGCCCTCGCCTCCGGCTTTGCATCTGTGCCAGGAAATATCCTTCCACCACGATGATCGCTCCAGACGCGTTTCGATTTCTCATACCGCTGCTCATCCTCACCGCCGCCTCGTTCGGCATGGGCTGGGTCGCCCTGGGTGTTTTTCTGTTACTCCTGACGTCCTTCGTGGCATTCTTTTTCCGCAATCCACCTCGTACCATTCCAAAGGATCCGTCGATTATTGTTTCGCCGGCCGACGGGAAGGTCGTGAAGATCGACAGGGTCGGAAGCGTTACGAAAGTCAGTATCTTTCTTTCGCTCTTTAATGTTCACGTCAACCGCAGTCCGATTGCCGGAAGTATCGAGGCCCTGGACTATCGGAAAGGGAAGTTCAAGGCGGCCTACAACCATTCGGCCAGCGTCGAAAACGAACGGAATACGATCATGGTCAGCAACGGCCGAATCAATCTGGTATTCATTCAGATCGCCGGTGTTGTCGCCCGCCGGATCGTATTCTGGAAGCGAATCGGGGACAGGGTGGAAAAGGGAGATCTTGTGGGATTGATACGTTTCGGCTCCCGAGTGGATATACTGTTTCCCGCAGGAACCGAAGTCACGGTGGCCGTAGGTGACAGGGTCCGGGGCGGATCGAGCCCAATTGGCGTGATTGTCAAAACAAATGGCTGAACGACGCGGAAGACGCAGACCTCACAAGAACCGGCCGAACCCTCGAAGCGAACGCCTGCAAAGCGGACTGTCGCTGATCCCGAGTCTGTTTACGATCGGCAACATGTTCTGTGCCTATTTTTCCGTCATTTCCACGTTCAAAGGCAACTATGATTACGCGGCAATGGCGATCGGCGTTGGCGTCGTGCTGGACGGCCTCGATGGAAGGATCGCCCGCATGACTCACACATCGAGCGAATTCGGAGTGCAGCTCGATTCAATAGCCGACGTGTTGACGTTTGGAATTGCGCCCGCCGTTCTTGCCCTCATCTGGGGACAGAATCATATCGCCGGGCTGGCGAATCCTTCCATCGTTCTGCCGGACCTGCAGTCCGGCATTGCCATTTACGTTACGGCGCACTTGCGGCATTGGAGCTGGATCGTCACATTCGTCTTTATGGTCTGCGGCGGCTGGCGTTTGGCTCGATTCAATGTGCAGTCTCAGAGTCCCCTGGATACCGGCGGCAAGCGAAACTTCGTCGGGCTTCCCATACCTGCCGGGGCTGGATTAATTGCGGCCATCATTCATTTTTTCAAATCGCCGATCGTTGACGTTATTCCCGCAATGTTCTGGTATCTGCTGGTTCTGCTGACGGGCTTACTGATGGCCAGCACCATCCGATATCCCAGTTTTAAGGAACTTCATTTTCTGAAACGGGGCTCAAGATTGACGCTGTTTGCCACGGCAAGTCTTATCGGATTGATCTACTTCTACTCCGAAGTCATGCTTCTGTTGATCTCGATGGCTTATGTTTCCTCCGGTCTCGTGATGCATACCCTGCGCCGCTTCGCTCCGCACGCACCCGCTCTGGGCGAACCTGCGCATGGTAATATCAAAACGTGAATCTCGACAGACTTCAAAGAGCTCCAAACATTGCGATCGTTGGCTCGTCCTCTCCTGTAGGGAAAGAACTGAAAGATCTAATTCAGGAGTCCGGACTGCCCGTCGGCAACGTCAAGCTGACGGATACCGAAGAATACGCGGGTCTGCTCCAGGAATTTGCCGGACAGATCCAGATCACGCAGGTGATCTCTCCGTCGGCATTTGAAAATGTCGACATCGCCTTCTTTACATGCAGTCCGGAGATCATGAGGGCCTTTGCCGCCAGTGGCGCCGCGATTCCGGAAGTATCGATCGATTTGACCCAGACCGGCCGCGAGGGAACACTCTTCCTCAATGGATTGACGAGTCTGAGTCTTATCAGTCCTATCCGCGACTCCGCATATTTCATCAGTCCCCATCCTTCGGTGATCGTACTCGCTCGGATTCTATCCGGCCTTCAACGCAGATTCGCGGTGGAATCCGTCTCGGTAACGATACTCGAACCGGTTTCCGAACGAGGCGCTGCCGGAATCGACGAACTGCAGGAACAGACGGTCCGGCTTTTGAATTTTCAGCCAGCGGGAAGCAAGTTGTTCAATGGACAAATTGCGTTCAACATCCTCTCCGAAACCGAAGCTGCCAACGGAACCGAGAGTCTGATTCGAGACCAGCTTGCCGCTATCCTTGGAAATTCTGTTCCGTCGCCCAGCTTGATGGTGCACCAGGCGCCCGTGTTTCACTCGGAATCGTTTTCCATGTTTGTACGATTTGCCAAAGCGACCGCGCCAACCACGGACGAACTGCGAGGCTGCCTCGCCGATGCCGGCGGCGGCATTGTGGTGAACGAGAATCCAGAAGATGGGCCATCGCCGGTCAGCGTTGTAGGTTCGGACAAGGTTCATATCGGCCGTATTGCCCGGGACCCTGGCGATCCGTCGGCATACGGCTTCTGGATCGCTGCCGACAATCTGCGGATAGCGGCGTCCAATGCGCTCGGTATTGCAGAGAGCATCATGTTGTCCGCAGCAACTCCACGTTAAAAGATCGGCGCCTGTAGGGGCGGTCTATGACCGCCCAATATTCTTCAAAATGTGACATCGTGGGCGGTCATAGACCGCCCCTACAAGGAACGCGACATCAGGCATGGGAGTCGGGTATTTTCTAAAATCCGGGTTCGTTCTTGCCAATCACCGGCTTCGAATGTTGCTTGTCGATATTCTTTGGAAAATATTTCATCTCGTATCGACTGTGGTTTTGTTTTCAGCGACAACGGTATGGCTGATACAGGACGTCGCAAAATACCAGTGGCAGGGACCGGAACTGACACCATCCAATCCTATTCTGCTGGCCATGGCTTTAGCGGATTTGGGGACAAGATACTCCGGGACTTTGGTCTGGGCAGGCCTTGGCGTTGTCGGTGGTGCTGTTGCTCTGTGGATTTTCTTTGAAGCGTTTTTCAGAGGTGGTGTTGCACATTTCTGGATCTACGCCGGCACCCGCGTCGCGTTCCTTTCAATCATAGGGTCTTCTCTGATGGTGCTCCTGGCATTGACGACACACGAAGACCCGTCCGTATCCGGGGGATGGTTCCAGGCGGGGATCGTTTCCACGGTGATTCTTCTTGGAATCTGGTGGATCCTCAATGTTGCCGAAACTCTCATCCGTCGTGATGCGGTAGAACTTCTTGCAACCCATCTGGAGACCGTATCCGGTGCGCTGGCGTCGCTCCTCGGATTGCAGCTGCTTCTGTCGGTGGCGGCACTGACCACGCTGGGTCTCAGCATCCGGATGATGTTTCATTCATCGAGCCCGGCGCCTTTTCTCGCGGCCGCATTCCTGATGACGGCCGCATTGCTGACCTGGACCGTTGTGCATAGTTACCTGGTCGTCGTGCGCTATTCGACGATTGATATAATGAGGGGCAATGTCGTCGAACCTTGAAACCATTCTTGTCCTGGATTTTGGATCTCAATACACACAACTTATTGGGCGGCGAATTCGTGAAGCGAGTGTTTATTCGGAAATCGTTCCGTTCAACACGTCTCTGGACGCGATTCGCGCACATCAGCCGCGAGGGATCATCCTTTCCGGAGGTCCCGACTCGGTGTATGAAGCCGGCGCTCCGGCCTGCGATCCGCGCGTATTCGATCTCGGCATTCCCATACTCGGTGTCTGCTACGGCATGCAGCTGATTGCGAAGGAACTCGGCGGCAAAGTGGAGCCATCGACTCACCGGGAATACGGCTCGAGGGAAATCCAATCGACAGGACCGTCGTGTCTGCTGGATGGAATGAAGCGTGTCTGGATGAGTCATGGGGATTTGATTCTGGAACCACCATCCGGATTCTCTGTCACGGCGCGAAGCAATACGGCGATGGCGGCGATGGAAAACCCGTCGCGTAAAATCTTCGGTATACAATTCCATCCGGAAGTCACACATACCGACAACGGAAGCGCGCTGTACCGCCGTTTCATTTTTGATATCTGCGGATGTCAAGGCTCGTGGACCATTGGATCCTTCATCGACCGCGCCATCGAACGCATTCGCGAACGCGTGGGCGACGGACGCGCGATCGTGGCAATCAGCGGCGGCGTCGATTCCACCGTCGCCGCAGCTTTGGTTCATCGTGCTATCGGCGACCGGCTCACCGGAGTGTTTGTCAATAACGGCCTGCTCCGAAAGAACGAGTTCGAGAAAGTCCTCGCGATTCTTCAGAACAATCTTCATCTCAACGTGCGCGGTGTCGACGCATCAGACCGTTTTCTCAACAAACTGGCGGGAGTGACCGAACCCGAGAAGAAGCGAAAGATCATCGGCGCGGAGTTCATCAGCGTTTTCGAAGAGGAAGCAACGCGCGGCGAAGCCGTGGATTTTCTCGTCCAGGGAACTCTTTATCCGGATGTCATCGAATCGGTGTCGGTCAAAGGGCCGTCGCAGACCATCAAGTCGCATCACAATGTGGGTGGCCTGCCGGAACGCATGAGATTGAAGCTGGTTGAGCCGCTCCGTGAACTGTTCAAGGATGAAGTCCGGCGTGTGGGAATGGAGCTGGGACTGCCGGAAGACATGGTGTGGCGGCAACCCTTTCCCGGACCAGGACTCGGCGTGCGCATTATGGGTGAAATCACGCGGGAAGGAGTTCGGCTGTTGCAGGACGCCGATGAAATTCTGGTTGCCGAAATCAAGAAGGCAGGCCTGTACCGCGACATCTGGCAATCCTTTTGTGTGCTGCTGCCGGTAAAGAGCGTCGGAGTGATGGGAGACAACCGGACATACGATCACACCATCGCGGTTCGCGCTGTGCATAGCACCGATGGAATGACTGCGGACTGGGTGCGGCTGCCTTACGATGTTCTGAATTCCGTTTCCACTCGAATCGTCAACGAAGTGAAGGGTATCAACCGCGTCGTGTACGACATCACATCGAAACCACCGGCAACCATCGAATGGGAGTAGACGTGTCGCAATTCGTTCATCTTCACCTGCATTCCGGATTCAGCCTGCTCGACGGCGCCTGCAGTCACGAGGCTCTTGCGGAGAAGGCCAAAAAGTCCGGCATGCCCGCCATTGCCGTGACGGATCACGGCAATCTTTTTGGAGCGATGGGTTTCTATGACGCCGCAACGAAGGCCGGCGTGAAGCCCATCATCGGCTGCGAGATGTACGTCTCCAAGACGACGCGCCAGGATCGCGACCCGTCATCGGGCCGGCCGAATCACCTGATCCTTCTCTGTGAGAATGAAACCGGATACAGGAATCTCGTCAAGCTGGTATCCAAAAGCTACCTCGAAGGGTTCTATTACAAACCACGCATCGACAAGGATCTGCTGGCCGAACACAGCGAAGGCATCATCGGCTTGTCCGCCTGTCTGAATGGGGAAGTTTCCGCGAATGTCCTGGCTGGACGATTCGAAGAGGCGCGAACAGCGGCCGGACGTTTTCAGGACATCTTCGGCAAGGATCGATTCTTTCTGGAGATTCACGACCACGGTCTGGATAAGCAGCGGAAGATCATTCCCGACATGCTGAAGATTTCCGAGCAGACCGGGATAAAAACGACGGCATCCAACGACTGTCACTACATGGAACGCGACGATTGCCGCGCCCACGACGTTCTCCTGTGCATTCAAACAGGGAAGACCATCAACGAACTGAACCGGATGAAATTCTATACGGATCAGTTCTACGTCAAAACGCGGCAGGAGATGGACGACGTGTTCGGCGAAATTCCCCACGTCCTCGATCAGTCCGTTGAGATTGCCGAGCGCTGCAGCCTGAAACTTCAGAAGGTGGGAAATCCTTTTCCCGAGTTTACCGTTCCACCGGGTTTCACGATCGATTCCTACTTTGCAAAAGTCGTGCAGGACGGTTACGAGGAACGGATGCAGTTTCTCAAGCCGCTATCGGACAAAGGGCTGCTGAAGAGTCCGATCTCCATGTACGAAGAGCGCATGAATCGGGAAGTCAAGATGATCCAGAACATGAAGTTCTCCGGATATTTCCTGATTGTCTGGGATCTCATCCGATACGCGCGGGAATGCGGCATTCCGGTCGGCCCGGGCCGCGGTTCGGCTGCCGGAAGCCTGGCGTCGTACTGCATGCGCATCACGGACATCGATCCGCTTCAGTACGGCCTTCTCTTCGAGCGCATGCTGAATCCCGAACGAGTCTCATTGCCCGATATCGACATTGATTTCTGCACCAATCGCCGCGGTGAAGTAATGGACTATGTCACGCGGAAGTACGGGAGGGACAACGTCGCACAGATTATTACCTTTGGGACCATGGCCGCTCGAGGTGTCTTGCGCGATGCCGGACGCGGTATGGACATGCCCTATGCCGAAGTGGACCGGATCGCGAAGATGGTTCCCACCGAACTGCACATCACGCTCGAAAAGGCCATCAAGGATAATCCGGAACTCAAGAGCCTGGTGAACGCAGACCCTCGAGTCCGCGAATTGATGGACATCGCAAAGCGCCTCGAAGGCCTGGCGCGGCACGCGTCCACGCACGCGGCCGGTGTGGTGATCTCGCCACAGCCGCTAACCGATATCGTTCCACTATACAAATCCAGCAAGGACGAAATCACGACGATGTACCCGATGACGGACATCGAGAAGATCGGCCTGCTCAAAATTGATTTCCTTGCACTGACCACGCTGACCATCATCGACGACACGCTGAAAATGCTGAAGCAGCAGGCCGGGATCGAACTGGATATGGACAGCCTGTCGTTCGATGACGAGAAGACCTACGAGCTGTTCTCCGCCGGTCTCACCAATGGCGTGTTCCAGTTTGAAAGTTCGGGGATGAAAGACATTCTGCGTCGGTTCAAACCGTCGAGCCTGGAACACATCACGGCGCTTAACGCGCTGTATCGTCCCGGGCCCATTGGCGGGGGCATGATCGATGACTTCATCAGCCGCAAACACGGTAAAAAGAAAGTCGAGTATGAGCTGCCGGAACTGAAGGGAATTCTGGAAGAGACCTACGGCGTCATCGTCTATCAGGAACAGGTGATGCAGATTGCAAACCTTGTCGCGGGCTATTCACTCGGTGAAGCCGACCTGTTGCGCCGCGCGATGGGCAAGAAGAAGGTCGAGGAAATGGCCGCCCAGCGTGCGAAATTTGTCGCGGGTGCGCAGGAAAAGGGCTTCAAGGATGCAAAGAAGGTCACGCGGCTCTTTGACCTGATGGAGCAGTTCGCCGGTTATGGATTCAATAAATCGCATGCCGCGGCGTACGCTGTGCTCGCCTACCGAACCGCATATCTGAAAGCGCACTATCCGCACTTCTTTCTGGCTGCGATTCTGACCAGTGAGCGCGGGAGTCAGGAAAAAATCGTCAAGTACATCAATGAATGCCGCGAGATGGGTATTTCCATCCTGCCTCCGGATGTGAACCACAGCGATGTGTACTTCACGCCAACCTCCACCGGGATTCGTTTCGGCCTGACGGCAATCAAGAATGTTGGTGAGAACGCCATCGTTTCGATTGTTGCCGGCAAGCCATTCAAGTCT
>Ga0163163_10004827_pt1 | contig 11581 bp, 8 predicted proteins | sample S65metaG_FD_119766 | JGI IMG/M metagenome (GOLD analysis project Ga0163163, IMG submission 119766) | Switchgrass rhizosphere microbial communities from Kellogg Biological Station, Michigan, USA - S6-5 metaG | ecosystem: Host-associated > Plants > Roots > Rhizosphere > Soil | place: USA: Michigan... | reverse complement strand
TGCGCACGGACCGCGTGAGCCCTCCGTAATTCCACCAATCGGTCATGACGGTGGGGATGAATTCCTGCCTGCGCTGATCGTCAACCTTGACCACGATCACATTGCCCTTGTCGTGCACGTTGCCGGTAATTTCAAACTGGAACGGCGTGAAGCCGCCCGAGTGCTCTCCCACCTTGACGCCGTTGATGAAGACCATGGCGCGATAGTTGGCCGCCCCGAACCACACGAAGATCCGATGTCCGGCTGGCGTGGGGCAATCGAATTCGCGCTTGTACCAGACCGTGCCTTCGTAGAACATCAGGTCCGGGCGCTGCGTGTTCCAGTCGCCCGGAACCTGCAGGCGATCGGCGGTATCGAAATCGTATTCGATGAGGTCGCTCTTAGATTTTGGCTTCTTATTGGCGCCGAAACCGCCGTCGGACTGCGGTTGGTAGCGATAGTCGTAGTAGCCTGATTCGTACGGATCGACGATGACACGCCACGATCCGTTCAGACTGATGCCGTAGCGCGATGCGGTGCTCTGGATAAGCTCCGTCTCCGCGCCCGCCATGGGAATGACGCCCAGGCAAAACAGCGCGAAGAGGAGACGCGGGGAGGACATATTCGGACTCCAGCATACCTGATTTCACACGTCGCGCATGCGGCTCGCCCAACAGCCCGTAGAGATAACCTTTGAGGTATTTGAGACACGGCCGTGCGGGTCCATACTGGGGGCGCGGAGGTGTCGAATGAAGTTGGCCCTGGTGGCTCTTGTGGCGGTGCGCCTGCTGGCGGCGGGCGACCCCGCCTCGGACTTTTTCCCGCCGAATAGCAAGGTCGTGTTTGGCGTTCGCGTGCCTGCGATCGTGGAATCATCCCTGTTTAAGGATGCGGGCACGGGTGCGCAGCAGTTGAGCGAAGACTGGCTGAAGGTGGTGGCGATCACGGGCTTCGACCCGCTGCACGATATCGATGAGATCCTGCTGGCCTCCCCCGCCGACAATGAGAAAGCGGCGGCCCTGCTGGTACTGCGCGGCAGGTTCGATCTCGAACGTTTGAGCACCGGAGCAACTCGCTACCATGGCGTGGCGATGGTGGGAGGGGGCAAGGACGGCAAGGGCGTACTGGCCCTGCTGGACGCCGGCACCCTTCTGGCCGGCGACACCCTTGCGGTTCATGCCGCCATCGACCGTCGCGGACACAACTCCGCCCTGGATGGCGCGCTGGCGGCGCGCGTGCAGTCCCTGCGCGAGCGCTTCGACGTCTGGGGCACGGGCGAGCGCCCCGAGGGCTTCATTGTCCCCACCGGCAAGAACGAGCAGTTCGAGTCCGTCGACCGCTTCGAATTCGGATTGCGCGTCAGCAAAGGATTCGAACTCGACGCCGAGATCCATGTGCGCTCACCGAAGGATGCCGATAAAATGGCAGCCACGCTGCAGTTGATGAAGGCGATGATGAGCGCGCAAGCCGAACCGGCGCCGAAGATTGACCTACAGGTAAACGCCGGCACCATCAAGATCTCGCTCGCGATCTCCGAGGAAGGCCTGATGAAGATGATGGCGGCCCGCCGCGGCGCAACCGCACCCGTAATCGACCGGGCCGGCCCTCCCGTCATCGTAAGTTCGGAATCCAACCCATCGGCGCCGGACGGCAAGGTCAGCGGCACGAGCGTTTTCGTACTGCCGGGGAAGAAGTAGTTCTATTCCACCGTGACGCTTTTCGCCAGATTGCGCGGCTGATCCACATCGCAACCGCGCCGCACGGCAATGTGGTACGCCAGCAACTGCAAGGGCACGATGGCCAGGATCGGCGTCAACAACTCCGACGAATGCGGGATCTCGATCACATGGTCGGCGACCTTGTGGACCTTGTCGTCGCCCGCCGTGACGATCGCCAGTACGATGCCGTCGCGCGCCTTGACTTCCTGAATGTTGGAGAGCGTCTTGTCGTAAAGTAGCGAGCTTTCCACGCTGTTGCAATCGTGGGTGGCGAGCACCACTACGGGGAGCTTCTCATCGATCAGCGCGTTGGGGCCATGCTTCATCTCGCCGGCGGGATAGCCTTCGGCGTGGATGTAGGAAATCTCCTTCAGCTTGAGCGCGCCTTCGAGCGCGATCGGGAAATGCACCCCGCGGCCGAGGAAGAGAAAATCCGTGGAGCGGTGCAGTTCCTTGCCCAGAGCTTCGTACAGCGGGTCGTGTGACAGCACCGCTTCCAGCTTGCCGGGCAGCAGCACCAATTCCTGCACCAGCGCCCGCGACTCTGCTTCACCCAGGCTTCCGTTGGCCTGCCCGAGGTACATCGAGAGAATGAAAAGCGCCGTCAACTGGCAGGTGAACGCCTTGGTGGACGCGACGCCGATTTCGGGACCGGCGTGCGTATAGATTGTGCCCGCCGCCTCGCGCGTAATCATCGAACCGACCACGTTGCAGATGGCGAGCGTGCGAGAACCTTTACTCTTCGCTTCCCGCTGGGCCGCCAGCGTGTCGGCAGTTTCTCCGGACTGCGAGATCACGATCGTCAGCGTATTGGGGACAACGATCGGATCGCGGTAGCGGAACTCGCTGCCGTAATCCACCTCGCACGGGACGCGCGCCAGCCTCTCGATCATGAACTTGCCGCAGAGAGCGGCGTGCCAGCTGGTGCCGCAGGCGATGATTTTCACCTGTTTGAAGCCGGCGAACTCCTCGGGCGTGATCTCCACTTCGTCCAGAAAGATGCGGCCGGTCTCCTGGCCCACGCGGCCCAGAGTGGTATCGCGAACCGCGCGCGGCTGCTCAAAGATTTCCTTGAGCATGAAGTGCTGGTAGCCGCCCTTCTCCGCTTCGATCGGATTCCACAGAATTCGCGAGACCTGGCGTTGCACGCCGCGGCCGTCGAAATCGCAGATCGATACACCTTCGGGCGTCAGGATCGCCATATCGCCATCGGCCAGGAAGAACATGTCCTGCGTGTGCGACAGGATGGCAGGCACGTCGCTGGCAACGAAGTATTCGTTCTTTCCGATGCCGATGACGACAGGCGGACCGAAGCGCGCGGCGATAATCTTGTACGGATCGCTACGCGAGATTACCGCAAGGGCAAAGACACCAGTCAGCTCCTTGACGGCGGCGCGCACCGCCTCTTCTAAATTGCCCTCGAAGTGCTTCTCCACCAGGTGCGCGATGATCTCGGTGTCGGTCTCGGTCTTGAAAACGTGGCCCTCGTGCTGTAGCTGCTGCTTGAGCACCAGGTAGTTTTCGACGATGCCGTTGTGCACCACGACGATGTCGCCCTTACAATCGCGGTGCGGGTGGGCGTTCTCCTCCGTGGGACGTCCGTGGGTGGCCCAGCGCGTATGGCCGATGCCGAAGGACCCATCGATGGGGTTCATCCGTATGGCTTCTTCCAGGTTGCGCAGCTTGCCTTGGGCGCGGCGGACCGCGAGTTGCTCGTCATCGCAGTAAACCGCGAGCCCGGCGGAATCGTATCCGCGATATTCGAGGCGTTTCAGACCTTCCAGAATGATCGGAACTGCGCGATGAGTACCAATGTAACCGACGATCCCACACATAATTCCATTATAGGGGCTGCTTACAGGGAGCCCGGCGAAAACGCGTCAATCGAGAATTTCGACGCGATACTCTTCGATCACGGGATTGGCTAGAACCTCGTGAGCGGCGGTTTCGATATCGCTTTGCGCCTGCTCGCGAGTGGTGCCGGGGGCGAGCGCAATTTCGAAGAACTTGCCCTGGCGCACCTCGGCGATGGCGGCGAACCCGAGGCCATTGAGGGCGGAGCGCACCGTCTGGCCCTGCGGGTCGAGTACGGTGGACTTCGGAGTTACGAATACGCGAGCTTTCATGGGGAACTCCGATTATCGCATGGCAGGCGGCTTGCCCTGAAGCAACAGTAGTATCCTGAATGAATGGGATGTGGAAGCGGTGGAAGCAATTTCAACCAGATCAGCAACGCCATCCGGCCGGGCGCCCGCAAGGTTTTTTGCGTGAAGTTCCAGAAGGAGATGGAAGGACTGGACGAAATCCCGTTCGAAGGCCATCCGCTGGGGCAGAAGATTTACGACAGCGTCTCCAAGGAAGCGTGGAAGATGTGGGTCGAGCATATGAAGATGCTCATGAACGAATACCGACTCAACCTCGGTACGTCCCAAGCCCAGGAATTCCTGCTCGAACAGATGGATAAGTATTTCTTCGGCGAGGGCGCACAACTGCCCCCCGACTTCGTCGCGCCTAAGTCGAAGGGCTGAACGTCTCCAGCGCGGTCGCGATCTGGAACCGCAGTTCCGCATGGGACCGCCGCAACGCAAGTTCCACCGCGTCGGCCGTCTCCCCTCGCGCGAAAATGAAGCCCAGGTAACTCGACCCCTCGGGCAGCGGTACCAGCAACTGCCCCTCCGTCGCCGTGATCGTCACATCTTCGATATCGGCCACCGCCATCGCGCGTTCCATGCCCTCCACCCCGTGATAGATACCGCCCGGCCGCGGGATTGGAATCATGATCACGCCCGACGCCGGCCCGTCCACCTCGGCCATCCACACATTGCCGCCGAGCGCGTGCACCAGAATCAATTCTTCGAGCGGAATCCCGTCGGCCATCCTTATGGCGCGCGCGCACAGCCCGCCGATGGGCCGCGCGTGCACCTCCAGGATCCATGCGCCTTCGTCGTTGTAGCGCAGCTCCGCATGCACCGGCCCGTGCCGCAGGCCGAGCGCCTCCGCGGCCTGCGCGGTAGTCTCGATCAGCGCCGCTTGCACGCCCGCCGCTTCGCGCGATGGCGTAACGTAGATGGTCTCCTCGAAATACGGCCCTTCCATCGGATCCGGTTTATCGAAGATCGCGATGGGCTGGAGTTTGCCGTCCGTAATCAGGCCCTCCACCGCGAACTCGCGGCCCGGAATGTAGCTCTCCACCTGTAACTCGCGCTCGCCGATCTTCGCAATCCGCCGAAACGCCGCCAGGAACTCGCTCGCGTCGTTGGCGCGGATCACGCCCCGGCTGGCCGAAAGCCCCAACGGCTTCAGCACACACGGGTACGGCGCACGCGCGGCCACTGCTGTCGGATCGTCCGAGAGGCCGGCGCGAAAGTACGTGGGCACACGCATCCCCGCCGCCTGAAACAACTGCCGCGAGATGTGTTTATCGTGGCAGGCGCGCGCCGCAGCCTCCGTATGGAACGGCACACCGAGCATCTCCGCCGCCGCGGCAGCCAGCACCGCCGGACGATCTCCCACCGCCGCCACCCCATCCACGCGCAAGCCGCGCAGCGCCTTGAGCGATTCCTCAATCTGATCGAACTTCACCGCAATCGCCCGATCGCCCCAAGGGTCGTCGAGAATGTGGCAGCGATCCGTCGCCAGCGTGACGTCCACTCCCAGTCGCCGCGCCGCATCGGCAAAGACACGGATCTGGTACCCGGTAGTCGCCGCAAAAAGCAGTAAATGTTTCGCCACCAATTCAATTGTAAGTGGGGGCAGCCAATCCTGGCTGCAGCCGCCTTTAAGGCGGCGCTCTGCCGATTCTCTTTAGAACTCCCCTGCCCCGGCAACACCACATAAAAGATGATCCACTACGAAAGGCGACTCCCGCATTGGGACCTGGTGGGCCACCCTGTGTTTGTCACTTTCCGTTTGCACGGAAGCCTCCCGGCAAACCGCGTATTTCCCCCGGCAAGATTGACCAGCGGAAAATCATTCGTCGCCGTCGACCGAATTCTCGACAAGGCAGTTTCCGGTCCTTTGTATCTGCGTATGCCGGAAATCGCTGCGCTGGTCGTCGCATCCTTACGCGATGGCGAGCAGCGTTTTCGCCGCTATCAAATGCATTCCTTCGTAGTGATGCCGAACCATGTTCACCTGTTGGTGACGCCAAACGTAAGAGCCACGCGATGGCTGGGACCCTTGAAAGGGTTTACCGCCCATGAAGCAAACCGCGCACACCCCGAACGTGCAATGATCGCATAGATCGGGTGGCACGCCGTCCGATGCGTTGGGCCGCACCGTTCCGCTCAGATGAATATCACGCTCCAGGGCGACTCCCTTCGCTCTGTCGAGTATGAAGACGAGAACGACATCGTTCTCGGGAGGCCCGGGACCGTGCTTCCCACTCGCCAACGCCGCATTGCCCGCGTGATGAGCACCGGAAGCGGGCTGGCAGTGGACCCGGGGACTGCCCCGCCCGTTCTGTTGGACCTCACGCCAGACCGCGAGTTTCGCGCATCCACGCGCGCCTTTATTACGAGTTGGGTACCTGGTGGCTGGAGCCCCTCAGTCAATCCGGCAAGGTCTACCTGAACTCCGTGCTCCTCAGCGCGGCCGCCGAATTGGAACCCGCCGACGTCATCCGCGCCGGCGACACATTGATCGGAGTCGATTTCCAAACAGTCGCGATCGAGCCGGCCGACGGCACCATTGAATCCAGGCTGGCTGCCGACGAGACCCAGCCTGACCTGGGCGTTCGTGAAGACCGCCGCCTGCAAATTCTGAATCGCGTCTCCACCATCGTTGCCGAATCCACCTCGCGGCAGAGCGTTGTGGAGGGTATGATCCGCGAACTTGGCGATGCCTTTCCACGGTCGTCCCGCCGCACACTGATGCTGATCGAAGACAAAGAGCTTGTGCCCCGTGCATTCTGGCCGCCCGACCAGTCGCGTATCAGCTTTACCCTCGCCCGCCGCGCCATCCAGATGCGGCAGAGCCTTCACTGGACCGGAACAGTGAGCGGTCAGACTCGCTCCAGCAACCTGGTCGATGTGACCGATGCGCTTTACGCCCCCATGATCGTCGCCGGAGCGCCCATCGGGGTGCTGCATGTCGATAGCTTGGCCGCGCAGCCGGTCTTCGCCGAACCGGACTTGCCCGTGATGGCAACCACCGTCGGCGCAGCCCTGCGGGACTCCGGAGCGGCCTCGGGAGACTCCTTCACTCCTCTGCCCTCGGTATTCCTTTCCTACGCCCACGCAGAACGCGATTTTGTCGATGGCCTGGCGGCGGATCTGCGCCGCAATCGTACCAAAGTCTGGCTGGACGAACGCCTGCAGACCGGAGACCAGTGGCGCGGCGAACTCGTTAAGGCGATCGCCAATACCGACGCTCTGGTACTGGTGGTCTCCCGGCAGAGCCTCGCTTCGGAGTGGGTTCAATGGGAAGTCACTGAGGCTCAAACGCGTCACAAGCCCATCCTTCCTGTTCTGTTCGAGCCATGCGATCTCCCTGCATGGCTTTCGAACATTCAGTACGCCGATGCGAGCAGCAACCGGGACAACGCGATTCGCGAGTTGGCGGTTCGCGCAGAGGAGGCGCGAAAGGGAAAGCGGAGCACAACATGAGCAACGATACACGTTTTCACCGCGGCGACGTCCTCGAAGGACGTCTGGAAGTAATCCGTGCGATCCGTGGAGGCGTCGGAGAAGTCTATCTCTGTGTGGATCGCAGCAACCAGCGCCCGTTCGCGCTGAAGCGGCTGCAAACCCGCTACGCCGGTATGCCGAAGTTTTCCGAGGCCTTCCGGCGGGAAGCCGAAACCTGGATCCAACTGGGAGATCACCCCAACATTGTCCCTGTTGTCGTGCTGGAAACCATCTACGGCGAGCCGGTTCTACTACTCGAGTGGATCTTCGGGCCCGATGGAAGCGATCCCGACCTCGGCAACCGCATGCGCGCCCGCCGCTTGGATCCACGCACCATCCTGGAGATTGGAATCGATGTTTGCCGTGGCCTGGTCCACGCTGCCTTTAGCGTTCCTTCGATCGTGCACCGTGATTTGAAACCCGCCAACATCTTGATTGGCTCGCAAGGCGAGGCGCGCATCACAGATTTCGGCCTGGCAAAAAGCGCGTTGGATGCGAACGTGTCCCCGTCCGAAGCTGCGTCCGAAACGGGCGCTGAGTTGAACCCGGCGGCGGGCGGCACCCCGCGCTACATGGCGCCCGAGCAGTGGACAGGCAGTGAGCTCGACGCCCGTACCGATGTGTACGCGCTTGGCGCCGTTCTCTTTGAAGCCTTGAGCGGTCATAGTGTCTATCTCGGACCAGCCCTCGAGGACTTCCGGCGGCAACATCTCACCGCTCCAGTCCCCACCCTGGAGTTGTCCACACTGCCCTCCCGAGGTGAATCGCTCAACGCGATTCTCTCGCGATGCCTCGCCAAGAGCAAGAACGAAAGGCCCGCGCCTTCCGCGCTGCAGGACGAGCTATCCGAGCTATACCGGCAACTCTTCGGCGAAGCCCCTTCAGAGCGGCCTGCGCAGACTTCGCTGACGCCGCGCGACTGGAACAATCGCGCGGTCACATTCCATTCGCTGGGGCGGCCGGAAGAAGCGGTCGTCCAGTTCCGTCAGGCCTTGGAACTCGATCCCGGGTACGCGTTCGCCCGCGGCAATTACGCCGCGACGCTGATCTCCCTCGGCCGAATCGATGACGCCCTCGCTGAGTTGAACCGTGCCATCCTCGACGATCCGAACAGTACAATCGCTCTCGTGAACCGCGCCAGGATTTATACGGATCAGCACCGGCTGAACGACGCCCTTGCAGACTACCAGCGCGCCATCGACATAGACCCGGCTCGCGCCCGCGCTTACCTCGGGCGCGCCCGCGCATTCGAAAGAAGCGGAAAGCTGAACGAAGCTCTTCAAGATCTCGAGACTGCGACACGCCTGGGTCCTTTGAACGGATCGGCCTGGCAGCTTCACGGGGACGTGCTTCGGGACCTGGGCAGGAAACAGGACGCCATCCAAAGTTTTACCCGGGCTATCGCAGTTCGCGACAATGCTGCGTTTGCCTATCTCCTGCGCGGACTCACATATTTTGACCTGGGCGATGACCGGCTGGCAATGGAAGATTCGAATGCTGCGATCGGGCTGGATCGGAAGTTGACCTCCGCCTACCTTCTGCGTGCGCACGCCGGTGTCCATCTGTGGAGATCAACCGCGGACTACGAGACGTTGGGCGCCGCGGTACGCGATTTCAGCCGCGTCATCGAGCTGGATCCGAGTGTCTACGCCGCTTACGTGGGACGTGGAAAAATCCTGTCGGACAACTATCAGGAGGAAGCAGCGATCGCCGATTTCACCCGCGCCATCGCGCTCGACGCCGGCTATGCCATGGCGTATATCAATCGGGGCAACGCATACGTCGCCCTCAAGGATACAGACCGGGGCCTTGCCGACCTGGCCAGGGGCATCGAGCTGGAACCTCAGAGGGTCGAAGGTTATGCGGACCGCGGTGCTGTCTATGCTAATTTGAAACGGTTCGACGAAGCCATAGCAGACTTACAACAGGCGTTGGAGCTGGATCCGAATTACGCCCTCGGGCATTACAACCTCGGTGTCTTACTGGCAAATCGTGGAGACCTGGCGGAAAGCCTGCGAGCCATCGAACGGGCAGCCGCCCTTGGAATGCAAGCCGCTAACCAGGACGTGGAGTGGCTTCGCGGCGAAATTGAAAAGCGGAAGTCGAAACGCTGAAGCCTCTACTTGCGGCCGGCGGTTGCGGCCGCTGCAGCGGTATCCAATTCCGCTTCAGTTGGGAACCGGTCGAAGCTGCGGTCGATCTTTTTGCCCCGAAGATGTTTATCGAAGAAGTCCATCAATGCGGTCCAATCCTCCGCGGTAAACGCATGACCGTGGTTAGCATAATTGACACCGAGCCTTTCCTCCATGCCGAATAGGGCATAGGCCGGCCGGGCGCCCAGTATCGACTGCCGTACCGCCTCCGGTAGCGAAATCGTGTCCGTCATTCCTTCCAGCGCGATGAACGGCCGGGGTGCGGCCAGAGCAAGGAACCAGTGTTCGTCGAACGGCAGGTTCTCACGTCGTCCCCAGAATTCGTGCAGATTCGGTGAAAACCAGTTCGGATATTTCTTCTGCATGATATCCAAAGTTTCGCTTCTGCGCGGACCGGCGAACCGGTACGCGCCAACGCCGCCCCCGCCCGTCACCACAGGAGCGCCCATCAATCGGTCGTCAAACGCGGCCGCGACCATGGCGGATTTCCCATTCCGCGAGGCGCCCGTAATAATGAGCTTCGTCTTGTCGATGGAACGATCCGTTTCCAGGTAGTCCGCGACCCGGGACGCGCCCCACGCCCAACCGGCCAGAATCCCCCAATCGTAGCCGGGATAGGCGGCGTAAAAGCGCGTATTCCGGAATGCCCAACTACCGTCGGGATTGCGCAGCGTGGTGTCTTCGGCACAGTCATTCGGATTGAATAAGACCAGTGCGTAACCGCGGCGGAAGACGTCGGCGCGCTGCGCCGCGGTGGATTGCGCGGTGACCGGAACGTTGGATCCACCGCGGCCGGGGACGGCGGCACCGGGGCTGCCCGGCGCGGGCGGAGCCGCAGCCGGCGCGGATTCGGGCGCGGGACCTACAAGAAGCAGCACGTCTTCGCCGCGTCCCTGGTTGGGCCCCTGCGCCAAACGGGGCAGCGCCGTCGCTGCTGGAGGCGTGCCGCCCTGCAGGATAATTGCCGGGAAGGGGCCGTCCCCGGCCGGGGTGAAGATGCCGATGTCCAGCCCAAGCTTCTCGGCGGGGCCGAATGTCAGGTGCACCAGGCGGTAGTTGACCGTTCCGTCCAGCACGGTCTCAGATTTGACTACCCTCCCCTTCACATTTCCGGGCGGAGGCGGCATCTGTCCCACCGCATAGTAGGCAAGCAGTCGCCTCATCTCTTCGCGGCGCCGCTGCCATTGAGAGCGGGTTGTGACTTTGGAGCCGCCGGTGGTCACCAGGACGTCGGGCATTTCTTTGCGCAACGGCAATTCGCCGGCTCCCGGTAGACGGCCGATTGGCGCCTTGATCGACGGAACAGGAATCTCCCGTGGGTCCGGTCCATTCGTTTGTGGCGCATCCTGGGCGGTTGCGGGGTGCCGAAGAAGTCCGATGCCGAGAGCGGCCCCGGTGCAAAGTAGAACCCGCAATCGTGTCCGAAGACTCATCGGCACGCTTGTTTATTGGTGGCTCGCGTTGTAATGGGCCTTGAGCAGGTCAAGACCGAAATCGTTCTCGTAATCCCGCCACACCGAGTGGATATGATTTCCCTGGTCCTGCGTGCAATCCATCTCAATCAGGAAGGCGGGCGTCTGTATGCGGTAATAGTGCAGGCCTCCGCGTTCCACCGGGCCGGTCCAAGCGAAGAACGTCGCGTCCTTCGGCTGTTTCCGCGCGATCTCCATGCGCCTTTCCGCCATGGCCTGCGGGACGTTCGAAGCGTATAGCTCGACGATGGTCATCAGCTTGTCGTACTGGGCGGCATTCATCTTGGCGGCGGAGAGGCCGTTCGGGGCGCCATTGAGGGCAGCCTTGCGGGAGGCGCCGGTGATGATGTCCTTCAGCGCTGTCTTATCCACCACAGCCACGTCTTGCTGGGCCTTGTCGAGCGCTTCAATCATGTCGAAGCCATAGTCGTCTTCCAGCGCCAGGACGCGGAGTCCTTTACGGGGTCCGATGCGGACTTCGGCGGGGTTGGACCCGAAGAACGACGGCGAGTCCGAAACCTTCCCATCCACGATCGTGTAGTTCTGCGCCAGATGATGGCCCTCGATGCGGTAGCCCCACGTGCCTTTGGCGGAAGGCGTACCGAAGATGGTGATGAAGTAATTATCGGGGT
>Ga0163163_10004823_pt1 | contig 11584 bp, 9 predicted proteins | sample S65metaG_FD_119766 | JGI IMG/M metagenome (GOLD analysis project Ga0163163, IMG submission 119766) | Switchgrass rhizosphere microbial communities from Kellogg Biological Station, Michigan, USA - S6-5 metaG | ecosystem: Host-associated > Plants > Roots > Rhizosphere > Soil | place: USA: Michigan... | reverse complement strand
TGGTCGAGAAGGCCGGCCTCAAGATGGAGGACATTCCAAAGGACTGGAACGGGGTCTGGAGCTACCTCAAGCAGACCCAGGCGCCGCTGCGCGCCAAGGGCATGCGCAAGATTTACGCCTGCGGTCTGCAGATCACTACTGTGGGACCGAACGACGGCAACAATCTGTTCAGGCATTTCCTGATCGCCAATGGCGGCGAAGATATCGTCACTAAGGATGGCAAGCTGCACACCGACGACCCGAAGATCCGTGAGGCAGCAATCAAGTCCGTCGAATTCATGACCAACCTGTACAAGGAAGGGGTGGTCCCGCCGGAGGCGTTGAGCTGGAACGATGCGGACGACAATAATGGCTATCACGAGAAGCTGTTCGTGATGGATTTTGACGGTACCTTGTCCACAGAGTTGGCGATGATCAAGGACAAGCAGGCGTTCTATCACGACATGAAGGTGGTGGCTCCGGCAAACAAGAATGATGGCACGCCGATGAAGACCATGTTGAACGCCGGCGGGGGCATGATCCCTAAGGGGGCGAAGAACGCCGAGGTGGCCAAGGACTTCATGAAGTACTTCATGCAGCCGAAGGTGATGAACGAGAATCTCAAGGCTGGTCTGGGCCGCTGGGCGCCGGCGATCCCGCAGATCGTCAAGGACGACCCGTGGTGGTTCAGTGACGAAATGCCGTGCCTGAAGCCGTATATCACGCAGATAGCGGTCAACCCCACTGTACCCCTCTATAATGCGTTTTCACCTGCCTGGGGCCAGTGCGACGCCGAACAGCTGTGGGGCCAGGCGCATGCTGACGTGATCAAGGGCGGTATGAAGCCGGCCGACGCAGTGGACAAGGCGTTCAAGCGCTGCAACGCGATCTTCGCGAAGATCCAGATATAGCGTAGCGAGGCGATCATGAGCGTGACACAGCAGGCACTTGCCATCGGACGGGGCCTGGCGGCGCCGCGCAGTTGGCGACGGGCTTGGTTCGGCGGACTGCACGGCGCCGACTATATTTGGGCGGTCGCCTTCGCCTTACCTTACATCGCGCTCTTCTTGTTTTTCGTCGTCTATCCGATCGCTTTCGGGATCTGGATGGGCAGCGATCTGACGTTGTACACGGAGCTGTTCGCCGATCCGCGCTATATAACTGCCGTGTTCAACACGTTTCTATACGTTGTCATTGGCGTCAATCTGAAGATGTTCCTGGCGTTCCTTCTGTCAGGCTTCTTTTTCCGCAAGAGCTGGTGGATCAAGGCGCTGATGGTGATCTTCATCCTGCCCTGGGCCATACCTGCCTTGCCTGCCTATATGTCGATCCATTGGTTCCTCAATGGCCAGTGGGGCATGTTGAATAACATCCTTTACGAGCTGTTCGGTTTCGATGGTCCGACGTACTTGAATGAGCATTGGACGGGCCTGGCGAGCAACATCGGCGCTTACATCTGGAAAACCTTGCCCTTCTGGACAGTGATCTTGCTGGCCGGCCGAATGGCAGTGCCGCAGGAGCTCTATGAGGCCGCGGCCGTCGATGGCGCATCGCGAATGCACAAGTTCGCGCATGTCACGCTACCGCTGATGGCGAACCTGTACCTTGTGTGCGTGCTGCTCGACATGGTCTTTGCTCTGGGCGACTTCAATTCGACCTACTTCGTCTCAGGCGGCGGACCGGCAATGTCCACCGAGGTCCTTGCGACTCTCGGGATCCGGTATGCATTCACTGTCGCGCTGCCACGTCTCGGCGTTGCGTGCGTGATGTCCGCGCTGCCAGTACTAATTCCATTGGTGATCATCCTGATGCGCAGGCTGCGGCCGGCGGAGGGTCAGCTATGAGCGCGACCCTGGGATCCCGGCGGATCCGTTCACCGCTGTTCTACCGCCTGCAGCGATACGGCGTGGAGGCGATGTGCCTGGCACTCGGCTTCATTCTTGTCGTCTGGTCGCTCATACCGATCTACAACATGTGGAAGATCGCGCTGGAGAGCCACGAAGGGATCTTCGGCGGGTCGATTATTCCAGAAGCACCGACCCTGGAGGCCTTCCGTGTCGTTGTGACCCAGGACTTTTGGTACCTGGAGCGGTTCTGGCACCAGTTCGGCAATAGCTTCATCGTCGGCTTATCGGTAATGGGCCTGACGTTGCTCATCGGCTCGCTCGCGAGCTTCACTGTCGGACGCATGCGGTTGCGCAATGGCTGGATGCTCACCAATGCGGCCTTGATGACCTACGTCATCCCAGCGTCCTTCCTTGCGATCCCGATTTACCGCATCATGCAGATCTATGGCCTTGGGAACCACCTTTCGTCGGTGATCCTGGCCTTGACGTCATTTGCCACACCGTACGCAATCTTCATCTTCTCGCAGTACGGCAAGTCTATTCCGATGGAACTGGACGAATCCGCTCGTATCGACGGCGCCAATCCGCTGCAAATCTACATTCGTATTTACCTGCCGTTGATGGCCCCCGCGCTGGTCGCGGTGGGGACCTATGCGTTGCTGTTGGCGTGGAACGAGTACTTGTACAACTTCCTGCTGCTCTCGACACCGCAGAGCATGACAGTCGCCGTCGCCCTGGCACAATTCCTCAACAGTGATGAGTCACCCTGGAATTATATGATGGCGACCGCAATCATCTATGCTTTGCCGCCGATCATCCTGTACTATGGCCTTCGTCGGTATATGGCGGCCGGCCTGACGATGGGTGGCGTGAAGGGATAGACGCCACGACCGCGGCGACGCGGCAGTGTGACAATAAGTAGCTTGTCTCGGACCCTGGAACTGGGCGGTCCCATTGGAGCAACCCGGCCCAGGGTCCCTCCCTGGCGCTTCCGCTTGCGAGGGTCCGATACCGCGTGGGCGATAGCCTTCTTAGTGCCATACTTAGCGGTGTTCGCTGCCTTCGTGGTTTACCCTATCGTGTTCGGCCTTTGGATGGGACACGATCCAGGGTTGTACAGCATACTATTTTCTGATCCGCAGTACCTGACGATGGTGTTCAACACGCTGGTGTTCACCGCGTTCGGGGTGAATGTGCAGATGTTCCTGGCGTTCCTGTTGTCAGGCTTCTTCATGAGCCGGGGTTGGTGGATCAGGTCGCTGCTCGCCATCTACTTGATACCTTGGGCACTCCCCGCGCTCACCGCTTTCGTCTCGATCCATTATATGACGGTCAGTCAGTACGGCTTGCTCGATAGCCTGTGGCGGTTCGTTACTGGCGAAGACGGGCCGATGTTTCTGGTGTCACGCCCGCTGGCGACGACCACCAACCTCATGTCCTACATCTGGAAATGGATGCCGTTCTGGACGCTGATCTTCATGGCGGGCCGCATGGCCATTCCGCAGGATGTCTACGAAGCCGCGGACATTGATGGCGCATCAGGTTGGCGAAAATTGGTCCACATCACATTCCCCCTCTTGGCGAATGTATACCTGGTCTCCACGCTGCTCTTCACCATCTGGACCATTGGCGATTTTCCAACCGTGTATTTTGTCTCTTCCGGCGCACCGGCACGACAGACGGATGTATTGGCGACTTACGGTTTTCACATGGCGTTCGATTTTGGTTATCCGAACCGTGGTGTCGCGGCGATGATGTCGGCGCTTCCCGTCCTTATACCGGCGGTGCTGTTGCTGATGCGACGGATTCGGGTGACTGGGGTGCAGCTTTGAGCATCGCGCTCGCATCAATGCAGCCTAAGCATCGGCCGCGCGCAAGGGCGCGCAGGTGGAAAAGGATCGGCTCCGTGGTTCTCGGGACCGCTTTGCTGGTTTGGACACTTGTCCCGATCTACAACATGTTTCTGATTGCATTGAGCGAGGACGGAGACGAGTTCACTGGCGCAATTTGGCCACAAGACTGGAACTGGGACAGCTTCCGCGTCGTGTGGGAAGAGGATTATTGGTATCTGGAGAACTTCTGGCACCAGCTGGGCAACAGTATATACATGGCGACGGCCACCATGGTGCTGACAGTATTCATTGCCTCGCTCGTAAGCTTCGCAATGGGACGCATGCGGCTGCGTCGGGCATGGATCGTCAGCGACATCGCGCTGTTGACGTATGCGATTCCCTCGGCGTTCCTGGTAATTCCCTTTGTGCATCTGATGCGTATATACGGATTGACTGACAGCCTCTGGTCAGTGATTGCGGCGGAAGTCACATTTGCCACACCATATGCAATCTTGATCCTGCACGGATACGGCAGATTGATCCCGCTGGAGCTGGACGAATCTGCCAAGGTTGACGGCGCTACACCGCTGCAGATGTATTTACGGATTTATTTGCCGTTGATGGCGCCAGCGCTGGTGGCGGTCGGTATATACGCGCTGCTGCTTGCTTGGAACGAATATCTCTATCAGTATCTGCTGATCACGTCCTCGCGCAATGCCACCGTGGCCGTGGCGATCGACCAGTTCTTCGATAGCGATGAGGCGCCGTGGAATTACATGATGGCGGTGGCGCTGATCTATTCACTGCCGCCTGTCGGGATCTATTTCGCTTTGCGCCGCTACATGGTCGCGGGGCTGACCATGGGTGCCGTCAAGATCTGAGCCAACCACGCCGGTTACGTTTCTAAGGTCGCGGCGCTGCGCAAGTGATGACACCGGCAACTGTAGCAGATGATGAATTCCGGCGGCCTAATCCACTTGTACGGCCGGCGTACGCGCGGCAATCAGGTCAGCGGTAATTCGGGCGGTCCCATGCGACATCGTCCAGCCGATATGGCCGTGCCCGGTGTTGAACCACAAATTTCGGTGCTTCTTGCGCCCTAGCACCGGGAGATTGTCGGGTGTCATCGGTCGCAGTCCTGCCCACATCTCGGCCCGATGGTAGTCGGCACCATCGGGATAGAGTTGCTGTACCACGGCTTGCATGAACGCGAAGTCGCCTGGGCGATGGGTTGTGTCATATCCGGCGAATTCGGCTGTGGCAGTGACGCGCACGCGATCGCCGAAACGCGATATCGCTATCAGGTTGGTCTCGTCGATAGTCCCGATTGTTGGTGGCCCTTGGTGATTGCCGACCGGAATGGTCAGCGAATAGCCTTTGATCGGGTAAATCGGCAAGTCGACACCGATGCGCCGCGCCAGGAGTGGACTGTAACTTCCTAACGCCATGACGTAGGCATCGGCGGAGAAGCTCTTGCCAGATGCCCGCACCGCGGTGACCATATCGCCGGCAGTGTCGATTGCGGCAACACTCGTGCAGGTGTGGAACTCCGCACCCAGCGTGATGCAGCGGTCTGCGAGCGCTCTGGTGAACTTGTGCGAATCGCCCGTTTCGTCGGTCGGGCAATAAATGGCGCCGGCGATGTCTCCCTCGAGCGACGGTTCAAGCGCCCTTATCTGGGCCCGGTCCAAAACCCGGGTTTCCTGCCCGTCGTCGGCCAGGATCTGCATGTGGGCGATGCCCGCATCCAGCGCTGCGGCATCGCGATAGAAGTAGAGGACCCCGCGCGTATTGCGATCATAGTCCAGGTGCTCATCGGCAAGTACCTTGTGCAGCTCGTGCTGGGAGTACATCGCGATCTGATGCTTGCGCAGCGTGTTGCGGCGTGCCTTCGTCTCGGTACATTCGGCAAGGAACTTCAGCGACCATATGTACAATTTGGGATCGGTCGAGAAGCGGAAGCGCAGTGCCTGATCTTTGCGGACCAACGATCTAAGCAAGATCCAGGGAGCGCGAGGCGAGGACCACACGAACGAGTGCCCAGGCGCGATCATCCCGGCATTGCCCCAACTGGTCTCTAGCGCGACGGTGTCCTGCCGTTCGAGCAGCACAACGTCGTGGCCGTCCTTAAGCAGTTGGTAGGCGGTCGTCACCCCTACCACCCCACCGCCCAATATCAGGATGCGCATGCTGAAGTGTTGGCGCTGCCTGCCCGCAGCTCAAGCCCTTTGGGCACCAGGTTGTTCGCGAAGCCGGTTGGCCAAGGCTACCCGCAAGCTGAAAAGAACAGAGTATGAACGAACGGTCTTTTTGGCGACTGATGCGGCAGATCGTTACCCCATCGTTAAAATACGGCACCGTTGCTGGCGCAAGGCGGCCGGCCCTTCTGGGTCGGTCAGGGGTGCCGCTTCGGTAAGGCTCTCGCGTAAGCCGTTAAGAAAACGACTTTCCTCTACAACCTTTAGGGGCGAGGGGTTGGTTGCGGCGGGGGCTTTTTTGTATTCGCGCAACGCAACGCTTTTTTCATTGCAACCAAACTTGCGGTAGAGATAACAGTTCCGATATAAACCCTTAGGAAATCGTTAACTCTCCGTAAGACTGTGCGCAGACGACATTCGCCGGTGTTGATGGAGAACGACCCAAGCCTTGCGCGGAAGCCGAACCGGCGTCCGCAATCAGATTGCGGAAGGGCCGCATGTCGACGGAGACAAGCGGATGGCTCGACCTCGCCATCCGCGCGCAACGGAACTGTGCCAATCTGGGGCCCGAGCGCGAGCGGGAGTTGCTGCGCATCTACCAGTGCTCGACGGATGCAGACGAGCGCCAAACTGCCCTGACCACGCTCTGGATAAGTCACAGCAAGCTGGTAGTGGCAATTGCCACCCGTTATCGGCGACGCAACATCGAACTGGTGGATTTGATCGGTGCCGGCCATCTCGGGCTGCACACTGCAATCGCACGGTTTGATGCAGAACGGTTCGAAACCCGTCTGGCGACCTATGCGATCGGCTGGATCCGCTCGTACATACAGGACTATATCCGCCGCAATTCTGCACCAGTACGGTTGCCTGCCAGCACGGCGTACCGGCAGCTTTCGCGATCGGCTCGGAAGCTGTTTGCCGATGCCCGCCGCAGCTGTGAGCGAGAGAGTGTGGATGCGACGGAAGCCGAGCTATATGCCCGCATCGGCTTACGCCTAGGCTTGGATGCCGATGAAGTCGCGCTCGGCCTCAGATTGATCCATGACGGCGCGATAAGTTTGGAAAGCGAGCGACCCGAAGGCACAAGCGCGGCAAGCCTACAGGAAACGCTGGCGGTCGCAGGAGATTCGCCAGAAGACGACGTGATTCATCGGCTGGATCGCGCCAAATTGCGCAAGCGGATTAACCAGCTGGTACACAAGGTGCTTGGTGAGCGGGAGCGTGCAGTATTTGTCGCGCGCTGCATGCAGGATGAGGGCGCGGTGGTACATCTTGAAACGCTGGCCCAGCGCTTCGGTGTTACGCGCGAGCGGGTGAGTCAGCTCGAGGCCAGTGCCAAGCGCAAGATTGCTGCGGCTTTGGTGCAGGAGGGTTACGGTAGCCCCTCCGTTGCTGCGGTATTCTCGATGCCGGCCGTGCGTGCGCAACGACGGGTGACAGGCGCTTCTGCCGAGAAACCTGCCTCCATCAAAGCAATATCACTGGTTGACTAATTGCGATCCTGCACGAGGCGCAATTGCTCCAGTGCGCCTTTTGCAGGCTACACCGCTCCGCCTAATCCACAATGACCTGAGGCGGTTGTTGCGTGTGCTGCTGCTCGCACCTGCCGGCGGTCACCCGCTGCTCACTTTATCGCGGTTGGGCAAAACCGATTCTTCAAGCCGCCATGGCAGGAGAAGTATCGGCTGGTCGCGTCGCAACTACGAACACCAGAGCGAACAAGCTCCTTGCCGCCGCAACGGCAAGGAGCGCCTCATTTGACTTCGATGATGACGATCAAGCTGCGACCGGCACGTGGGCGGACCAGCCGTCCTCAACCTGTTCAGAGGTGGGCTGTGAACTCGCGACGCGTCTCTCGTCCTGCTGATCGGCCGATGGATCGCGCAGAATGTATCCGCAGCCCCACACGGTATCGATCAGAGAGGGCACGCCGGCGACAGCCAGCTTCTTGCGAAGTCGGCAGATGATCACATCGATCGTTTTCATCTCTGGCTCGTCCATCCCGCAGTAGAGATGCGTGAGGAACGCGCCCTTGTTCAGGATGTGCCCCTGCTTCAGGAACAGCAGCTCCAGAACGGCGTATTCACGGCGCGAGAGATGGAGCGACTGGCCATGCACGCGCACGTCCCGGCGATCCAGCAGCAGCTCCACCGGGCCAAGCGCCAAGGCCGACTTCGTGTGGCCCTGACTGCGCCGGACCACGGCCCGAATGCGGGCCAGAATTTCTTCCGCGTCACAGGGCGTGAGAAGGAAATCGTCTGCGCCCTGGTCAAGCGCCTTCACCTTCGCCTGCACGGTCGCTGTGTCGGACAGGATCACGACCGGCGTCTTCAGCGAGGCTGCGCGCATCATCCGGACGATTTCATAGGCCGGCAGGTCCGGCAACTGAAGGTCCATTAGCACTAGATCGTAGTCGTAGAGGCGAAGGAATTCGAGAGCTTCGCGACCCGAAGCGGCTTGTTCGCAACGGATGCCGTGGTGCTGGAGCACTGTGGCATTGCCACCGCGGCAGAATGTGGCGTTACCGACCCGCAAGACCAGCATGGGAGAATTCCTTCTTCCCGGGTTGATGTCGAGCCGGAATGTATCGAAACGAAGACGCAAATACATTCCGCCTGATGGTCTGTTTGGAGGGATAAGCCGGCCTAATCCGAACGGCCTAAACAGTATTTATTCGAAATAATGCTGACTACGAAGCATGCTTGGCGGCTCGTTTGGCGACGGCGCCCAGAGCTCGTTGAACAGCGTGGCTTTTTTCGGGGGATTGATGACCCCGCCAGTTGGCGGCCGGAATCAACCGGGGGAAATGAGGGCCACCAGCAATATGCCGCTCGGCTATCGAGACAGATGGTGGTGAGCACCACCCGACACGCAGCGACCGGATCTGGTCATGTAGCGTTGAGAAGCGTGCCGCAAGAAAACAGCCGTGCTGGCGGCAGCGCGGGGGCACGGGCTGCGTTTCAGTCGTGCTCGTGCTGATGCATCCTGCCGACCTCCTGGAGCAGTATGAACCGGCGCAGGCGTGCTTCCCGATCCGAGGTTAAGCCGCGACCAACTCGGGTACGAGCGTCGGCGCAGTCAGTACGGTGCCGCGCGCCTTCGCCAGCGCCTCGATGCGGTTGTGCGCGTCGAGCGCCCGGTAGATCGCCGCCAGGTGCACCTTCACCGTCCCGATCGCCAGGCCGAGACGGCGTGCGATTGTCTTGGTGGCGCAGCCTTCCGACAGCAGCCGAAAGACCTCGATCTGCCGTTCGGTTAGATTGGCCAGCAGGGGGCTGACCTCGTGCTGGACGCTTCGCGCTGGCGCGGAGGGAGCACCTACCAGTGTCGCTGGTGCGAACACTGCTCCGGATAGTACGGTCTCGATGGCACGCAGTAACTGCGGCAGCGTGGTCGACTTGAGAACATAGCCGTTCGCGCCGGCTGCAAGCGATTCCAGGATTGTTCCGCGATCAGCGTGATCGGCCATGGCCACGATCAACTGCTGAGGGAATTCCGTTCGCAACTGACGCAGGTGCGCCATCTCGGCCTGGCCGCCAAGCTGCATATCATAGATCAGGATATCGACCGGTTCGGCGCGCAGATGGGCAAGCACCCCGTCCAGCGTGCCAGACTCGGCGCAGCACCACTGAGGCCTGTGCTCTTTCAGAAGGCCAATCAGCCCATGGCGGAACAGCGTAGCCCGGTCAGCAATCATAAGCGTGATTTCTGCAAATTCGTTTGTCATTTTTAGTCAAATCCCACCATGTCAGGCGTTCTATCGAGCATCAAATCCTGAGACCGGTTTCAAAGAGAGATGCGCCAGGCTCACGTACCCGAATCTAGACGTGCCGGACGGTAACGTAAGCGTTACCCGAAAAAATTGTTGGTGCTGCGATCACCTTATCAGGTGGCAGGCTGCCGTGTGGCCGGGCGTGGCTTCGGTCACGCGCGGTTCCTGTTCGCGGCAGATTGGCATCACCAGCGGGCAGCGGGTGTGAAAGCGGCAACCCGACGGCGGGTGCAACGCACTCGGAATATCGCCGGTCAGTCTTTCGCGGCGCCCCCGGTTGCGCCGCGCCGGATGGCCGGCTGGCACCGCCGCAATAAGCGCCTGGGAATAGGGATGCAGCGGCCGGCGGTAAAGCGTTTGGGTGTCGGATAGCTCAACGATCTTGCCCAGATACATCACCGCAACACGGGTCGAGATATGCTTCACCACGCCCAGGTCGTGGGCAACGAACAGATACGTTAGGCCAAGTTCGACCTGCAGGTCCTGCAGCAGGTTCACGATCTGTGCCTGCACGGACACATCCAGTGCGGAGACTGGTTCGTCGCAGACAACGAATTTCGGCCGCTGCACCAAGGCACGGGCAATGCCGATCCGCTGACGCTGCCCCCCCGAGAACTCGTGCGGAAAACGGTCGCGCGCCCGGGACGGCAGGCCGACGAGACTCAACATATCAAGCACCTTCCGTTCCATCACCGGGCCACGGCGTGCCCCGTGGATCAGCAGGGGTTCGGCGATGATGTCATAAACCGACATCCGTGGATTGAGCGCTCCGTAGGGGTCTTGGAAGATGATCTGCATCGAACGCCGCTTTTCGCGCAGCGCTCCCGCATCCAGCCGGGTTATGTCGCTCCCATCGAAGATTACCTTACCTGCGGTCGGGGAGAGCAGCCGGATCAGCAACCGACCGAGTGTGCTCTTGCCGCAGCCTGATTCGCCGACCAGGCCCAGTGTCTCACCAGGTTCGATGTGCAGTGCCACATCGTCCACTGCATGCAACGGAATACTACGCCGGCGCAGCAATCCCCCAGCCTTGACCGAGAAGTGCTTGGTCAGACCGAACGCCTCGACCAGCGGGGTCATGTGTGGCTGCGCGTGCGAGGCGCGGGATGACCTGACGCTGCACTCACGCCGGTGCCGAAACCCTGATACACGCTGCGGTGCGGCCTGTATCGATTGCTGTGAGGGGCGGGACGGCGCTCGTGCAAGCAGCAATAGCGTGGCGGCAACGCGGAGCGAAGCAACAACCCGGTAGCCGATGCACCGGGTCTGGCAGGGTGCCATTGATTGCTATCAGCCGATCGCGATCCTGCTCCAGCGATGGAACGCACTCCAGTAAGCCCTCGGTGTAAGGATGCAGTGGCCGATCAAACAGGCTTGCAACCGGCGCCTCCTCAACAATGCGGCCGGCATACATCACCAGTACGCGGTCTGCTGTCTCGGCCACGACGCCCATGTTGTGCGTGATGATGAGGACCGCCATGCCGAACTCATCGCGCAGGTCCATGATCAGGTCGAGGATCTGCGCCTGAATAGTGACGTCCAGCGCCGTGGTGGGCTCATCGGCAATCAACAAGCGCGGGCGGCAGGCCAGCGCGATCGCGAGCATCACCCGTTGACGCTGACCTCCGGACAGTTGGTGCGGGTAGTCAGTCATCCGGCGGGCAGCAGACGGGATGCCGACTTTCTCCAGCATCTCCAGCGCGCGGGCGTAGAGCGCCCGCTGCGGCAAGCGCTCATGTGCACGGATCGTCTCCATCACCTGTTCGCCGATAGTGAATACCGGATTGAGCGAGGTCATCGGTTCCTGGAACACCATGGCAATTCCGGGTCCGCGAATGCGCTGCATGCGGGCATCCGAAAGCTTCGTCAGCACCTCGCCACCGAAGCGGATTTCGCCTGCGGCGATGCGAGCCGGCGGTTGCGGCAACAGGCCCATGATGGAGAGTGCGGTCA
>Ga0163163_10004822_pt1 | contig 11584 bp, 12 predicted proteins | sample S65metaG_FD_119766 | JGI IMG/M metagenome (GOLD analysis project Ga0163163, IMG submission 119766) | Switchgrass rhizosphere microbial communities from Kellogg Biological Station, Michigan, USA - S6-5 metaG | ecosystem: Host-associated > Plants > Roots > Rhizosphere > Soil | place: USA... | reverse complement strand
CGAACCGGGGCGATTTCGTTGATCAGCGCAACGGGCGATTTCGCGCGTGCCGAATCAGGCGCGTGGTTTGTGGCGGCGTTCGACCGGCGCTTCCTTCCCGGCTTTTGTCGAAGCCGTGCGTTCGAGTTGTTCGGTCAGGTCAGCGACAAGTTCGTTGGCGCCATCGAGAAGTTTCGTGGCCTGGTCGAGCAACTCTCTCAGCTTTGCAATGCGGGGGTCGTCCAAGCGACTCGGGAGTGTAAACACGGCCGTAGATCCGCGCAAGCTGAGCCGGACCGGAACGGCATGAAGAGTCGCACTGCCGAGGATTCTTGAGTACCAGTCGTCAGTCACCCGTGGTCAGTCGCGACTCGTGACCAGCGTCTTCCGCAGATCCTTCAACGGGACCACATCGTCGACGGTGAACGCGAACGAAAACCGGAACCCGGCGCCGACCGTCGTCGGTGCAAGATCGCCGATCTCGAGATGCGGGTGATCGAAGATCTGCAGCGCGGCATCGCCGGTCCAGATCGTCGAGAACTGGACGTTGCGCGATTTCAGCTGTACGAGCTCGTGGACGGGTGGCTGATCGTGCTTGCCCGCCTCCAGAGTCGGGAAGTAGCGAACATTGACCCCGCGCGCGAAGGTCGGCGACGGTCGCCGCTCGGTCACTTCCTGGAGCGTGACACGCGCTTCGACGACGCGATGGTCGCGAACGCTGAGCGTCGCGCCGAATTTGCCGCCCGCCGTCTCGGTCGGCGCCGCCTTTGACGGCAGCGCCGCGGCTCTCGTGATCCATACCGTGCCGAACTGCTTCGGCCAGCCCTGCACCAGGCCCCGCATCAACGATACGTCCTGGTCCACGAAGATGAAGGGGCAGTATGCAACCGGCTCGCCCTGGTACTGGGCCGCGATCAGAAAGATCGTTTCCTTGTATTGGCTGCGGACCGGATCGAGATATTCCTCGCCGTCATCGGTCGCGAACTGCCAATCGGCGAAGTACACGGCGCAGCGGCCGTCGCCGGTCGCCTCGAGTTCGGCGGGCAGGAACCGCGCCGTCTTCACCGGATCGGCGGTGAACTCGATCGCCAGCGCGGTGCTGGCGTAGTGCCAGGGCGGCGCTGGCGCGAGCGAGGACAGGCCGCGCGGAGTCCTCGGTGTCGTGTAGCCCTTCAGCGGGTCAATGGAACCTGACGATCCTGGCCTGACCCTCATCGATTGGTCGGGCTCTTGGCCGCCGCCTCACGCTCTTCCATCCGATGCCCGCGGAGCATGTCGGGGATCGCCTCGTTGCCCTCGTGGCAGGCGTATTCGAAGATCATTTCGTCTTTGCGGGCCAGCGGAATCATCGCCGTCCAGGGTTTCGTCCAGGTGGTGGGATCGTCGACCGTGAATTCGTAGTTGAGGATGTCCTTCGACACACGCGTGAACCGCTCGGTGAGGTGCAGGTTCTCGTGCGAACCCATGAAATCGCTCTTGGCCGAGAAGTTGGTCGTGTCGATCACCAGGGTGTCGCCTTCCCAGTGCCCGCGCGGGTCGCCGTTCCAGGTCCGGATGGTGTGATCGCCATGCGGCCGTCCGTCGGTCGGGACGACGCGGGCGTCGTGCGCCATTTCCGCCATCATCGTCACGTAGCCAGGCGTCTGCACGATTTGCAGGTAGCTGTTGTACCCGGCCCCCACCTTGGGCCAGCCGAAGTTCACACAGCGTTCGCCGGCGGGAAAGATTTCCGGATCTTCGAACGCATGCAGACGGCGCGCTTCCATTTCCGACACCCGGCGCTGCTGCGCCTCGGCGGTCAACGCTGGAATCTTGCCGTCGGCCGGATCGGTGATGAGCGCGGTCCGCCGGTCGTGCCAGTCTCGTCCGGCCAGCCAGAACTGGTTGTAGTTACCGGTGCCGGGGTCGTACGAGCCAGGATTGGTAATCTTGTCGAGGACCGCCAGGATCAGCCCGTCGCCAAACTGGGCGTCGCCGTCGTTGTCGTAGATCTGCTGTGCGACTCTCTGAAGCTCCCTGACTTCGCTGTCGGTGAGGCGTGCCTTGCCCTCCCACTGCTTCGGGCGCTGCAGCGGCGTCACGGTGTTGTTGGCCCAGACGCCTTGAAAATCGGGATGGCCGTCAGGCGTGCGCTCCACCACCCACGGCTTTGCGGTCGTGGTGGTGCGGGACGGCGTGGCCTGAGCGGCAAGGGACGCGGCACCAAGCGCGATGCCGCTGGCAACTGCCAGCGCGGTCAGCGCGGAACGACATCGTCCAGCCATCGGGAACCTCCTCGTCGACGTGTTCGTCCTTGGGAGCCTACGCCGGTTCCCCAGCCTGTGCAAGCGAGTCCACCTTCTCGACTCCATCCGGCCACTGACCACCGAGGAATGTCTCGATCGCGCTGAATACGATCTCCGGCTCTTCAATCCACGGTACGTGGGCGGCGTCATCGACGGTCAACAGTCGCGCATTCGGCAGACGAAGCGCCCAGTCGCGGCCGGCACCGTAAGGCGAACTGCGATCGCTCCGGCCATGAATCCCGAGCACCGGCGCGCGAATCTTCGCGAGATCGTCGGCAGTCATCTGCAACTGCGCCATCGACGGCAGCACGTGTTGGGTGAACTGCTTCATGAATGCCATCTCGTTGGGGAGGTCGCACGGCTCCCATCCCAGGCGATCGGCGTCTTTCCGATCGACGACGTACAACGGCCGCAGCACGGTCCAGAACTCCTTGCAGAATGCTTCAGCGGCGTACGATGCCCGTCGCTTCTGGAGTTCGCCGAGTGAGGTCAGCACTTCGGTGTATGTCGCGTCTTCGTTGGCCAAGGTCGGCGGATAGCGTTTCGCGTATTCAGGCCCCATGGGACCGATTTGGACGACGCGATTCGTGAGGTCCGGATACTTCAAGGCGAACAAGATAACCACCACACCCATGTAGGAATGTCCGATCAGGTTGACGCGGTGCAATCCGAAGTGACGACGAATAGCATCGAAGTCGTCGACGTCATGATGCACGCCTCGAGCGAGCCTGGTGTGATCGGTAATGGTTTCGGAGCGGCCGCGATTGCGCGGGTCAGAAAAGATGACGGTGCGATGTTCGGCGAGCCGGGCGAATGCCTCCGCCATGAACACGCGGTTCGGAATGATCACGGCGTCCTCGCCGGTCCCGATCGTTTCCACGTAGAGGCGCACCCCATCGTCGGCAGTGATGAATTCGGCGTTCGACTCCATCGCTCAGCTCCTGAAAACACAACGAGCCGCGGTTCGCGGCTCGTTGGCAGACGAAAATGACTTCGAAAAAAGAAAAGCCGCGGAGGTCCCGCGGCTTCTCGAGCGTTCGCAGATCGCAATCTATGCGACCGAAGGGGTACGCGTCAACTCAATCTATTTCTCGACGATCCGCACTTCAGCACGCATCCACGGGTGGACGCAGCACTGATACTTTTCGACCCCTTCCTCATCTTCGACTTCGGTGGACGACTGCCCGGGGAAGAGCAAGTGCGCCTGCGCGCATTCGGGAGCGACGGTAGTGAGCCCGAGGATGTCGTTCAGGAATTGGACGTTGCCGCCGCCGAACTCCTCCACCTCGGTGAAGGTATGGGCTTCGCCGCCGTTATTGAACGCCGACAAAACCTCGCCGACGCGCAGGATCGTCTGCTCGGGCGCGAAGCGCCAGCCGCCGATGGTGTGACGGTCCATGAGTTGGTCGACGAAATCCTGGAACCGGACGCCGCCATTGCGCGAGCAGGTACCCGGTCCGGGACCGGTGTCCGGATCGTTGAAGGTTTCCGGATCGCAGGCGTCGAAGATGGTGATGGTCTTGCCATGATCCGTCACCGTTGCCAGCGGCGTGGGCGCGGCGGCCGAGAGGGTATGGCCGGCATCGGAAACCGACGGGCTGACGGGCAGGGAACTTCGGCTCTGGCATCCGACCGCCAGTGCGACGGCCGCACACAGAACCACAAAACAGGCGCGAATCGACATGAACTGCTCCTTTCGGGCGACTTCTCCAGCAAACAGGTCGCCGGACGTCACGGCGGAGTCCGGGTTTACAATGACCCGCATGCGAAAACTCATCGTCGTCGGCGCGGCCGTAGCCGCACTGTCTGCCGCGTCACCGGCGCCTCAGAAGATCGTTTTCGCGCGCGTTTTCCCCAATGCCGGCCAGGTCGGGCTGTTCATTGCCGATTCCGACGGCAATGGCGAGCGCCGATTGCGGGCCGGATCGCAGATCGACTACGACCCGGCCTGGTCGCCAGTGGGTTCTTCAATCGTCTTCACTTCTGATAGCGAAGGATCGGCCGATCTCTTTCGCATCAACCCGGACGGCACTGGACTCGAGCGGCTGACCGACAGCCCGGCCTACGATGACCAGGCGGCGTTTGCGCCCGACGGCAGGCAATTGGTCTTCGTGAGCACGCGGGCTGGCGGCACGTCTGATCTTTGGACGTTGAATCTCGCGACCCGTCAGGCAAAGGCGCTCACTTCGGGCCCCGGAGGCGATTTCCGCCCATCGTGGTCGCCCGACGGCAGATGGATCGCGTTCTCGTCGGATCGCACCAGCACGCTGCCGTTCGCACACGGGCGATGGGAGGGCTTGCAGCTCGTCGATCTCTACATCATTCACCCCGACGGCAGCGGGTTGAAGCGTCTCACCGAGCACGGCGACTTCTGCGGCAGCCCCAAATGGAACGCCGACAGCGGCCGCGTTCTCGCCTATTGCATGACCGGCGAGCAGACGCTGGCGAATCGTCAACCGAACCCGGTGCCCGGGAACGACACGCGGCTGGTCTCGTTCGACATCGCGACCGGCGCGGCCACCGACGTGCCGTCAGGTCCGGGCGTGAAATTCAATCCATCGTTTGTGGGCAACACGATTGCCTACATCCGCAAGGACAACCCGGGTGGCGGCAATCTCTCGGGCATCTACTACAACGACGGACGCCGCGGACCGATCGGCGACGTTCGTCAGGCGTCGTGGTCGCCCGACGGAGCGCGCGTGGTGTTTCACAAGCGGCTCACCGCGCCGCGACCGACGTGGACGAAGATCTGGAGCCGCAATCCGGCGTATGACCTGACTCTGTCGGGAAACATTCTGCCGTCGTTCAACAAGACCGGCGATCGCCTGGTCATGACGGGGAGGCCGATTCCCGGTTCCGTCTTGGGTGCCACCATCGTCGTCGCCACGCCTGGCCGCGACGAGACGCAGGTGATCTATCAGGATAAAACCCGGAACGTGCTCGGTCCGCAGTGGTCGCCGAACGGCAACGCGATTGTCTTCGGGATCGGGACCTTCAACGCCTTTTTCAACGGCTTCAACGGTCTGTTCCTGAAACCGGGCGATCGTGCCGACGACGGGGCGCAGATCGCCATCGTCAACGCGGACGGCACCGGGTTCCGTGAGCTCACCAAGGGACCGAACAACAGCGCCTTCCCGTCGATCGCGCCGGACGGTAAGCGCGTAGTGTTCCGATCGTTCGGCCCCGAGGGCGACAACGGCCTGAAGATTTTCAATCTCGAGACCAACACGATCACCTCGTTGACCCAGGGCTACGACAATTTCCCGCTGTGGTCGCCGCGCGGAGATTTGATCATGTTTTCGCGGCTGGCGGAGAAGGACTACGAAATCTTCACCATCAAACCGGACGGCACTGGCGTGAAGCGGCTGTCGTATTCGCACGGGAACGACGCCCATCAAGGGTGGTCGCCGGATGGCCAGCGCATCGTGTTTGCCTCGTCGCGATTGGGATTCAAGGACGAGATCACCTATACCGACGCCCCGCAGCCTTACGGCGAATTGTTCACGATGCGTTACGACGGAACCGATGTGCAGCAGCTGACCGATAATCAGTGGGAGGACGGCACGCCGGCGTGGCAGCCGTAGGCGACTTTAGACCTTGGACCGTCGGCCTGGTTTCAGGCTTCGGGCTCCCAGACATCGCATGTCCCCAAACAGCGTGAATTTATGGAGCACGCCTGCGCATGCGCTCGAATATCTCGGGCGCGCGGATTCGGTTCCTCACCGGACTGAAGGCGAAGCGGAACTGCTCGAATGCCTGCCGGAACAGGTGTCCCGGGTGCTCGATGTGGGCAGCGGGGGAGGCCGATTGCTTGGCCTGGTGAAGCTCGCGCGCCCGGACGCTGCGGCCGTGGCGCTGGACTTCTCCGACACGATGCTCGGCGAATTGCGGGAGCGGTTTGGCGGCGATGGCACCGTGAGCATCGTGGGTCACGATCTCGAACAACCGTTGCTACTATCGCTCGGTCGTTTCGATGCGGTGGTGTCGAGCTTTGCGATTCATCACCTGCCGCACCGCCGCAAGCGCTCGCTCTATCAGGAAATCTTCGATCTCCTCAATCCGGGCGGAGTCTTCTGCAATCTTGAACATGTCTCGTCAGCGACGGATGCGCTGCACGAGCACTTCCTGCGCTGCCTGAGCGTTCGGCCCGGTGAAGAAGATCCCTCGAACCAGCTGCTCGACGTCGAGACACAGCTGCAGTGGCTCCGCGCGATCGGTTTCGTCGATGTCGATTGCCATTGGAAGTGGCGCGAGCTGGCCCTGCTCGCTGGAGCGCGGCCGGCCGTTCCTGCGGCTGCCACGCCGCGCGTCGTGCGAGACCGCGAGTCAACGTAAGATCAACCATGATGCTGGACCGGACGGTTTCTGGCGAGACAGTGTCGACCACGGCGACCCCTCCGCCGGCGGTTGTGATCGAGCATGTGTCGTTTTCGTTCGACGACAACGTCGTGCTTCGCGACGTCAGTCTCACCGTCCCGAAGGGCAGCATGACGATCATTCTCGGCGCCAGCGGCGCCGGGAAATCCGTCCTGCTCAAAACGATCCTCGGTCTCTATCGTCCCGATTCCGGCACGATTGTCGTCAACGGCCAGCGCATCGACGACATGCCGGAGCTGGAACTCCTGAAACTACGCGCCGACATCGGGATGCTGTTTCAGGAGAGCGCGTTGTTCGACTCGTTAACGGTCGCCGAAAATGTCGGTTACCGCTTGTATGAAGAGACCAAGATGCCGCTCGAGCAGGTCCGCGCTCGGATCGAGGAGGTGCTCGGGTTCATCGGTCTTCGCGATTTCATCGACCGCATGCCCTCGGCGTTATCGGGCGGGCAGCGGCGGCGCGTCGCGATCGCCCGGGCCATGGCGTCCAAGCCCAATCTTCTGCTGTTCGACGATCCCACCACCGGTCTCGACCCCATCACGGCGACGACCGTTGACGATGAAATCGTCAAGCTGCGCGACCTCGAGCATGTGACGTCGGTCCTGGTCACCCATCAAATCCGCGACGCCTACTATGTGGCGACTCATCAAGCAAAACGAACCGCGAACGGCGTGCAGATCGTCGATTCGGATCCGTCGGCGGAGGAGCGCGCGCAGTTCATCGTGCTCCACGAAGGACGCATCCGGTTCGAAGGAAGCGCCGAGGAGCTGTTGTCGTCGCAAGACGAGTACCTTCGTGAATTTCTCTTCATGACGCTGCCACCCTGGTAGTGTTCAGCGACGCTCTTCGGTAGAATCCCGCGCCCGACGTGCTCAAACGAAGCCTGATCGTCATGCATCGATGGCTTGGCGTCGCGCTTGCGCTGAATTTCTTCGTGTGGTTCGTGTCGGGTATCGGGATGATGTACTGGGAATTTCCCGGCATCTCGGAGGCCGATCGTCTCGCTCACTTACCGTCGCTCAAGGCCGACCTGCTGCAAGTCCCGGTCGCCGATGCGTTTGCCGCCGCCGGCCTCGAATCGGCCAGCGATGTGCACGTCGCGTCGTTCGACGGTCGCCCGGTATATCGGTTGCGCAGCGGCCGGACGCAGCGGATCGTCTACGCCGATTCCGGCGAGATGCGCGGTGAGATTTCCCGGCAACAACTCGATCGAATCGCCGCGGCATGGAGCGGGCGGTCGGTCGAAGCCGCAAGCATCCGGTCACTTGACGATGTGGATCAATGGACCGTGCAACTGCCGCTCGCCCAGCTCAAGCCGGTGTGGCAGTACGCCTGGCCGACCGGCGAGCAGGCGTACCTGTCGCAAACGACCGGGGAGGTCGTGCAGTACACGACGCGGGCCGCGCGGCTCGGCGCCTACGTCGGGGCGATCCCGCACTGGTTGTACGTGACGCCGCTGCGAAAGCACGGACCGGTGTGGAGCTGGGTCGTGATCGTGCTTTCCGCAGTCGCGACGGTGGAGGCGGCGCTCGGCTTGACGATCGGTGCGTGGACGTTTTCCCCGTTCCGCCGGTATCGCCGCGGCACCCTGCCCGTGCGCGTGCCCTATCGCGGCTGGAAGCGCTGGCACATGATTCTTGGCTTGATCGTCGGCACTGGCGCACTCACCTGGGTGTTCAGCGGTTTGTTGTCGATGGATCCGATCGAGCTTCCAGGCGATCCGCCTCAGACCGAGGACGTGGCCGATGCCCTGCGCGGGCCGCTTCGGGCCGAGGCCTTCAGCGCGCTGTCGCCTCACGACGCGCTGACACTGCCGGGTGCATCGAATGCCACACAGTTGGAGCTGATTTCTTCCGGCGACCGATCGTTCTACGTCGTGGCGCTGGCCGGCGGAGGAACGAGGATCGTCGAACTCTCCGCGACGGTGCACGAGTCGGTGGCGACCGAACGGATTGCCACGCTGGTCAAAGAGGCCGTGCACCCGGAACAGGTCGCCGACCTGCAACTCCTCGACCGATACGATCGGTACTATCTGGATCGACACGACCGACGACCGTTGCCGGTGATCCTGGTTCGACTCAACGACCCGGATGCCAGTCGTTTCTACATTGATCCAAGAACGTCTCGTCTTGTCGGAACCTACAGCGCCAGGAACTGGGTAACACGGTGGCTCTACCACGGGCTGCACTCGTTCGACTTCCCGTGGCTGTACCGCTATCGGCCGTTGTGGGATGTCGTGGTCGGCACATTCATGATCGGCGGCGCCGCGTTGTGCTTCACGTCGCTTGTGCTCGCCTGGCAAGTGCTCGGACGGGCATTCTCGTAGCGCAACGCGTTTCTTCGCGACATCCCGCTTCTTCACCGTGAGCCCCGGACGAAGGGTTGCCCGAACGCCGCGGCCGACCGATGGCATCCGGCTTGATTGCTTCGATGGGTGATTCCGGTTGCGGGCGGTTCGCGCCGCAGCGCATTCGCGTAGAGCTGGCTGGTGCGGCGTGTTTGAAGGTCAGCTGAAAAGGGGCCGCACCGGGCGAAAACGACGCACACTATGAGGCGAGAAGGAGACCGACATGCGCTGGACTCCCGGCGATCGAAGCAACATCGAAGATGCCCGTGGCCGTTCGGGCTTTGGCGGATTTGGCGGCGGCGGGTTCGGGGGCGTCCATCTCGGGCTTGGCGGGGTCGTGCTCCTGCTCCTCATCAGCTGGGCTACAGGCACGAATTTCCTCTCCTTGTTGACCGGCGGAGGTGATGTGCCTGCCGACTCGGTCGGCACCACCGGGCAAGTGGCGTCGTCGGCGGCGGAGGAACGTCAAGTCGATTTCGTCGACGCGGTAATGAAGGACGTGCAGGAGACGTGGGCGCAGCTGCTCGGCAATCGCTACGAACAGACGCGTGCCGTGCTCTTCCGCGACTCGATTCAATCGGCGTGCGGGTTTGCGGAGTCGGCGACCGGCCCGTTTTATTGCCCGCAGGACCGGCGCGTGTATCTCGATTTGGGCTTCTACGAGGAACTCCAGAATCGGTTCGGGGCGCCCGGCGATTTCGCGCGCGCCTACGTGCTGGCGCACGAAGTCGGGCATCACGTGCAGCGGCTCACCGGAATCGAAAGCCGAACGCGGCGGCAGCAGGAAGCCGATCCCCGCGCCGGCAATGCGATTTCAGTGCGGGTCGAGCTGCAGGCCGATTGCTTCGCCGGTGTCTGGGGCCATGCCGCCGCGCAATCGGGGCGATCGGCGGCCGGCAAGGTCGAACTCGAAGAAGGCGATGTGGAGGAGGGCTTAAAAGCCGCGGCCGCTATCGGCGACGATCGACTGCAACGGATGTCGACCGGTCATATTGCCCCGGATCGTTTCACGCACGGTTCATCAGCTCAACGCGTCGAGTGGTTCCGTCGCGGTCTGACGACCGGCGATCCGAACGCCTGCGACACGTTCGCCGGCCAGACCAATTGAAGACCTTAAACCTTCGACCTTCGACTTTGGCGGAAGCCAATATGGCGATCCCCAAGCCTAAGGTCTAAGGTCTAAGGTCTAACGTCGGCCGCCGGCTATCCTCTGGCTGCCATCGGGATCTTCAAAACCTGTCCTGCCTTGATCTTGTTCGGATCGGTCAACTGATCCTTGTTCGCGTTGAAGATTTCCATGTACGCGTTGGGGTCGCCGAGCTTTTCCTTGGCGATCTTGCTGAGCGTGTCGCCGGGCCGGACCGTGTACGAGCCCCCCGTGGCGCCCGCTGCCGCGGCTGACGGGACGCCGGTGGCTTTGATGTCGCCGACGATGTCATTGCGCCAGTCGGGAACGGTCTTGATCGCGTCCCAGATCTTGTTGACCTCCGCCTCGGTGGGGACGGTGCCGTGGAAATACAGCTTGTTGTCTCGTTCGTCGGCCGATCCCTGCATCCGCAAGTCCTTCGCGGTCTGAATGGCGTGTGCGTACTTGTCTCGCAGTCCCATAGGTCCTCCTGAGTGGTGAGCGGGTTTAGCGCGGCGACTCGCCGAGCGGAGTGTGTCGAGTGCGGAACATCCAGTGTCGTCGTTCGCCAGGAGCCTTCTCGCCCTCGGCTTTGCCGTACGGAGAGGCGTGTTCGATTTCCGAATTGAGCTCGGCGCCGAACAGCAGGACGAAGCCAGAGAGGTAGAACCACAATAACAACACGATGACGGCTCCGATCGACCCATACATCTTGTTGAAATTCCCGAAGTTGACTATGTAAAAACGGAACGCCACCGAAATGGCGAGCTACAAGAGCGTTGCAAGGTGTGCGCCAGGCAGAATCCACGGCCAACGCTGCTCGGCATCCGGCGCCAGGTAATAGACCATCCCGAAGCCCTGCGAAATCAGCAGGAAGACGATCGGCCACTGCAGGATCGTCCAGGTCCAGGCGAAGATGGGGCCGAGGCCCACGCGCGCCGCGACGTGCTCGGCAATTTCAGGTCCGGCAATAACGAGCGTGAACGAGACGAGCACGAAGACACTCATCGCGAGCGTCAGGACGATGGCGAGGATCTGCGTCTTCCACCACGAACGCGCTTCCTTCACACCGTAGGCACGGTTGAGGGTATCGATGATCGCGCTCATTGCCGACGAGCTGCTCCACAACGCACCGAGGACGCCGAACGTCAGCAGCCCGGCATTGCCGCTCTTGGTGATCTGCTCAATCTGAGCCTTGATGATGTTGAGCACGTCGGGCGGTGTGAACTTGCCGAACCAGTTCAGAATGGCGTCGAGGACGTGGTACGGAAAGAAGCTCGTCAGCGCGACCACGACTAAAAGGGCGGGAAAGAGCGAGAGGAAAAAGTAGTACGCGAGCTGAGCGGAGAGGCCCAGACAGTTGTCGTCGATGACCTCCTTGAATGTGCGCTTCAGGATCGTCCACCACCCGACGCGAGCATCCAGCGGCATCCCCACACGCGAAAGCACTGCAGAACCTGTTCCGTCCGG
>Ga0163163_10004821_pt1 | contig 11589 bp, 9 predicted proteins | sample S65metaG_FD_119766 | JGI IMG/M metagenome (GOLD analysis project Ga0163163, IMG submission 119766) | Switchgrass rhizosphere microbial communities from Kellogg Biological Station, Michigan, USA - S6-5 metaG | ecosystem: Host-associated > Plants > Roots > Rhizosphere > Soil | place: USA: Michigan... | reverse complement strand
CGGATGGGCGTTCCGGGGATCGAAGATGACGTCCTCGACGCTCATCGGGTGGAACCGCACGTCGCGGGCCAGCTCGGAGACCGGCATCATCCGCTTCATGTTCGGACCGCCTCGTCGCTCCGCAGGCTCACTTGGTCTGGGGCGACTTGGGCAGCGACTCGTGGGCGGTCTCGTACGACCACAGCTCCGAGCTCATCGCCAGGTGGGCCGGCCGCTCGCCGCCACCGTGGTCACCGGACACGCCCTGGTGGCCGTGGGCGAACGAGGGTGACGCGACCCAGGTGTCGAAGGCGTCCTCGTCACGCCAGCGCGTCACCACCAGCCAGGTCGTGCGCTCGTCCGTCGGGCGGAGCAGCTCGAAGCCCTCGAAGCCGTCCTGGCTGTCGACAGCACCGGCCCGGGCGGCGAATCGTTGGGCGAGCTCGTCGCCGACGCCGGCGGGGACCGTGATGGCGTTGATCTTGATGATCGTCACGCCCGGCAGCGTAGCCAGCGGCGCTGGCGCGGGCCCCCCGGCGGCGCGCTCAGATCACCGGGCCCAGGAGCTCGAGCACACCCGCCTCGTCGAGGGGTGGCCTCGCGTCCCGGATGGCCGGATGGGCCTGGGACAGGCGAGCCACGGCGGCGATGTCATCGTAGTCGACGCCGAGCGCGCCGAGCCGGTCGGGCGCACCCACCCGTTGCGCGAGCTCGGCCACCTCCGTCGCGGCATCGTCGGTGCCCCCGAGCGCCTCGGCCAACCGGGAGAAGGCGACCGGATCGGCCTGGAGCTCCCACCGCATCGTCGGCGCCAGCAAGACCGCGATCAGGGAGCCGTGCGCCCCACCGGTGCGGCCGCCGAGGAGTTGGGCAAGGACCGAGACCACGCTCACGGACGTCTGCTGGAGCACGCGACTGGCCAGCACCGCCGCCTCCATGAGGTCCGAGGACACGAGGAGGTCGCCGGGGGTGTCCACCACGAGCGGGAGCACCCCGGAGATCCGCTGCGCGGCGGCGAGCGCCAACGTCTCGGTCTCGGGGCTCCTCCCGGCGTCGAGCACCCCTTGCACCCCGGCCGCGAGCGCGTCGAGGGCGCTCCCTGCGACGACGTCGGCCGGCAGGTCGACCACCAACGAAGGGTCGTAGACCGCGGCGCTCGGCGCCGTGGTGGGCGATCCCGTCGCTGCCTTCGTCTGCGTCCGTGGGTCGGTCATGGCGAAGAGGCCGCCCAGGACGCCGGGGCTGTACGTGGTCGGTATGGCCAGGTGCGGGACGGCCGGACGGTCCAGCACCGTGCGACCGGGCGTGCCGGCCTGCTGCTCGACGAAGAACGAGACCGCCTTGCCGCAGTCGGTGGTCGATCCTCCACCGAAGCTGACGATCCCGTCGGCGCCCTCCTGTCGAGCCTGCTCGAAGGCCTGCCGGACCACATCCGCCGGGAGATGGGCCACGACGCCGGCGAACGTCGCGACCCGGGCGCGTCCCATCGCGCGCTCCAACCGCTCCCCGCCGTCACTCTGGCGGCGCCCCGCCGTGGTCACGAGCAGGGCTCGCCGGACGCCGAGGTCGCGCAGCATGGACGAGACCTGGCCGAGCACGCCGACACCGAAGCGAACGTCCTGGGCGGGAGTCGCCTGCGTCCACGTCCGGCCCGAGGGAGAAGCGGCGGGCGACTCACTCACGGCCGGCCTCCGCGGCGACGAGGTCCTTCACGGGAAGAGCCAACCGGCTGCGGGCCCGTTCGCCTCGACGCCCTTCTGGATGAACCACTCCGTGCCGAAGGCTCGGGCGAACACCTCGTCGGTCATGTCGAGGAAGAACGACGTGTCGTTCTCCTGGCTCCGGTGGGCGGCGAACGACGCCCGCTTCTGCGCCATGTAGGGCAGGACATCCACGGCCAGCGTGATCTCGGCCTCGGGCATCCCGATCGGGTTGCCGTCGTCCTGGGGGCCTTCCGGGTCGAGCTCGTCGTTCGGTTCAGTGCCGGGCGCAGGTCGCTCCCCGCGCGCCTGGGCTTCCCGCATGAACCGCACGATCTCGTCGCGGTTGAGGGTGGCCTCGTAGACGCGTGGCGTGCCGGCGAGCTCCGCGGCACGGTGGCCGACCGTGTGCACCCGGATGTGGTCCGGATGGCCATAGTTGCCGTGCCAGTCGTAGACCGTGATCGCGTCGGCTTCCTCCTCCGCCAGCACGGCAGCGAGCCGCCCGGCGGCCTCTTCCACGTCGGCGCGCGAGAACGCCTCGGCATGCTGGTTCTGCTCCCACCCCGTCATGCCCGAGTCCGAATACCCGAGCCAGACGATGCGCTCCGCGCCGAGCGCATCGGCCGACGCGGCCGCTTCCTGGCGCCGGCGTTCGACCAGCGATTCCCCCGGTGCCAGATCGGCCGGAGTCTCTCCATACTCGCCGTTGGTCGCGAACACGATGACGACGCGGCGACCCTCGGCCGCCGCCCGGGCGATCGTGCCGCCCGTCGTCAGCGCCTCGTCGTCCGGGTGGGCGTGGAACGAGACGAGCGTCCCAGACCGGTGCCGCGCCTCGGGCTCGCTCGTCACTTCACCGCGCCCGACGCGACGAGCGCTTCGATCTCCTTCTCGTCGAGGCCCCAGTCGGCCAGGACGCCACGCGTGTGCTGACCGGCGTGCGCAGGCGACGTCGGAGGGCGCGTACCGGATCGGCTGAAGCGGGGAGCGGGAGCCGGCTGCGTGACGCCGTCCACCTCGACGAACGTGCCGCGGGCCAGGTTGTGCGGGTGCGCCGCGGCCTCGGTCATGTCGAGGACCGGAGCGAAGCAGGCGTCCGTGTACTCGAGGATGTCGCACCACTCGTCTCGGCTCTTCGTGTGGAAGAGCTGCTCGAGACGCCCCTTGAGCACCGGCCACAAGGCCCTGTCGTTCTGGATCGCGAACTCGGCATCGTCGCCGAGGCCGATCAAGCGGAGCAGCTCGGCGTAGAACTGGGCCTCGATCGGGCCCACGGAGATGTGCCGGCCGTCCGCGCACCGGTAGACGTCGTAGTAGTGGGCGCCGGTGTCGAGCATGTTCGTGCCGGGCCGTGAGACGTCGAAGATGCCACCCTCCTTCATGGCCCAGAACATGGTCATGAGCACGGCCGCGCCGTCGACCATGGCGGCGTCCACGATCTGGCCCTGACCGCTGCGGCTCGCTTCGAGCATGCCGCAGACGACACCGAAGGCGAGGAACATGCCGCCGCCACCGAAGTCGCCGACCAGGTTGAGCGGGGGCACCGGCCGCTCGCCGTGCCGCGTGAAGTGGGCCAGCGCGCCAGCCAGGCTGATGTAGTTGATGTCGTGGCCGGCGTGGGTCGAATACGGGCCTTCCTGGCCCCAGCCGGTCATGCGACCGAAGACGATCTTGGGGTTGCGCTCGAGGCACGCCTCCGGGCCCACGCCGAGCCGTTCCATGACCCCCGGCCGGAAGCCCTCTATCAGGGCGTCGGCTTGTTCGACGAGGCGCAGGAAGGTGGCGACGCCGTCCGGGTGCTTGAGATCGATGGCCAGGTTGCGCCGGCCCCGCTGGAGCACGTCGGTGGCCCGTCGGCGCGTCGCCTCGTCGCGAACGGCCTGCGTGCGCTCGACGCGGATGACCTCGGCGCCCATGTCGGCCAGCATCATGGCGGCGAACGGCCCCGGGCCGATGCCCGCGACCTCGATGATCCGCGTGCCAGTGAGCGGTCCTGCCATGTGTCTCTCTCCAGGTTCTCGGCCGAGCCCGGTCCATGCTCTCGGCGGTGCCAGCGCTGTCGACGGCAGTGTGGTGGCGCCCGGACGGCCGGTCAATCCGTGCGCCGCCCATGTGGCGGTCGAACCGGCCGCGGCCGGTGGCGGGCCGAGCGTGCTCCGTGCTCCCGGCGTGCTCCCCACCGGGCGTGACCGGTGGACGCGCCTTGCGCGCGAGGCGTGACCGTCATCGGGTTCGTACCGTTGACCTCATACAGGCGGCGGAGCCTGTGGAAGGCAGCGGAGGGCGTCGGCGGCATCGATCGCTTCCTCTGCCGAAAGGGCGGAAGGAGAACCGTGTCCATCGCGTTCATCGCGGGTCCCGTGGCCGTGTTCGGACTCGCGTGGCTGATCAGCAGCTTCCGGATCGTGCGGTCCGGTCAGCGGGCCGTCGTCGAGCGGTTCGGGAGGTACCGGAGGACCATCGATCCCGGGGTCCGTTTAGCACTGCGGTTCGTCGAGCGGTTGCGCCGTGTAGACGTGCGTGAGCGCGTGGAGGACGTCGCCCTCGAGACGCTGAACCGGGACCACCTGCCGATCCACCTCGACGTCGCGGTCTTCTATCGCTGCGTCGAGCCGCGGGCCTTCGTCTATGACGTCGCCGACCCCGGGCTCGCCATCAACCGATCGACCGAGAGCGAGGTCCGGAGCCTCGTGGCCAAGCTGACGCTCGAGCAGCTGCTGGGAAGCGACGAGATCGTCTCCGCCGAGCTCCAGGGTCCGCTGGCGGACATGGCCGGCGCCTGGGGTGTCGCCCTGACGAGGGTGGAGGTCGCCAGGATCGACCCGCCGCAGGACATCGCAGAGGCGCAGGTCGAGATCGCGACCGCCGAGCGAGAGCGCCTCGCCATCGCGGTCACGCGGGAGCGAGAGCTGCAGGCGGCCATGGGGCAAGCCGAGGTCGAGGACCGACGAGAGGACGTCCGAGCCAAGGGCGAGCAGCGTCGCCGCTTGGCCGCGGCCGAGACCGATCGAGCGATCGCCGTGCTCCGCGCCGAGGCCGAGGCTCAGGCCGATCGCATCCAGGCCGACGCCGCCCGTTATCGGGAGCAATGCCTGGCCCAAGCGCACGCCGACGCGGTCAAGATCGTGGCGTCGGCGGTCCAGGCCTCCGCGGGCAACGACCTCATCGCGGTGAAGTACCTCGAGGTCCTGACCGCTTCGAGCACGGGGCCCGCGATCGGGCTGGCACTCGGCAGCGCCGACGAACTGGCGGTGGGCGACCTCGCCCGGCGTCTCCTCCCCGAAGTCCCCGACGAGCCCGACGGCGGTGCCGTCCACACGGATGTCCAGACATCCCTCGGAATGGTCTAGCTGGCGCGGGCCGGCGCGACCTCGTATCGCAGCGGCAGGCGCTCCGGGCCCCAGATGCCGAAGGTCTCCGGCTTCCAGACCACCTGTCCGTCGAGAGCCATGCCGGGCAGGCTGCGAGCGAGGATCGGCAGCGCCTCCTGCAGCTCGGCGCGCGCCAGCGAGGCCCCGAGACAGACGTGGATACCGCTTCCGAAGGTGAGCTGCGGCGGCCCGGGGGCGTCGGTGGCGATATCGAACGCGCGGGCTCCGGGGAACGCCGCCGGATCGAAGTTCCCGGCCACGAAGCTCGGGAACACGAACGTGCCGGCGGGGAACAGCACTCCCCGGTACTCGATGTCGACCGAGGCGTAGCGCCCAGTGCCGCGCACCGCCCCGAGGTAGCGCATGGACTCCTCGACGGCGCGTGCGGCGAGCTCCTGGCGATGCCGCAGGAGGTCCCACTGCCCGGGATGGCTGGCGAACAGCGCGACCGTGCAGCCGAGCTGGTTGCGGGTGGTGTCCGTACCGGCGACGATCACCGCCTCGACCATGTTCACCAACTCCTGGTGATCGAGGCGGTCGCCCTCCGCCTCGGCGCTGATGAGCGCGGTGATCAGATCCTCGGCGGGGCGGTGGCGGCGTTCGTCGATCAGGTGGCCGACGTACTCGTCGAGCTCGTGTTGCGTGCGCAGGATCACCGCCGCGTCCTCGGCCAGGTTGCCGTTGAAGACCCTGAGCAGATCGGCGGCCCAGCGGCTGAAGAGCTTCCAATCCGCCTTCGGCGCGCCGAGGAGCTCGCACATGATCGGGATGGGGTACGGCTCGCAGATGTCGGCGACAAGCTCGCACCGGCCCTGCTGCTGCACCGGGCGCACGAGGTCGGCCACGACCTCTCGCATGAACGGCCGGAGCCGGTCAGCGGCCTTCGGGGTGAAGGCCGGCGCCACCAGCCGCCGCAGCCGGTCGTGTTCGTCGCCCTCGGCGGCCAGGATCGACCGGCGCTCGTTGCGAGCCAGGAAGGCCTCGTCCTGCACGCCCTGGAGCTGGGCGATCAGGCGTACGGCCGAGAAGAAGCGCCGATCACGCAGCACGGCGACGCAGTCCTCGTACCGCGTCAGGACGTAGCCGACCTCGTTGCGCACGAGCCAGTGCTCGCGGCGGAGCGGCTCGAGCTGCTCCACGACGTCCTCGCGCTCGAGACCGAAAGGCGCGAACGTCGGCAGCTCGAGGTCCTGGACAGGGGTCGCGACGGCGGGCCGGTCACCGGACACCGGGCCACCGTACCGGGTGTCCGGCGTGGCGTAGCCTGCGACCCGAGATCCGAACTAGCCGTTCGAGATGGGACCCCCCGCACGGGGTGGTCGGACGCCGAGCGGACGTGGGGGTGGACGGATGACCAACGGCGCGGACGCGACCGGATCCCGCCGGTCCTACGTCCACGGGACGACGGACACGCCCCTGCTCGGGCAGACCATCGGCGAGAACCTCGCCGACGCGGCCCGCCACTGGCCGGAGCGGGATGCCCTCGTCGTGCCCTTCGACGGCATCCGCCTCAGCTACGCGGAGCTGGACGAGCGCGTCGACGAGTTGGCCCGCGCCTTCATGGCCGTTGGCATCGCGGCCGGCGACCGCGTGGGTATCTGGAGCCCGAACAACGCCGAGTGGGTGCTCGTGCAATATGCGACGGCCCGCATGGGCGCGGTGCTCGTCAACCTCAACCCCGCCTATCGCACGCACGAGGTGGGCTACGCCCTCGGCCAGTCCGGCTGCCGGCTGCTCGTCGCCGCCACCTCGTTCAAGTCGAGCGACTACGCGGCGATGGTCGAGGAGGTACGCCCACAGACACCCGACCTGGAGGCCACCGTCTTCCTCGGCGGAGCGGACTGGGACCGGCTCCTCGCGGGTGCGGCGTCGGTGGACGTCGCCGCGCTCCGACGGCGTGAGGCCGAGCTCGACGCCGACGACGCGATCAACATCCAGTACACGAGTGGGACCACCGGCTTCCCCAAGGGCGCCACGCTCACGCACCACAACATCCTGAACAACGGCTACTTCATCGGTGAGGGCTGCGGCTACGACGAGCACGACCGGGTCTGCATCCCCGTGCCCTTCTACCACTGCTTCGGCATGGTGCTCGGGAACCTCGCCTGCACGACGCACGGCGCCGCGATCGTCGTTCCCGCCCCGGCGTTCGATCCCGTCGCCACGCTCCGCACGGTGGACGAGGAGCGCTGCACGTCGCTGTACGGCGTGCCCACCATGTTCATCGCCGAGCTCGCGCTACCCGACTTCGACCGCTACGACCTCTCCAGCCTGCGCACCGGGATCATGGCCGGCTCTCCCTGCCCGGTCGAGGTCATGAAGAAGTGCGTGTCCGCCATGCACATGGACGAGGTGACCATCTGCTACGGCATGACCGAGACGTCACCCGTCTCCACGCAGACCGGCGGTGACGACCCGTTGGAGAAGCGGGTGGCCACGGTGGGCCGGGTCCACCCTCACGTCGAGGTCAAGATCGTCGACCCCACCACCGGGCGCGTGGTCGGGCGGGGCGAGTCCGGCGAGCTGTGCACCCGGGGTTACTCCGTGATGCTCGGCTACTGGGAGGAGCCCGAGAAGACGGCGGAGGCCATCGACGCCGCAGGATGGATGCACACCGGCGACCTCGCCACCATGGACGACGACGGCTACGTCAACATCGTCGGCCGGAGCAAGGACATGATCATCAGGGGCGGTGAGAACGTCTACCCGCGCGAGATCGAGGAGTTCCTGTACTCCCATCCGGACATCCTGGACGTCCAGGTCATCGGAGTCCCCGACCTGCGCTACGGCGAGGAGATCATGGCCTGGGTACGGCTCCGCGAAGGTGTCGACAGCCTCACCGCCGAGGAGGTGCGCACCTTCTGCGAGGGGCGCATCGCGCACTACAAGATCCCACGGTACGTGCACGTCACGGACGACTTCCCGATGACCGTCACCGGCAAGGTCCAGAAGTACCGCATGCGCGAAGAGTCCGTCGCGTTCCTGGGCCTCGCCGACGCCGCCGCGGTCCAGACGGCGTGAGGCTTCCCATCCGGTGACCGTCCCGGACTCGACCGTGGCATGGCATACGGCCGATGATCTCCCGATGGCCGATGACCGGCGCCCGACCGAGCGGTCGATCCCCGACGCCTCCGAGCGCGCCCTCGCCGGCAACCTTCAGAAGGAAGCGGACAAGCTGGCCCGCCAAGGCAAGCTGTTCGTGCGGGATCGGCTCGATCTGCTCCTCGACCCGGGCAGCTTCGTCGAAGACGGCCTCCTCGCCAATGCGCTGGCGCCGACGAACGACCTGCCGGCGGACGGGGTCGTCACCGGGCGGGGCCTCGTCGACGGGCGTCCGGTCTGCGTCATGGCCAACGACCCGACCGTGAAGGCCGGCTCGTGGGGGGCCCGCACGGTCGAGAAGATCGTGCGGCTCACCGAGACGGCGCTCCACGACGAGCTGCCCGTCGTCTGGCTGGTCGACTCCGCCGGCGCCCGCATCACGGACCAGGTGCAGCTCTTCCCGGGCCGCCGTGGCGCCGGGCGCATCTTCTACAACCAGGTGCGGCTGTCGGGTCGCGTGCCCCAGGTCTGTTGCCTGTTCGGACCTTCAGCGGCCGGCGGCGCGTACATCCCGTCGTTCTGCGACCTGGTGCTGATGGTCGAGGGGAACGCCTCGATGTACCTCGGCTCGCCCCGCATGGCCGAGGAGGTCATCGGCGAGTCGGTCACGCTCGAGGAGATGGGCGGAGCCCGCATGCACGCCACGGTGTCGGGCTGCGGCGACAACCTCGTCTCGACCGACGCGGAGGCGATCGACCTCGCCCGTCTCTACCTCTCGTACCTCCCCCGCTGCTTCCGCGAGGAACCACCGCCCGCTGAGGACTGGGCGCCCCCGGCGACCGCGCTCAGCGCCGGGCTCGTGCCCGACGACGAGCGCCAGGGTTATGACATGCACCGCTTCCTCGAACGGCTCGTCGACGACGGATCGTTCTTCGAGGTGAAACCGCTCTACGCGCCCGAGGTCGTGGTCGGGTTCGGTCGCCTCGAGGGCAACACCGTCGGCATCGTCGCCAACAACCCGGCGGTCAAGGGCGGCGTCCTCTTCGTCGACTCGGCCGACAAGGCCGCCCGTTTCGTCTGGCTCTGCAACGCGTTCAACGTGCCGCTCGTCTTCCTGGCCGACGTCCCCGGGTTCATGATCGGCTCGAAGGTCGAGCGGGAAGGCATCATCCGCCACGGCGCGAAGATGATCACCGCGGTCAGCGAGGCCACGGTCCCGAAGGTGAGCGTGATCGTGCGCAAGGCGTACGGCGCCGGTCTGTACGCGATGTGTGGGCCGGCCTTCTCCCCGGACGCCTGCCTGGCGCTGCCCTCGGCGAAGATCGCCGTCATGGGGCCGGAGGCTGCGGTGAACGCCGTCTTCTACAACCGCATCCAAGCCATCGAGGACCCGGGCGAGCGCGAGGCGTTCGTCGCGGAGCAGCGCCGGTTGTATGAGGAGGACGTCGACCTGCTGCGCTTGGCCAGCGACCTGGTGATCGACGCCATCGTCGAGCCGGAAGACCTCCGGAGGGAGCTCGTCGCCCGGTTGGGCCTGGCGATGGGCAAGCCGCGGGCGTTCACCGAGCGGCACAACGGCATACCACCGGTGTGAACGTCCGCCGGCGACCGACCGGCGCGGCGTCAGCGGGTCAGCTCGACCGTGGTCTGCCCGGCCTGGTTATTGAACACGGCTTGGTGGCTGCCGATCACGGCGCCGATAGACGCCTCCATCGCCTTCAGGAAGGACGCCTCCTGGGCCGAGAGCGCGTCCGACTTGCAGGCGATCTTCGTCGACGCCAGCGGGCCGATCGAGAGCCCGCCGTCGGCGGCCAGTGACCATGGTCCCCGATAGGAGTTGCAGCCGCTGTTCCCGTCGACGGTGCCGTCGGCGGCGAAGTCTGCGGTCAACGTGCTGCCGTTCTCCACCGAGTTGAAGGCCGAGCCGGTGCTCGTCAAGTAGCCCGTCGCCGTCCACGATCCCAACAACGACGTGTTGCCCGTGCCGAACGTGAGAACGGTCGTTCCGGATGCATCCTTCAGCTCGAGCGTCGACGAGCTGAGGGCGTACGACGCCACCTTGGCCAGCGCCGCCAAGTAGGCACGTTCGATGGCCGTCCCGACCGGTTCGCACGCCATGGACGTCTGGGCCAGGGGACCGAAGCTCAGCGACGGTGCGTGCAGCGTGTACAAGCCGTTGAACGTGTTGCACCCGGCGAAGCCGCCCGCCCTGCCCGCCTCGAGCCGCAGCGTCGGCGTGATGTGGTCGAGCCCCTCGACGTCGAGGCCGCCGGGCGCCACCTCCCACGTCGTGCCTTCCAGAGCCGGGCTCGAGGCCGGGCTGGAGGTCGGGCTCGACGGCGTGCCGGTCGACCCCGGCGACCGGGCGCTGGTCGAGGCGGAGTCGCCGCTCGAGCCGCAGGCGGCGACCACCACGAACGGGCCGAGGACGGCCAGGAGGACCCAGCGGCCGCCGGGGCGCCGCCGGTGGCGTCCGAGCGCAGCCTCGTCGCGTCGTTCCCTCACACCGTGGTCCCCTCCGTCTGGCCGAGCGCGCCGCCGGGAGGGTAGCCGTTCACCGTCGAGCGCTAGCGTGCCCGGCCGGGTCCCGCACTCGGTCGGCCCACGACCGGGCGCCACGACCGCCCAGGATCAGGGGGCAGGATGGCTGGATCGAGGGTGGCCGCCGTGCTCGCCACCGGCCTCTACTTCGGCGAGGGGCCACGGTGGCACGAGGACCGCCTCTGGTTCTCCGACTTCTACGACCACGCCGTCAAGACCGTCGACCTCGACGGCCGTGTCGAGGTGGTGCTCCGGGTCGACGGCCAGCCGTCGGGGCTCGGCTGGCTGCCCGACGGGCGCCTCCTCGTCGTGTCGATGCTGGAGCGCAAGGTGCTGAGGCGGGATGCGGACGGGTTGGCCGAGCACGCCGACCTGTCGCAGGTGGCCACCTTCCACACGAACGACATGGTCGTGGACGAGCACGGCCGGGCCTACGTCGGCAACTTCGGGTTCGACCTCCACACGTTCGAGCGCGAGAAAGGCGGACGCGCTCTCTATACGGAGCCCTTGCCACCCACGGCCGACCTGGCCCGCGTCGATCTGGACGGATCCGTCCACGTCGCCGCCGAGGGTCTGCGGTTCCCGAACGGCGCGGTCATCACTCCCGACGGTCGCACGCTCGTCGTCGGCGAGACGCTCGGACGACGACTGACCGCGTTCGACGTCGGGGACGACGGCACGCTCACCAACCGCCGGGTATGGGCCGCGTTGGGTCGGCGGCTGCCGGACGGCATCTGCCTCGACGCCGACGGCCACATCTGGGTGGCGAACCCGATCGCGCCCGAGTGCTACCTGGTGTCCGAGGGCGGAGAGGTGGTGGATGTCGTCGCCACCGACCAGCGGTGCTACGCGTGCATGCTCGGCGGCCCCGACGGGCGCCACCTGTTCATGCTCACCGCGGCCGCCTCCGACCCGGACATCGCCTCCGCATCGCGCACGGGGCACGTGCTGGT
>Ga0163163_10004820_pt1 | contig 11589 bp, 11 predicted proteins | sample S65metaG_FD_119766 | JGI IMG/M metagenome (GOLD analysis project Ga0163163, IMG submission 119766) | Switchgrass rhizosphere microbial communities from Kellogg Biological Station, Michigan, USA - S6-5 metaG | ecosystem: Host-associated > Plants > Roots > Rhizosphere > Soil | place: USA... | reverse complement strand
TCCGGCATCAGCGCGCCGCCGCTACGGTAGGGCACGTGGACGATATTTGCGCCTGAAGCTGCCTTGAAGCGCTCAAGCGTCATATGCGACGCGCTGCCGACGCCGCTGGTAGCGATGCTGACCTGCGCCTTTTTCGACAGGGCAATCAGGTCGGAGACGGTCTTGGCCTCAACCTTGCCGTTGAGAATGATGACGTGCGGCACATAGCTCGTCAGCGCGACCGGCGCGAAATCCTTCAACGGATCGTAGCCGAGTTTCGCCTGCACGAACGGGTTGACGGTCAGCGGGCCATTGGACGCGACCAGCAGCGTGTAGCCATCGGGCGCCGACCGTGCGACGGCTTCGGCACCGATACTGCCGCCGGCGCCGCCACGATTGTCGATCACCACGGGCTGCCCCAGGGCGTTCGATATGCGGTCGCCGACAATGCGGCCGACAATGTCAGCATTGCCGCCGGCGGCAAAAGGCACGATCAGGCGGATCGGCCGCTCGGGATATTTGGCAAAAGCTGCCCGCGGCAGAAGTGCGAACGTTGAAACAGCGCCAAGACTTGTAATGACCGTTCGGCGTGAAATCGGCATCGGATTCCTCGTTATTCGCAAAGAGCGCATTCGTCTCGGATATTGTCGATCATCGCGAAAACCCGAACAAGCGGCAGGGCGTGTCCCAGAACAGCTTGCGGCGATCAACGGCATCCGGAAAGAACTGTCCGGCCAGTTGAACGAGCGGGCCGTAGTCCTGCCGCTCGGTCGCGCGCAGATAGGGCCAGTCCGAAGCCCACAGGCAGTGATCGAGCGTGAATGCGTCGACCAGCGCGCGCACGAATGGCTGGCAATCCCCGAATGGATAAGGCGTTCGGGCGAATTTCAGATAGCCGGAAATCTTGACGCCGACGCGCCCTGTCTTTGCCAACCGAAGCATGGCCGCGAACGCCGGCTGGTTCAGCCCTGCCGCCGGATCTGGCCTCCCGGCGTGGTCGATCAGCACCTTCACCGGGATCTGCTCGATCCAGGGCGCGTACATCAGAAATTGATCGTGCTCGACCTGGAGATTGAAGAACATGTCAAGGTCAGCCAGCCGCTTCATCAGGTGGTTGGCCTCTTTGTAGTAACCGTTGCCGTGGACGGTCGGATTGATCGCCACGCCGACGACGCCCTGCGTCTGCAATTTTTTCAACGAAGCAAGATCGGCATCGAGACCGACAATCGCGATGCCCTTGAAACGGCCTTCGCCTTTGGCGATCGCATCGAGCATGCAGGCATTGTCGCCCTCATAACCGGAGTTCGGCTGCACCAGCAGCGCGTGCTTCACGCCGTATGATTTCATCACCTCGCGGAATTGCGCGGCGGTGCCGATTTCCTGGGCGGACGGCCGATAGACGACGTTTTTGCCATAGGGGAAATTAACCGGATCGATCACATGGGCGTGGCAGTCGATCTTCGGCTCGTCGAAAATATGCATCGGGTCGGCGGTTCTGGCTGACTTGCCCGGCCTAGAAATCCGTATCTTCTTCCTCGGCGGCGGCCGCGGCCCGGCGTTTTGTCTCTCGACGATGTTGCCAGACGGCCAGCCCGATGGACAGCACAGATGCGGCAAGCATGGCGCCGGAAATGGGCCGTGTAATGAACAGCCAGGGATTGGCGTCGGTCGAGACCGCCTGAATCAGGTTGGCTTCGATCTGGTCGCCGAGCACGACGCCGAGGATCAGCGGCGCCAGCGGGATGCGTGCCTTCACCATCGCGTAGCCGATCACGCAGAACAGGGCGAGGACATAGACATCCTTCATGCTGTTGCTGAGCGCATAGGCGCCGATCACGCACAGCACCAGCACGATCGGGATCAGCATCGACTTCGGCATCATGATGATGCGCATCCAAGCGCGCGAGCCGGCCCAGATCACCGCGACCATCAGAGGCAACGCCACCAGATAGGCGGCGTAGATGCCGTAGGCGATCTTCGGATGCTGTGAGATGAACAACGGCCCCGGCTGGATGCCGTGGATGGTCAGCGCGCCCATCATCACGGCGGTGACGGCGTCGCCGGGGATGCCGAAGGCCATGATCATCATCAGCGAGCCGGCGACATTGGCGCTGTTTGACGATTCCGACGCCATGATGCCTTCGGGAATACCGGTGCCGAATTTCTCCGGCCGTTTGGAGAATTTCTTGGCCTGGTCATAGGCCATGATATTGGCGGCGCTGCCGCCGATCGCCGGCAGCACGCCGATCACGATGCCGATGAAGGTGCACCAGAGCAAAATGAACGGCCGGCAAAGAATGTCCCAGAACACGGACAGGTGTGACACCTTGAGGCTGAGCTTCGTGGCCGCCACCGCTTTTGTCGGATCATAGGCATTGAGCTGCTCGACATCGGGCATCAGCTGGGCGAAGGCGAAGATGCCGATCAGCACCGGCAAAAAATCGAATCCGCCTTCCAGCGGGTGAATGCCCATGGTGAAGCGCTGCACGCCCAAAATCGGATCGGGACCAATGACGGTGACCGCAAGCCCGATCGCTCCTGAGAGGAGGCCTTTGGTGACGGAGCGCCCGACCAGCCCCGCCACCATCGACAGCGCAAACACGAACAGCGAGAAGAATTCCCACGGTCCGAATGCAAGCGCGAGTGAGGCGAAGGGCCCGGTCAGCTCGATTAGGCAAAGCCCACCAAGCGCGCCGCCGATGAAGGCGGACCACACTCCGACCCAGACCGAACGGCCGGCCTCGCCTTTTTTTGTCATCGGAAAGCCGTCGAAGGTCGTGGCAACCGCTGATGGCGTCCCCGGTATGCCGATCAAGCTCGCGGTGATCGAGCCGCCGGCGGAGCCGCCGACATAGACACCGATCATTGCGGCAAGGCCCTGCAGCGGATCGAGACCGAAGGTGAAGGGCAGCACGACGATGACGGTCATCGTAATGGTGACGCCCGGCAGTGCGCCGCCGATCACCCCGGCAATGGTGCCGACCAGCAGCGGGACGAGGTACTGCAGATGCAGCACCGTCCCCATATGCGTGAGGAGCAGTTCGTAGTGGTTCACATGTTGCTCCAGGTGCCGCGCGGCAGCAGCAGTGACAGATAGTCCTGGAACACCAAGTAACAGATGAGACTGGTTGCGGCGGCGACTGCGATCGCGAGCAACCAGTGCTTGGTGCTGCGCGGCCATTCCAGCGTGACCTGCAAAGAGAGCACGAACAGGAATGTTGCGATCCGGAAGCCGAGTGGTGGCAGCAGCAGGATGTAAAGCCCGAACTCAATGAAGGTCGCGAGCACCAGCCGGTAGTTCGGCGGCGGGCCTGCCGTCGGTGCGGCCGCAGGAGCGGAGGCGGTCCGCATCGCGCGAAAATCGAGCACGATGAGGATCACGCTGAGAAGCCCCAGGATCGACAGCACCACGCGCGGATAGAACGCCGGCCCGATTGGAACGACCGTGGCCGGCGGCAATCCGAATGTCTGCGTCAGCAGGACGGCGCTGGTCGCGAGACAGACGAGCCCCGATATACCGTCGCGGCTCAGCATTATTCGCGCTTCAGCAATCCGAGCGCCTTGGCAATGTCCTTGGTCTGCTCGTCGGCCTTCTTCAGATAGTCGGCGTAGCCTTTCGGATCGAGGTAGGTGACCTCTGTTCCCTGCAGCAACATCGCCTGCGCGAATTCGGGCTCCTTCGTGGCCTTGGCACAGGCATCGTTGAGCCTGGCGATGACGGCTGCCGGCGTACCCTTTGGTGCCATGATGCCGCGGTTCACCGAATAGGTGACGTTGTAGCCTAGCTCCTTCAGTGTCGGCACGTCCTCAAGCCCGGTCGTGCGCTTTTCCGACATGTTGGCCAAAAAGCGCAGCAGGCCTGCGTCGACCTTTCCTTTCTGGGTCAGATTGCTGTCGCCGATGTCGATGTGTCCTCCGAGCAGCGCATTCATGCGTTTCGCCGTGCCATCGTAGGGCACATACTTAAAGCTCACGCCGGCGGCCTTGGCGGCCAGCGCGATGGAATACTGGCTCGTCGAACCGAGCGAGGCGCCAACCACAATCTGGTCCGGGCGCTTCTTCGCATCCTCGACCAGCTCCTTGAAGGTCTTCCATGGTGTCTTGGCGCCGACGGTGATCACCGATGGCGTGGCGGAGACCATGCAGACGGGTTCGAAGGCCGCGTCATATTTGATATCGGTCATCGCGGCGAAATAAACCGAATGAATGAAATCGTGCGCGCCGAACAACGTGTAGCCGTCCGGAGCGCCCCCTGAGGCCTCGCGCTCGCCGACAGTGCCCGACGCGCCGCCAACATTGGCGATCACGATCGGCTGGCCTAGATATTTCTGCAGCAGCGGCGCCAGCGGCCGGAAGATCAGATCGGTGTCTCCGCCGGCCGCCCATGGAACAATGAGCTTGATGGCGCGGTCGGGATAGTCGGCCGCGAAGCTGCTTGCCGTGGCCATGACCAGGGCGACCGCCGATACAAATGCTTGGGTAAGGCGCGATGAGATGCGCGTCATGTCGAGGATCCTCCCGTTTCGCTTCTATTTGTTCTGAGCGATAACGGGGCGAACTATAGCCTTATAAGAGGCATGCTCAAGCCCTTCGGCGTTTTTGCCGTGCGCCATTGAGTCTTCCGAGTTCGCGGGTCGATGGCATCCGCATGTCGGCGCTTTGTTCGTCGCGCGCCAGGTTTTCTATAATCGAAAGCAATAATTTGCGTGTACGGGAAATATCCGCCGAACGGACGTGCCGAACGGCGATCCGGTTCACCTCCTCGGCAAGCGGCACGAGCGTCTTGCGCAGGCTGCGGCCTTTCGGAGTAAGGATGACATAGATTTTCTTGCGGTCGCCAGCACGTCTGCGGCGTACAACGTAGCCAAGACGCTCCATTGCCTTCACCGCCGAGAATGTCGTCGGTTCCATGACGCCGGCCTGCTCGCTCAACTCGCGCTGTGTCAGCCCATCGGACTCCCAGAGGATGCGGAGGAACGTCCAATGTCCGAACGAAACGCCGTGTTCGCCGAGCCGCATCTGCAAGGCACGCACGAGCGCGCGCGTTGCGTCTTTCACGAGATGCGCGAGGCGATCATTCGGCACGGCCTCGCGCCAGTGCCGGAGAATGGCCTGCGTGCTCGGCGGGGATTTGCTCATTTGAGACCCACGTCGCGGCCATCGCGCGCCGATTGAAGCATGGCCAGCAGGACCTCGACGGTCGCCATTCCCCAGGCGGAATCGTGCAAAGGTGCCTTACCGTGCACAACGGCATCGTAAAGCTCGTCGATGACCTCGGCGCGCGGCACGCCGGGCGAGGGGATCGCGTCAAGCCGGGCCGATCCACCCTCGTAGATCATGACGCCGTTCGGCACCGGACGCAGGTCGGCGCGGTCACAGCTCACCAGCAAAGTGCCGAAGTGCTGATGCGCCGCCGCGTCGCCGGTCGGACGGAAATCGGCGCCGCCGTAGTTGCGGGAATTCTTGTATGCCGTCTCGTCATCTGGTGTTTTGAAACGCGGGCCCGCCCGCCCGGGGTATGGCGTCTTCGTCTGGCCCATTTCGCCGATCCAGCCTTCGAACTCGTCTGAATCGAAATGGCCGTAGCCGCTGTAGGCCAGCGATGCGAAAGCGCCATTCGCGAATGTAAGCAGTGTTGCGTAAGCGCCTTCGGTCGGCCGTTTCGCATCCCACGAGCCGGTCAGCGCGCGCACGCTCCTGACCGGCGCGCCCGCAATCAGGCGTACCACGTCGACCTGATGCGCCGCCTGATTGAAAACAGCGCCGCCACCTTTCGATGTGTCGAGTTCTTCGAGGCGGCGCGGGCGGTAAAGATAATCGGTGTAGTTCAGCGCACTGATCATGCGTACTTGGCCGAATGCGCCGCTCTCGACGAGCTTGCGCAAGTGAAGTACGGGCGCATCGAAAGAGTGGCTATGCCCGACGACCACGTGCACACCGGCACGTCGAGCGGCCTCGGTGATCGCCGTGCAATCTTCGATCGTCAGCGCCATCGGTTTTTCGATCAGCAGGTGCTTGCCGGCTCGGGCCGCCTGCGTGGCATGCTCCCGATGGAATTGATGGGGCGTTGCGACATAGACCGCGTCGACGGCCGGATCCGCGCAGAGCGCGGCGACCGTATCGTATGCCTTTGCGGAAAATTCGTCGGCGAAGCGCTTGCGGGCCTCAGCGCGGGTGTCGGCGGCGGCAACAAGCCGCACCGCCGGGTGCCGGGTAAATGTCGGCAGCATCACCGAAAACGCGCGGCCAAGTCCGGCGACGCCAAGACGGAGAGGAGCTGCATCAACCATCGACAAGGTCCGGCGCTTTCACTAGTCTTATCTTAGATATCTAAGAAAGAAGACGCGACAGGAATCTCTGCCGCGCACTGAGGGAAGCGCCGTCATGTTGACGCCCGAGGAAAACGACCTGTTGTGCCGCGTCGAGGGCGACGCCCCGATGGGCCAGATCATGCGTCGCCACTGGATCGCGGCCTGCCTGTCGGAGGAGGTTGCCGAGCCCGACGGCGCGCCGGTCAAGGTACGCCTGCTGGGCGAGGACCTCGTGGTGTTCCGCGACAGCAAGGGTCGTGTCGGCGTGCTGGACGAATATTGCTCGCACCGGCGTGCGTCGCTGTTGTTTGCGCGCAACGAGGATTGCGGTCTGCGCTGCCTCTACCACGGCTGGAAATTCGACGTGGACGGCAACATCGTCGAGATGGCGTCGGAGCCGGACAACAGCCTCATTTTCGATCGCGTGAAACACAAATCGTATCCAACGCGCGAAGCAGGCGGCTTCGTGTGGACCTATATGGGGCCGCCGGAAGACATGCGCGAATTTGAGCCACCGGCCTTCGCACCCACGCCCGATGCGCGCGTGAGCGCGACGAAAGTGCGCGTGCGCTGCAACTGGGCGCAGATTCTCGAAGGGCAAATTGACTCCGCACATTCGTCCCATCTGCATTCGTCCGATATGGTGCCGGCGCAGGTCGACGGCGCGAAAGCAACCGAGGCGAACTGGCTGCGGCCTTCGACCGACAAGGCGCCGCGCTTCCAGATCGAGCGGACCAGCTACGGCTTCCGCTATGCGGCAATCCGGCGACCGATCAAGAACGAGGACACGCACGACTACATCCGTACAACGGTCTATATCGCGCCCTATACGGCGCTGATCCCGCCCAACAACGTGCACAACGTGGCGACATTGCTGACGCCGGAAGACGACACCAACACGATTTTCTATTTCATCGCCTGGAACGGGCCCGACAAGCCGGGTATCGATGCCGACACCTGGCGAAAGTTCAACGGGCTGCAGTGGGGCGTCGACGTCGACTGCAATTTCGACGGCATCCGCAACCGCGCCAACCTCTATCAGCAGGACCGCGCCGCCATGAAGGCCGGCAACTTCACCGGCATCAACGGTATCCCCAATCAGGACATCGTGATGTGGGAATCGATGGGCCCGATCGGCGACCGCTCGAGGGAAAAGGTCGGTGCCAGCGATGTCGCGGTGGTGGCATTCCGCCGGCTGATGGTCGAGGCGGCGCGCGCCATGCGCGATGGCGGGCGCGCAATCGGCACGGCCGAGCCGCATATCAGGCACGCGACCATCAGCTCTTATGAGGGAGTGGTGCCCAAAACGACGAATTGGCGCAGCCTAGGTGGCGGCAGTGAAGCGCCGCAGCAGCATTCCGTCCGGCAGGCAGAACCGGCAAAATAAGACCATAAAAGATCAGGGAGGATACGCATGAAGACGACGTCAACCACACTCGCGCTGGCAGCCGTGATGCTGCTTGGCGCAGCCGCCGGCGCATCGGCGGACGACAAAATCAAGCTGGCGATCGGCCAGCGCGGCAACTGGGACACCTCGGTGTCGGAAGTCGGTCAGCGCGCCGGCATTTTCAAGAAGCACGGGCTCGAGCTCGACATCGTCTACACCAACGGTGCCGGCGAGACGCAGCAGGCCGTGATTTCCGGCAGCGTCGACCTCGGTATTGCAGCCGGGGTGATGGGCGTCATGAGTGCCTATTCGAAGGGCGCGCCGGTGCGCATCATCAGCGCGGAGACGACGGGCGCGAATGACCTCTACTGGTATGTGAAGGCGGATTCGCCGATCAAGTCGCTGAAGGACACAGCGGACAAGACGTTGGCCTATTCGACCAACGGTTCATCGACGCACGGCATCGTTACGGCCTTCATGAAGCAATACGACCTGAAGGCAAAGCCGACGGCGGTCGGCGGCCCCGCCGCGAATTTGACGGCGGTGATGTCGGGCCAGATCGATGTCGGCTGGGCGGCGCCGCCCTTCGGGCTCGATCAGCTCGACAAGAAGGAAATCCGCATCATCGCGACCGGCAACGACGCTGCCGCCTTCAAGGGGCAGACCGTGCGGCTCAACATCGCCAATGCCAACTTTCTGAAGGACCACAAGGCCGTGGTCGATCGCTACATGAAGGCTTACCGCGAGACGGTCGACTTCATGTACAACGACCCCAAGGCGCTGAAGATTTATTCCGAGTGGCTCAATATCACCGAGGCGAAGGCCAAGCGCACGCGCGACGATTTCTTCCCGCGTTCGTCGGTCGAGCCTGACAAGATCACGGGCCTCGATACGATCGTGAAGGATGCGGTCGCGCTGAAATTCACCGCCAATGAGTTGACCAAGGCGCAGCTTGACGACCTGATCCAGATTCCACCGCGCTGATTTCGTCATGGCCGGGCTTGTCCCGGCCATCCACGTCTTTCTATTGTGCTGTGCGTAAAGACGTGGATGCCCGCAACAAGTGCGGGCATGACGTCGTGATTTTTTCGAGCAACGTCAAAATGGCCTCCTACACACCCACTCACGTCCATCTCGTCGGCAGCATCGGACTTGGCGGCGTGGAGGAGGTCTTTCGCACCGTCGGCCCGGCTCTTGGGCGGCGGTTGCGACGCATTCCCGACGGCGAGCCGGGCCCGCGCCGTCTCTGGGTGAGCTTTCAGTACCCTCTGCTGCGGTCGAGTCCGTTCCTGCGGCCCGATCCGAGCGGCGCGCTGCGCAAGACGTCCGGCTTTCCTCTGTTGTGTCTCGCGGAAGGAGTGAAGGCCGACGAAGTCGAATTCGGCGAGCTTGCCTATGCCCGGGAAGCGCGCGGCTCATACCTCGATTTCGTCGCGGCGCGCGACCGCGGCGACGTCGCAAAGGGCACGCGCTTTCAGGTCTGCCTGCCAACGCCGATGAGCGTCATTTATGCCTTCTGCACGGCACGGGACGTTGCGGCGATCGAACCGGCCTACGAAAAGGCGATGATGCGCGAAGTCGAATTGATCTGCCGTCACATCCCACACAAAGACCTCTGCATCCAGTGGGATGTCTGCCACGACATGATCGTGTGGGATGGGCAGCCGCAGGACCAGTTCCCGCTGGTGAATGCCTCAAAGGACGACATCACCCGCCGCTTCGTGCGCATCTGCGAACCGGTCCCGGATGACGTCGAGCTCGGTTTTCATCTTTGCTACGGCGATTTCGGCGGCAAGCATTTCTTCGATCCGGTCACGGCGCGCCACCTTGTCGATATTTCGAATGCGATCGTGAAATACGTCCGGCACAAGGTCGCCTACATCCATCTGCCGGTACCGGCACCACGTGCGACCGACGAATTCTTCGCGCCGATGAAGGATCTGCCCAAGGGTGTCGAGATCTATCTCGGCATCATCCACGCTGCCGATGGCGTGGAGGGCGTGAAAAAGCGCATCGAGCTCGCGCGCAAATACGTGCCGGAATTCGGGATCGCGACGGAATGCGGCTTCGCCCGTGCGCGCAAGCCCGATCTCGTGCGCAGGCTGATCGACATTCATGCCGGGGCGGCGAAAGAGCCCGGATAATTTCTGACGGCTAGTCGTTCTGCCTGAGCATTTCGAGCAGGCGGCGGCGCGCGCGCGCGAGGCGTGACATCACGGTCCCGATCGGGACCTCGGTCGCTTCGGCGATTTCCCGGTAGTCGAGGCCTTCAATGTCGCGCAACACCAGGGTTTCGCGGAAAGGCGCGGGGAGTTTTGCGATCGCCGCGCGGAGCTGCTCGGCGTCGACTTTGGCGATCAGCGATGCTTCGGGCGTATCATCCTGGTTTTCGCCAGGCTTGGCGTGCTCGCGCTCGACCGCCTCGAGGTCGTCAACTGAGACGATCGTTGCGGGGCGGTTCTTCCGCAGCCAGGAATAGGCCGTGTTGCGCACGATGCTCAGCAGCCAGGCGCGCGGATTGCCGCCAGCATAACTGCGAATGGCGCGAAAGGCGCGCAGCGAGGCGTCCTGGACCACATCTTCGGCGTCCGTGCCGTTGGCGGTAAGCCAACGCGCGAGACGGTAGGCCTCGTCGATGTGAGGCATCACCACGGAGCGGAAGATCGCGTTATCGTCTTGCATGCCGGCCCCATTCCGCGCGCCGGGCGTCACCAGCCGGACGGGTGGCCCGTCAGAGCTGTTTGCGCCGGCTCGGGGCCGCAGCGGTGTTATCGACATGACGCCTGCTTGATCGCCTAGAGTTCGTTGCGGCTTGTACGGAATAGCTGTGCGAAGGTTTCCAGCTCTTTCGCTTCGACGTCGGAGACGGCCCAATAAGCCACGCCGTTTTCGGTCCACCGGACGATGTTGTAACCGTTGATGCTGTTCGGTCCGCCGATCGCGAAGGCATCGTCAGCGGGCGCGGCGGTGAGGCTGATCAGGTGCTTGGCGCGGCGATAGACGAGCGTTGCGACCGGCGTGCGGCCAATGACGTCGACGCGCCCGCCGACCAGCGGGAAATCATCCTTGGCGAGATCAACGACGCGCGGTGAATTCGCAATGCGGCCGTTGAACCACGGCTTCACGGTATGACGGTCAGACGAAACGACGTCGACCGGCTCCGGCGCCATTAGCGAACGGATGTGATCGGAGACGAGGAGTTCTGCGACCTGTACCGGCTTCTGCTGGGAGCTGGCCACCAGCCAGGTCGAGCCGCTCGCAAGGACGGCGGCAACGGCAATCGATGCGGCGAGGGCGCCCCAGGAGTGCATCCATGATGGTGTCGCGCGCGGCTGCCGCGTGGTACCGATCCGCGATTCAATCCGCGCACGCAGGCCCGGCGGCGCTTCCTCGATCGGCAAGCGGTCTCGAATAAGATTTTGCAAGCCCCTCACGTGCTCGGCCTCCGCGGCAAGTGCCGGCTCCTGGCCCATCTGCTGCGCGACACTCAGCGCGTTGGCGGGATCAAGCTCGCCGTCGAGATAGGCATGGACCAGCAGCACTGAACTGTCGTCTGACTTTGGACGGCTCATTTGTGGTTCACCCAGTGGGAGCGATCGCTCGGCCGTGGCGCCGGTGGGTGGCATAGCCCAGCTCCAGCGACAAAGCGATCACGTCATCATCAAGACTCTGCGAACGCGCGTTTCATTCCCGGTCGGCATAAATTTTTTGAAAACAGGGCAGGTCTGGCCCGCCCTGTTTTCATTGCCTTTTTGGGTCAATAGTTACGCAGCATCTCGTTGTATCCGGCGCTGCCGCCTCCGGTGGCGGCTGGGGCGTTGGAATCGCCCGCCAGGCCAGGAGCCGGAACAGCTGCGAAGGCGCGCAGAGCGTGGTCATTCACGGCCGCTTTGCCGTTCGCGGGCATGAATG
>Ga0163163_10004819_pt1 | contig 11590 bp, 10 predicted proteins | sample S65metaG_FD_119766 | JGI IMG/M metagenome (GOLD analysis project Ga0163163, IMG submission 119766) | Switchgrass rhizosphere microbial communities from Kellogg Biological Station, Michigan, USA - S6-5 metaG | ecosystem: Host-associated > Plants > Roots > Rhizosphere > Soil | place: USA... | reverse complement strand
TGAGCTGGGCCATGAGCGAGGCTTGGGCGACGTCGTTGCGGGCGACCATGAGGAGGCCGCTCGTGTCGCGGTCGAGGCGATGGACGATCCCGGGACGCTTGACACCGGCGATCCCGCCGAACGTGTCGGCGCCGCCGCGACCGAGGAGCGCATTCACCAGCGTGCCCGAGTCGTGGCCGGCCGACGGATGGACGACGAGTCCGGCCGGCTTGTCGACGATCAGCATGTCGTCGTCCTCGTACACGACGACGAGTGGGATCTCCGGCTGGGCCCTCGGCTCCGCCGCGATGGGCGGCGGCACCTCGAGCGTGAGGATCGTCCCGCCGACGACGATCGTGTTCGCCTTCAGGGCTCGATCACCGGCCAGGAGTCGGCCCTCGCCGATGAGCTTCTGGACGTGGCTCCGGCTCAGCCCGGTCAGGTCCGCGGCGAACCGGTCCGCGCGACCCGGGGCGGCCTCGACCGGCACGGTCACCGTGCGGATGTCGCTCGCGGCGGTCGGGGCGTCAGGCATCGTCGAGCGACGCGGCCTCGACCGGGGCCGCGGTTTGAGCGGGTTCGATGAGGCTCGGCCGAAGCGCCGCCGCGACGAGCAGCAGGATCGCGAGGCTGATCGCCGAGTCGGCCACGTTGAAGGTGTACCAGCGCAGGCTGCCGAGCCCGGCGTCGACGAAATCGACCACGTAGCCGAGCCGGACGCGGTCGAGCATGTTGCCGATCGCGCCGCCGAGCAGCAGACCCAGGGTGAGCGTCAGGTAGGCGTTCCGGCCCGAGCGAGCGTGGTACGCCACGATCAGGGCCATCACGATGAGCGAGAGCGCAGCGAACGGCGCTGACTGGCCCCGGAGCAGGCCGAAGAGCCCGCCCGTGTTCTGCGAATGGACGAGCCGGACGAGATCGCCGACCACCTGCATCGACTGGCCGGGCGCGAGGATCGAGACGAGCCAGGCCTTCGTCAGCTGGTCCATGACCACGACCACGACCGCGAGTGCGATGAATGCCGGCCAGAGCGGCTGACGCGAGGTGGTGGAGGTCGTCACGACGCCCGCCGGAGGGCGATCGTCGCCGGCCCGCCGTCGAGCTCCGCGCTTCCCCGGACGAACCCGTCGTCCGTCGGCGTGCCGGGCATCACCCGGTCTGCGAGCGTCTCCGCGGCGACCCGCGGGAGATGCTCTCCGAGGGCGTCCGCCAGGCCATCGACCCAGAGCTCGATCCGGTCGTCGAGGGCCAGCTCGGCGTCACGTCGAAGGTCCTGGATCGCCCGCTGCAGCTCGCGGGCGTCGCCCTCTGTCCGGAGCTCCGGCGTCAGCTCGGTGTCGATCACGACGACGAGGCCCTCGTCGGAGGCCACGGCCGTGCCGGGTCGCGGCGTGGCCTGGATCTCGACCTCGTCCGGGGCGAGGCGCTGGCCGCCGAGCTCGACGGAGCCGTCCGGCTGGAAGGTCACCTCGCCTGCACGGGCCGCCGCCATCACGGCCGGGATCGCAGCGCCGAGGCGCTTGCCGATCTTCGGCAGCAGCGGCTTCACCCGCCGTTCGACGAGCGCCGACTCGTCGCCGATCAGCTCGACATGCTTGACGTTCACCTCATCGGCGATGAGCGCCAGGAGCGCATCCTGGTCGGTGAGCGAGCCGCCGGGCAGCGCGAGCCAAAGTCGGGCGATCGGCTGGCGGACCCTGAGGCCGGCCGAGGATCGCAGCGTCCGGGCGAGCTCGACCGCGCGACGGGCCGTCGCCATCGCGGCTTCGAGGGCCGGGTCGCGGAATGGCGCGAGCTCTGTATCCGGGTACGCGGTCAAGTGGACCGAATCCGGCGCCGACGGATCGGCGCCGACCACGAGGTTCTGGTAGATCGAGTCCGACAGGAACGGCAGGAGTGGCGCCGCGACGCGGGCCAGCCCCGCCAGCGCCGCATGGAGGGTCCAGAACGCGGCCGATCGATCGGCGACGTCGTCGTTCCGGCGCATGCGCTCACGGGAGAGGCGGACGTACCACGTGGAGAGATCGTCGATGAGCGCGCTCACCGCCCGTGCCGCGTCGAGCGCGTCGTAGTCGGCCAGGCGGTCCTTCGCGGTGGCGGCCGCGCCGGCGACGCGCGAGAGGATCCACCGATCGAGCGCGGTCCGTGGCCCGCCGGCGGCGTCGGGCGACCAGCCGGCGAGGCCGGCGTAGGTCAGGAAGAAGGAGTAGACGTTCCAGAGCACGAGCAGCTCGCGGCGGGCCTCGTCGGCGGCGTGCCAGCCGAAGTTGATGTTGTCCTCGGGGCGCGACTTCACGAACAGCCAGCGCATGACATCGACGCCCATCCGCTCGGCCGCCTCGTCGAAGTCGATCGCGTTGCCCCAGCTCTTGTGCATCGGCCGGCCGTCCTCGCCGAAGACGAGGGCGTACCCGAAGATCGTCTTGAAGGGCGGCTCGCGCCGCAGGATCGTCGACATCACGAGCATCGAGTAGAACCAGTTCCGGAACTGGCCCGGGAAGCTCTCGGTGATGAAGTCCGCGGGGAACCACTTCGCCCAGTAGTCGGGATCCTCGCGCTGGTGGAGCGTCGAGAACGGCACGATCCCGGCGTCGAGCCAGGGATTGCCGACGTCCGGGATGCGTCGAGTCGGGGCGCCACACGACGAGCAGGCGATCTCGACGAAGTCGACGTACGGCCGATGCGGCGTATGACCCTCGAAGCGATCCCAGCCGGTGATCGCCCGTTCCTTGAGCTCGTCACGACCGCCGATGACATCGAATGAGCCGCAGGCCGGGCAGTCGTAGATCGGCAGCGCCAGGCCCCAGTAGCGCTTCTTGCTGATCATCCAGTCGTGCATGTTCAGGAGCCAGTCGAGCTCCCGCTCGTAGCCGAACGACGGGATCCACCGGATCTGGTCGACGACCTCCATGATCTGGTAGCGGAGGCTCGCGTCGACCTGCGCCTTCGTGAGCTGCTCGCGCGGGACGTCGTACACCGGACCCATCGAGATGAACCACTCGTCGACGAGCCGGAACAACAGCGGCGTGTTGCAGCGCCAGCAGTGCGGGTAGCGGTGGCTGTACGGCTCCAGGTGATAGAAGAAGCCCCGCCGCTCGAGGTCGTCGACGATCGCCTCGGTCGCCGCCGGTGCCTCGCGGCCGCTCAGCCAGCCGAAGTCCTTGTAGTACCGACCTGACTCGTCGATCGGGCCGATGACCGGCAGCCCGAGTGACTTGCCGAGCTGGAAGTCCTCCGCGCCCGCGCCGGGCGCGATGTGGACGATGCTCGTTCCCTCGGCCTCGCCGACCTCGGTCCACGGGATCACCCGGTGGCGATATGCCTCGCCATCCTCGGGGGTGAAGGCGGCGCCGACCGCGGGCAGGTCGTCGAACGGTCCGGTGTATTCCCAGCCGACGAGGTCGCGACCCGGCTTCGACTCGACGACCTCGAACGGCCCCCGAACCGACAGCTTCAGCGTGCTCTTGCCGATCCAGTAGGTCGCGTCGCCCTGCCGGATCCGGACGTACTCGAGATCCGGCCCGACCGCGGCGGCAACGTTCGCGGCGAGCGTCCAGGGCGTCGTCGTCCAGACGAGGAGGTACTCCCCGGGCCGATCGACGAGCGGGAAGCGGACCGTCAGCCCCGGATCCTCGCGATCCTGGTAACCCTCGGTCATCTCGTGCTGGCTGATGCCGGTGCCGCAGCGCGGGCACCACGGCATCGAGTCGTGGCCCTTGTAGATCCAGCCGCGCTTGTGGCACTCGGCGAGGAAGCCCCAGATCAGGTCGTTGTTCTCGTTGCTGAAGGTGAAATAGCTGCCGCCGACCTCGGGCATCCCGAGTCGCCCGACGAGCATCTCGACCGTGTCCGTGACCGGCCCGTTCGGGCCCTCGATCGTGGCTTCCTGCCAGGGCGCCTCGGCCAGCTGCTCGGCGAGGCGCCGGAGCTCGTCGGGATCGTTCCAGTCCATCCAGAACCCGAGCCGCTGGCTCTGCTCGGTCTGGCGGGCCGCGTACGTCAGGACGCGCTGCTTGCAGAGGCTCACGAACTCGGCGATGCCGTACGCCTCGATATCGCGCTTGCTCGTGAACCCGAGGTCGCGCTCGACGTTCACCTCCACCCACAGGCCCTGGCAGTCGAAGCCGTTCTGGAAGCGCTGGTCCTCGCCGAGCATCGCGTGGAAGCGCTGGAAGAGGTCCTTGTAGGCGCGGCCCCAAGCATGATGGACGCCCATCGGGTTATTCGCCGTGATCGGGCCGTCGAGGAAGCTCCAGCGGGGCTTGCCGGCCAGCTGGGCGCGGAGCCGGGCGAACGTGCGCCGCTCGCGCCACAGCTCGAGCATCTCGTGCTCCATGGCCACGAGGTCGGGGCGCGAGGGTACGGGACGGAACATGCCACCTCGTCTGGGTCGGTCGGCCGGGCTGGGATCCGCCTCGTCCGAGGCGCCCGGCCGCGTTCGCCGACGGTCCGGCTATCCTACCCGCGATGCTGCCGGGCCACGAGACGCCGCCGCGGGCAGGCCGCTCGGGGTTCGTGGCCGCCTTTCTGTCGCTGCTCTTCCCCGGGCTCGGCCACGCCTATCTCGGCGCCTACCGCCGCGGCCTCGGGTTCGCGGCGCCGCCGATCCTCCTCGGCGCGCTGATCGCCGGCATCGCCGTGCGGATGAGCGTCATCGACCTTGCGGGCGTGGCCGTCCAGACGTGGTTCCTCACCGGTCTGTTCATCGTGAACCTCGTCGCGCTCGCGTACCGCGCCGCCGCGATCATCGATGCCTGGGCGATCGCCCGGGCGCTCGGCCGCGGGGCGACGACCACCGCGCCGCGGCAGGCCCAGGCCGCCGCGACCCTCTCGATCGCCGGCCTCGCGGCCGTGCTGCTCGTCATGAGCGCGGCGCATGTCGCGGTGGCTCGCTACGACCTGCTGCTCACCAACACGACCGCCTGCGTCTTCGGCGGGAGCGGCGCCGGCTGCGGCAACGCGACGGGATCACCTGGCCCCGGCGACAGCCCTGAAGCCAGCGAGCCGGCCGACTCCGGTGCGCCGATCGCGACGAACCAGCTGCCGCCCTGGAATGGCAAGGGCCGGCTGAACATCCTGCTGATCGGCGCCGACGAGCAGGACGGCGGCCACAACACCGACACGATGATCGTGGTCTCGATCGACCCCGACACCGACCAGGTCGCGATGTTCTCTCTGCCGCGCGACACCGTCGACGTGCCGATCCCACCGGGACCGGCCCGAAACGTCTTCGGCGCAACCTACCAGGGCAAGATCAACTCCTGGTGGGCGGCGGTCCACAACCATCCGAGCTGGTTCCCGCCGATCACGGTTGACGGGCAGAACCTGCCGGACGGCCCCGGATATAGCGGCCTCAAGGCGATCCTCGGGAACCTCTACCAGCTGAACATCCAGTACTTCGTCGAGGTCAACTTCAAGGGCTTCGAATCGATCGTGGACGCGTTCGGCGGCGTCACGGTCAACGTCGAGGTCCCGGTCATCGACGACTATTTCCCGCTCGCCTTCGACCATCGGGACCGGCTCTACATCCCGGCAGGCCCGCAGCACATGACGGGCAAGGAAGCCCTCCAGTACGCCCGATCACGCCACCAGTCCTCGGACTTCGATCGCGGCGCCCGGCAGCAGCGGCTCCTCGTCGCCCTCCGGCGTCAGACGAACATCGGCGCGATCCTCCCCCACCTGGACGAGCTCGCCCAGGCGGTCGAGCAGTCCTTCCGGACCGACATCCCACGTGAGCTGGTCCCGCAGCTGCTCGGCCTCGCCGAGAAGGTCAACACGAACGCCCTGCGATCCGTGATCTTCACGCCGCCGTTCTACGGCACGGAAGACTCCGCAAGCGCGCGGGGCTACGTCATCCTGCCTCGCGTCGACCGGATCCGGGCCGCGGTGAAGGAGGCCTTCACGGTCGACCCGGCGTTCGCCGACGCGCGCGACGCGATCGCCTCCGAGGGCGCGACGCTCTGGGTCCTGAACGGCAGCGGCAAGCCCGGCGAGGCAGCGAGCCTCGCCGCCTACCTGAACTACTACGGGATCGCCGCGACCGCCCCGACCCAGAAGCCCGACACGACCGGCCTGAGCGCGACGACGATCCGCGTCTACAACGGCGCCGCGGATCGCGACCCGCTCACGATCCAGGCGTTGCAGCAGTTCTTCGGCGTGACGCCCGTGCTGATCAACGACCCCGCGATCCGGGTGGACATCGTGATCATCACCGCGAAATCGACCCCGCTCCTGACCCCGCCACCCGTTCCCTGACGCCCGCTCGCCGACGCCATCGCCCGGCTCAACCGGGTGAAGCGCCGCGCGCGGATCAGCGTGCGGGGATGGGCGTCAGCCAGTGCATGAAGCGCGGATCGCGACCGCGGACCGCGTTGAAGTACGCCTCGGCGATCTGTCGTGCGATCGGGCCGACACTGCCCGAGCCGATCGGGCGGTGGTCGAGCTCGATGACGGGGGACATCTGGACCCCGGTCCCACAGAGGAACATCTCGTCGGCGATGTAGACCTCGGAGCGGCTGATGGAGCGAACCTCGACCGGGATGCCAAGCGCCTTGGCGAGCTCGAAGACCGCGAGGCGGGTCACGCCTTCGAGGATGTCGTCGGTCACGGGCGGCGTGATCAGCAGGCCGTCGCGGACGATGAACATGTTCGCGGCGGACGCTTCGGACGCGTTGCCGTCGTTCGTGAGGACGAGGGCCTCGTCGAAGCCGTTCAGCTCGGCCTCCGACTTCTGGAGGGCCATGTTCACGTAGCCGCCGACGATCTTGCCCCGCGCCGGGAGCGCGTCATCCGCGTTGCGACGCCAGCTCGAGGTCATGAGCCGGACGCCTCGCTCGATGTCGATGTAGTTGCCGAACGGCACGGCGATGACGCACAGCTCGTGCTCCATCTTGTGGAGCCGGACCCCGACGATCTTCGACGACTTGTAGAAGCAGGGCCGGAGGTATACGTCGGTCTGGAACTGGTTCCGGCGGGCGACCTCCGTCACGATCCCGACGAGCTCGTCGACGGGCGGCAGGCCGGTCATCAGGAGCATCCCGGCGTTCTTCCGGATCCGCTCCATGTGCTCCCGGAACTTCAGGCCGTAGAGGACGCCCTGGTCCTCGTTCCAGTAGGCCCGAATGCCCTCGAACGTGGCGGTCCCGTACATGAACGCGTGGGTCATGATGCTGACCTTCGCGTCGCGGAGCGGCATGTAGCTGCCTTCGAAGTACGCGAAGAGGTCCTCGGTCGACGGCGGTTCCGGGGCGGGGGTCGGCCTCGGGGCGGTCGCGTCCTTGGTCTTCTGGGTGAGCATTGGAGCTCCTCGGTGACGCGGCCCGGAAGCCGCGGGACGGTGGTCGGATCTGTGGCTCGAGTATATGCCGGGGCCTCGTCCGCTCTCCGACGGACGGTCGGTTTCGACCCGGTGCCGAATCCGTATCAGGCCTGGAGCTCGACGACGGCGACGATCGCCAAATAGACCACGTACAGCCCGATCCCGAACAGCATGTTTCGGGCCCGCAGCGTGCCGCCGCGAAGCAGCGGCAGGAACACGACGCCGACCGAGAGGAACGCGATCGCGGCCGACAGGAACGCGATCTGCGTCCCCGGCTGGAAGGACCAGGCCTCGGGCGCGAAGACGAGGGCCACGACGGTCGCGATCGACGCCTGGAAGACCATCGCGCCGGTGATGTTCGCGAGCGCCAGGGTGTCCTTGCCCTGGCGGATCCAGAGCACGGCGTTGAAACCCTCCGGCAGCTCCGTCGCGATCGGGGCGACGATGAGCGCGAGCAGGATCTCGTTCATCCCGAAGCTCCGGGCGATCGAAGAGACCGCGCCGACGAACGCCACCGCCCCGACGATGATCAGGACCATGGCGATGATCACCTGGAGGTTCACCGTCCGCAGGCGTGGCTCGTCCCGATCGGCATCGAAGAACCGGATGTCAAGCGGATGGATCCGGAGCGGGTTGAGGTCCTCGGCCTCGGTCGTCCCCTCGGTCTCGAAGTGGCCCTTCACGTACCGGGCGTACATGAGCACGAGGACGACGGCCGCGACGAGCTTCGGCCAGGTCGGCTCGAGCGGCAGGAACGCGACCGCCAGGGCGAGCGCGTAGGCCAGCGCGAACGCCCGCAGGTCCGTCCGCACGACAGCCCGGTCGACCTCGACGACATCGCCCCGTGGCCGGCTCGCCCGGTTGAGCAGGACCACCACGCCGGTGATCCCGATCGCGAGCGTCGAGAGCATGAACGGCGCGCCAAGGATCGCCCCGAGGCCGACGTCGCTCGACTCGGGAGCGCTCGAGAAGAGAATCGCGACGACCGGGATCGTCGTCTCCGGGAGAGCCGTGCCGACCGCCGCGAGGACCGAGCCGACGGCCCCTTCGCCGAGCCCCATCTTGTGGCCGAACCACTCGATGCCGTTCGTGAAGAGCTCGGCACCGAGCAGGATGATTCCGAACGATGCGATGAGGATGACGAGGTCCATCGGTCAGCTCGCGGAGGTGCCGCTGAGGACACCGAGCGCGATCACGATGAGGATCAGCGCCGAGACGACGAGCATCGGCCGTTCACCCGATCGAGCGTAGCCGACGAGCGCCGCTGCGACGCGCGCGGCAGGCGTCACGATGACGCCGAGGATCCCGAGCCAGAGGAACCCCGCGGGCTTGAGTGCGGCGAGGTCGGCGCCGAGACGGGCCGGGTCAAATGGCGGGGCGCTGTCCAGGGGCGAGGTCCCCGCGATCGCCAGCGAGACCACGCCGATCGCGATGAGGGTCACCGAGACATAGGTCCCGGCCGTGAGCAGCCGCGCGATCGACGACTCGAGCGATCGCTCGGTCATCCGCTGCCCGCCGCACGGCGGCCCATCTCGAAGGCCGTGTACAGCAGAACGGCCACGAACAGGAACCGCAGGACCCGGAGGTCGACCCGGTGGGCGGCGCGCGAGCCGATCGCCGCCCCGACGAAGACGCCAAGGGCCGTCGGACCGGCGACGTACGGATCGATCCCGGCCCGAAGCAGGTAGACGATCGCGCTCGTCGACGCCGTGATCCCGACCATGAGGTTGCTCGTCGCGGTCGCGACCCGGAGCGGGACGCCCATCGCGAGGTGCATGAGCGGCACCTTCACGATCCCGCCGCCGATCCCGAGGATGGCCGAGAGGACGCCGGCGAAGACCGCCCCGACCGCCCCGAACCGGAGGTGGTGGACCTGGTAGCCGGGCCCCGAGAGGCTGTCGATGAAGCGTCGGCCCTCGCTCGCCGGCGCGGATGGTGCTGGCGACTCCGGAGCCGCCGCGCCCTCGGGCGCCCGGGCACGGCGGAGCATCGAGAACGCCACGTACAGGAGCATCCCCGTGAACAACGCCGCGAGCAGCCGGTCGTCGAGCAGGAACGCCACGAGGCCGCCGACGACCGCGCCGGCTGCGGTGAACAGCTCGAGGACCATGCCGAGTCGGAGGTTTGCGACCTTCCGCTCGAGGTACACCGCGGCCGACGCGCCGCTCGTGACGATCACGCAGACGAGCGAGACGCCGACGGCCTCGCGAACCGGCAGCCCGAAGCCGAGACTGAGCAGCGGGACGATGAGGATCCCACCGCCCAGGCCGAGGAGCGACCCGAACACGCCGGCGACGACTCCCCCACCGAGCATCGCCAGGCCAGCGATCACGGCGCGATCAGTCGGTTAGGGCCGAAGGTGCTCGGGCGAGTACGGGAGCAGCGCGACGTGGCGGGCGCGCTTCAGGGCCACGGACAGCTCGCGCTGGTGGCCGGCGCACGTGCCCGTCTTCCGGCGCGGCTCGATCTTCGCCCGCTCCGAGAGGTAGCGGCGGAGGCGGTTGACCTCCTTGTAATCGATCTGGACGGTCTTGTCGGCGCAGAACGCGCAGACCTTCCGGCGACGGCGGTCGCGGTAGGAGTCGTCGCGCTTGCTGCTGGTGCGGGAACGGGGTGGCGGCATCGGTCAGGTCTCTCCTGTCAGAACGGGAGCTCGTCGATCTCGGTGTCGTCGAAGCCGCCGGGCGGGCCCTTCGCCGGGCCGTTGCCGGCAGCGGCACCCTGGGCGCCGGGGGCTCCGGCGAACGTGCCTTCGGCGGCCTCGCGCTTGTCGAGACCGAGGACGGTGTCGGCGGAGACGTCGAGCGACAGCCCCTTGCGGCCGTCGTTCGTCTCGTACTCACGGGTTCGGAAGCGGCCGTCGACGAAGACGCGGCTGCCCTTCCGGAGGTTCTCGGCGGCGCGCTCGGCGCGATCGCCCCAGACGCTGACACGGAACCAGTCGGTCGCCTCGACCCATTCGTTCGTCTGCTGGTTCTTCGTCGACTGGTTCACGGCAACGCTGAACGTCGTGACCGGCCGCCCGCTCGGGGTGTAGCGGAGCTCGGGGTCGCGACCGAGGTTGCCGATGATCTGGATCTTGCTGAGCGCCATGGTTCGACCCTCTCAGTCGATGGCGGCCGGAGCCGCCTCGCTCTCGGACTCGTCGATCCGCTCGGTGCCGTCGTCCTCGTCCATCTCGTCCTCGGCGGACGGGAGGGGCGCCTCGTCGGCGGCATCGCCGCCGGCGCGGAGGGACCTGGCGGGACGCTCCTGGCGCACAACGAGGTGCCGAAGCAGCTCCTCGGTGATCAGGAGGCCGCGCTCGAGCTCGAGGATCGACTCGGCAGGGGCTTCGAACACGATGATGTGGTAGGAACCTTCGCGATGACGGTCGATCTGGTACGCCAGCCGGCGGCGGCCCCACGGGGCGACCTTGACGATCTGGCCGCCGTCGGTGGTGATCTGGCGGGTGGTGCGATCGACGATCGCGGCGATTCGCTCGTCCGGCGCTTCCGGACTGAAGACAAGCATGAGTTCGTATCGGCGCACGGCCGGGCTAACTCCTTCCAATGGGGATGCCCCGCTGTCGAGATCGACGCGGAGCCGAAAGGCAACGGCGGCGAGTCTACCACGAGGCTTTGACCCAGCCGGGATGTATCCTCCGGCGATGCCTGACACCCGCGTCCTGCTTCTCGGCGACGCCTCCAGCGATGCGATCGCCCGCGTCCTCGCCCAGCATGAACGGTTCCTGACCCGCGTCGAGGATCCCGATGAGGCCATCCGGGTCGGGCCCGAGCACCAGATCGTCGTCATCGACGTCGTGCCCGCGCCGAGGAGCGTGGCCTCGGTCTGCCGCGACATGCGGGCGGTCCCGGAGCTCGCCGAGCTGCCGATCCTCGCAATCAGCCCGACGGACGGGGTCGAGGACCGGATCCGCCTCCTCGAGGCCGGCGCCGACGACGTCATGGCCCGCCCTATTGACGAGCGCGAGCTCGACGCCCGGGTCGAGGCGCTCGACCTGCGCTTCCGCCGTTCCAAGGAGCTGCGGCCGGCGACCGTCGTGAGCTCGACCCGCCGCGAGGGTCGCCGGCTCATCGTCGTCTTCTCGCCGAAGGGCGGGGTCGGCACGACCACGGTCGCGGTGAACCTGGCGATGGCGATGGCGATCCGCCAGCCCGAGCAGGTCGCGCTTGTTGACCTCGCACCCGTCTTCGGCTCGGTCGGCAGCCACCTCAACGTGCATCCGCGGCTGACGATCGCGGACTTCGCCAGGGATCCGTTGGCGGTCGGCGATCCGACCTCGCTCAAGAC
>Ga0163163_10004815_pt1 | contig 11592 bp, 8 predicted proteins | sample S65metaG_FD_119766 | JGI IMG/M metagenome (GOLD analysis project Ga0163163, IMG submission 119766) | Switchgrass rhizosphere microbial communities from Kellogg Biological Station, Michigan, USA - S6-5 metaG | ecosystem: Host-associated > Plants > Roots > Rhizosphere > Soil | place: USA: Michigan... | reverse complement strand
TGAAAGTCAGAAATGACCCGTTGTAGCCGCGCGTTGCGACAATCTCGGAATAGATGCCGCCTTTGGGTGCATTTGTATTGACGTAATTGAACTGCTTGAAATCGGCGGGATAACCGAGGTCGCCAAAGGCCGACATTCCGTGCCGATCGGCGTCTTGGGCGCCGGCAGGCGTGACCGAACGCATATTCACGCCGGCGACCGCACCGGCAATTACGCTCAACGCATTGCGCCGGCTCAATCTCATGCGATCACGATCGTTGCGGCACTTTCGCTGCCTTTTCCTTGTCCCACCACCAGACCGTCGGAAATGCCGAACGGCCATATTTCGGCATGGTTTCGGGACGACTGAAGCGATCCCACCGCGCCGTGCGGACATAAGGATACGTCCACTGCGGCACCACGTAGAAGTGCCACAACAGCGTCCGGTCCAGCGCCTTGGTGGCCGCGACCAGCTCGGCACGGTCCTTTGCGAAAATGACTTTTTCGATCAGCACGTCGATGGCCGGATCTTTAATGCCGATGAAGTTGCGTGAGCCGGGCCGGTCCGCCGCCTGCGAACCCCAGAAGTCGCGCTGTTCGTTGCCCGGCGAGAGCGACTGCGGCCAGCTCGCAATGATGACGTCATAGTCCCACTGACGAAGGCGATTTTCGTATTGCGCCGCGTCCACCACGCGCACATTCACGTTCATACCGAGCCGTTCCAGCGACGGCTTGTAAAACAGAACAAACCGCTGGGTGGCAGAATCATCCACGAGAAATTCGAAAGTAAACGGCTCGCCACTCTTGGAATCGACAAGCTTGGCGTTGCGAACCTCGTATCCGGCCTCACGAAACAAAGTGAGCGCCTGGCGCAGGTTGTCACGCACCGCCTGTGGCGTGCCTCCAACCGGATTCGTGTAGGGTTTTGAGAACAGATCCGCCGGCACCTTGTCGCGGACAGTCTCCAGAATCTCCAACTCTTTCCCTTCGGGCAGACCCGTAGCCGCGAGCTCGGTGCCCTCGAAATAACTTGCGATCCGCGAGTACTGTCCGAAAAAGAGCTGTCGATTCATTTCCTCAAAATCGAAGGCGAAATTGAACGCGCGCCGTACGCGGGGGTCCTTGAACCTGTCGCGCCGAATATTGAACACGAAAGCCTGCATGACGCCGCGGTCACGAATTGGGAATTCCTCGCGAACAACGCGCTTCTCGCGGACGGCCGGGAAATCGTACGACGTGGCCCAGTCTTTTGCGCTGTTCTCGAAGCGCCAATCCAGCTGGTCAGCTTTGAACCCTTCGAGTGCCACAGTCAGATCACGAAAATATTCGTAGCGGATCTGCTGAAAATTTCGTGTCCCGATGACGACATTGAGATCCTTCCCCCAGTAGTCGTCGACCTTTTCGTAGACCAGTGTGCGGCCGGGAGCGAACTCCGAGAGCTTATACGGCCCGCTGCCAAGCGGAGGCTCGAGCGTGGTCTGTGTAATGTCGCGCTTGTTTCCACTCTTGTCGGTGCCTTGCCACCAATGTTTCGGCAGGACCGGCAGCTGCCCGACGATATGAGGCAGCTCGCGGTTACCGGGCCCATCAAAGGTGAAGGTGATCTCACGCTCTCCGGTCAGCGCGACCTTTGTGACATGGCGATAATAGGCCCCGTAAAACGGGCTATTCGTTTTGAGAACTTCAAAGGAAAATATGACATCGTCCGGCGTGACCGACTTGCCGTCATGCCATCTTGCATTGGCCCTCAGGCGATACGTTACCGACGAGTGATCGTCGGGATGGCTGACAGCTTCTGCAAGCAATCCGTAGGCCGTAGAGACCTCGTCCAGCGCCGGCGTCATGAGCGTTTCTATCGACAGCTCTGAGCCGGTAGCGATGCTGCCCTTTACGCCGGCGACGACCGTGTTGAAGTTGTCGAATGTGCCGAAGGCGCTCAGCCGCACGGTGCCGCCTTGCGGCGCCTGCGGGTTCACATAGTCAAAATATTTGAAACCTTCGGGATATTTGATGTCACCGAACAATGACAGACCGTGCTGCCAGGTCTTGGCTTGCGCTTCGGCTCGCGACAACGAGCCGAAACCAATCGCGCTCAAAGCCGGCACGGCGAAACTTGCAGCACTGGCACGCAAAACCGATCGGCGGCTGAAATTCATCAATTGCTCCGACGCACAATGTACCGACTGAGATGCAATTACCTCCGATTATGTCGGTTTTTCGATTCACCGCCAGCGGGTGCGGCCTTGCGCCCGCGAAGTAACGGTCACAAGTCCGTGGCCAAACGCCGCAAGAAAACGCAACGGCCGGACATATTGCCCGGCCGTTCAAGCGATCCCTCGCAATTGCTGCTACTTTTTGGGCTGCTCCCCGCCTGCCGGCGCGTTTTCCGCAGCCTTCGGCAGCGGAACTGGATTGTCCGACAGCGTGTGCAGATAGTCGATCACATCGGCGCGCTGCTCAGGTTTTGAAATTCCAGCGAACGTCATCGCCGTCCCCGGGATATATTGGCGCGGATTTGCAAGAAACTTGTTGAGCTCGTCGAAGGTCCATTTTCCGCCTTTGGCCTTCATCGCGGCTGAGAAGTTGAAGCCGCCGCGGCCCTCCCCCCGATCGCTTCCGACAATATTCCAAAGATTGGGGCCGACGCGATTGGGCCCGCCCTTCTCGAATGTGTGGCAGGCGGCGCACTGCTTGGCGGTTGCCTGTCCCTTTTCGATTGATGCCTTCGCGAGAAGGGTTTCAATCGGTTGCTCCGGCTCTTTCGCCGCGCCGGCTTTCTCGCCCGCGCTTTCCTCTTTGACGGCAATATCAAATCCGGGTTTGGCCGGTTTCTCAGGCGCGAACAGCGCGCCGGCGCCGATATTAAGCGCGAGCAGAATCAGGCAGGTGCCGAGAACGGCGCCGAGGATCTTGTTCAGTTCGAAGGAATTCATCGAATTTCGGCTCCCGAAGCGGGGCGTGACGGTGCGGAGCGGATACCGCCAGGGACCTGACGGCGGCGATGAGATACCGGTTTGCCTCGCCTCTGGCAACCCGTATAAGCGCCTGCGGCATTTTCGACCTCGGTCACTTGCGCCCAGGCACCTGGCTCCCCGATGCCCAATACGATCATTCTCATTCCCGCACGCCTCGCATCGACTCGATTGCCCGGCAAGCCATTGGCGGACCTGCACGGCGCCCCGATGATCGTGCATGTCCTGCGCCGTGCCGAAGCCGCGCGCGTCGGCGATGCCGTCGTGGCAACCGATTCGGAGGCCGTCGCCGCGGCAGTGGAAAAAGCCGGAGGCCGCGCGGTGATGACGCGCAGCGATCATGAATCCGGGTCGGATCGCATTTACGAGGCCCTCGAAGCCGTTGACCCCGAGCATCGCATCGAAATCGTCGTCAATGTTCAGGGAGATTTGCCGACCATCGGCGCCGACGACATCCGCGCCGCGCTCAAGCCGCTGGCTGACAGCAGGGTCGACATCGCAACCCTCGCCGCCCTCATTACCGATCCGGCGGAGCGGACAAATTCCAATGTCGTCAAGGTATCAGGCCGCGAGATTGCGCCCGGCCACCTTCACGCGACAACCTTCACCCGGGAAAATGCAACGGGCCCCGGACCGCACTATCACCACATCGGGCTCTATGCCTATCGCCGCGGAGCACTCGAGCGTTTTGTAAAACTTCCGCCCTCGGCGCGCGAGCGACACGAGAGGCTGGAGCAATTGCGGGCCCTGGACAACGGTATGCGCATCGATGCGATGGTCGTGAAGAGCGTGCCGCTCGGGGTCGACACGCCGGAAGATCTGGAGAAGGCACGCAAGCTGCTCGCCGGTTGACTCGACCGCTAATGTCTGCGTACGGAACGCACGACAAGGTGATACATGGCCAAGAAGAAGATCATTTTTCAAGGCGAGCCGGGGGCAAATTCGCATATTGCCTGCCGCGAGGCCTATCCGGACCACGAACCGGTCCCGTGCCCAACTTTTGAGGACTGCTTCGCGGCACTTATTGCCGGCGATGTCGACCTCGGCATGATCCCGATTGAAAATTCCGTGGCCGGCCGCGTCGCCGACATTCATCACCTGATGCCCACTGCCGGACTCCATATCATTGCCGAATGGTTTCTGCCGATTCGCAACCAGCTGATGGCGGTGAAAGGCGCGAGCCTCAAGTCTATCAAGACGGTGCAGAGCCATGTGATGGCGCTTGGCCAATGCCGTAATGCGATCCGCGAGCTGAAGCTGAAGCCCATCGTCGCTGCCGATACTGCGGGCTCGGCGCGCGAGGTTTCGGAGGCCAAGGACCCGAGCCGTGCGGCGATCGCGTCGCGGCTGGCGGCGGAAATCTATGGGCTTGATATCCTCAGGGAAAATGTCGAGGACGAGTCGCACTCGACGACGCGCTTCGTCGTGCTCTCGCGCGAGAAAAAATGGGCAAAGCCGGGCACCGCCAGAGTCGTCACGACCTTCGTGTTCAGGGTCCGCAACGTTCCGGCAGCGCTCTACAAGGCGCTCGGCGGATTTGCCACGAACGGCGTCAACATGACGAAGCTCGAAAGCTACATGGTGGGCGGCAATTTCTTCGCAACGCAGTTCTATGCCGACGTCGAGGGGCATCCCGACGATCGCGCGCTGGTCTTCGCGCTCGAGGAGCTTGCATTCTTCTCGAAGGAATTGACCGTGCTCGGCGTTTACCCGGCACATCCCTTCCGCGAGACGTTCAAGGAAGAAAAGGACTAGGCGTCATACCGCGACGCGACCGAGGAAGCCCTCGATGCCGCGCTGGAGGCTTGTTCCTGCGGTTTCGACGGTTTCCGACGCTTGCAGTACTTTACCCGCTGCACTGCGAGTATCGCCGATTGCCCGCGTGACCTCCTCGAGGACAGAGACCATGCCCTTGGCTCCGTTCGCAGCGCTCGCCACGTTGTGCGAGATCTCATCAGTCGCGCTGTCCTGCTGCTGCAAGGACAGGGCCACGGCGGATGTATAGCCGTCAATTTCACGCATGCGGTCGGTATTGCGCCGGATGGCGTCGACGGCCCCCCGTGTCGAGTTCTGCACCGCCTCGATCTGGCTGGCGATTTGCTCGGTCGCCTTGGCGGTCTGCACTGCGAGCGATTTGACTTCCGATGCGACCACGGCGAAGCCCCGGCCGGCTTCACCGGCGCGCGCAGCTTCAATCGTGGCATTGAGCGCAAGCAAATTTGTCTGTCCCGCGATATTGCGGATCAGGTTGACGACCTCGCCGATCTGCTGAACCGTATCGGTGAGGCGGGCCATTTGCTCGTTGGTCGTCTGTGCTTCGGCGACGGAATGCGACGCGACTTCGGCAGCCTGGCTGATCTGACGCCCGATTTCGCCGATCGACGCGATCAGCTCCTCGGTGGCCCCGGCGGCGGCGATCATATTGGCGGACGCCTCGTTCGTTGTCTGCACGGCGCTCGCTGCACGATCCGAGGTAAGACCCGAAGAACTGGAGAGCGCCCCGGCGATCGACTTCAAAGCGGCGGTGCTTTCCGAAACAGTGCGCAACACGGCCGCAACGCTCTCGCGGAACATGCGGATTTCGGTTTCGATCGTGACACGGCGGCGTTCCTGCTCCGAGAGTGCAGCGCTCTTTCTTTCGGCTTGAATGCGCTCAGTGATGTCGTCATGCGTTCCGATCCAGTATCTGCCATTCTGGATTGGCCGATTGACGACCAGGACCGCGCGCCCGTCGGGCGTCTCGACAATCCGGTTCATTACGGCGCCATCGCGAACGGCCGTCATGATCTCGGAGCGATATTTCTCCGCATCGAGACTGAGACTTCCGGTCGTGATGCGGTTCTGGATCAGCTCCATTAGCGTGCAGCCTGGCTTCACGACCGTTGGCGACAACCTGTACATTTCAACATAACGATCATTGACGACCAGAACACGCTCGTGCGCGTCGAAAAGGACGACGCCCTGCGTCATATTGTTGAGGACCATGGACAGCAGCGCGCCGTCACCGTGTCCGCCGGCGCGCCGACGGTGGCGCACGAATGCGTATACGATCGCCGCGATAACGACGATGACAACGGCATACGTCTGGACGTTCAGTTCGGAAAAATAAGCCAAGACCCGCGCGCCCCGAGGTTCGACTTTATAGGGTCGCAAGCTTTTATTAATTGTTAACCTGCGGCGGTTCGCCGGGAACTTGTGTCTGTTCGAAACGCTCAACAAAGCGCGGCGAAAGCTTGCGCAATCGGTCAAGGTCGATGCGGCCGGAGCGCGTAATATAACTCATAGCGAAATCTACCGGCGCAAGTTGCATGTGCTTCGCAAATCGCTCGTACCAGGTTGCGCTTCCGTTGGCTCCGGTGACCAGCTTTTCGAGGACGGGTCGCCGCGTGGCTTCGAAGCTCTGCATTGCAGCGGAGATGTTGTTCCCGCTGACAGCCAACGCCTTATCGAGCGCGATCGCATCCTCCATCGCGAGCCTGGTCCCGGAACCAATAGAGAAATGCGCGGTATGCAAAGCGTCCCCGATAAGGACGCAATTGCGCGCCGACCATCTTTCGTTATGGACGATTGGAAATCGCCGCCAAATCGAGTTGTTTGAAATCAATGAGTGGCCGTCGAGAGTCGCCGCAAAAACTTTTTCACAAAAACGTCTGCTTTCGGCGTCTTCCAACCGTGCAAGACCGGCGCGCGTGAATGTAGGTTCATCGACCTCAACGATGAACGTGCTGAGGTGCGGTGTGTATCTGTAGTGATGCGCATTAAAGCATCCAAGCTCGGTCTCGATGAAGGTCTGCGTCAATGTCTCGAACCGCTTGGTAGTGCCGAACCAGGCGAAGCGATTTGTCATCAGACGAACCGTCGACCCGAGTTCGCCCGCATGGCTGCGGCGCACCAGCGAATTGACACCGTCCGCACCAATGACGAGATCGGCCGCATGCAAGTCGTCAAGATTTTCGATTGTGTGCCGATAGGACGGAGATATGCCGGCCAAGGCTGCCCTTGCCTGCAACAACTGCAGCAGCTTCAAACGGCCGATGGCCGCAAAGCCGACGCCATCAATCACCACGCGCTCGCCGCGATGCACGAGCGTGATGTCGTTCCATGATTCCATGTGCGGCGCGATGGCAGCATGGGTCTGCGGATCGTCCTCCCGCAGAAAATCCAGCGCCTTGTCCGAAAATACGACGCCAAAACCGAAGGTGGAGTCGGCGGCATTCTGCTCAAACACGTTCACATCGGCGTCAGGCTGTCGCCGCTTGATCAGATAGGCAAGATAAAGGCCGGCTGGACCCGCGCCGAGGATGGCAATGCGCATGGCTTAGTGTCGCAGAGCGTCCACCTCGGCGGAAGCGGCAACGACGCTCAAATCGTCTGATTATATGCGCCGACTTCCGGATGCGTACGCAATATACCGTCGACGGCTTTGAACATATCGCGCATGCGCTGCTCAGACACCGGACTTTCGACAACGACCACCAGCTCGGGCTTGTTGGAGGATGCGCGCACCAGGCCCCAAGTACCATCCTCGACGGTCACGCGCACGCCGTTGACGGTCACCAGCTCGCGGATCGCCTGTCCCGCAACTTTCGTGCCGTCGGCCTTGGCGGCTTCGAACTGCTTCACAACTGAATCCACTACCGCGTATTTCTTCTCGTCGTCGCAATGCGGCGCCATAGTCGGCGAGCCCCACGTCTTCGGCAACGCCTTGCGCAGGTCAGCCATAGTCTTTCCGGGATTGCGGTCGAGCATGTCGCAGACGGCAAGCGCGAAAATCATGCCGTCATCGTAGCCGCGGCCGAACGGCTTGTTGAAAAAGAAGTGCCCGGATTTTTCAAACCCGGCGATTGCGCCAAGCTCGTTGACACGCCGCTTGATGTAGGAATGTCCTGTTTTCCAATAGTCGACCTTCACGCCGTTCGCCTTCAGCACCGGGTCCGTCAGGAACAGGCCGGTCGATTTCACGTCCACGACGAATGTGGTGTTCCGGTGCGTTGTTGACATATCACGGGCGAGCATCACGCCGACTTTGTCGGCGAAGATCTCCTCGCCTTCGTTGTCAACGACGCCGCAGCGGTCACCGTCGCCGTCGAAACCGAGCGCAACATCGGCGCGGTTGACCAACACTGCATCGCGCATCGCGTGCAGCATCTTCATGTCTTCGGTGTTGGGATTGTACCGAGGGAATGTATGATCGAGATTGCAGTCGAGCGGGACCACTTCGCAGCCGACGGCCTGCAGGATTCGCGGCGCGAAGGCCCCCGCCGTGCCGTTGCCGCAGGCCGCGACCACTTTGAGTTTCCGTTTGAGCTTCGGCCGCTTGGTAAGATCGGCAATGTACCGATCGGGAAAATTCTCAACGAACTCGTAGCCGCCGCCCGTCTTGAAGTCGAATTTCGCGCCAAGCACGATTTCCTTGAGACGTTTCATCTCGACGGGGCCGAAGGTCAGCGGCCGATTGGCGCCCATCTTCACGCCAGTCCAACCGTTGTCGTTGTGCGAGGCCGTAACCATCGCGACGCACGGCACGTTGAGCTCGAACTGCGCAAAATAGGCCATCGGCGTGATCGCCAGGCCGATGTCGTAGACCTTGCAGCCCGAAGCCATGAGGCCCGAGACCAAAGCCATCTTCACAGACGACGAATAGCTGCGGAAATCGTGACCGGTGACAATCTCGGGCTTTACGTTCAATTCGCGAATAAGCGTGCCGAGACCGACTCCCAGCGCCTGCACGCCCATCAGGTTGATTTCTTTCTCCAGAAGCCAACGCGCGTCATATTCGCGGAAGCCTGTCGGCTTCACGAGCGGCGTGGATTCATAATCATAGGTATTCGGCGTCAGCGCAGGTTTCGGCGTCGGAAACATCAGGTCCTCAAACAAAGTGGGAGAGTCCAATACCCTAACGCCGCAGCGCAGCAAAGCGCTCCATGGAATAACGCGCATTCAAATGTGAAGAGGTCTTGCCTACTGCTCGAGGACTATACGTCCATTGGCATATTCATAGCGCCTGAGCCGCGACAGGAAGGACACCCCAAGAAGATTTTTTGCGAGCGCCTCGTCGGGAAGCACCATGGCGGGCACGTCATAGACGGTAATACCGCCAAGTTCGATGCGATCCACCGTGGCGCGCGCTGCCTTGATTCTCCCATTGGCCGTTATCGCCGTCGCCGTGTAATCGCTTGGCCGCGGACGAATTCCGACCCGCGCGGCATCGGATTCGCGCAGCACGACGAGCGAGGCGCCGGTGTCGATAATGAAGTCGACGCTCCGGCCGTCGATCCTGGTTTCGACCTGGAAGTGGCCCAGACGATCCGCTTCAAACATCACGCTGCGCCCTGACGTCGTCGGTTCGCGCGGCTCGTAAGCCGGCTGCACCACCGCAGCCTGCGGTGGCGGAGACGAAACAGCCTGATCGGCGTAGCGGGCGGCAACGCCGCCGACCACGACCAAAACAACGGCAAAGATCATCAGCTGGCGCATAATCGGACCCGAAAGTCAGGGCATGAGATTATCTGGCCAGGCTCAAAAGGAGCTTAACGGGACAAGCACGCTTTAGCGCCGTTCGCCCATGGTCAGCCGGCCCTTAGCCGGTTTCAGACAATTGAATCTATTGTTCAATGACCGCGGGGTTTGGCGCGCCGCGTCGCCGGCGCGGTTAGCGGATCGTCCGGCCAGGGATGCTTGGGATATCGGCCACGCAGATCCGACCGAACATCCTTGTAACTGCCGCGCCAGAAGCCAGGCAGGTCACGCGTAACCTGAACCGCGCGGTGCGCAGGCGACAGTAGCTCGATCAGCAAGGGCACACGCCCGCCAGCAATGACCGGGTGAACCGCGAGCCCGAACAATTCCTGGACACGGATTGCAAGCCTCGGCCCTTCTTCTCCTTCGTAGTCAATTGGAACGTTCGACCCGGATGGCGCCGTGAAGTGCGTGGGTGCTTCCATGTCGAGGCGCTTACGCAAATTCCACGGGATCAGAGCATCGAGCGCGGCGGCGAGGTCGTCGGCGCCGATTTGCGACAATGCCGTTTTCCCATCAAGAAACGGCGCAAGCCAGTCCGCAGCCGTACGCCCAAGTGCCTGGTCCGACAAGTCGGACCACTCGCCGCCTTCAGCCTTGCGCAGAAAATTGACGCGATCCCGGAATTGCAGCTGCGCTTTGCTCCATGGCAACTTGGCCACGCCCAAGCCGGTAACTCCCTCGGCGAGCAGCTTTGCAGCTTCGGCACTAGGCGCAACTGGCAGCGTTCGTTCGCTCAAGATCAGCCCGCCAAGCTTCCTGATGCGCCGCGCACGAAGCGATGCAGATGCCGCCTCAAATGTGACCGCTTCATCCTCTTCGATTTTTCCGGCGAACCGCGCTTCGATCTCACCGGGGCTAATGGCGGCTGCGAGAATGATGCGGCTTGCGGCCGCCGCGCCCGTGAGTTCGGCGACCGCCAGATAAGGCTCCCGCGCGAGCGGCGATGCCGGATCGACGTTGCCGCCACGGCCATTCGCAAGGAGAAAACTGCCATTGCTGCCGCCACGATTTTTCGCGACGCGGTCGGGATAGGCCAGAGCGAGCAGCGAGCCAGGCGAATGATCGCTGGTCACGGTCTTGCCACCGGCCGTTTCAATCCACCGCTTCACCATCGCCCGCGCATCGTCCGCGCGCTTCGCCCGGTCGCGGCGGAAATTGTCGAGCCGATGATGCAGATCGACATCATCGCCTCCGAGGCCTCGTTCCGTGACGATCGCTGCAATGCCGGCAGCCATCTCCGCGGCACCTTCAGCCGCAGCATCAACAACCATGCGCGCAAGCCGCGGCGGCAGCGGAAGCGCGCGCAGCTTGCGGCCTTCTTCCGTAATGCGGCCGTCGCTATCGATAGCCCCCAGCTCGGCAAGCAAGGTCTTTGCCTCCGAAAGCGAGGCCCGCGGGGGAGGATCGAGAAACGCAAGCTTCCCTGGATCGCTCGCGCCCCATTGCGCAAGGTCGAGCATGAACGACGACAGATCGGCGGACAGTATTTCCGGGCGCGCATAGGCTTCAAGCGAAGCGGTCTGGGGCTCGTCCCACAAGCGGTAGCAGACGCCAGGCTCCACGCGCCCTGCCCGGCCACGCCGCTGATCGGCAGCGGCACGGGATACCCGCACAGTTTCAAGCCGCGTAATCCCAACGTCGGGCTCGTAACGCGGCACGCGCGAGAGCCCGCTATCGACGACGACCCGGACGCCTTCGATGGTCAGCGAGGTTTCGGCAATCGACGTTGCCAGCACGACCTTGCGGCGACCCGCCGGCGCCGGCGAGATGGCGCGATCCTGCTCGCGCGCATCGAGCGCCCCGTAAAGCGCGACGATATCGATGCTGGCGCCAGTGATGCGTTCTCGCAGCAGTGACTCGGTGCGGCGAATTTCACCGGCACCCGGGAGAAACACCAAAAGCGATCCCGTTTCCGCCCGCAATGCGCGCTCGATGGCGTCCGTGACTTGCCGCTCGATCGGAGCACGCGGGTCGCGCCCGAGATAACGAGTCTCCACCGAAAAGGCCCGGCCTTCGCTCTCTATCGACGGAGCATCACCCAGCATCGCTGCGACACGGGCACCGTCAAGTGTAGCGGACATGACCAGCAGCTTGAGGTCGGGCCGCAGCGCCTGCTGCG
>Ga0163163_10004814_pt1 | contig 11593 bp, 17 predicted proteins | sample S65metaG_FD_119766 | JGI IMG/M metagenome (GOLD analysis project Ga0163163, IMG submission 119766) | Switchgrass rhizosphere microbial communities from Kellogg Biological Station, Michigan, USA - S6-5 metaG | ecosystem: Host-associated > Plants > Roots > Rhizosphere > Soil | place: USA... | reverse complement strand
CAACTGTTCAATCGCTCGAGCATCGGGACCAATGCTGTCGAAGTCCTTGTTTGCGCGGAGACGTTTGCTGATTGCAAGCAACCGCTTCCCCATGTCTGTCATCAATTCCATGCGCTCTCGGACGACTCCAGTGGCGTGTTCGTGACCTTCGTGCGCCACCGCAGCGCATGAGACAACAATTGCCAACGTGGCTATAAGAGCAAATGTTTTCATTCGATTTTTAACCTTACAAAGGCCATCGCACTGGTCGGGTCGCCGTAGAACGGTTTCAGATCGGCGGGTAATCCGTAAAAACTCACCAGTCCGCCGACGCCAAACTTGGCGTTCTTGGTGCGGTAGAAATCGTAGATGCCGCCGACAGAAAGCTTGTTGACGGTGTAAACTGGCACGGATGGCAGATGGACAAGCTCGTTCTCCTGTACCCGTTCGGCGCGAGCGAACACTGTGTATGTCTTTTGGAAGATGGCGGCGGTCTCGAGGATGAGGCCGTCCAGCGTGTCGCCCGGCTTTAACATCTTGCGACCCCACGCCGCGGTCGTGCTCCAGATGTTGTCTTTGCCGAAGGGCTGCGTGTAGATCGCGGATACCGTGAAACGGTCCTCGTTTCTGTCGGGCTCCAGCCCCTCGGGAGAGTGGAGGTGTCCCCAGGACGCCTGAAAGCTCAATTCACGAATTGGATTCCACGAGACACGGAATGAGTAGCTATCGAGTTTCGGCGCTTCGATGTCGTAGCGATATTGGTCCGGCTCACGGCCCTTGAAGGCAGATGCCTCTATTTTCCAGGTGTTCAGGACAAGACCAGCAGTGACCACTCCGAACGTAATGTGGGTGCTGTCAAGCCAGTGATGGGTGATCGGCGCTTCAGGAATGTCCATGCCACTTGTTCGGTGCATGAAAGCCGACGGCCCGAGCGCCGGTTCACCCGGCAGACCTGCGTAGACATACACGCTTGAGTTTTTCGTGAAGTCGTAGCTGTAGGTCGTCGCTAACTCCATGAACAAGTCGTGCGGGTGCTGGCGGTCGATAAGGTGGGTGCGGCCGTCCGCTGTCTCGCCGGTCGCAAGCAGCAGCGGATATCCGTTCGCACCCATGAATGGGTCGGGCGAAAGCATCGCCCGTAAGCCAAAAGTGCCTTCGCCGAGTGGGCGCTGCGCCATCGCCATGAACATTCCATTGACAAACGTCTTGTCTCCACCACGCGGCCCGCCTTGATGGTCGTACACCAGATTAAAAAGCGCGTGATACATGGTCTGCCAGTCGCCATAAGTGGCGTGAACGCCGAAATGGGGCGTCGCGTCCGGCAGCCAGCTTGTGCCCGAACCTTCCCGCTGAATCGGGTACGGGCCAAGGAACCCTCGCATTTGATGCTCGGTCCCGTGCGGAGTTCCCCCATGCGCACCATCATGAGTTTCTGTTTGCCCGTGGCCGCCGTGATCTTTCGCTTGCTTGTGTCCGCTGTGTTCTTTCTTGTGCTGCTTATGCCCGCCGTGCCCTGCATGTTCCTGCGCGCCAGCCTTCTTTTTCTTGTCTGGCGTGGTGACATGCTCTTTGCCGTGACCGGCATGGTTCTGCCCGTGCTCGTTTTCCTCTAGTTCTTTGAGAATATCTTGCGCGCGCCCAAAGTTAGGGATCGCGATCCAAACCCCAGCCACCGTGATGGCGGCCGAGAAGCTACGCAAAAGAGAATGCGTCAGCATTGAAGCCCTCTGATCGAAAACGACTTGAGCCGCGTTAAAGCGGCGGCGGAGTCATCCGTTTCAGAGGGCCTTAGGTATGCCCGGTTCTGTGGGCACCGCGCGCGCGATCAAAATATCGTCGCGCGTCGGAAAAGCGTCCCGCGCAACCAACAGCGCCCAGGCGGCAGTTGGAACAGCGGGAATCAAGCTGGCCACCATGCAAGCCGCGCAGCACTTGTTGCAGAGCCCATCGTCATGAGTCTGATGCGTGGTGCCGGACGTAGAGTGAGGACACTCATCTTCTGCGGGATCAATAGCTAAATCGGCATAGTGAGAAACCGCCTGAGTTTCATGCGACGGAGGATGACCCGTCGAACTAATTCGGGCGTGCGACGCAAAAGGCCCACTCACGGTCAATCCGACCGCTACAAGCAAGACCACCATTCTCTGAAAGGCGCGACGCATAGCGCAAATCTTACGAATGCAGGGCAAACCATGCAAGCCGCAGGATAATATTTGATCTAGCGCAAGCTCAAACGGGCGTCGAAGTGAAATGGTTCCCGGGAATGAGAGGAGTGCCTGTCATGCCGAAACTTCCTTATGTGCGAATAATGTTCGCAACCTGCATGCTGTTTCAGATGATCTACGTATTGTGTATCCTGCTATGGCTCGTCGATCCCAGCCTTAAAGGGCACTACTTATTGCCAGCGATCTTCCCAAACTTCACATTGTTGACTGTTGGAAGCTTCATCTATGGGTTTATCGCGAGCGGCGTATACGGCTGGATCGTGGCGATCACCTTCGTGTTTTTCTACAATCTATGGCCCAGCGTAGTGGCAGCTCTCGCGCAGAGAGCGGTGGTACGATAAGGCCGCCAATGACACGATTAAATCCGGACATGTTCGCTTTGGGTCAGAAGCGGACGTATGCAGCGCAACACATCATGCCGCGACCGCGAAAGCAGACATGTGCCAATGGTCATGTCTGCTTTAACCCCGAAAGCGGATATGAGCGGTGCAGCTAGCGATAGCTCTCCAGGAAACGCTCACCGCTTAGCAGCAGGATCATCGTCTTTCGACAATGGCGCCTCATAAGTCAGGTCGAGACGACTGTTTTGCTCTGCTTGCATCGCTAGACGCAGATAACTTCGTGCTAAGTTATCAAGTTCGGCTTGTATTTGCGGATTGGTCTCGCACACAGCGCGAGCAGCTAGCTCGGCAGCCTTCACGCGGTACTCGTCCCAAGTGTTCATTACCGCTCCCCGTTGGCGGCTTGAGCACAATGTGCCATTTGACATTTCGTTCCGTTAACCGCCGAGACATATGTGTTTTTTTCGTTTTGGTGGAGGGTATTGAGGTAATGGAAGTGCCGCTCGACTCTGCCGTGTTTTTTGACTGCCGGCCGCGCCGCGCCCGTTGCAAATTTACTGGAGCTTGGGTTTGCTACACAGGCACAAAATGAACACGTTCGTCGGTGCTTTCAAAAATCAGCTCGTTGTTGCTGCCATCTGCATCGGAGCAGCTATCGTCGCAATTCTCGTATTCATCTGCCGCCTGATTCCATTTATATGGCGTGTTTTCACCTCTTGGGCGAGGCCCAGAGCGCCTGTTGTTGCAGAAAAACTTAGGCAATTGGCGGAGGCTACTGAGAAGCAAATTGTTGGTCAGGCAGGTCAACGGACAGATAGCCCGAAGTGATAGTGCGGCGGTGGCGGAACGGCATGTCCGCTTTGGGTCATTAGCGGACATATGCAGTGCAACACGCCATGTCCGCTTTACACCCAATAGTGACCGCAAAAGCGGACATGGAAGGCGGCGCGCCGCACTGGATAAACGGCGCGCCCGCTGTAGACCGGTGGGGGAGCATGAGCACACCGGCCCGGCCGCGCCTCGCGGAGCAAACGGACGCGAGGCAGCAGAGTTCGAATCCGGCCCGCGGAGCCACTTGCATCAGGCGCTTGCCGAAATCGTCTTAGAATTAAGACTCCGGCGGCGGCTTGGAAGGCGCGCCGGTTGCGGCCGAAATTTTGGTCGCACGAAACACACCGCGGCTCCATCGTGATGCTGGAGCTCACACAAACACTTTCTGAATGCATGCTCCGATCGTGCCGGCTGCACGCACCTAAGGCACTCTAAAAACTGAAGAGGCCGCCAACCAGGCCGACCTCTTCAGCTCCGCTACGTGGTTAGCTCTTTTCCGGCTTCATGAGAAAGTAGCCGGCGGCTATCGCAATGATGAGCGCCACCACGAGTCCTGCACTTGCAATTGGGTCCATGTGAGTCTCCCAAGACAGGAATCAGTGCAGCGATAGCGTGCATTCCTGTCCTGGGGACCGCCTTGATCTCGATCAAACTTTCTCGCCGCGCACCAATGCTCGCTTCGCACCAACGGCTGGTGTTTCGTATTTATTTGCGCCCCGTCAGCCAGTTGTCGACGCTCAGCCGTCCGGCGCCGCAAATAAACAACGCGAAGAAACCGCCGAGCATGGACATGTTCTTATAGAAGTTGCCGTCCTGGGCACGGCGCGCGGCCGCGTCTGCGAATTCCCAATATCGGTGTGAGCTGAACGTCGCGACCAGCAGGAAGATAATAAAACCAATAACGACGTACCGTGTCGCAAAGCCGAAGATCAACGCAATGGCGCCGAAGAACTCAAACGGCGTGGCGATGTAGGCGAGGAACGGTGGCAGACCACGCGGCGGATAAGAGGCGGCGACGGCTCCGATATCGAAGATCTTGCCATAACCGCTGCGCAGAAAGACCCAGGCCAAAAGAATGCGCCCGATCAGGAGCAAAATATCGGATGTGCTCGCAGCGATGCCGTCGGCATGTGACAATACAGAAAGCGAACTATTTCCACTACGTGTCGCCATGGCGTAATGCCTCCCCGTTTTTGGCTAAGCCCGGTCAAGAGCGGGAATTGTAGCAATTTCCTGATCGTCAGGAAGAGGTCGGCCGGCTCTATCCGCCCACAGGCATCAGCAATGGTGATTGGTACAGGCGCTGCTGCGGAGTGTCGCCGGTCCGCAATGGAGGATAAATGAGATGCAGGTCGGCAGGATCGATCTGCATCTCGCCGTTCGCGTCCCGAGACGCCGGAATTTTCCCGTTCTGGATCGCGCGCAGAATTGCATTTTTGTTGCGGCCGACGGCCGCGGCGGCTGTTGCAAGGTTATACATGGCGTCCCGGCTTCCCCTCGAAAGGCCGCCAGAGTGTGACCGCCCTCGTTAAAAAATGGTGTCCGGCCCAACCGCAAGGCAGAAAATCCCAAGATTTTGGCCCAAACCGACAAGACCGGACCGATCGACCTGTCCTAAGCAAAATTCAAAACGGCAAGCGCATGCTCCGCGCCGGAAGGAGCCTCGACCAAGGGGACGGGCGAGGCCTTCCAATGGCAGTGGCACCTGGCGCGCGGCGCTTGCCAATAAATCTCAAACCCGCCGCTCTGCGGCGGGTTCTTTTTTTTGGAGGACGTTGCTCAGCCGGCAGCGCTCGAACAGCACACGAATTACCGAACATTAATTTCGGGGAAAGATCGCCGTAACGCGCAGCCCACTACACGCCGCTGCCAAATCCGATAGGGGCAGCCCGTGACGCTCGGCAAAATTGTCTAGGGAGGAGCCAAGCGTGAGGTTGCTCCGGCCGAGCGGAAGCCGACAGGCGCCGCTCGGCTCAACCTTTTTGAGCCGTCATCAGGACATCGCGCGCACGCAGCGGTGCGTACTGGAGGGTTGATTTTTCCGAGGTGACGATATCCCATCCGTTCAACAGCGCGATGCTGACGGGAGGTATTTATGAGGGTTGGCTTATTTATTGCGGTTTCCGTTGCTTTTGTTGCTGCCTCTAGTGCCGCGCAGGCGCAAAGCAGGGCCGACCAGTGCTCAGCCTATGCTCGCGACCGGGCCCGTTCGGCGATTGGCACGAGCGGGCCCTTGCGTGGCGCCGCGCGCGGTGCCGCCGGCGGCGCCATTGGTGGCGCGATCGCCGGCAATGCCGGCCGCGGCGCAGGGATTGGCGCGGCCGTCGGCGCAGGCCTCGGCACCGCACGGCGCGCAAGTGAGCGCAACCAGGTATTTCAATGGTACTTCAATGACTGCATGCGCTGGCCGTGAGTCATCAAGTAAAGACTCAACAAGGCCACATCCGGCAAAACATAACGGAACCGGATCGTGACTAGCGGAGACTGCGCCGGAAACGCCAGTCGTCCAGCACCAGCGCGAGACCGTCTTCCCACAAAAGGTGAAAGCCGACGATCGCGAAAGCGACACCCGCCATCACAAGCCCTGCCCCGGCAATGCGCGCGATGAACCACACAAGCGCGATGTGAGGCGTCACGCCCAGCAGCCACAGACCGATGACGAGCATCACGCCCGCAGCGACCAGCTGGAGTCCGCCAGGAATCCGCGCAATCCTTCGAATAGCCCAACGCAAGATCCGGCCGACAACCCACCACACGACTCCGACGAACGCAAAAATCGACCACACAGCTAGCGCGATCAAGTCGGACGGTAAGTTCGGGCCGTGCTTCCAGCTCAAGTATACGTAAAGCGCGGCGTTCCCCACCGCGCATATCAGCAGTCCGACGATTTTTCGGGGGATCAGCAGTCCGGTGGCAATACCGAAGATCGCCTTCAGCCAAAAATGCGGAAGGAAGATCAGCGCGTCATACGGCATAAAAAGCCAGAAAAGAACCTGCTCCATATGGCCCCCGTTCCGAATGATGGCGCTACTGACAGGCCCCTACAAATTCGCCCTCAAGCATCACCTGAGTATCCATCATCTGCTGGTTTCCCATCCAGCCTTTGGTCGAGATCACAGCCGTATAGCGGATTGGGCTGACGAAATTGAACTCGGCGGCGGAATCCATGTTGATCTGCCCCCTGCACTCCAACCGCCAGGTCAATTTATGCTCGGACTTTTCGTATTGCGTCCGCTGACACGTCGTGTTCATGCCTCCGAACCGAGGGGAAAACGTATCGGCAAGATCGCCCGCCTGTTCGGCGGTCAGGCAGCGCGAACTCGTCTGCGGCGGCATCTGCATTCCGTTGTTCAAGACCGCGGTCGTGATTTTCCACAGGCCGGGCTGGATCCCGTCGGCCGCCATCGCCGTTGCAAGCCCGGCGCACAAAACTGCCATTGCAAAGACAGCTTTCATAAACGCACACCCCGCAATGCCCGGCGGCTTTTCCGGATAGTTTTGTCGGCAGGCCGGCCGGTTTAATCCTATAATGATTTCATCGGCGCCATAAGACGGGGGGCTCAAGTGCGACGCGTGGGTCATTTTGTCGAAGCGATCATCTTCAACAGCCGATGGCTGATAGCGCCGTTTCTGCTGGGCCTGGTAGTCGGGCTTGCGGCGCTTGTGCTGAAATTTGTCATCAAGCTCTACGAATTTGTCATTCACATCCCCAAGGCCCCGCCCGCGGATGTCATCGTCGGCATCCTCACCCTCGTCGACTTTACGCTCATCGCCAGCCTGATCGTGCTGGTCATCTGCTCGATCTATGACAATTTCATCAGCGACATCGATCCCGCGAAACATCCCGAGTGGCCGGAAGGACTCGTCAAAATCGGCTTCTCGGGCCTCAAGCAGAAACTGTTCGGCGCGATTGCGGCCATTGCCGCGGTCAACGTGCTGGAGTGGTTCATGGACATCGAGCGGCAGGCCGACAATACCAAGCTGGCCTGGGTCGTCGGCATCCTCCTCACCTTTGCGGTTTCCATGCTCATTCTTGCGATCGCGGACCGGCTGACCGAGCGCAACACCGAGCCGCCGCGCAAGCGAAAGTGAACTGTCAGCAATTGATCAAGATCAATGACGACCCCGCGTTACGGCATCACTTTTTCTAGCTGGCCGATGCCCGACAGAATGAGGAGGGGCGCCATGATCAAGTTCTTGCCTTGGGATGTCTGGGCTGCTGGCTTGTTAGCGGCCGGCGTGGTGCTCGCAGCAATTTTCGATCCGGCGCCGATCGTTTTTATTGTGGTCTATCTCGCGCTCTGCGCCTACATCATCGTCGAGACGTTCAGCAGCAAGCCGGGCTAGTCGTCATAGCCCGTCGGCAAACCGCTACATCGACCTGCTAATCGATCGACCGATCGCGCGGACAAGGCCATATGCGGCGAGAGCGACCAACCCGATGGCGATCAAGACGACAGAGACGTTGCGTCCGAGAATTGGAATATCGTTCAGGGTCAAATCCCACAGGTGCAGGCCGATCGCATCCTTCGCCATCAATAAAAGACCCGCTGCAACGATGATCGCTGCCACCGCAAGGCCGAGCCGGTGGGCCCCTTTGCTTATCCGGTCCAGTTTGTATTTCAGCCGAGGATCATCATCGTGGCTCATGGGCGTTGCCTTGAATGGCTCATACCGGTTTTCCCTATCATAGCAAACAGACGTCACGTCGTCGCGCCCCTGCCGTTAGACGTCTTGAGCCAGAGATAGATCCGGCGCAACACGCGGCCGACCATCCACCACACCAGGCCGGCAAACGAGTAGATGCACCAAAAAATCACCAGCACCCAGTCGAACGACAGGCTCTCGATGGGGTCGCCGCCACGTGTGTACGTAAACCACGCGGCGTTTCCCGCCGCGCACGCCAACAGCCCCACAATTCTATTCGGAATGAGCAGGCCGGTGGCAATGCCGAACGCCACCTTCACCCAGACAAACATCGCATCATAGATCAGCACGGCGAAGTACAGGATCAGCATCAGGATGTCCTTCAGTTCCATGATCACCCCCCGCTTCCGGCCCCGCCGAACGGCTACTGACGGCTCACGTCAAACCTGTCCCGTGCTTTGCATGTAGGTTTCAAATTTATCCCGCAGCGTCTTGGGCAATTCCACCGACTGGTGCGTCTCCAGTGACGTCATCGCCGTCACCAGGCGGGCGCGCAGCCGCTCGACCCCGCTGACATGACCGACAATGACGACGCTGAGCGACGACCGCCCCACCCGCGTCAGCAGCAGCGTGAGATCGAGCCGCTCGCCCATCCGGCTCGGCAGCTTGAAGTCCGTCTCGATGTGAACGTAGGGAAATCCGTGCTGGTCGCCCAAAATCAGGTTTGCGTAATTGACGCCGAGCTGCTCGGTGTACCAGTCCTCGACCAGGCCGTTGAACATGTCGAAGTAGTGCGGAAAGTAGACAATGCCCGCCGGGTCGCAATGGGAAAACCGGATCGGCACCGTGCGGGTGAACGCGCCGGGAGGCGGAACGAACCGATCTTCTTTCATTGAGCTGCCACTCGCGCCGCCGACTTGCAACTGTAGATTCGAGGGTGGAACGTCGACGTTATTCGATCACCTCATCGGCAAGAAACAAGAAAGTCTGGCGCACCGGGAGGCCAAGTGCCTTGGCCGCCTTGAGGTTGATGGCAAGCTCGAATTTGTCGGGTGATTGTGCGGGCAAATTGCCAACCAGCTCGCCCCTGAGAATGCGATCAACATAGGAACTTGAGCGCCGGAAAATGTCGGCGGTATCCGGTCCGTAGGACATCAGGCTGCCCTCTACGACGAATTGCCTGTAGGGAGAAATGAGCGGCAACCCGTGCTGGCGGGCGGCGCCGAGAATGGCACCCCGCGTTGTGAGAACGTAGGGATCGCCAGGAGTGATCAAACCGCCGCCGCCGTCACGAGCCACGTCGGTAACCACCCGCTCAATGTCAGCCGGGCTCTGGATATGCGCTCCACCGAACTCAATGGGAGAAGCGCCTCGCAACGCTTTGTATGACTCGATGAAGCGATCATAGTACGGCGCGGTATTGGGGTTGAACATCAAGGTCACTCGTGTGAGACCGGGCTTGATGTCGCCGAGCAGATTGATCCACTTGCCGATGATCTCAGGTTCGATGAACGAATAGCCGGTGATGTTGCCGCCGGGCTGCTTGAGATTCGGGATGAAACCCTGCCCGACAGGATCATTCACAACCACGAACACAATTGGAATTTTGCTTGTCGCCGGCTTAAGTGCTTTCACCACCGGCGTGGAATTCGCGACAATGACATCGGGTGGCGATTTGACCAGCTCCGCCACATGCCTGTTGATCAAATCCAGACTGCTTCCCGCGAACCGGTAATCAATCTGGATGTTGCGCCCCTCGACCCATTCCAAGTCGCGCATGCCCAATCGGAATGCCTTAACGCGCGCATTTGCTTCCGGATCGTTTTCGGAAAGCCCAAGGAGGACGCCGACGCGCCGCACCTTGCTTGGCTGCGCTCGCGCCATAATCGGCCAAGCCGCCGCTGACGTGGCGATTGCTTTGATGACGTCCCGGCGTCTCATCATCGCCCCCGACGCTTCAGGTCGTCATCGTACCGGTTCCAGCGGCCAGCACGGAAGGGGGGTGCCGGCGCCGCGAACCGGCAAAAATCTGGGCGGCAACCGCACTGGAATGTCCAATTTGGACAGAACATTGCCACCGGCCCGCCTTTGTCTGGTCACAGCCGGGTGTCCTGCTTCGGCCCGTCCAGCCAAGCCGGCTGGCTCGCAAAGGGTGGATGCCGATGGATACCTCTCTCAGCGCCCCGCCGACCAAGCCCGCATTTGGAACGAGTGATTTTGCCGGTGCACCGGACGAAGCGCGCGAATACATCGACGCGACGGCCGAGGAAACCTGCCCGGCCGAATCCGCTCCGATCCCAGAACAGGACGCGGCTATTGAGGCTGCGGACACACCATCAGCGTCAAGCCTTGAAGTGATGGATCAGCTGAAAGCCCTTGCGCAGAACGTAACGCAAGGTGGGCGCGACCCGTTCGGTCAAAGCGACGCGTCATCCAACGAGACGGAAGAGGCAGGCGCCGGCGATCCCGGCGGATCGCCGGCAGTGGAGCCGACCATCAGCGTGCTTCCACGGCCGACCGGTTTCGAAAACAATCAGCCTGCCCCTGACAGACCGAAATCCGGCAGCCGCGTCTTCATGCTGGCGGGATTTGCCGTGGCGGCCGTGATCGGCGCCGGCGGCACGTTCGCCTGGCAGGCTCAGGTAAAGTCCAATGAGGTCGCCGCGGCAGCCGCGCCAGCCCCCGTCGCACCCGCGCCCGTCGTTGCGCCTTATGTAGGCAGGCAGCTGGAAGATCTGGCGCAGGACATCAGCGCCTTGCACCACCGCATGGACGAACTTGCCGCGGAGCAACGGCGGCTCATCGCTCTGCAACAACAGTTTGAACAGCTCGCGGTCAAGCAACAGACGCTTGCGACCAAGCAGGACCAGACCGGCCAGAGTATTTCGAAACTCCAGGCGCTGGAGCAGGCCCGGCAAAGGGCGCCGGCGCCCGTACAAACCCGCGCCGCCCCCGTTCCGCTGCGTCCTTATGTTCCACCGCCGCCCGAACCGGCGATGCCACCACCGCCGCCACGAACGGCGTCACATCCGATACCGCCGATGCCCGTGCCGCCGTGACGCGGTACGAAAATCATTCGATTACCTCGTCCGCGGCAACGAGTAAGGACCGCGGCACAGCGACACCGAGTGCCTTGGCTGTTTTGAGATTGATGACGAGTTCAAACTTTGTGGGCTGAATAACAGGTAAGTTGGCCGGCTTCTCCCCTTGAAGAATTTTGCCCGTGTACAGCCCTGCGTTTCGATATGCGTCGGCACCATTGGCACCATAGCTCACGAGACCGCCGGCCGTGGCGAAATCTCGGAACTGAAATATTGCCGGTATCGAGTAGCGCGCTGCCAGCTCGATAAGATGATCGCGGCGACTCGTGAAGAATGCTGACGCACCGACGACCAGAGCACCCACTTTGCGCCGATGGAGTGTTTCGAAAGCGCCGACAAAATCATTCTCATTCCCGACGCTCACGATAACAAGCTGCCGTCCGGCCGTCCGCCCCGCAGCCTGTATTCCCTCCACCTGGCCTTCGGCCTGCCGGTTCGAGTCGACCAGCGCTCCGATAGTTTCGGCGTT
>Ga0163163_10004811_pt1 | contig 11598 bp, 12 predicted proteins | sample S65metaG_FD_119766 | JGI IMG/M metagenome (GOLD analysis project Ga0163163, IMG submission 119766) | Switchgrass rhizosphere microbial communities from Kellogg Biological Station, Michigan, USA - S6-5 metaG | ecosystem: Host-associated > Plants > Roots > Rhizosphere > Soil | place: USA... | reverse complement strand
CTTCTGGGCAAGGTGGGACTGCCCGAAGTGTCGTTCTACAAGTACCCGCACGAATTCTCGGGCGGGCAGCGGCAGCGGATCGCGATCGCCCGGTGTCTCACCATGAAGCCGGACATCCTGATCTGCGACGAGTCCGTCTCGGCGCTGGACGTGTCGGTGCAGGCGCAGGTGCTGAACCTGCTGCAGGACCTGCAGGACGAGTTCCGGCTTTCCTACATCTTCATCTCGCACGATCTCGCCGTCGTGAAATACATCGCCGACGAGATCATGGTGATGAACGAGGGCCGGATCGTCGAGATCGCGAACTCCGACGAGATCTACCGGCACCCGCGCGAGGAGTACACGCAACGGCTGCTGGCATCGATCCCCAAGGGGTGGCGCGAGGAGCGCGCGGTCAACTGACCGGCCGCTCCTAACGGAGCCGCGGTCCGGCTACGATGGAAGCGCTTGTTATCGGCGGATCTGGACGGCCGTGTCGAGTTGTTCCAGCGCCGAGCCCGTGTTGCTGAGGGTCGTCGTGCGATCGATGGCCGTTCTGCCGTAGCCGCGGCCGATGGCGGCGCAGGAGTCCTTGCGAATGATGTGGGAACCTGTCTCGGCGAGGCAATTGCGCCGGCCAAGAATCTCCGTCGCTGTGTCCGGGCTCGCGGCGCCTTGCGCGCTTTGCGCGGTGAGCGCGCTTTTGTCGGGCGCGCTCTTGTCCACGTCGGCGGACGGCTGAGCCGTATTCTGGCCGTACGCGACCGTTACCGTGGCCGCCAGGAAAAGAGCCAATGGAAGTTTGCTCATACGATGCTCCTAAAGGGTCGCCAGCACGGTAAGACCATGAATGGAGATGTGGGTTCGATCATGCGCCGGCGTCGGGTGCGGCGCAAGCTGCGTCCGCCGCCGGCGTCGACATGTCGAGCTGCCAGCCGATGAGGATTCCGTCCTCCTGCGACAGCGGCGCCATGCGCACGTCGCGGAATCCGCAAGCGCGCGCCTTCAGGGCGAGGCGCCCCATCGCCGACTCGTCGAGCGCGGCGTGGAGCAGGTCTCGCAGCCGTTGCTCCGCCGCCTTGAACGCCCCGTAGGTCCTGTCGAACGCGGCGGCAAAATCCCCGGGGGACAGGCGTGTTCGCAACTCGAACAGGTCCCCGAGCGCCGGCAATACGTCCGCGAGCAGACGCGACCTCTTCGAATGTGCCGCGAGGTCGTGCATTGATCGCATCCGCTCGCTCATGCGCTCCATGAGCCGCGCCGCGCGCGCCGAGTCGGTTCGCTCCGCGGCGACGTATTCGCGGAGGTCGACGAACGCCTGCGCCTGCTCCTCGAGCTCGCGCGCCTGCGACAGCGACTCGCGTGCGGTGTCGGCGACGATCGAGGAGGCGTGATGCAGCACGAATCGGGCAGGTGCGCCCGCGGCCATTACGCGACGCATCTCCCGCAGCGTGTCTTCCCGGCGCGTATATTCGAGCGAGTACTGCCCGACAGCCGCCTGGAAGTAGCCATCGGTGAACGCCAGTGCTTCCGCCGCGACGCCGCCGTGAAAGACCGCGTCTTCGAACCTTCGCGCGCCGTCCGGGACTGCGCGGCGCGGATCGATCCGTGCGAGATCGATGCCGTGCACTTCGAACCGCACCGAACGCGCTCGCGCTACTTCCAAAGCAATGAGCAGGAGCGCGCCATTGCCCGTGCCGACATCGAGCAGGCGGGTCCCGTCGGGCAGGGCCGCGAAGAAGCGTTCCCACAGCTCGCGGACGCTGCCGGTGTATCCGTCCTCGGCGCCGGTAGGGCACGACACGACTCGGCCGGAGCGCCAGAAATCCTCCCACTGCGGAAGCGTCATTCCGGCTTCTAGAGCGGGTGGGAGGGCGACAGCTTCTCGAGTTTGGCCGAATAGAGGTCGTGATCCTTCGGCGTCGTGCTGTACTCGACCGCCAACGCGAGCTCCTTGCGGGCGGGCTCCATTTGCCCGAGGCCGAGGTAGGCGAGCGCGAGCCAGAACCTGAACTCGTGGTAATAGGGCGCGCGATCGACTTCCTTCGCGAACATGTCTCTCGCGGCGTTGTAGTCGCCCTCGCGCATCGCCTTGAGACCGCGCAGGTAGAACGCGAAGGGCGGATTCGGCTCGATCCTCTCGAGCTTCCGGTTGAGCTCCTGCGCTTCCGCAACGCGGCCTACGTCGTTCAGAACCCGGATCAAATTGGCAATGACGTGCGCATTGTCCGGCTTGCGCTCGAGTGCAGCCCGGAACACGCGCTCCGCCTCGGCCGGACGGTGTTTACGGTAATAGACGACGCCCAGGGTATTGTAGGAATTCGAAAAGTTGGGCTCGGCGCCGATCGCGGCCTTGGCCCAGGCGTACGCATCGTCGACCTGTCCGCGCACGAGCGCTTCCGCGGCCCGATTGTTCATGTACATCGCTATGATCGTGGGCTCGCTGATCTCGCTGGCCTGCACGCCGCGCGTCTCGATCGGCGGAAGGAAATCGATGATCTTCTCGTCGGAGCCGAAGCGCCCGAATCCGACGTCGATCTTGCGCGTGCCCAAGATGAGGTTCACGTGGCCGACAAAGAAGTAGATGTCTTCGTTGCGGCTCAGCGCTTCGTCCAGATAGACGGACTGATAGCGCACCGGAATCTCCATGGCCTTGGCGAACGCCGCCGTCATGATCACGAGAGACAGGCAGTTGCCCGCCCGCTTCGAGAATGTCGCGGCGGCGCCTCGGGTGGCGGCGCCGTCGTAGTTGAGCTGCAGCCGATGCTTCGTGTACAGGGCGTCGAACAGCGCCTGGCGATGTCCCTTGACGCGGATGTCGGCAGCGATTTCCGTGTCCAGGAAACGCTTCATGTCGTCGCTCAGCGCAAAGAGGTCGTCGCCGGTGACGGTTTCGGACGGTGCGCCGAACAAGCGATCGTCGAAGAGCCCCTGCGGAGCGGCGCTCCTGGGCGCCGGCGCCGTGGCGCACCCGCCAATCAACAGGCAGAAGAGCAGGCCCACTGCAAATCTCATTGGGTACCTCCTTCGTACGCGACGCCGGAGTGCGGCGGCGGAGGATCGGCGTTCACGATTGTAGCGCCGCGCCGTGTGTAGTTGCCGGCGTCGTGTCGATCAATGGGCGCCGGTTCGTGCCATGGACTTCGCGTTTCAGGGCGTGCCTTCGTTCCCACCGCGGTCGCTCGCGAGTCTCGCGAGCGATGCGCCCACCACGCGCACGATCCGCCAGTCCGGCAGGACCGTTGCGCCGAGCTCCTGGTAGAACCGGATGGCGGGCTTGTTCCAGTCGAGAACGGCCCATTCGAACCGTCCGCAGTCGCGCTCCTTTGCAATCGCTGCCAGGGCGCGCAGGAGTGCGCTGGCGCAGCCTTGACGCCGATGCTCCGGGAGGACGAACAAATCCTCGAGCCAAAGTCCGGGACGACCCAGAAACGTAGAAAAATTGTGAAAGAACAGCGCGAAGGCGGCTGCCTCTCCATTTTTCCAAGCAACGAGCACCTCGGCGGCGACCCGAGGCCCGAAGAGCGCGCGCGAGAGGTCCTCCTCCGTTGCGACGCAAAGGTGCGCCAGCTTTTCGTAGTCCGCAAGCGCCCGGATCATCGTGTGAATGGCTCGAATGTCTGCGGGCCGCGCCGGCCGGATGTCGAAAGCGGTGGGCGGTGAAACGGTCATCTCGTAGCGCTCCAGGCAATAACATTGTGGCAGGCATGGGCTCTTCGGGGGCGGGCCGCGACTGATCCCTTGCGCGAAGACTAGCACCGGCGCAACGGAGCCGCGGCAGCCGGTTCGACCCATGCCCCTGACTGTGGTCAACAACCCGCAACCGCGGCCCGAATCGAGCGCAATTGCGACGCGTGGCGAAATTGCAACACACGCGACCGCTTCGCCCCGATAGCGCCGGTTTTCGTTGCGAAGGAAATTTGTGCCGGGTTATCGTCGATTTACACGTCGCTGGTCAGCGACGATCCGTAAATACCCGTACAGCACGCATACGACCACCTCTGGGGGACCAAGATGACATTTAAGTCGAAAAGGGTAGCGCTCGCCGTGGCCCAAGCACTGGGAATCGGCAGCGCCGTCGCCATGATCGGTACACCGGCCAATGCGGCCGAACGGATCGAGGTCACGGGTTCGATCATCAAGCGCGTCGAGCAGGAAGGCGCTCTTCCCGTCATCACGCTGGACCGCAAATACATCGAGGACACGGGGTTCACGACGGCGACCGAGCTGATCCAGTCGCTGCCCTCGATGCAGAACTTCGTGCCGACCAGCAGCTCGGTCAACGGTAGCGGCGCCGGCGTCGCGACGGCCGCCCTCCATGCCCTGCCCTCGAAGTACACGCTCGTCCTGGTGAACGGGCAGCGGACCGCCGGCCTCGGGCTCGGCAACACGCAGGGTGGCGGCAACAGCGTCAACATCCAGAGCATCCCGCTCGCAGCGGTCGAGCGGGTGGAAATCCTGACGGACGGCGCGTCGGCGGTTTATGGCGCGGATGCCATCGCCGGCGTCGTCAATTTCATCCTGAAGAAGACAGAGACGGAGGGCATCGTATTCGGCCAGTACACGAAGCCGCAAAAGGATGGCGGTGCGGCCTGGACGGCCGGGGTGAGCAAGGGCTGGGGCGACCTCGACAAGGACAAGTGGAACCTGACGGTCACCTTCAGTCACGACTCGCAGGACGAGATCCGCGCTTCGCAGCGCTCGGTGTCGCAGAGGGGCGCCTTTTTCCCGTTCACGCAGAACGGCGTCAATTACATTTTCAACGCGGCCACGAGCAACACCGAGCCAGCCAACATTCAGTCGTTCAACGCCTATCCCACCGGCGGCAATCCGGCTTCGGCCAAGCCGTATACCTTCAATCCGTACTATGAAACGAACAAAAACTGCGGCGGGTTAGCGAGATCGGTGCTCCTCGATCCGACGGGCACCGGCGCGCTTGGAGCCACCGGTGAGTCGTGCCGGTTCAACTACGCGGCATTCGTGCAGGACCTTCCGGCCGTCGATCGCAACAGCCTGGTTGCCAACGCCACCTGGCGCATCAACGACGACATGACCGCCTACGCCACCTATGCGTGGTCGAACAACAACCTGTACGCCCAGTACGCGCCGCCGGCGCAGCCCTTCGGGATCAATCCGACGACCAGAAACCCCACGTTGTACAACCGGTACGTCGTTCCCTTCCTCGCTGCGAACAACCTGACGATCGTGCCGCCTTCCAATCCGTCGGCCCCGTGGGCGACGGTGGGGTATCGCGGCGTAAGCCTCGGCGGGCGCGCCGACAACTACGACACGTCGTGGAACCACTTTGCCGCGGGCCTCGACGGCAGGTGGTCGGGCTGGGATTACGGTCTGCGATTCAATACGGCCGAAACCAAGTTCACCGATACGTTTGCCGGTGGTTACACCGACTCTGCCGGGCTCAACGCCGCGATTGCAGCGGGACTGTACGATCCCGTCGCCGGCACCGGCGCCAATTCGGTTACGCCGTTCATCCTCAAGCAGCTGTATCAAAAGATCAACTCGAACCTGAGCGACCTGCACCTCACGGCGCAGCACGACATGTGGCAGATGGCGGGCGGCAAGTCCATCATCGCGTTCGGCGCCGACTACATCTGGGCTAAGTACAAGCAGAACTATGGCCCGTACGGTCTCGTCGGGAGCGGTTACGACCCGGTGCAGAACGACCCGGCGACGGGCTTGCCCTACACGGCCACGGCGGTGGGCGGCCCCGGCGGGCAGGTTCCGGTCAATGCGTCGCGAAACAACTGGGGCATCTACAGCGAGGCGCTGTTCCCGGTGCTTAAGAACCTGGAATTCACGGGCTCCCTCCGCTACGACTACTACGACAAGGTCAATAGCAAGTTCGTGTTCTCGACCACGCCCGATGCCAACGGCAACTATCCGCAGATTGCCAATGCCGACCTGGGCAACACCTTCAACGATCTCACCTACAAGATCAGCGCGCGGTGGACGCCGATCGAGACGGTGCTGCTGCGTGGCTCCTATGGCACGGGCTTCAAGGCGCCGACGTTCAGCGATATCGCGGGGCCTCTGGTGTTCAACGGATCGACGGCGAACAGCTACACCTGTCCTTTCCCCGGAACGTCGGGCTGTATCGCGGGAAGCGCCCAGTACGACTTGCTGGCCGGACCGAACGGCCTGTCCGGCGCGCAGGGTCTGAAGCCGGAAAAATCCAAGCAATGGGTGGTGGGCGCACGCTGGGATCCGATCAAGCAGGTGTCGATCGGCGCCGACTTCTGGAACGTGAAGATCACCGACCAGATCCTGTCGCAGGGCATCGCCGAGCAGGTGGCGTTCGCCAATCCGCAGCAGTACGCCGCGCTCTTCACCAATCCGTATGTCGATCCTGTCGGCGGCTTCAACACGATCGCGCTCGCCCAGATTCCGTTCAACGGGGGTGACGCGAAGTACCAGGGCATCGACTGGGACGCGAACTGGCGGAGCGATACGCCTATCGGCTTCTTCACGGCCGCGCTGTCGGGAACGCACATCTTCAAGGCGCAATACACCTTCGGTCCTGGGCAGCCATTCGAGAGCTCGCTCGGTCAATACGGGCCGGACCAGCAGGTGGTGTTCAAGAACACCATGCAGCTCATCATGAATCTCACGACGGGCGCCTGGAACAACAACATCACCGGTCACTACAAGTCGGGGTACGAGGATCAGTCGTACCTGGGCGGCAGTCCTGCCGACGTCTTTTTTGCCAACCCGGACGGCTCGATAGGCAAGCTCGCGACGAGCTTCGACCGCCTGCACGTCCCGTCATACACCACGTGGGACTACCAGCTGTCGTACTCCGTCGGGAAGGGCGACAAGTACAACGTCTGGACCCTGCCCATCAAACTGTACTTCGGCGTTCAGAACGTGTTCGACCGGAAGCCCCCGTTCAGCCTGCAAACCGGCGGTGGCGGCAATCAGGTGGGATACGACGGGCGCTATGCGGATCCGACGGGACGCGCGTACTACGTGAGGGCCGAAGTCCGGTTCTGATCATGGCAGCACGACGGACCGGGCCGCCCGTTCGGCGACACGGTCCGGCCGTCTGCGGACCGAAATGCAACTGCAGTGCCGGTAAGGGGCCCCGCGGGGCCCCTTACTCTTTCACGGCGCTGCCCGGACAATGGAGTCCGCCGCGTAGCCGCGTGCGACCGCACTAACGGCGGGTGCCGTGCCGCCGACCATTATTCTTGGGGGGAACGAGCGATGAACAAACTCGTGGCGAGCGTCCTGTTCGCCGTATTGATCGTCTTTGCGCCGGCCGCACTCGCACAGGATCGCGCCACCGGTTCCGCGGAAATGCAGCAATTGCGAGCCGCCCTCAAAACCGACAAGAAAGCGTATGTCGCCGCCGCGCTCGCTCTCACCGACGCCGAGGCGAAGAAGTTCTGGCCCCTGTACGACGCTTATCAGCGCACGCTCAACCTCACGAATCAGGAACGGAACGTCGTGATCGTCGATCTCGTGGGAACCGACAGGCCGCTCACCGACGCCTACGCGAAATACCTGCTGAAGGACATGATCGACGCGGACGACGCCGAGATTCGCGCACGCCGCACTTTGCAGAACCGGCTCGTCAAGGTCCTGCCGGCGAAGAAGGCGGCGCGGTACCTGCAGATCGAGTCCAAGATTCGCGCCCTGCAGGCCTATGACATCGCCGAAGGCATTCCCTTGATCAAGTAGGCGTGCCTGGTGATTACGGGGCTGAGCCGCGGTTTTTTGCTTTTTCCGGCGTCTGGCATTAACATCCGCCCCTTTCATTGGGGGAAACCGGACCGCCGTCCTTGGCCGTCCGGTTGTCGGTGCGAACTTCCGTCTTGCCGCCGTGGGTCTTTGCCCCGAATGCGCGCGAGACCGCCGGAGGCCGCGCCGCTCACTTACCGAACCATCCTCTGCCTGGAGAGAACATGCTGAAAATGACCCGCCTGGCCGCTTTGGCCGCGGTGGTGCTCGCTGTGGGAGCTGCCGCCCTGGTACCGCTCACGGGGTCCGCCCAACCCGCACCGGCGGCGACGCCAGCCGCACCAGCCGCCGCACCGGCCGCTACGTCTGCCGCGCCAGCTGCCGCACCGGCTGACACCTCCCCAGCGCCTGCGGCGGTCGCGCCGAAGTCGAGTGCGAAAGCGACCGAAATGGTCGAAAACCCGTACGGCCTGGAAGCGCTGTGGAAAGGCGGCGACATGGTCGCGAGGGTGACGCTCGCAATCCTGGTCATCATGTCGGTCGGCAGCTGGTACATCATCATCACCAAGGTGTACGAGCAGAGCAAGATGGGCGCCCAGGCACGCGCCGCTGAAAAGAATTTCTGGAAGGCCCCGTCGGTCCAGGAAGGCGCCGCCGCCTTGAAGAAGTCGAGCCCGTTCCGCTTCATCGCGGAGACCGGCATCGAGGCGACGAGCAAGCACACCGGGCTCCTCGAGAAGGTCGACATGAACGAATGGATCACGATGTCGATCCAGCGCGCGATCGACAACGTCCAAAGCCGCACGCAGGACGGCCTGGCGTTCCTTGCGACGGTGGGCTCGACGGCGCCGTTCGTCGGCCTGTTCGGCACGGTGTGGGGCATCTATCACGCACTCACGGCGATCGGCATTGCGGGCCAGGCCTCGATCGACAAGGTCGCCGGGCCGGTTGGTGAAGCCCTGATCATGACGGCGTTCGGTCTCGCGGTCGCGGTTCCGGCGGTGCTCGGCTACAACTGGCTCGTCCGCCGCAACAAGACGGCGATGGAGCGCGTCCGCAGCTTCGGCCTCGACCTGCACGCCGTCCTGCTGAGCTCGACGCCGAAGGCAGTCGTCAGGGGGTAAGCCGTGGCGATGAATGTCGGCAGTCCCGACGGCGAGGACGAAGTCGTCTCGGCCATCAACACCACGCCGCTCGTCGACGTGATGCTGGTGCTGCTGATCATCTTCCTGATCACCATCCCGGTCGTCACGACTTCGATCCCGGTCCGTCTGCCCAAGGAAGTCAACGAGGTGCGGGAAACGAAACCCGAGAACATCGTCATCTCGGTCGACCAGCGGGGCGGCATCTACTGGAACGACCTCAAGATCGCGAACACCAACGCGTTGATCGACCGGCTGAAGAAGATCTCGATCCTGCAGCCGCAGCCGGAAGTGCAGATCCGCGGCGACGGCGAGGCGCAGTACGATTCGGTCGGGCGGATCGTCTACGCCTGCCAGCGCGCGGGAATTTCGAAAGTCTCGTTCATAACCGAACCACCGCCCCGCGGTGGCTAGCGCCGGAATGCGGAGGACAGATCAATGGCTATGAACGTGGGTTCCGGCGGCGATCAGGAACCGATCATGGACATCAACACCACGCCGCTCATCGATGTGATGCTGGTGCTGCTCGTGATGCTCATCATCACGATTCCAATCCAGCTTCACTCGGTCAACCTCAACCTGCCGACGGGCAACCCGCCGCCCCCGCTCGTCAAGCCCGAGGTGCTGAAGATCGATATCGACGCGCGAGGCGTCATCTATTTCAACGGGGAAGTGATCCCGGACCGCGCCACCGTGGAAGAGAAGTTCAAGGCCTATGCGGCGCAGGGCGTGCAGCCCGAGCTGCACCTGCGCCCGGACAAGGCGGCGAAGTACGACACCGTCGCCATGGTCATGGCGTCGGCCCAGAAGCTCGGTCTCACCAAGATCGGCATCGTCGGCAGCGAGCAGTTCATCGAATAGCGGCAGGGCGCTCACGAGGCCGCCGGCCGCCATCGGAGTCAAACGGCAATGGCAATGGATTACGCGAGACAGCAAAGGGATCCGACGAAGCACGCGATCGGGATCGTGTTCGTGGTCGCCGTGCACGTCATCGTGATCTGGGCGCTCCTGACCGGGCTCGCCCGCAAGGCGGTCGAGGTGATCAAGAAGCCGCTCACCGCGACCATCATCGAGGAGATCAAGGCGCCGCCGCCGCCTCCGCCGCCGCCTCCGCCGAGGCGGATCGTCGAGCCGCCGAAGGTACAGGCGCCCGAGCCGTACGTGCCGCCCCCGGACATCCCGCCGCCGACGCCGCAGACCGCCCCGGTCATAACCGAGGTTGCGCCTACACCACCTCCGCAACCGTACGTCATCGCGCCGCCGCCGCCCGTCGTCGTGGAGGCTCCTCCCGCGCCGCCTAAGCCGGCGGTGCGCAAGGATCCGGTGCGCAAGTCGGGTGACGAGCTCGTCTATCCGCGCCAGGCCATTCGCGCCGGCATCACCAAGGGTCGGGTTGTCGCGCGGTTGATGATCGACGAAAAGGGCAACGTCTACGACGTGAACATCCAGTCGTCGACCCCGCCGGGCGTGTTCGACCGCACCGTCATCGACGGGGTCAAGGAATGGAAATACAGTGCCGAAGGCGAGAAATACGTCGCCGAGATCGAGGTGGTTTTCGTGCTGAAGTAACGATCGACGCCATGCGGTCCTGATGGGGACCCGAGGTAAAAACGGCCGCGTCGATCGCGGCCGTTTGCTTTCGGGGACTGCCTTCGTTCAGTCGTCGCGCAGCACGAACGCCGCGGCGGCCCAGGCGGCGACCACCATGGCGATCACCGCTGCGCCGATCCCGGCGAGCGAGACGCTCTGGCCCAGCACGACGCGCAGGACGTCGCGCACCACGTCGACCACGAAGCCCGGCAACGCGAACGCAATACTCAACCCGAGCAGAGCCCAGAGCAGCGTGAGCGCCGGCCGCCGCCACGCTGGCAGGGCAACGGGCGCGGGAAGCGCGGCCATGACCTTTGCCGTGAAGCCGGCGTCGTCCAGGTACTCCGCGCGATGCGCCTGGCCGTCGGCCTGAAGCGCGGCCTCGAGCCAGTCGTCTCCGGAGTTTGCGGGGCGCTCGTTCATGTGGAGTCGATGTTCTTCAGTCCCGCGCCCAGGCAGCAAGCCGCGTCTTGAGCTTCTGTTTCGCGCGCAGGATGTGCGTCTTCACGGTGCCGACGGGACAGTTCAGCACTTGCGCGGCCTCCTCGTGCGACAGGTCATTATGGTAGCACTGGATGATCGCGGCGCGCTCCGCGTCGGAGAGCACGGCCATGGCGCGGGCCATGTCCATCGACAGTGAGGCCGACCGCTCCGCATCCGCGCCCCCGTCCGCATCGTCGCCGTGCTCGGCCGAGTCGTCGTCGGCGATGTCGGCGTCGCGATCGCCCAGCAGCTCTTCCTTGCGCTTGCGCGCATCGGCGAGCCAGGCGTTCGTCGCGATCCGGTACAGCCACGTCGAGAACTTGGCTTCCTGGCGGAACGACGCGAGGTTGCGATAGGCAAGCATGAACGTTTCCTGCGCGAGGTCGTCGGCCAGCGCGTGATTGCCGGATGTGAGGCGGCGCAGCGTCGTGCGCACGGCCGACTGGTGCCGGCGCACGAGCTCCGAGAAGGCGTGCCGGTCATCGCCGACGACGACACGGGCAATGAGCTCGGCATCGCTAAGGGACGGCTCCGCCATTCGTCGGACGTTCGCGGGCTCGGGCGTTCGGAAGCGCGGACGGCAGCCATCACACGGTTGGCGCGTTTCCGGGCGCGGGTTTGGCAACCTGGGCGCCGGGACCGGCCGCCGGATTGCCTGGCCCGGCCGGCGCGATGCCATCCGGCGCGGGCAGGTGCCGCTGCT
>Ga0163163_10004810_pt1 | contig 11598 bp, 11 predicted proteins | sample S65metaG_FD_119766 | JGI IMG/M metagenome (GOLD analysis project Ga0163163, IMG submission 119766) | Switchgrass rhizosphere microbial communities from Kellogg Biological Station, Michigan, USA - S6-5 metaG | ecosystem: Host-associated > Plants > Roots > Rhizosphere > Soil | place: USA... | reverse complement strand
TGATAACGATTGGAGCCCGCCAACCGCGCAACGTACAGTCAACTACGCTCGACTTGCTTCCGGTCACTACAAATTTCTGGTGCGCGCGATCAATTCGGACGGAGCGTCGAGTTTTCAGCCCGCGTCAATCTCGTTCACGATCCTGCCGCACATCTATCAGCGCTGGTGGTTTGTAACGCTGGCCGGAATTTTATTCGTGACAATCGCATATGCCGGCTATCGCTCGAGGGTAGCGCGCCTGCTGGGGATCGAACGCGTGCGGACTCGCATCGCGGCCGACTTGCACGACGATATCGGCACCAACCTGACCAGGATTGCAATCCTTAGTGAGGTCGCGCACCAACAGTTGCACGACGCCTATCCGAGTGCAGCCACTCCACTCTCGTCGATTGCTCGTATCTCGCGCGAGTCAGCTGCCTCGATGAGTGACATTGTCTGGGCCGTGAATCCACGGCGTGATAGTCTGCTTGATCTGGTACTGCGAATGAGAAGCTTCGCAAACGAAGTTCTTGCCGGGCGTCAGATCGAGTTTCAATTCGTCGCGCCGGATCGCGAGCTGAGTCAAAAACTCGGCGCTGAATTGCGTCGTGACGTCTTCCTGATTTTTAAGGAATCCCTGAACAACGCTGTGCGTCACTCGGGTTGCACGCACGTAGTGATCGAGTTGCGTCTCGATCAATCTTCGTTGGCGCTTGAGATTCGTGACGATGGTTGTGGATTTACGCCGTCGGGTTCAAGCGAAGGGCACGGTCTGGTTAGCATGCAAAGGCGAGCCAAGTCGCTTGGTGGTGAGTTGCAGTTGCAGTCTCTCGCGGGCGAAGGCACGTGCGTCTCTCTTAGTGTTCCACGCCAACGGTGGTCGTGAAGGGCGAGAAATTGCAATCGGTCACCTGTCCAAATGGACAGGTGACGGCGGTTTAATTGCGATGTAGATTGAATGACTTGCCCTGACTCAATTTCAAAGCGGGACGCGCTCCCTTTTGTTTAATGGACAACGAGCAGATTCACGTGACGCTAATCGAAGACGAACGCGATGTTCGTGAAGGGCTGACGGTTTTAATAAACGGCTCGCCGGGTTTCCGCTGCATTGCCTCTTTTCGCACGATGGAAGATGCGTTGCACTCAACCTGGGGACGTATACCCGATGTCGTACTCACTGACATTGGTCTTCCAGGGATGAGTGGCATTGAAGGCACCAGAGTGCTTAAAGAGCGTTATCCCAACTTACCGGTGGTGGCGCTGACTGTTTACGACGACGATGAAGATGTATTCGAGGCGTTATGTGCTGGGGCTTCGGGTTATTTGCTTAAAAACACAACTCCAGTTCGACTGCTTGAGAGCTTGAAGGAAGTGGCATCCGGCGGCGCGCCTATGTCGCCCACAGTCGCCCATCGAGTGATCAAATTGTTCCGACAATTTCGACCCCCGGAAACTGCCACGCACGATTTGACGGGACAGGAAACACAGCTGTTGAAACTCATCGTCGATGGTCACACCTACAAAACAGCCGCATCCAAACTCGAAATAACCGTGCGTACTGTCTCGTTTCATTTGCACAACGTCTACCAGAAGCTCCAGGTCCACTCAAAAACCGAAGCAGTGGCAAAAGCCTTACGCGAGCACCTCGTCTAAGATCCAAGCCACTGAAGTCAATCCGTTCTTCTCACTCCTACTTCTTTCGCCTTCCTGTCCACATAGACAGTTACGCAGCACACCAGCCTAAGCCTAGACTCTTCGTTCTTGAGATTGAGAGCTCATCGATGAAAGTCTCTATCGGGAAATGCGCCCAATGGTCCTTATGTTGGCAGGCCTCGCTCTAAATGGTTTTGCAGCCGAATGCGGTAATGGCGCGATAACTCTCGCGTTAATCAGTAGGAGGGAATCTTCGGTGACCCTGCGCTCGGTAGGGCAACTCAACTATGAAGGAAGTAACCCACTGCGCGAGTTTCCGAAGTGCGCAGCGATTGGAGTTAGTTTCTTCTAGCGTTCAGCAGCCACGAACAATTATTACAAGCAACTCATTCGAGAGGATCAAATGAAGAGACTTGAGATCGGTTTTCTTCTACTAGCATTGAGCATTGCCGGTTGCTCTGGAGTGAAAGAGCACGCCGCTTCGGCAAAGTCACCAGGCAACTCGTCGGGTGCAGGCGCCGGCACAACTACAACCTCGCCCAGTCGTCTTTGCTCACTCTTCACCACCGCGGAGATTAAAGATGTCCTCGACGCACCGGTAACGGACGGAAAGGTGGCGGGACCGCTGGACTCTGCCTGCCAGTGGGACGGCATCAGCGAGGGCGACGACGCGATATACGCTCAAATTCAATTGATCAACGACACCCGTTACTGGGAGAAGCATAGCGGAGCAAAGGACTACGAAGTTCTTCATGGCATCGGCAAGGAGGCTTTCGTCGCTACGTCGTTAGGCGGTTGGGAAGCGGCTACAGTTACCGACAAGGCGGTGCTTTTTGTCTCTTTGAGTGGAGGCTCAGCGAGTCGTGACACAGCAGTCAAATTCTTGCGAAGCACCCTCGAGCGATTGGGAATGAAGTAACAGGACAAAGCTCCTTCCGCTCCCACGCGAAAAAGGATTAAACCATGAAAGCAGAAACAATTACCAAACTGGAACAACAACTGGCGATCATCACGCTCGAGTTAGGACGCACCCGATCCGAGTTACGCGCCTTACAACAACGACATGGCCGAACTGCACGCTCAACGAAGCTACTTTATATCAGCAGCTTGACCGCGATTGGTTTGCTCGTCGTCGTCGCCTTTTCGTCAGGGAGCTCGGCGCAGAATGGCGCGCAGCCATCAGCAACAGTTACACGACTGCAGGCACCCGTCCTTATCCAGGACACGGCTGGGCGCACCATCGTAGAAATTTCTGACCGCACCGGACTCCACGGCATTTCTGTTACTAGCTCAAATGGTGAGGCGGCTTTTCTAGGCTTCGACAAAGAGAAGAATGGAGTGCTGCAACTATTTGGACCAGGTCATAAGTTATCCACCGAGGCAAGCGCCGATGGCTTTAAGTTTTTCGGAACGTCCGGACAATCGGTGGCTTTTATGGGTGCCGATAGTGGGAACAACGGGGCTGTGCAATTAAAAAATTCAACAGGTGGAGTGTTGGTGGACGTCGGAGCAATTGATGCCAACACGGGCTTTGCACAGGTGTATCCGAAAAGCGGGAAAGCTCCCTTTCCGATTCCCAACTACCTCAAGGGATCCAAGTAAGAGATCGCGAAAACGTTAAAGGAGGCATGCATGCGACGAACCATTCTCGTCCTACTTTTCAGCTTAACCCTGTTAGCGTTCGCGTCTGTCCCCGGATCAGTGATTGGACAAGAGTTGCCCAGAATTCTCACCCAAGCCAACGCGCCTGGCTGGATCACAGTCTCGTGGGAGCATAGCGGCGCAGACGTCTACTATTTCGTAATCGAGCGACAGAACGCACCTTACACGGATAACTCAGTATTCCTAATCGCGAAATCCGAGAATCGCACCGATAGTGTGACCGACAAGAGTCTTAGCGCGAACACGCTGTACAAGTATCACGTTTGTGCAGTCTATGCTTATTCTCGAACCTGTTCGGATTGGGTAAGCGTTAGAACACTACCGTCTCCGCTTTCATCAGGTGGATCGTCGAGCGGAACACCGCCACCGTCCGCACATCCACCCCTCAGAGCGCCCGACCTTACGGCGACTACAGACCACCCTTTATTAATCACGCTCCACTGGGGGAACGACCAGGCGTATGATTTAAGGAACGCCCAACTCTTTCGAGATGGTCAGATCGTCTACGATGCCCAGGCGCTTAAAGCATCAGGAAATGGAGGCTTTCAACCTGATTATCGGGACGTCGTGCCACGTGCAAATACGAAATACACCTACAGGGTTTGCTTCATCAGCCTTTATTACGTCGATACGAAGTGCAGTAGCGACGTAATCGCCAGTGGTAAGCCGGTCGCCCCCACCGCACCGGTTCGCGTGACAATCTCGCAGGATAAGAGCCTGGGGCGGTCAAGCGACCTTGCCGCCCGAATAAGAACCTTGATTACGGCGCGGTGGCGCAACACGCCCACTGGGCAGGTATTCATTCCGGGCCAGTTCTTTACGCTCGAGCGAGAGGATCGAGTGCAACTCGACCGTATACGTGTCGGTCCCGCATGGGTCGAAATTAACAAAATCAGCGCCGACCATGATCCGACCGAGGTTACGGTCGACGTCACGCCTGAAGGTTCGGAACTCCTCACCCAACGGGGGAACAACTATCGCGTCTGTGCGGTCCTACCTTCTCTCGGCGCGCCCGGCAAAGTCTGCTCGTCGTCAGTTGCTGCTGTGGCTAAGTCTTCGCTAGACCCGAATACAAAGGTTGTTCCCGTGCCCGCCGATTCAATAACGGAAAAGAATGGCAGTCCCTGGGTAATACAAAGACCGACCGATCTAAATGTGCTTGCTGCTAAGGGCGAAGCTATTGCGAATAAAGATCCACTGGCCGTTGAACTTCGCAATCGACAGCCAGATGATCAAAGTCGAAGAGGATTCGATATCGGAATGGCCGCTGCTGAAGGGCAAACCCTGCCTGGTCCAGGTAAACAGAAAATTCATGACTCACTGAATGCACCTGAACAAGGAGGTTTTGATAACGCTGTTTCATTCTCATTGGAGAGAAACAGAAATGCTGATCTTGCTGCCACGGGTGCAGCGATTGCCAGGGCGGATTCTATCGTCGCGGAAGCCCGCAACAGTGGGACGGATGTGTTCTATCGATTGGGATTTGATATTGCGACGGGAATTTTTGGTGACCCGGCGCTGGGTGCGAGAGGTAACACTGCCACTGGACCAGGCTCTATGAAAATTCGAGATTCTCTTAGTGCGGCCGGCCAGCGCGGATTTAACGACTCGGTGAAGTTGCATTTAAGCCGGACTTACAAGCGCTGAGTCAGTGAGGTAATCAAGTGAAAGACACCGTCACTACTCACAGCAAACTGCTATCGGACAAAGATCACGGACCAGAGCGTGTGATCGCCGCTTCACGTTCCGCGCGAGCCCGGTTCAAAGAGAAGTGGGAAGGTCCGGTTGAAATCGGCTCGGGGTGGCAGGGGTTCAAGAAAGTAACTGCGCTGCTCCCAGTGGCAACAGTGCCGATTGTTCGGTGACGGATCAGTGGACTGAGACAGATGAAAGGATCGAAAGACATGGAAAGAAAGACCTCGAGGTTCAGACGATTCCTTATCGTCACACTACTATGCGTCGCGGCAGTGACAATTGCCAGTGCACAGGATTCCCCAAAGGGGATCGACCCTGACGCTCTAGCCGCCAAAGGAGAGGCAATCGCGAATGAGGATCCGTTGGCCGTCGAACTCCGCAACCAACTACCGGATGATCCCAGTAGACGAGGGTTCGATATCGGCATGGCGGCTGCAGAAGGACAGACGTTGCCAGGTCCGGGTAAAGAGAAAATCGGCGCCTCACTACCTGCCACTCAACAGCGCGGCTACAACATCGCCGTTTCATTTTCTTTGGAGCGCAACCGAAACGCTGATCTGGCAGCTAGGGGAGCGGCGATCACCGGTGCTGACCAAAGGGCTGCGGCAGCTCGTGATGCTGACCCAGATGTTTACTATCGGCTCGGCTTCAATATTGCGACCGGCATTTTTGGCGATGCGGCAAAAGGCGCACTCGGTAACACTCAGTTGGGGCCGGGTTCGCTGAAGATTCGAGATTCTCTCAGCGCTGGCGGACAGCGTGGATTCAATGCCGCTGTGAAGTTTCATTTAGGGCAAGACGCGCCGACATCTCCTCCTCGGGCACGGCCGAGAACGCCCGGAGAAACATCAGTTGTTGATTTTAGCGAGCGAGACACGTCGCGCGACAAGGCATACGCCGCGATCGCGGCTACGAACAAACCTTACAATCCTTATGAGATTCGGTGTCGCGGTGGTCGAGACGCTTTCATCTTCACCCCTGAAAACTCAAAGCAAGACTCCACCGGGTCAAGCATCATCATCGAGCTGTTGACGTTTCAGCCGAGTTCACGGCCGGCTGGCCCAGGCGGTGAAGGGCTGAACCCGGGACAATGCTCGTGGGTCGATCGACCTATGAACGAACGATTTCTTATCAGATTTGAAACGCCAGCAAACGCACAACTCAAACAAACACTCCACGGCAGTCAAGTGGACACATCGCCTACAGCCGCCGAGAGGTTCCCCGACGCTAACTCCATTCCGCAGTACCTAAGATCTGAGAATCACTACTGGAGTTTCTTCGGCACCAAACCAGTCAATAACTTTTACATAGCGAGCGGACATAAATTCTGGAAACCCGGCTTGGTTTTACAAGCAGATGATCCACTCCGCAAAAAACATAGCCGCGTGAACGATGCGTTGACTCCGGCTAAGCCTTAATAAGGTTTCCAAAACTAATCTAGAGTCAAACTGATTTCCTAACGACTGTTGTGTGAGCTCGCAATTGTGCCGGCAGCGCGTTAACCCAAGCTCTTAATGAGGAAAAATGATGAACCGCAAAATCAATAATCGCGTCAAACGTATTCTCCAGATCACAATGATCCTGACGTGCGTTGTCACACTCATTGCGTTGACTAGCGCTCAGGAGAAGATCGGAAAAATCCAACAGGGGTTGGTAGGAGGCACCGTAGTCAGCGCCGAGCGCCAGGAGGACTATGCTTTACTGACTTTGAGTACGGGCTGTAGCGGGTCGCTCTTGCGAAACAACTGGATAGTTACGGCAGCTCACTGTGTGGATAACCCTGACCCGGCAAACAAAGGCCAGTTCATTACGGTTCCGGAAGACAGCGTCATCATAGATGCAAACTGGAAGAGCGCCCAGGAACGAACGTCAATGCGGATCATCACTTTTAGGCCGCTCGATGTGGCAATCATTCGGGTCGCACAGCCTTTCTCCGTGCATGGATCTACCACCAACTACAACCGAGATATTTTGCGAGATGGGCAGTTTCCATATTTCGGCAACACGGTCGGGGTTCCAATAGCGGTCTTCGGGCGCGGCATTTATCAGTTCGCGCAAGGTTCTGACGCGAGTGCCATGAAGTCACAGTCTGATGGTCAGTATCGAGTGGGCTTCTTTAAGACCACCAGTGAGGATAACGACAGTGGTCATCGTTACTGGTATCCGAGCACGTCGGACCAGCACATCGCAGGTGGCGACAGCGGTGGCCCATCATTCGCGGACGTTCTGAACCGGGACCCAGTGCTCGTAGGTGTTCACTCTAGTTGCAAGATCAAGTGTGTTCCGGGGAAGGTGTGTGGGGCCTGGCCGGGTCCTGGCTCAGCGCCTGCCGACTATTCAAATTGGGGTTGGGTAACCGATACCCCATCATGCGGGGATGCTCCGATTGCGCCTGTCTGGGATGATATCAACCGCTACCTCGGCGCTTTCACAACGCCGCCCGACCCGTCAGTTGATTCCCCACCACCCGGATTCATCGGAACGTTCGCTAAGTCGCCGGCGAATTACCAGCCGATGTGGGTTTACGCAATCAAGAACGATGGCGACATGCTCTGGTATCGAAAGGATACTGGTGAGTCGCCATGGCAGGGGCCGAAGAAAGTTGGCAATGGTTGGAATTTTAAGGACGTGATTCCTGCCGGCGGCAACAGCATCTACGCACTTACTGAAGACGGCAAACTAATCTGGTACCGGCACGACGGTTTCAACGACGGCTCACGCAGCTGGCCGCAACAGGTCGAGGTTGGTCATGGCTGGACCTTCAAGAAAATATTTTCCGGAGGGGAGGGAATCGTGTATGCAATCAAGGATGACGGCGACCTCCTTTGGTATAAGCACAGCGGATATGCAGATGGATCCCAAACGTGGACCGGGCCGAAGTCGGTTGGAGCGCAGTGGAATAATTTCAAGGATGTCTTCTCGAACGGAGGAGGAGATATCTACGCGGTCACTGCTGACGGAAGTCTGGTCTACTATCATGAAATCGGATATGCGACCGGTGAACGGAGTTTCTTGCCGGCGAAGACCCTGGCCACAGGTTGGCAAAATTTCCGGCAGATCATTCCTGCGGGCGGAGGCGTAATCCTGGCGATAACGGAGGAGGGAAAACTGATATGGTATCGACACTACTTCCAGTCCACCGCAGCGAATCGTTTAGGTAGGATAAAGGAGCATTGGGAAGGCCCAGTGGAAATCGGCGCGGGCTGGGTAGGCTTCAAAAAAGTTTTTGCTCTGCTTCCGGTAGCAGCCGCAGCGCCGGTCGTTCGTTGAGATCGTCTATTTGAAGAAATGAAACGCTGGCCCGCAATGCAATCGCGTTGCGGGCCAGAACTTCTGCTACGTTATCACCACCCCCGGATCACAGCGGCAGATCGATCAGCGCATAGCAAACGTTTCTCGCACTACAGAAGCGATTCGTTGATAAAGCAGGTTGCCGGGAGTATAGTGGCGGCTCATAAAAGCAAATCAAACGATTTGAATCTCCTCCTGTTGAAACCAGAGATCATCGAATCATAACGATCATATCGTTCCTGCATTTTGACATCTATTAGTCTTTTGGCTCCTTAACCTCAGCCCCGCGTTAGGAGTTTTAACCGCTCCGCTTAGCTTAGATGATTTCACGACAATGGAGATCTGTTTCGTCAGGCGACGCGACAGCGGAGTCTCTGACTCCACGATAGTTCACTGGATAACTCAGCGGAGCAAGCAGTAACGCAAAAAGGAGGACAACGATGAAGATCAAGTTTCTATTTATTCTGGTGGTTTGTTTGCTCGCGGTGCGGCCGGCAACTAGCCAGACGGTAGCTTACAGCCTCAACGATACTCCGCTGTTCACGGTACGCATGCCGGATGGATGGAAGTTTGAGTCAAGACCAAACCCGAGAAATCCGGCTTCCAAACGCATCTCGGGCACCGCACCACACGGATTGGTTTGGTTCGGCGTTTGGGTTGTTAAAGATGTGAAGACAGTTGACCAGGCCTATAAATATGTCCAGGCCACGGCCAGAACGTTGATCACCGACGCGAAGGAAACAAAACCGGCATACATCGGTGAGGTCAATGGAATGAAAGCCAAGTTCTCGCAGCACACCGGGACAATGAAAATGCAGGACGGAAAGCCGCAGGTGTTCGATGCCCAGGTCGTTCTCTTCGAAACCGGGTCCGGCAGGGTTGGTATTGCAGTATGCATGACCGACAGCGAAGGGCTGAAGGCTGAAAAGTCAAACATCGAGGCCTTTTTCAAATCGATCAAGCCGATTAAATAAGGGAGGGCTCGATGAGATTTAATAAGAAACGATTCTCGTTGTGGTTGATTGTTCTGTTCATCGGCGTGGTAGCGCTCGCAATACCAAACGCGGCCAGTGTACATGTCGCCACAAAACCCCAGAGTGACGAAGAGGAGTACTGGTCCAGGCGCGTCGAGCGTAGGCTCGATCGCCGACAGGAGTATCTGGATCGTCAAACCGGAGACGACAAAGACGACGGGGAATCTAAAGACAAAGATTCCAAAGGCGCCGCAGACGACGAAGATGACGCAGACGACATTGTCGACAAGGACGTTAAGGAGCGGGAAGACATCTATGAAAAACGGCGCGAGTACTGGCGAAAGCGGCTCGACGACGAGTGGTAAAAAACTAGTACAAGGGACAAATGTGTGCCACTTGGTACCGAAGGCGATCTAAGTCGGGTGCTGACTGAGCAAGAACTCGGCCTCCTGCAATTCACTACGGTTCTGTATTACCTGCATGAAACTAACCCGGATAATGGGCTGGTCCGTGACAAGACTGACCCCACCGCTCCGGCCAGTATCGCCGCTGTTGGGATGGCGTTGGCAAGCATTCCGGTAGTCGTTGAGCGGGGCGTCCTGTTCCGAGATTTCGCCGCCAAGATCACCCGGAAGCGACTACGTTATCTGCTCGAATGCCCACAGGGTCCGGAACCAGACGCTTCCGGTTATAAAGGCTTCTTCTACCATTTCCTCGACATTGAAACCGGTCGGCGAGTTTGGCAGTGCGAGCTCTCCACCATCGACTCGGCGTTTCTATTCGCAGGCGCGTTGACGGTTGGCAGTTTTTTTGACCGTGACACGAGGGACGAAGTCGAGATCAGAAGTATGGCGGATGAGTTGTACCGTCGGGCTGACTGGAATTGGGCTCGAAACGGTGGACCAACGTTAACTCATGGCTGGCGTCCGGAAAGTGGGTTCATTCCACATCGCTACCAGGGTTACGACGAAGGTTTGCTGCTGTACATCCTGGGACTTGGTTCACCAACACATCCGCTGCCGAGCGAGAGCTATTCCGCCTATTGCGCGACTTACCAGTGGAAGCAAATTTACGATCGTGAATTGCTTTATTCGGGGCCACTCTTCACACACCAATTTTCACATATGTGGATCGACTTTCACGAGATTCGCGACGACTTCATGCGTGAGCATGACAGTGACTATTTTGAGAATAGCCGTCAGGCAACGTTTGTTCAGCAGGAACATGCGATTCGCAATCCCCTGAATTTCGTGGGCTATGGAGAACATTGTTGGGGCTTTACCGCATGCGATGGGCCTGGGTGGGTAAAGGGTGCGGTCAACGGCGTCGAACGCGAGTTTTTTGAGTATATCGCTCGAGGCGCACCATTCGGCCCGGAGGACGGCACTGTCGCGCCCTGGGTTGTCATTGCTTCTTTACCCTTTGCGCCTGAAATCGTAATGCCCACCATTAGGCATTTTGCGCGTATGGATCTGGGAATGACGCGGAAGTACGGCTTCAAGCCATCGTTCAATCAATCTTTCGTTGTTCAGAATGGCCCAACTGGTTACTGGGTCACTCCCTATCACTTCGGTGTCGATCAAGGACCTATCGTGCTGATGATTGAAAACTACCGGACAGGTCTGCTCTGGAACATCACACGTCGATGTCCGGCAATCGTTACAGGACTTTTGCGAGCGGGATTCAGAGGTGGTTGGCTCGATTCCACTTCTAAGATAGGCACTCCTGAGTAATCCGCTTACTTGGATCGAATCTGCCAACGGTCAGAGTTTCGCGCATCTCAAGAGACATCTTGATCAGCAACACCTCGTTGCCATATTCATTGAAGATCATTTCATCCACGAGCTGCTGCCAGAAGAACACCGAAACCGTCAGGTCGCATGTAAGAGATGCAAAGCTAGATGAAGTTCATTCTAGAACACTTTGAGTGTTGGTAACTAACATGCAATTGCTTTTCTAACCATTCATGTATCAGCTCGCGACATACCAGTATTAGTCGCCAGCGAAGCTGACCTCAGGCTCAAGTCTGGTCTCAGTCTTGATTGAATTGGAAATCAGACAGTGCTTTTCTGCTTTTTCGAGGATGCAACCCGCACGTTCCGCGTCACGGGAGTGGCTTATGATGAGTTTCGGACGCAGCACGACCTCAGTCATAATTAGACCCTGCCCATCGACTTTCTCTAACTTACCCTTTGCGTCCGCTTTAAAGCTGACAAAATCTAGTTTTGAGTTTTCCGCAATCGCCAGAAATGTGGTCATGAAACAAGAGTTCACAGCGGCCACGAAAAGATGTTCCGGTGTCCAGACTCCTTCATGTCCTTTGAACTCAGGCGGAGCATCGACT
>Ga0163163_10004807_pt1 | contig 11601 bp, 10 predicted proteins | sample S65metaG_FD_119766 | JGI IMG/M metagenome (GOLD analysis project Ga0163163, IMG submission 119766) | Switchgrass rhizosphere microbial communities from Kellogg Biological Station, Michigan, USA - S6-5 metaG | ecosystem: Host-associated > Plants > Roots > Rhizosphere > Soil | place: USA... | reverse complement strand
GTGGCCGCGGCGGATGATGGATGGGCGTCGCGGTGACGCTGCTGGCGCAGCCGAAAAGGAGCAGCGCTCCGCTCAGCAGCAGCGGCGACGCAGGGCGTCGACACCGTTGCCGCTGCGCGGCTGTGACGAAAACTGTCGTCTTTTGGCCACAGGCGCCGCGTGAAAAGGCCCTATGGGCGCGGCCGCCTCGGGTTTTGTTTGCCATTTCGGGGTGCCGGACGTTGGCGCCCAGCTAGGTGCCACGAAAAGCAACTCGTATGCCATCACCGTGTAGGTGGCCCCGGGGTGTGGGATGTCCCCACAGCACGAGCCACTTCAGTAGATCTTCGGGATGGGCGGTGCGGAGCTCTCCGTCGGTTGCACGCAGTTGGCCAGATCGAAGATCAGGAAGGCCAGCGCTTTCTGCTGGGGTGAAAGCTCCGCGGAGCAACTGGGGAAGACTTCTTTGCCGGAATCGCCGCTGCCGGAGGCCAGGTGCACGTCGGTGAACACCATGCGGCCGCAGGCAGGCCCGCCCACGGGGGTCGGAAAGCCGTAATACAGCGCGGCGTTCTCCGACGCGTCATCGTCGTCGTCGTCGTCCGAAGAGCTGCTCGAAGCACTGCTCGCCACGCCGCTGCCGGAGTCCGTGTTGATCCAGGAGACGGCGCTCGGGTCGATGGTGCCGACGACGGTGCGCTCGCTGTCGTTGATCGAGATCTCGCCGCGCGTGGTCGAACCGCCGACTTCCACGAGCCAGTCCGCGAGGGCATTGCCTTTGTCGAAGCTGGTATTCACGTGCGCCGTGAACAGCTTGGGTTCGATGTCGTTGCGACCGGATGCGAACTTCACCACGTCCGGGAACTCGGGCGCGTCGTCCGGTAGCTCGCGATTGTCGATGATGCCGTTGTGATAGTGCCCGCCGAACAGGCGTCCGCCCTCATCGGCGTAGCGCTGCAGGTTTTGCCGGTGGGTCAGGTTGGGTGGATCGTAGCGCTCGTCTCCGCCTTCACAGGAGAGCAGGATCATGTCGTAGCTGCGCAGCCGCTCGTAATCGGAGAACAGCGTGTCCACCTTCGGCAACGCGAGCGTCCCCGACGGGCCGCGCATCTCTCCGGTCCCGTCTTCCGCGTTCTCGAGATCGCTGTAGTAGAGATCGATGCTGCCGCCGCCGTCGCCGGGCGTGAACTCGCCGGGATCCACGCCGATCTTGGTGAACAGGCACTCCAGCGCATCCGAGCCACCGCGCATCACCGCGATGTGGGGCAGGTTCCCCTCGGAGCGGTTGCGCGGCAAGCGCGTGAGCTCCGCGGGCAACGCGCTGCTCGTGCAGTCGCTGACGGAAGGGATCGTCACCTCGCGCCGCCAGCTGCCGGCCTGGATCACGAGCGGCACATCCTTGCGCGCCGGCACGCGCGACAGATCGAGCGTGAACTTGCCGGTAGAGTCCGAGACGGCGGCGGCGATCGGCCGACCCGAGAAATCGCCATCGCAGGTCTCGCAGCGCGCGCCGCGTGCGATGGGCGCGAGCGGTTCGCTCGGCACGTAGACCACCACGTTGTAGAGGGGTAGCTGCCCCGCGGGATCGCGCGTCACGCCGCTGACCGTGGTGGGACAGCCCGAGCCCGTGGGCCCTCCCGGTCCCGCCGAGCTCACGTCTCCGAAATCCTCGAAGCCGCCGGGCGCGGCCTGTCCGCCGGCGCCGCCGCTCGGCAGCATGGGCGCGCCGCCTCCGTCGGCGGTGCGCGGAAACAAATTCTTGCCGCTATCGCCTGCCGAGCAGGCGAGCGCAGCAGAAGCGAGAACTGACCCGGCGATTGCGAGGGTGCGCGGACCAGATCGGCGCATCCCGGTTGCAAGTATGCTCATTTTGGGCTCCGTCCAGGGCTGGACGGAGCTGTATGCGCGGCGAGCGCGAAACCATCACGGCAGGCGGCAGGAGTGCGCGGATTTTCCTTGCCGCCCATGCTACCAACCGCGCCCTTGACGGAACTCGAAGCTGAGCTATACGCGCTGACCCATCGGGGCAACCCGGGTGACGCCGAGTTCTACGCACGCCAGTGTGCCGGAGCGGGTAGCGTGCTGGAGCTGGGCACGGGCTACGGGCGGCTGTTGCCGGCGCTGCTGGGCGCGGCGCGCGAGCTGGTCGGGCTCGATCGCGAGCCGAGCTTGTTGCGCAGCGCGCGCCGGCAACTGCGCGGCGCGCGCGGCCGACTGACGCTGCTCGAGGCGGACATGCAGGGCTTTGCGCTCGGTCGTCGATTCGAGCGCATCGTGCTGCCCTACAACGCGCTCTATTGCTTGCTCGGGCGGCGCGCGCTGGTCAGCTGCTTTCGCTCGGTGCGCGCGCATCTCGCGCCAGGCGGCGGCTTCTTGTTCGATGTCTGGGCGGCGGATCCATTTCAGCGCCGGGCGCGGCTGCGCGCGCTGCGCGAGGCGCACCGCGACGAGCCTGGAGCCATCGTCTCGCTCGCGCATCGGGGGCAGGTGTGGGACGTGTTCGAGCGCAGCCGCCTGCGCAGCGCCGCGCAGCGCCTGGACGTGACGTACACCTACGTCTCGCGCCAGCGCGGCACGCGCCTGGAGATCCCCATTGCCCAGCGCTACGCCCCCTCGCGCGAGCTGGAGGAGCTGCTCGCCGTCGCGGGCCTGCGCCTGCGCGAGCAGTGGGGCGGCTTCTCCGGGCAGCCCTTCGGGCCGCGTTCGGAGCTGTTCGTCGCCCTGGCCTGCGCGTGAGGTGGTGTTAGCTCGGGCGGCGCGCCGCGCTCCAGAAATGCAGCGACGGGCTGCAGGTGAAATCTGCAGCCCGTCGAGGAGAGAGCTAGCCTCGGCTGCTCTCGATGTGCGCTGAAGGCGCGGCGATTACTTGGGGGCGCCGGCGTCGAACCAGGCCTTGATGTCGGCGTAGTCTTCTGCCGTCACGCAATTGCCGCCGCCTCCCGGTGGCTTGGCACAGCCGAGCGGCATGGCACCGGAGCCGATGTCGGCAATGATCGCATCCTTGAAGGATTTGGCGTCAGCGAGCGCCTTGGTCTTGTCGGTAGCACCGATGTTCTGGCCACCCGAACCCACGCTCACGTGACACGGGCCGCAGCTCTTGTTGAAGATCGGCCAGATGTCGGCTTCGAACTTCAGGTTAGCGCTGGCAGTGCTCGCCGGCGGAGCCTCGTCCGCAGCGGGCGGCTCGTCGTCATCTGCCGCGGGCTCGGGATCGGGTGCCTTGGGCGTGGCGGCAACGGGGGTCGTCGGCGCAGTCGCGGTCGCGCTGCTGGTAGCCTTGGCGGGAGGCGTCGTGGCCTCCGCCGGCTTGCTCAGCTCCTTGCCGGTGTTGCCTTGCTCCAAGTGCTGTTCGTCTACATCCGTCGGCTCGATCGTACCGCTACACGCGGCGAGCATGGCTGCGGACGACAGCAGAGCGATGGACGAGCCAAGCAGCCCGATCCAGCGGGCGGCATTCCGGAAAGCGACACGGTGGAGACCACGGGACGTTTGGTTTGCAATCATCGGTGAATCCTCGGCGGAGCTCTTATCAGACTGGCGGAACAACACTAGCAATTCCCTTCGATTAGGCTGGCACACGCGGGCGTTTTCAACGTTTCTTGGATTTTTCCCGAGAGCCCGCTGCACCGAAATGCCGCTGCTGCGATCTCGCGCGTCCCGCTTCAGGTCGACTCCTGGCTGGGAGTGAGACCGGGGACCGGAGTTGTTTCGGACAGGCTCTGCGCGGGGCGCCGGGCGAGCCAGAAAGCAGCGAGCGCGAGCAGCCCGAGCTTGACCAGCTCGATCACGGTGTAGCTCACATGCAACACCCAGAACTGGCGCAGGGCGGGGGGCGCCGGCTCGTGCGGCACGAAGTCTAGGCTGCGACCCACCGCGACGATGCGAGGTGCGAGCACGACCGACATGGCGATCACCAGCGCGAGTGCGACGGCCAGCGCGCGCCGCGCACCCCGCTCCGGGCTCCGTCGCGGCAGCAGCCACAGCGCGCTCGCGCCCAGCGCCAGCTGCGCGAGGTTCCAATGCTGGAAGTACTCGCGGTTCAGCTCGGACGAGAGGTAGCGCAGCAGGTCGCGTGTCGGTGTGAGGCCCGAGCGCTGCACGAAGCTCTGAAACTGAGCGTTCGGCGAGCTCTGCAGCAGCTCGTCCACCAGCCGGAAGTTGCGGGTGGCGACCACGATCATGATCACGCTGCCCATCAACCACGCCCCCAACCCGAGGAGCGCCCAGCGGTCCTTCATCTCCTAGGCATGCTACGGCGCGCCGCCCAGGGCAACGGCATTGTGCCGCAGGGGTGTCCCGCGCGGGGGGCCAGAAGCGTGCTCGTAACAAAAATCTTGCTCGCACTGGATATTAACGAGGGAGCTCGCTATCCCGACTCGTACATGACCGTCGACGCGTCCACGAACACCTCCCAGCCGTCTACCCAGCAGTCGTCTACCCAGCAGCCGTCTACCCAGCAGCCGTCTACCCAGCAGCCCTCCGCTCCGACTGCCCCGCAGCACGCTGCTCGGACCACCAGCTACGACGCCGTCCCCGTGCTCGCCCAGGAGCTCGGGCTGCCCGCGGCGTCGATCCTGGCGGTGGTGAAGCTGCTCGCCGAGGGCGCCACCGTGCCCTTCATCGCGCGCTACCGCAAGGAGCAGACCAACGGCCTCGACGAGGTGCAGATCCGCACCATCGAGGAGCGCTTCACCTATCTCACCGAGCTCGAGGCGCGGCGCGAGAGCGTGATCCAGGAGATTCAATCGCAGGGCAAGATGACGCCCGCGCTCCTGCAAAAGCTGGCGCAAGCGACCACCAAGGCGGAGGTCGAGGACCTGTACCTGCCCTACAAGCCGAAGCGCAGGACCAAGGCCACGATCGCGGTGGAGCGCGGGCTCGCGCCGCTGGCCGAGCTGATGTGGACGGGCGCGCAGGGCAGCCCCCAGGACCTGGCGCAGACGTTCGTGAACGCGGGCAAAGAGGTGCCCGACGTGGCGGCCGCGCTGTCGGGCGCGCGCGACATTTGCGCAGAGCGGCTCGCGGAAGACGCCGAGCTGCGCAAGGACCTGCGCGAGGCTTACTTCGAGCACGGCAACGTGCAGGTGGCAAAGCGCTCGGAGTACGAGGGCAAGCCCACCAAGTTCGACATGTACGCCAAGTACGAGGAGCCCGTGTCCAAGGTGCCCTCGCACCGCTTCCTCGCGATCCGCCGCGGCGAGGCCGAGGAGGTGCTGTACGCGCGCGTGCTGCTCGACTTCGAGCCGCACTTGCCCCAGCTGCGCAAGCGCATCCCCGTGCCGGGGAGCTCGCCCTGGAAGCAGGAGCTGGAGCTGGTGGTGAAGGAGTCGATCGAGCGGCATCTAGCGACGCAGCTCGCGGCGCAGGTGCGCGTCGAGCTCAAGCTGCGCGCCGAGCAGGACGCGATCGGCGTGTTCGCGCAGAACCTGCGCGAGCTGCTGCTGGCGGCGCCGTACGGCACGCACGTCGTGCTCGGCGTCGATCCGGGCCAGCGCACGGGCTGCAAGTGCGCCGCGGTCGACGCCACGGGGCGCCTGCTGGAGCACGACACCTTCTACCTGGTGCAAGGTGAGGGGGCGCAAGCGCGCGCCAAGGAGATGCTGTTGCGGCTGTGCAAGAAGCACTCGGTCGTGGCCGTCGCGGTCGGCAACGGCACGCACGGGCGCGAGACGGAGCTGTTCGTGCGCACCGTGCTGGCCGAGAACAACCTTGCCTCGGTGCTGACCGTGTCGGTGAGCGAAGCCGGCGCCAGCGTGTACTCGGCGAGCGATGTGGCGCGCGAGGAGTTCCCCGACCTCGACCTGACCGTGCGCGGCGCGGTCAGCATCGCGCGGCGCCTGCAGGATCCTCTGGCGGAGCTGGTCAAGATCGACCCCAAGAGCATCGGCGTCGGCCAGTACCAGCATGACGTGCCGGAAGGCGCGCTCGGCAAGAAGCTGGACGAGGTGGTGGAGAGCTGCGTGAACCAGGTGGGCGTGGAGCTCAACACCGCCAGCGCCCAGCTGCTCTCGCGCGTGGCCGGCATCGGGGCGTCCGTGGCCAAGCGCATCGTGCTGCACCGCAACGAGAATGGGCCGTTCAAGTCGCGCGCGGGCCTGCTGGAGGTGAGCGGCGTCGGCCCCAAGACGTACGAGCAGGCCGCCGGCTTCTTGCGCATCGCGGGCGCGGAGAACCCGCTCGACTCGAGCGCCGTGCACCCCGAGCGCTACGCGCTGGTCGAGCGCATGGCGCGCGATCTCGGCGTGCCGCTCAGCTCGCTGATCGGCAGCTCGGCGCTGCTGCGCAAGCTGGACAAGAACCGCTACAAGAGCGACGACGTCGGCGAGTTCACGCTCGAAGACATCTTCAAGGAGCTCGACAAGCCGGGCCGCGACCCGCGCAAGAGCTTCGAGCCGCCCAAGTTCCGCGACGACGTGCGCGAGCTCTCCGACCTGAAGATCGACATGCAGCTGGAAGGCGTGGTGACCAACGTCGCCGCGTTCGGCGCCTTCGTCGACGTGGGCGTGCACCAGGACGGACTGGTGCACATCTCCGAGCTCTCCGACCGCTTCGTCAAGGACCCGCATGCGGTGGTCAAGGTGGGCGACAAGCTCACGGTGCGGGTGCTCGCCGTCGACCTCGAGCGCAAGCGCATCTCGCTCAGCGCCAAGAGCAAGTCGGCAGGAGCGCCGCGCGCCGCCGGAGCGCATCCGGGCGGGGAAGCGCAGCGGCGGGCAGACGCGCAGCGGCCGCCCTCCGGCAACAGCGGCAACGCACCCAAGGGCGCGCCCCCGCGCGGCAATGCGCCAAGGAAAGACGCGCCGGGGCGGCCCAAGGCCACCTTCCAGAACAATCCGTTCGCGGATCTGCTGAAGAAGGCCTGAGCTGCGCTCGGGGGCGAGGGCCGCGCCCTTGACATGTGGCGCACATGCAGACATGTTTATTGCATGTCCGTCATGGTTCAGGTGCGCAATGTTCCCGACGAGGTGCATCGGAAGCTCAAGTCGCGGGCTGCCCTCGCTGGTCTGTCGCTCTCCGACTACATTCTCGCGGAGCTCGAGCGTTCACTGGAGCGGCCGACTCGCCAGGAGCTGCTGGAGCGGCTGGCGACGCGGCCCCGCGCGAGCGTCAAGCCGCGGCCTGCCGCCGCGCTGCGTGCCGAGCGCGAATCGAGATGATCGTTCTCGACGCCTCGGCGGTTCTCGAGCTGGTGCTGGTGACCGACGCCGGGCAGCACGTGCGCGAGCGTATTGCATCGACGAGCGAGACGCTCCATGTGCCCCACTTGATCGACCTGGAGGTTCTCCAGGTGTTGCGACGGTATTGCGCGTCGGGGGCGCTGGAGCCCGATCGCGCGAAGCTGGCGCTCGAGGACTTTCAGGCTCTGGATTTGGAGCGCTACGCGCACGAGCCGATGCTCGACCGCATCTGGCAATTGCGCGAAAACATGACGGCGTATGATGCAGCGTACGTGGCGTTAGCCGAGGTCCTTGCGGCCCCGCTGCTCACTTTCGACGCCCGGTTGGCGAATGCGCCCGGCCATCGCGCAGACGTCGAGCTGATCGAGTGACCTGGCCATCCGCGACGGCGTGGATCTTATTCGGGCCAGCTCCTCCTCACTCATTGTCCCAGCGCTGCAACAGCTCCTCCAGGATGCGCTGCTTCTCCCGGCAGCGCTCCTGGCCCCAGCACAGCGACAGCGTCCGCACCAGCTGGCCGCCGCGCGAGGCTTCGAGCTTCCAGGGGCGCCCGCGTACCACGCCATGGAAGTAGCTGGACACGCTCTCGGCGAAGTCCTCCATTGAATTGTCCATCGCGCTGGGATCGGAGAAGGCTTCCGTGCCGGCCACGTCGAGGTACGCCTCCAGCTGCAGGTCGGGCAGCGGCTCGCCGCCTCGATCTTGCGCATAGTGCATCGTGCGCACACCGGCGAGCAGATCCGTGCGCGGCCAGCTCACACGCTTGAACTCCGCGATCAGCGGGTCTTCGTCGAACACGGCATCGAGCACATGCGCCAGCTCATGCACCAGCAGGAACTCCAGCAACGCCGTGCGTTGCTGCTCGCCCGGCGCCGTCATCGTGCCCCGGATCTCCCGCTCCGGATTGGGCTCGAAGACGCTCTCCTCCTTGAAGCTGAGCCACTCGTCGGGCGAGGCCTGCAGATTGTCCACGTTCAGCAGGATGATCCCGTGCTGCGCGTCGCCCTCGAGCAAGCTCAGCGTGCCCGTCATCGGAGCGCCGTGCATCCACACCACCGCGCACACATGGCGCCGGAACAGCTTCGCGAAGGGCTCCGGCAGATGGCGGAGGACCGTGACCATGTCTTGCACGAGCTCTGCGGGCACGGTCCGCGGCTGCGGGCTGCGTCCTTTTCCGCCCACCTTGTCCAGCGGGGTACGTATGGACAAGACGGGCGGCACGCCGACGCGATCCTCCGGAACTCGGGTGCACGCGGCGGGCCAGTGCACGTCGCGCGCCGCGAGGCGCGCCGCGAGCCCGACATCATAGGCAAAGGAAACCTGGGGCGGTCGCTCTTCGCAGCCTCCCGTTGCGGCCGCCCACCCGAGCGCCAGACAAGCGCCGAGCGAAATCAACAGCCGCCCGGCGCGTCGCATGGTCACCAGCATGACACGAGGACTGACGCTTCGAGCAGCGCTAAAGAGATGAAGGGAGAGCGGGCGCGCAGCGGGCCCCGCGCGTCCTCGAGCCCACTGCCCGTTGCCGCGCCCGAGGAGGGGTGCGATAAGCGCGCTCGCGCGCCTGGAAGTAGGGCGCGCAGACAGGAAGCAGCATGAACGCCCCTCTCCAGATCGCTTGCGTGCGCACGGCGCCGCGTGTCCTTTCGTTCCTCGGTACGCTCGCACTCGCGGCGTGCGCGTCCGCCCCCGCCGAGCCCAAGGCTCCCGCGGCAGAAGCGGTGAGCCCCGGGTCAGGCGCGGCGCCGAGCGGCAGCGTGCGCGTGCTCTCCGCGGACACACAGGTCCTGCAGCGCCCCACCACCGCCACCTTCCGCGGCCGCGATCTGTGGGTCGCGATCGGCCAGTTGAGCGTGCTGTTCGGCAGCGACGGCAGTCAGCCCGCGCTGCCCTTCCAGGCGCTGTCCTTGCCGCTCGACGGCGGCAATCTGGGCGCGCAGAAGGTCGCGCTGCCGGGCCCCGACTACTATCCCGAGGGCACTGCGTCGGCCGAGGACGGCACGCTCTTCATCGGTAGCATCATGCAGGGCGCGATCGTGAAGGTGGCCGCGGGCTCGACCGAGGCGCAGCCCTTCATCGCCAAGCCCACCGTGCGCCGCGGCGTGATCGGGCTCACGGTCGACGCGAAGCGCCAGCTGCTCTGGTTCTGCGACTCGAACCCCAAGCTCGACGACGCGCACAAGGCGGGGGACCTGGTCGGCGTGCAGCTCTCGGACGCCCGCGAGGTCGTGCGGCACACGCTGTCCCGGGCCGAGGACAAGGCTCCCTTCTGCAACGATGTGATCGTGGGCCCGGACGGCGACCTCTGGTTCACTGACTCCGCGGTGGGGCGCGTGTTCCACGTCGCCGCCGATCGGGCCTTGCAAGCCGACTCGGCCGAAGTCTGGGCTGCCGGCGACGAAGTGCGGCCTCCGGCCACGGGCGGCTCCGGCGCGAACGGCCTCGACTGGCTCGAGGGCAGCCTGATCGTCGCCAACGTGGGGCGCGGTACCCTGGTCCAGCTCGACCCGAAGAGCAGCGACCCCGCGCGCGGCGCTCGCGTGATCGCGCTCACGGACGAGCAGACGCACGGCCCGGCCAGCCTGTGCAGCCCGGATGGCGTCGAGCGCGTACCCGGCTCGAGCGACAAGCTGGTCGTGGTGGAGAACGGCGGCTGCCCGGCGAAGCAGCCGCGCATCGTGGAAGTCACCGTTCATCTGTGAGCGCGGAGGCGGCGCGCGGCAGCGCGGCGTGACACGCTGCGCGCATGACGGGACAGCTGATCGGCACTGGTGGCGACGGCGGCGGGCTCGCGCGTTGCGCGTGCGGCGCGCTCGCCGCCGGGCCATGCGCTCGCTGCCGGGTGCCGCTGTGCGGCGATTGCTGTGTCATCACCGAGCACGGGACGCAGCCCTGGGCGATCTGTCGCGCCTGTGAGCGCAGAGGCGGGCGCTCGCTGCGCGGACCCTGGTTTGGTCTGTTGTTGTGGCTCGCGGCAACGCTCCTGGCGCTGGCCGCGCTGGTCGGCGCGCTCGCTTGGTGGTCGGCGCGGCGTTGAGCGCCCCGATATGCCGTCTGCTTTCGTGTGGTGGAGGCTCGGCCCACAAACTCGGTCGGAGCTTGCCGGAGCCGTGGCATCATCGGCCGTATGCCGAGCTGGGATGATGCGCAGTACCTGAAGTTTGCCGATGAGCGCACGCGCCCGGCGCGCGAGCTGTTGGCGCGGGTGCCGCCGGTCCCGGTGCAGCGGGTCGTGGATTTGGGGTGTGGTCCGGGCAATTCCACCGCGTTGCTGCGAGAGCGCTGGCCCGCTGCGCAGCTCACGGGTGTCGATACTTCGTCCGAGATGCTGGAGCGCGCGCGCAAAGACTATCCAGCGATCAAGTGGCAGCAGGCGGACGCCGGGGCCTTCGAGAGCAGCGAGCCGCTGGATGTGTTGTTCGCCAACGCGCTGTTGCAGTGGCTGCCCGAGCATGCGCGGCTGGTGCCGCGGCTGTTCGAGCAGCTGCGCGAGGGGGGCGTGCTGGCCCTGCAGATGCCGTACAATTTTGATCAGCCGAGCCACCGCTGGATGCGCGAGCTGCAGGGGCCGTGGTCGGGGCGCACGGCGGGGCTGCGTGCGGCGAGCCCCGTCGGCAGTCCGGCGTTTTACTACGATCTGCTCGCGCCGCGCGCTGCGCGGGTGGATATCTGGCAGACCACCTATGAGCATGTGATGCCAGACGCGGCTGGCATCGTCGAGTGGGTGAGGGGGACGGGCCTGCGTCCGTATCTGGAGGCGTTGCTGCCCGCGGAGCGGCCCGCGTTTCTCGAGGCGTACACGCGCGCGCTCGACGGCGCGTATCCCGCGCGTGCGGACGGCCAGCGGCTGTTCTCATTTCCGCGTCTGTTCATCGTCGCCGTGCGCTGAGGGCGTGCGCCCCTGCGGGCGCTGGCACTACTTGCGCGATGCGCCGTTCGACGCGGCCGGAAAGTAGATGCTGAACTCAGCACCTCTGCCGGGCCGGCTCTGGACGGTGATGCCACCTTCGTGGTTGCGCACAATGCCGTGCACCACGGAGAGCCCCAGGCCCGTGCCCTCGCCGGGCGCTTTGATGGTGAAGAACGGTTCGAAGATGCGCGCGAGCGTGGCCTCGTCCATGCCCATGCCGGTGTCCGTCACGACCAGCCGCGCATGCATGCCCGGATGCAGGATGGCGGCGCGCACAGGCAGGTCTCTCTCCAGCAGCACGCGCTCCAGGCGCACGCCGAGCGTTCCGCCGCGCTCGCTCATGGCGTGCACGGCGTTGGTGCCGAGGTTCATCACGATCTGATGGATCTGCGTCGGGTCGGCGAGAATCTCGGGCACCTCCGGGTCGAAGTGGGTCTCCACACGCACGCTCTTCGGCACTGTCATGCGCAACAGGCCCAGCGCCTCCCTGACCAGAGGCTCCAGCTGTACCGGCCGGTGCCGGGCGTCGTCGCGCCG
>Ga0163163_10004802_pt1 | contig 11604 bp, 11 predicted proteins | sample S65metaG_FD_119766 | JGI IMG/M metagenome (GOLD analysis project Ga0163163, IMG submission 119766) | Switchgrass rhizosphere microbial communities from Kellogg Biological Station, Michigan, USA - S6-5 metaG | ecosystem: Host-associated > Plants > Roots > Rhizosphere > Soil | place: USA... | reverse complement strand
TACGTCTACTTCCTGCGATCCCGGGGTCTCCTGCACGGGCTGGCGTCCGGCACCAACTGGGTGTTCCGCGACGAGTCGATGCACATGGCGTTCGCGTTCGACGTCGTGGAAACGGTGCGACGAGAGGAGCCGGATCTCTTCGACGACAGCATGGCCGAGCAGGTCAGCGAGATGCTCGCCGAGGCGGTCGAGTGCGAGGTGCAGTTCGCCGAGGATCTGCTCGCCGCGGGCGTTCCCGGCATGTCGCTGACCGACATGCGCGAATACCTACAGCACGTCGCCGACCGGCGGCTGGCCCAGCTGGGCATCGCGCCACGGTATGGATCGAGTAATCCGTTCGCTTTCATGGAGCTGCAGGACGTGCAGGAGCTGTCCAACTTCTTCGAGCGACGAGTTTCTGCCTATCAAGTGGGCGTGAGCGGAACGGTCACGTTCGACGACGAGTTCTGACCAGTCCGGCGGCTCGCTTCTCTGCGGGCTCGTCGCTCTGCGCGCTCGTCGCTCTGCGGGCTCGTCGCTCTGCGCGCTCGTCGCTCTGCGGGCTCGTCGCTCTGCTGGCACGCACGGCGCGGTCCGGGTGGGTGCTCTCAGCACTCGCCCGGTCGCCCGCGCCGACCTTGTTAGCCTTTCGGCCCGCTCACCGCGTCCTAGAGGTTTGGGACCGTCACCGGTGTCGCTCGCAAGGCGCCCCGAGGCGAAGTGTGCGGGGTAAGCACTCGAGCCGAGGGGCAACACAGCGAGCGGAATTGGTGGCGATTCCAACGGAGAGGAGAGCGATGCCAGCGCAGCCGCCGGCCGGATTCGCCGCGTTTGTCGGTGCGCGCGGGCCTGCGCTGCATCGTGCCGCCTGGCTGCTGACCGGTGACGAGAACCGGGCGGAGGATCTGCTTCAGATCGCGCTCGCCGCAGCCCGGCGGCATTGGACCGAGATGGCCGACGGGCATCCAGAGGCCTACGTCCGGCGCTCCCTCTACACCACCTACGCCTCGTCGTGGCGGCGGCGCTGGCGACCGTCGATGGCTCCGGCGCGGAACTGCGCTGGGTGGACGCGGTAGGAGCGCACAGCTGCCAGATCCGCTTCGAGGAGCCGGCCGCCGACGCGCGATGTTGGCGCGCGTCCTGCGCGACCATCTCGCGCCCGGGCAGCGTCGTTCCGCTTGATGACCGGCGGTGGCGTTCCGATCGGATGACCAGCGAGTGGCGCTCCCCTCGGTGACCGGCGACCGTCATTCGCTCGGGTGACCAGCGAATGTCGGGGGTGTGTGTTAGGCACGACCCATGCCGGACGACGTGACCGTGATTCCCGCCAATCAGGCGAGCTGGGATGACCTGCAGGCGGTGTTCGGCCGTGGCGGCGCCGCCAAGTGCCAGTGCCAGCGGATCAAGCTCGGTGATCACGACTGGTTCCGGATGCCGGTCGAGGAGCGCGCTCACCGGCTGCGCGAGGAGACCGATTGCGGCAATCCCGAAGCCGACGGCACCAGCGGACTGGTCGCCTACCTTGACGGCGATCCGGTCGGTTGGGTCGCGGTCGAGCCTCGGGCGCACTACCGCCGGTTGCGCGGATCGTCGGTGCCGTGGGCCGGCCGGCACGAGGATCCCGACGACCCGGATGTCTGGGCGATCGTGTGCTTCGCAATCCGGCCCGGCTTCCGCGGCCAGGGCCTGACCCGGCCGCTCACCACGGCTGCGGTCGAGTTCGCCCGAGACCACGGTGCGGCCGCGGTCGAGGGCTACCCGATGGTCCCCAAACCCGGGCAGAGCGTGACCTGGGGCGAGATGAACGTCGGCTCCCGCAACACCTTCGTGGCGGCCGGGTTCCGTGAGGTCAGCCAGCCAACCGTGCGCCGGGTCGTGATGCGGCTCGACTTCGACGACGCGTAGCCCTCGTTCCTGATGGATCGCGGACGGTCGAGATCCATCAGGAACCGAGAAGCACGTGTCGCGCGCCTCAGCTACGATCCGCCGCCCGGTCGCGGCTGGGTCACGAGGCGAGGTTGACCCAGTAGCGCCGAACGCGGTGGGTCCCGAATTCGGCGATGCCCTCGAGGACCCCGCCACAGTGCTCGATGGTGCGGGCTGAGGGGATGTTGTCGGCGAGGCAAGTCATCAGGGCACGATCCAGGCCGAGGACGTCGCGGCACTCGGCGAGTGTCTCGGTGAGCGCCCAGCTCGCCACGCCTTGCCGGCGGGCCGACGGGCGTACGCCATATCCGACCCGGCCGAACTGCTCGTCGTGGAGGTGGCGCAAGGCAAATCCGGCGACAATCCGGCCGTCCTCGATGACCCACCGCGGTGACCAGTGCGGCCGATCCGGGCACCGCGTGCCAGCCGGATGAACCTGGTTGAGCATTCGAGCGACCCAGGTCTCGAATCCCTCTCGGGTGTCCACATCGTCGTGTTCGTCGATGCCGAATCCGTCCTCGTGCGACCCGGCGCCCCACTCCTCGCGGCAGTCCCGGAACGCTTCGTAGAGATCAGTGCTGGGCTGAATGAGTTCACGCATGCCGTGACGCTAACCACGGCCGATTTCGGGCCGATCGTGCCCAGAGGCATCCTCGGGCGACGACGGTCGCGGATGCTTAGGGGGACACACACGATGGGTCGGCGGCGGCGCAGTGGCGACTTGACATCGGTTCGGGACGGATTGGTGCAAGTCTCGGCGATTGGCCGGTTACCGTTGTGTCCGATGTTCCATGTGACCTGGGTCACATATGCCTGATGTCCGCCTGGGCCGGGACTCACGCCGACGGTTGTCCATGTGCGCCGCCGGACTCCGGCCACCGACTGGGATCGAATCCACGGCATCGCGGCTGGTCCGGGCGAGATCATTGATGGAGAGTGCCGGCGAGAATGAGGTTTGAGATCATGAATGACCTGGAGCGCAACAAGCAGGTTGTTGTGGACTACTACCAGACGGCGTTCAACGGCAATCCGGAGAAGGCCATCGCAGACCATTTCGGTGACCGCTACATCCAGCACAACCCGGCCGCCGCCGACGGACCCGAGGCGTTCACCGGCTTCGTCAACTGGCTGCGAGGCGAATACCCAAACCTCCAGCTCGACATCAAGCGGGTGCTCGCCGACGGCGACATGGTGGTGACTCATTCACACCTGATCCTCGAGCCCGGGAAGCCGGGTCAGGCGCTCGCCGATTTCTTCCGGCTCGAAAATGGCAAAGTGGTTGAGCACTGGGACGTGATTCAGGACGTACCCGAGACGGCCGCGAACAACAACGGGATGTTCTAAGTTCCCCGCCCGTCGAGCCGGTAACGCGCGGTTACCTCGGTCCGCCGCCGCGCTACGCCGGGCCGTACGGCACGCCGAGCACGGCGGGACAGTCCGCTGGCACACGCCCGGCCTAGCTGATGCCGCATGTCGGCACTCCAGCCCGTGGGTTCGCGGCGCATACCGGGAGCCGTACCGTCCGGCAGCCGGTCCGGAGCGCGTGGAACGGCTCGGCGGCTTCATCGCGTTAACTGCGTCGCCAGGTCATCTGCGCGAGTACGCGGTCGCGGCGTACGTCCTCCCCGACTGCATCTACCGCGGCATGGCCGTGTTGGAGATCGACTGGCCCGACGGTGAGCTGCAGATCTCCGCGCGGACTACCGGGCGCGGGTCTCCGCTGCTCAGGTCGCTCGCTGGGAGGTGCTGGCGACTGCCGGACCGCAAGAGATTCTCCAAGAACGCATCGGGGCTCGCGGCACCGAAGCTCGCAACCGGGGCCGCTTCCGATCGCGTCCCCACGAACCGCGCCAACCCGATCCGCCGCTCGCGTCGGCGCGGCCGCCCCGACGCCGTACGGCAAGCCCGCTCCGACCGATCTCTAGCGGGACGAACGATCCGGCCGTGACGATCGTCGCCGTCCAGGCGGACTCGCTCCCACGCCATCGGCCGGTCCAATGAGGAGAGTCTTGGGCGTATAGGCCCCTCGCGCGGGTGACCTTCGGCCCTGCTGCGCGAGACCCACAAGCGGCAACCTCTTGTGCAGAGGGCGTGCACGGCCTGGCCAGGGTGGCAAACGGTGCGAGGAGGTTCATCAGCCATGCGTCGCCGCACATTCGATCTCATCGTCTCGTCTGTCGGTGCGTTGCTCACCGTCTTCCTGTTGGTGGTGGGTGGCCTCGCAATGTGGGGCTACAGCTTTGCCAACTCCAGCGTGCATGACCAACTGGCAGCGCAGCAGATCTACTTCCCAGCGGCCGGCAGCGATGCGCTGAAGTCGCCGGAAATCGGCCCTTACCTCAACAAGTACGCCGGCCAGCAGTTGACCAACGGCGCGCAGGCCGAGGCCTACGCCGATCACTTCATCGCCGTCCACCTCAAGGAGGTCGCCGGCGGCCAGACCTACGCCCAGGTCAGTGCCAAGGCGCAGGCAGACCCGGCCAACACCCAGCTGCAAGCACAGGTGAACACCCTGTTCAAGGGCGAGACGCTGCGAGGGATGCTGCTCAACGCGTACGCCTTCTGGAAGGTCGGCCAGATCGCGCTCTATGCGGGCATCGCTGCGTTCGTCGGAGCTGCGGTGATGGCTCTGTTGACGGTCCTCGGGTTCCGCCACGTACGCCGGACGTCCTCTGACGCCGAGCTCTTCGAGAAGCACCAGGAACCGGCGGTCAACGCCGTCTGACCGGAACGCGCCGTACGACCTGAACGACGGCCGGGGAAACCCGGCCGTCGTTCCCGTGCGTGGTCTAGACCCCCGCGGACGTCGACACCAGCGGTCAGGACGCCCTTGCCCGCTGAGTGACGATGATGCAGGTGAGCACGATGACGGCGGTGAGCACGATGGCAGCGCTGACCTGCTCGCCGAGCAGCGCCACCGCCCACACGAGTGTCAGCAGCGGCTGGGCCAGCTGAATCTGGCTAGCCTTCGCGACGCCGATGAGGCCCATGCCCTTGTACCAGGCGACGAACCCGCCCAACTGCGAGACGCCGGCGATGTAGGCCATTCCGAGGATCGCCTTGGCGGTGAGGTGCATCGGCTCTTGGGGCAGCGCCCACACGGTTAACGCCAGGTTGACGGGTGCAGCGAGCACCACGCCCCAGGCGATGACGCGCCAGCCCGGCATGTGCGCCGAGAGCCGGCCACCTTGGGCATAGCCCGCGGCGCAGACGAGCAGAGCGCCGAAGAGGTAGAGGTCGGCAACCGTCGGTTGCCCCCGATGCTGGAAGAGCGTGAATGCGATGACCGTGACGGCGCCGGTTCCGGCAGCGACCCAGAAGACCTTGGAGGGATGCCGCCGGGTCAGGCACGCGGAGATCGTTGCGGTGGCCATCGGCAGCGCACCGACGACGACCGCCGAGTGCGCCGTGGATGACGTCTGAAGCGCAAGCGTCGTGAGCAGCGGAAACCCGACCGCACAACCGCCTGCCACAACCGCCAGCGCCGGCCAGTCGGCACGCGCCGGGCGCGGTGCTCGTGCCGCAACGAGTGCTGCGAGCGCGATGACGGCGGCAAGGACGCCGCGGATCCCGGGTGCGCTCCACGGGCCGAATCCGTCGAGTGCCCAGGCCGTTGCGGGGAGGCTGAAGGAGAAGCTGAGGACGCCGAGCGCGGCGACGGCGATGCCGCTCGACAGTGGCGCTACTGCCGGAATTACGATAGCGCTACGATCTGCTGTCATGTATGACAGTAGCAGTTCGCAGGAGCTGGCCACCGCGCTGGCTCGCGAAATCGAGGATTTACCCGCTGGGGCGCGCATTGCGACGCACCGCGAGTTGGTTCGCCGATTCGGTGCGAGTGCTACTACCGTCTCACAGGCCCTGGCCCTTCTCACCCGTCGGGGGCTCATCACCTCCCGCCCCGGCGCCGGCACCTACCGCAGCGAGACCCCGCCGGTCGCGCGGGCCGGGGATACGTCGTGGCAAGAGGCCGCGCTCGAACTCTCGAACCAGCTCGACTCAGCGGCGGGCACCACACGAAGCTTCAAGTCATCTGCCCTCACGGCGACGCTGTCGACGTTGGGACCTGACGTCGTCGATCTCAACGGCGGCTACCTGCACCCTCATTTGCAACCGCTGTCCATGCTCGGCACCGCCCTGTCGCGCGCCGCACGACGTGCCGATGCGTGGGATCGTCCGCCCGTCAGCGGAGTTCCTGAGCTGCGTGACTGGTACGCGTCGGACATCGGTGGTGGCCTGAGTCGCCAGGACATCCTCATCTGCGGTGCAGGACAGAGCACGCTGGGGACCGCTCTGCGCGCGGTGGGCCAGCCCGGTGATCCGGTCGTCATCGAGTCGCCGACCTACCCCGGAACGATCGCGGCCGCCAACGCCGCGGGATTGCGGACGATTCCGGTCCCGCTCGACAGCGAGGGAATCCATACCGACTACCTCGATGAGGCGCTCAGCCGGACCGGGGCGCGCATCATCATCGTCCAACCGTTGTTCCAGAATCCCACCGGCGCAAGCCTTTCGGTCAGCCGGCAGCGCGACATCCTCGCCATTGCCCGCCGTCATGGGGCGTTCGTCATCGAGGACGACTTCGCTCGTCATATGACGCACGCCGATACCGCGCCGACGGTGCCGCCCATGATCGCCGACGACCCGGATGGGACTGTCATCCACATCCGTTCACTCACGAAGGTCATCTCGCCGAACCTTCGCGTCGGCGCGTTGGCTGCCCGTGGCCCGGTCATGGCAAGGCTCCGGTCCGCACACATCATCGACACGATGTTCGTGTCCGCTCCGCTTCAGCACACGGCGCTCGAGCTGGTGGCAGCTCCGAGTTGGAAGCGCGCCATCGCCGCGCTCAGCTCAGCGCTCGAACATCGGCGCAAAGTTGCCATCGACGCAGTGTCTGCGACGTTCGGTCCGCGCGCCCTGGCCTTGCGACCGCACGGCGGCTACCACCTCTGGGTTTCACTGCCCGGGCATGTGGACGCCCGCCAGCTCACGGCGGCCGCACTGGCGAATGGAGTGGCCATCACCCCCGGGGACAACTACTACCCCACCGACAGCAGTGCCCCGCACATTCGGCTCAGCTACGTCGCGGCGCCATCCGCAGCCGACGTCGACCGCGCCATCCGCAGTCTCGCTTCAGTGGTCGCCGAGCCATAGTCACGGGTTTGCCAGTTCGGCATAGGCACGCGGCAGGCACAGAACCTCTGCGCCGCGATCGATGCAAGAACTGCATGGCTTGCCACATGTCGGGCATTGCGGTCTGCGCCATCTTTACGCAAAGTCACCGATGGCAGTTTGTCGGCGGTGTGAAGTCCCGAGTGCCTGGTCGCACGACAGCCACGGACATGCCGTTTCGTGTGGTTGCACGGCAAACACGTTCTGCTGCACAGCGCAGGAGCCAAAACGGATAGGAGACCACATGTCTGCCAAGACCGAGGAGATCCGGCCGTTTACGATCAAGACCAACGAGGCGGATCTTGAAGAACTACGACGGCGGGTCGCGGCCACGCGATGGCCCGAAAAGGAGCCAGTGAACGACCAATCGCAAGGCGTGAGTCTCAAGACCGCTCAGCAGATCGCGAGCTACTGGCTATCGGATTACGACTGGCACAAGTGCGAGACGAAGCTGAATGCGCTACCCCAGTTCATGACCGAGATCGACGGGCTGGACATCCACTTCCTTCACATCCGTTCCAAGCACGACAACGCGATGCCGCTGCTCGTCTCGCACGGCTGGCCGGGCTCGATTCTCGAACAGCTGAAGCTCATCGGGCCGCTGACCGACCCGACGGCGTATGGCGGGAGCGCGTCGGACGCCTTCGACCTGGTGATTCCGTCGATGCCGGGCTACGGCTACTCCGGTAAGCCGATGGAGACCGGGTGGGGCCCCGACCACGTCGGCCACGCGTGGGTCGAGCTGATGAAGCGCCTTGGCTACTCGCAATTCGTGGCTCAGGGCGGCGACTGGGGTGCGATCGTCGTCGACCTGATGGGTGTGTCTCAGCCACCAGAATTGCTCGGCATCCACACCAATATGGCCGGCACGGTTCCGCCCGAACTCGACAACCTGTTCCAGAAGAACCTCATCGGAGCGGCCAACGCGCTGGAGAACTTGCCGCCCGGCCTATCCGACGAGGAGAGGCAGGCGTGCGAGCAGCTGGACTTCGCGTGGAAGCACGTCTTCGGTCAACTCGAGATGGCCTCGCGCCCACAGACGCTGACCGGGTTGACCGACTCGCCGGTTTTCCTGGCGACTTACGTGCTCGATCACGACCCGGCCAGCCTGGCGATGATCTCCCGGTCGTTCGACGGGGTGCCGGAAGGCATCACGCGCGACGACTTTCTCGACAACGTCACGCACTTCTGGCTGACGAACTCCGGGGTCTCCGCCGGCCGGATCTACGCGGATAACAAGTTCTCCTTCTGGGGCGTGAAGGGCAACCCGATCCCGGTGGCGGTGAGCGCCTTCCCGGACGAGATGTACGTGGCCCCGAAGAGCTGGGCCGAGCGGGCTTATCCCAAGCTGATGCACTACAACAAGGTGGCCAAGGGTGGGCACTTCGCGGCCTGGGAGCAGCCCCAGATCCTCAGCGAAGAGGTCCGCGCCAGCTTCAAGCCGCTTCGCTGATGGCCGCCTCCAACCGTTTGCAAATGCCGCCGCTCGGCGGGGCAGCTGCGTGGCTCAACTCCGAGCCACTAAGCCCCGCCGGGCTGCGCGGCCAGGTCGTCCTGGTCGACTTCTGGACCCTGACGTGCATCAACTGGCTGCGCACGGAACCATATGTGCGGGCGTGGTCGCGTGCCTACCGCGACGACGGGCTGGTCGTCATCGGTGTCCACACGCCCGAATTCTCCTTCGAACACGACGTTCACCTGGTCCGGCAGGCCACCAAGGATCGCGACATCGACTACCCGGTCGCAGTCGACAACGACTACGCGATCTGGAGGGCGTTCGACAACCACTACTGGCCAGCGTTGTATTTCATCGACCGCGACGGCATCATCCGCGACTTCCACTTCGGCGAAGGCCGCTACGAGCAGTCCGAGCGCAGCATCCAGAGACTGCTCGGCATCGACCGGGAGCTCGTCTCGGTCGAAGGAGTCGGAGTGGAGGCCGAGGCCGACTGGGATCACCTGCGTAGTCCCGAGACCTATCTCGGCTACGGCAACGCCACGAATTTCGCCTCACCAGGCGGCGTCGCTTACGACGAACGCCGCACTTACGAGCTGCCTTCGAAGCTGCGGTTCAACCAATGGGCGCTCACCGGCGAGTGGACGACCGGGATCGAGAGTGTCGTCGGCGACGAGCCCGGCTGCAGCGTCGCCTTCCGTTTCGAAGCGCGCGACGCGCATCTCGTCATGGCTGCCGGGACCGCCGAGCCGGTCCCGTTCCGGGTGCGTGTCAACGACGAGGCTCCAGGGCTTTCGCACGGCGTTGACGTCAACGACGAAGGCGACGGTCTTCTGCGCGAGGGTCGGATGTACCAGCTGATCCGCGAGCACGACAAGGTTCGCGAACGGACGCTGCGGGTTACGTTCACGGAACCCGGCGCGCAGGCGTACGTGTTCACCTTCGGGTAGCGGCCGGACGGGCTCGACGGCGCAGGGAGGCAGGCTACGGACAGCCAGGAGAACCGGACATCCGATCCGACGCCGGCCGAGGTCGCATTCGTGACGACCGAGCACTTCACCCTTCAGGGAGCCCGCGGCGCGGCAATTGCCGAGTCGACCAGCCGGGCGTCGATGTTCGTCGGCGCCGTGTCGGCTGGGCTCGTCGCTCTGGGCCTGATCGCCACAGCCACGCACATCAGCACCGTGTTTTACGCCTTCGGCCTGATATTGCTGTCGACGTTGTCCTTTGTTGGGTTCGTCACCCTCGAACGCGTGCTCCAGTCCGGACTCGAGGACCTCGGATATGCCGAGCGAATCGCGCAGCTGAGGACTTTCTATTTCGACTCCGCACCGCAACTCAGTCATTACCTGAGCCGCGTCCCGCCGGCGGAGCGCCTGGCGAGCCAAGGCCTCTTCCGCGGCTACCGGCAACTCTTCCGGACCCTCGCGGGTCTGGTCGGAGTAGTCACCGCGGTTCTTACCGGATCTGCGGCGGGCATGCTGGCCACCATCGCCTCCGGCTACTCCGGGTTAGCCGGATTCATCACCGGTGGCGTGGTGGGGGTAGCTGTCCTGGTAATCCTGACGCGATTTCAGCACGCAGCCTGGGAACGGGCCCTCCAGAACCAGCCGTTCAATGAGGAGGACTCGAGCGCAAGCTAACAGGAGAAGCCACCGTTCACTCGGAATACGTGGGCGTCAGCCGACCGTAGGCGGTCAGCGTCCGCAGCGCCTCCAGGGTGATGATGCCGCGCCAGGCGAGCGTGGACGAAGCACTTGGCGGCTTCCAGGTGACCGGCCAGCCGCCGTCCGGCTCCTGGCTAGCGGCCAGGTGGTCGAGGTGGCCCTCGATCTGGGCGTCGCTGAACAGCAGCCGCCAGGGCGCGTCTGGGCTCGGCGCGATGTGCAGCGGCGTCAGTCCGTAGCCCGGGCTGTCCGGGTCGAGATGAAACATCGGCACCGTCGCCAGCCGGTCAACGACGGCGGCCGCGAGCTTCTCGGCCCGGGCGCGCTCCGGCACGTACGCCAGGAAGCCGAGCACCTCGGCCAGCACGTGCACTTCGTCGGGCAGCGGACCGTTCTCCAGCGCGTCCCAGCAGTAGCTGGTGGCCGCGTCGCGCCACGGATGGGCGTAATCGAGCCGGTGAAGCAGGCCGGCGAGGCCGGCAGTCGGGTTGAGACCCGGCTCGTAGGTCCACTCCGCCCAGTGCTCGGCCCGCGGAAACGCCTCGATCACTGGGAACGCGAGCGGCACCGCGCCGCCCGCGTCGGCCTCGGCTGCTACCCGACCCAGGTAGTCGATCGCTCGCCGGAGCAATTCCTGATCGGCGGCGCCGGCAGCGGCCAGGTTCTGCAACGCGATCTCCACGTAGATCGGCAGGCTGGCCGGGCAGAGCGTGTCCGGTTCAAGCCCGTAGCCAAAGCCGCCGTCGTCGTTCTGGTAACCGCGCAGGGCGTCCACCACACCGGTCGGCGACGCGCCGCCCAGACAGGTCGCGAACAGACGTCGCTCTACAAGGCGCGCCTCGGCCATGAGGAATCGCGCGCCTGAGCTGAAAGAGTCATCCATGGCTCCGAGGCTAGGCAGAGTCAGGCGCCGGCGTCTTGAAGGAAACGGACACACCCGTCAGGCGAAGACCTGGGGCGGTCCTGGCTATCGACCGGCCTTACTTGCGCTTGACATGCGTTTCGTCGCAGTTGACGCCAACCTCGTAGTTAAGGCGCAGTCGGTACGTTTCGGGCTCACGAAAATTCGGGTTTCCCGCCACTCGAATTCGACGCAGCGCAGTCTGTTGTGAGGTATCTGCTGGTCTACCTGCCGAAATTCGGAGCGCGCACGCAGTCGCCGGGCTGGCTGTCTCGGCCGAAGAACCGCATGGTCAGACGGATAAGCCTGGAACGGTCATGCGCCGTCAGCGTCGGCGGGTCAACCCAAGGAGCGGGCGTGTCTACCATCCATATGAAGAAGTCGATGACCGTGACACCGGAACAGTTCATCGCCAGTTTGACCGACTTCGGGCCGGGACGAAGCGAACTCTTCGCCAACAGTGCCGACGACCATCTCAAGGTGTACGACAAGAGTCCCGG
>Ga0163163_10004799_pt1 | contig 11605 bp, 9 predicted proteins | sample S65metaG_FD_119766 | JGI IMG/M metagenome (GOLD analysis project Ga0163163, IMG submission 119766) | Switchgrass rhizosphere microbial communities from Kellogg Biological Station, Michigan, USA - S6-5 metaG | ecosystem: Host-associated > Plants > Roots > Rhizosphere > Soil | place: USA: Michigan... | reverse complement strand
GTCGCCGTCCTGAAGTTCGAGACGCCAGCGGGCGAGCCGATCGCCGTCTACTACAACTACGCCGTACACGCGGTGCTCGCCGGGCAGCTGGATCAGGTCAGCGCCGACATCCCCGGCGCGGCGTCGCGCTACGTCGAAGACTCGTACGACGGCGCGGTCGTCGCGCTCTGGTCGTCGGGCGCCGCCGGCGATCAGAACCCGATCTACTACCAGCAGACCTACGATCTGCGCGAGATCCGCATCAAGGACTACGCCAGGCGCGGCATCGACATCAGCAACGCCATGCCGCCCGGCGGCGAGGGCTTGAACCGGAAGGACCCGGCGGTGGCGCGGCTGATGAACCAGCAGCGCCAGATGGTCGCATCGATGGGGCAGTTCCTCGGCGAGGAAGTGCTGCACGTCATGCGCGGCACCCAGCGCACCGAGACGGCCGTGCCGGTGTACGGCAGCACCGCGACGATCAGCTGTCCGGGACGCGAACGTACCAATCAGGGTCGCGCCGGCTTCGAAGGCACGTACAAGGACGGGCCGCCCGTCGAGATTCGGCTCGGCCTGCTTCGCGTGGGCGACGTGATGATCGGCGCCGTGAACGCCGAGGTATTCAACCCGATCGCACAGCGACTGAAGCAGGAGTCGCCCTACAAAGCCACCATGATGGCGACGTTGACCAACGGCGCCGCGCGCTCCGGCTACATCCCGGACGACGAGTCGTTCGGCAAGTACACCTTCGAGGTGCTGTCGTCGCGGCTGCAGCCGGGGTGCGCCGAGTCGGCGATCGTCAACGGCATTCTCGGGTTGATCGACGGATCGCGAAAGGCGGACTGATGCGCGCTGCCGTGCTGTTCGGTATCTCGCTGCTCGTGGCGTCGACGACGTTCGCGCAGACCGTCAAAGTGGACGGAGGCCGGCTCGAGGGGACGGTCGAAGAGGGGTTGCGGGTGTATCGCGGCATCCCCTTCGCCGCGCCGCCGGTCGGCGATCTGCGCTGGCGCCCGCCGCAGCCCGCGGCGAAGTGGGAGGGCGTACGAAAGGCGGGCGACTTCGGCCGTGCCTGTCTGCAGATCAACCAGGCCATCGCCAATCTCCCCGCGCCGAGTGAAGACTGTCTCTACTTGAACGTCTGGACGCCGGCGCGGCAGGGCGAGCGGCTGCCCGTGATGGTGTGGATCCACGGCGGCGGGTTCACGGCCGGCACCCCGCCCGAGCGGCTGTATCACGGCGAGGCGATTGCGAAGAAGGGCGTGGTCTTCGTGAGCGTCGCCTATCGCCTCGGCGTATTCGGCTTCTTCGCGCACCCCGAATTGAGCGCCGAGAGCCCCCGGCATGCGTCGGGAAACTACGGCCTGCTCGACATGATCGCCGGGCTGCAGTGGGTGAAGAAGAACGTCGCGGCGTTCGGCGGTGATCCCTCCAACGTGACGATCTTTGGCGAGTCGGCCGGCGGCATCGCCGTGAGCATGCTGTGCGCGTCGCCGCTTGCAAAGGGGCTCTTTCACGCCGCCATCTCGCAGAGCGGCGGGTCGTTCGGCCCGGTCCGCGCGGGCGGCGGGCCTGGTGAGAACGTGCAGCCACTCGGCGCGGCCGAGAAGGCCGGCGCCGCCTGGGCCGCCACTGCGGGCACGGCGAGACTGGCCGATCTGCGCCGCGTTCCGGGCGAGAAGCTGCTCGAGAGCAGCCGCGGTCAGCGCGGACTGGCGTGGCCGATCATGGACGGCTGGGTGATCCCGGACGATCAGTACAAGCTCTACGCCGCGGGCCGCTACAACGACGTGCCGGTGCTCGCCGGCTACAACTCCGACGAGGGGGCGTCGTTCGGCAACCTCACGTCGCGCGACGCCTATCTCACGAGCGTGCGCGACCGCTACGGCCGGTTCGCCGAGCGGCTGCTGAGCGTCTATCCCTGGGGTGAGGGCGCGGCCAGAAAAACGGCGCGCGATCTGTCACGCGACACGACGTTCGGCTGGCACACCTGGACGTGGGCGCGCCTGCAGACGAAAACGGGCAAGTCCCAGGCGTACCTCTACTACTTCGACCAGCACCCGATACACGCCGCCGATTCGCCCCAAGCCGGCTTCGGCTCGCCGCACGCCGCCGAAATGCCCTACGTGTTCAGCCACTTCGTCTTCCGCAACAGCCCGCCGCCGACCGCGGATGATCTGGCCCTGTCGGACGCCATGATCAGCTATTGGACCAACTTCGCGAAGCGCCACGACCCCAACGGACCGGGCCTGCCGGCGTGGCCTGTCTACGACGACCGGGGGCCGCGGATGATGTACCTCGCGACCTCGCCGAAGGCGGTGCCGCTCGTCAGCGAAGACGGGCTGAAGGCGCTCGACGAGTATTTTGCCTGGCGCCGCGCCACGGCGGATCTCCCGGCCGCGACACACTAGACGGGTTCGCCGAACAGGCGATAATCGCTACCTTCCTGATTGGGGAAAGGACAGATGCGATGAAGTTCGCCGCGTCCGCGGCTGTGGCACTGGCTCTCGCAGCGGCCGGTGCCGCAGTGCTCGCGCAGACGGCTCCAGCGGGTCCTGCCGCACAGAGCTTCGAAGTGGCATCGGTGAAATCCAGCAACCCGAATCCCACCGGCCCGTTGGGCGGGACGCCCATGGTCCTGCCGGCGCTCGGCCGCCTGACCGCGCAGAACGTCACCCTGCGGATGCTGGTGATGACCGCCTACAACCGCCAGCCCTTTCAGATCGTGGGCGGGCCGTCGTGGCAGAACTCGAACAAGTTCGACATCACCGCGAAGGCGGAAGACGGGTCTGCCTCGCTCGACCAGATGCGGATCATGCTGCGAGGCCTGCTGGAGGATCGCTTCAGGCTGAAGGCCCATGTGGAGACCCGCGAGGTGCCAATCTATACGCTCGTCCTCGCGCGCGGCGACGGCAGGCTCGGCCCCAAGATGAAAGCCTCCACCGACACGTGCCCGGATTTCAAGGAACAGCAGCAGAAGATGCTCGAGGCCATCGCCAAGGGCGGCGTCGGCGCCCTGCAGTCGATGGTCGGCAAGCCGGGCGAGAACAAGCCCTGCTCCATGACCAACGTTCCGCCCACGCCCGCCAATCCGGTACTCGGATTCCGGGCCACGGGTCAGTCGATGGAACTGCTGGTGACGCTGCTCACCCAGTTGAGCGGGCGACCGGTGATCGACAAGACCGGGCTGACGGGACCGCTCGACTTCGAGCTCACCATCAGTCTGCAATCGCTGGCGGCCCTGTATCAGGAGCTCGGCGTCTCGCTGCCGCTGCCCCCGGGGCTGCCGGAAGGGCCGGCGCTGATGACCACACTGCAGGAAGACCTGGGACTGAAGCTCGATTCGCAGCGCGGGCCGAGCGAGGTACTCGTGGTCGACGGTGCGGAGTTGCCAACGGCCGACTAGGCGAGATCGGCGGGCGGGAGAGGACGAATGATGAGGAGTTTCGTTGCGTTCGTGGTCGTGACGGCGGCAGCCGCGGGCGCATGGGCCCAAAACGTCGAGAATAAAGGCGTCACCTCGGCCGACTGCACCGCCGAGCGGCTCGGCACCACAATCCCGCCCTCCGCGATCGGCGAGCCGGTGCGCAGCGTGACGCTCACGGCCGCCTGGGTCGAGGCCGCGGGCGCCGTGCCGGCGCATTGCCGGGTCGACGGCGTGATGGCCCCCGTCAGCACCGACCCGACGGCGCGCCCGATCAACTTCCGCGTCATTCTGCCGGCCGCGTGGAATCGCCGCGCGGCGCAGTTGGGCGGCGGCGGCATGAACGGCATCATCCCGAACCTCACCGGCGCAGGCCCCGGCGGCCCGTCGTCATCGCTGGTCGAGCGCGGCCTGGTCACCTATGGCAGCGACTCCGGGCACCAGATGGCGTTCGGGCGCGGGCGTGGCGCCGCACCGCCCGGCGTGAACTACGGCGACGACTGGGCGCTGAACGAGGAGGCGATCGCCAACCTGGGCTACGCCCAGATGAAGAAGACGCACGACGCCGCGATCGTCCTCATCGAGAAGATGTACGGCGAGCGCCCGCGGTTCAACTACTACATCGGCACGTCGCAGGGCGGTCGCGAGGCCCTCACCGTGGCGCAGCGCTACCCCGCGGACTACGACGGCGTCGCCGCCAACGTGCCCATCGTCGGCTTGTCGTCGCTGATGCTCGCGCCCGAGCTCATTCGCATCCACGAGAAGCCGATCGCCAACTGGGTAACGCCGGCGAAGGTCAACGCCATCCGCGGCGAGTTCATCCGGCAGTGCGACGGGCTGGACGGGCTGGCCGACGGCATCATCAACAACTACATGGCGTGCCGCGCCGTGTTCGACGTGAAGCAGGGAGCGCGTAACCGTCACCCGTGGACAGCGAAGCGCTGCCCGAACAACGTCGATCCGAATCCGGCGGACACGAGCGCGGACGCGTGCCTGACCGACGGCCAGATCTCGACCCTCGAGTTCGTTTACTCGCGCTACCCGTTCGCGTCGCCGCTGGCACAGGGGGCGAAGACGTTCGGCATGTGGGTGCCGACCACCGACCCGTCGGGCAGCGGGTTGATTCTCAAAGACCGCTTCAACGGACAGGAAGGCGCGCCCGAGGGCGCCGCCATGCACGCGCATCTCGGGGTGCTCGGCGTCACCGGTTTCCTCATGCACGATCTGTCCGCCAACCCGCTCGGGTACCTCGAGGGCGGCGCGCTGAACCGGCGCCGGCAGGAGCTGTCGGCGATCCTCGACGCGACGAATCCCGATCTGTCGCCGTTCCTGAAGCGCGGCGGCAAGATGGTGGTGACGATCGGCACCAACGACACGCTGGCCTCGCCGGGCGCGCAGCTCGACTACTTTCAGTCCGTCGTGGACAAGATGGGCCGCGCGGCAGTGGACCAGTTCGCGCGCTTCTACGTGATGCCGCAGACCGGACACGGTTTGAGCGGCACGAACTACGCCACGGACGGCACCGGCAAGGCTATCCCGTCGGCGCCGATTCCGAATCGCTACGACCAGGTGGGGCTGCTGTTCGACTGGGTGGAGAAGGGTGGCGCGCCAGGGATGTCGGTGACGCTCACGGGGGGCGAGAGGAGCCTGCCGCTCTGCTCGTATCCAACCTATCCGAAATATCAGGGCGGCGCACCGGCTGCTGCCGCTTCCTACAAGTGCTCGTGACGAAGTACCTCGCGACGGCCGTGTTGTGGGCGGGCGTGCTGGCGCTGCCGCAGGCGCAGCGCCCGCCCGATCTCACCGGCGTGTGGACCGACTACGTGGGTGAGCCGGTGCCCGGCGGAGTCGCCGGCGGAGGCGGCGCACCCGCGGCCGATCTGCCGTACACCGACGAGGCGCGCCGCAAGGTCGAGGCGTACCGGGCGCTGGTGGGACCCACGGGCGACACCCCGGGAGGTTACTGTCTCGGCCCGGGCATGCCAGGCCTGTTCATGGGCGGCGCCACCTATCCGCTCGAGATGGTGCAGCGCCCCGAGCAGCTCACGATGCTCTATGAGCTCCACAACGAGGTGCGGCGGATCTATTTCGGTTCCCGCAACGTGCCGGTGGCCGACCGGATTCCCGGCCGCAACGGCTACTCGAGCGGCCGCTGGGAGGGCGACACGCTCGTGGTGGAGACGACGCAGCTCGTCGAACAGGTGGACCAGCGCTTCCCCCACAGCGCCGACGCTCGCGTCGTCGAGCGGTTCCATCTCACCACCGGTGCCAAGGGCGAGCGCGTGCTGGTGATCGACATGACGCTGACCGACCCGCGCTTCTACACCAGGCCGGTCACCGCGCAGAAGAAATGGATGGCGCTTCCGAACGGCCACCTGCTGCCGTACGACTGCGCTGAGGAAGGGTGGCGGCAGCGGCTCGAACAGCTCGAGCGCAACGCAGGCAAATGACGCTCGTTACGGCTTCCGCCGCGCGATGTTCGCTTCGGTGCAGATCGACATCACGTCGAGGAACGCCTGATAGCCCTTGGCGCCGACGACGAACGGATTCGGCTGCCCCTTGGTCCGCGTGCGCAGTCGATCGAGCTTCACCTGGATCGGATCCATCAGCGGATGGTTCTGGATCTCCACTTCGACCTTGGCCTTGCGCGTCGCGTCCTTGAAGCGCGCCACCGACTGCAGATAGGTCTGCAGCCCGTCGTCGGAGATGATCCCGGGCGTCAGCACCGTGCCGCCGTAGAGCGCCGCCATGCGCGTCTTGCCGCCGTCCTTCACCGGAAAGATGAACCCCATCGATCCGGGGGTATGCCCCGGAATCGCCACCGGCAGCACCTTGAGATCGCCAAAGACGAGCGGCTGGCCGTCCGCGATGACCTGATCGTGCTTGGGCAGCGGAGCCGCCGGTCCGCCCTGGCGGCCGCCGCGTGCCGGCGGCGGGTTCTCCATCAGATTCCAGTCGGCGGCGGAGATGTAGACCTTGGCGCCGTAGTGCTCCTGCATGTAGGCGGTGCCGCCGAAGTGGTCCGCGTGGCCGTGGCCCACGATGATCGCCTTCACCTGCGCCGGATCGAGCCCGAGCGCCTTGAATCCCGGCAGCAGCACGCTCTCGACCTGGTTGGCGCCCAGCGCGTCGATCATGACCAGGCCGGCGGAGGTGGTGATCACATAGGCCACCGTCCCGCTGTTGCCGATCACGTAGACGTTGTCGAAGATCTTCGCCGGCTCGATCGGCGGATCGTTCGGGCTGTTGGCGCGCGGCGCCTCGCAGAAGAAGTGCGCCTCTTCCGCCCAGGTCGTGCCCGCTGCGCTCTTGGCGCGGGCGATGATTGCCTGCACGGCCGGTGAGTCCGGTTTGGGCTCGGGCGCCTGCGCCTGCGCCAGCGACACTCCGACGAACGACAGCGCGATTCCGATCAGTCGTTTCTGCATGGTGGGGATTTTACGGCCGCGCCGGCCTGGTCCAGCGCGAATAGTCGGCTCTCAGCAGATTGCGCGGGTCGGAGGGCGAAACGTGACGGCGAACGCCCTGGGCGTCCTCCAAGCACTCGTCCTCGACGATTCGCGCTCCCGGCTGTGTGACACGCGAGAGCACAGTGCGTAGCGTCCAGGGCCTGGTATAGACCACCGAGTCCTCGATTCGCGCTTCGTACTCGAGCGTGTCGGCGCCGATCAGCCGGTAGCGCTCGACGACGTGCACCTCGGTGCTGTGATGGTTGCCGGCCTGATCGAGCCACACCTGATCGGTCATCGACGCGACGTCGGCGACGAGGGTGTCGCCTTCCCAGCGGTAGCGCGTGTCGCCCATCCACCAGTCGGCGGCGTCGAAGTGCGGACGCGACTCCGGGTGGAAGACGCGGAACGCGTGATTGTCCTGGTAGACGATCGCGAAGTTGCCGGGACTCTGGAGGATCTGCAGCGGCGTGGCCAGATACGTGGCGCGCGGTACGCCTGCCTGGTAGCACTTCACCGACGGGTCGGCGGTGGCCCGGGTGCGGTAGTTCTCCTGGCGGCGCGCGCGCGCGTCGGCCTTGTAGGGAATCTTCCCGTCCGCTGGATCGACGACGATGCTCCTCGACGGGGCGAGGCCCCGGGCGCCGGGGTGCCCTTCGATGTTCACGTACGCGGTGCCGCGTGCCTGCCAGATGCCGCGGAAATCCGGCGTCCGTCCGTCCGACAGGCGCGCCGGAGCGAACCCCGCGGGGCGTCTCGCGCTCTGGCCGGCGGCCCCGACGGCGCTGATTGCAACGATCGACGCGATCAGCGCGATGCCGGGCGCCAGCCGGATGGCGGCGCGCAGTCCGGTCACTTCGCCCTCCGCTTCCTGCCGCCGTCCTCGTCGGTGTAGTGCTGCAGGCTGCGCTCGCCCTCGAGACAGCTGTACTCGAGCATCTGCTGTTCGGCCGGAACGCGCTTCAGGGTGAAGCGCATTTCGATCGGCCGGACGAAGACCGTCGGATCGGTGACGGTGGCTTCGTAGAGGATGGTGTCGCGGTCGAGGAGCCGGAACCGCTCGAGCACGTGCTCGTTCTCGTCGACGAAATTGCCGGCCATGTCCAGCCAGGTTCGCCCGTTGAAGTTGCTCACATCGACGATCAGCGTGTCGCCGTCCCAGCGGCCGCGTGAATCGCCGTCCCAGGCCCAATAGGTCTTCGGATGCGGGCTGTTGTCGGTGGGGACGATGCGGACGTCGTGCATCGCCTCGTGCAGCAGCGCCACCTGCTTCTCGTCCTGGATGATCTGGACAGGGTAGAGCCCGCCAGGTTGATCGAGCGCCCGCGGGACGCCGGGAATATGGCAGCGTGCCTCGGGATCCTCGTATCCGCGCTTCAGACGGTCCTGCCGTTCGGCCTCGGCCTCGGGCGTGTACGGGTAGGGTGCCGGGGCGGGAGGGCCACCGCCGGCCCGGCCTCCACGGCCGTCACCCCGTCCACCGCCTGGGGCGGCGAAGTTGGTGCCGTCCAGCGAGCCGATGAACAACCCCTGAAAGCCGCCGGCGCTCTTGATCCACAGTCCCTGCAGATTCGGGTGCCCGTCGGGAAGCCTGGGCAGGTCGGCCGACTGGGCCGACAGCCCGCAGCCGCTGACGAGCGCGCAGAGCGCGGCGGCCAGAACGACGGGTCTCACTTGTCCTGCGACCCCGGCGTGCCCACCGGCGTCCCCGAGGAGCCGGCAAACACCTTGCGGCCGTCCGCCAGCGTGACGCGCGCCGCGTTGGCCGTGTTCGATCCGTCCTTCGACCGGTAGCCCTCGACGGTGATCGCGTCACCCGGCTTCAGCGACCGCTTGGTCCACCCGAGCCGCATCAGGCCGTTCGGGTTGGAGGTCTCGACCATCCACTGGACGGTCTTGCCGTCGTCCCCGGCGACGTCCATGGTGATCCATCCGTGCGGGTTGATCATTTCCCATTGCACGACGGTTCCCTTGAGCGTTACCGGTTTCTGGAAGTCGAATTCGGCGGCGAACGAGTGATGCGCCCCCAGGCCGGCGCCGGTTGACGCTACCATTGCCAGCACGCAGGCGCAGGCGATCAGTCTCACGCAGGTGATTCTGTTCGAAGCCCCGGACCGCTGCGCATGCGTCATCCCGATGCCAGGCATTGGCAGCATCGATACGTGAGCTCATGGACCTGCATCTGTTCGATCTCAATCTGCTCGTCGCGCTCGACGCGCTGCTCACCGAGCGGAACGTCACGCGGGCGGGCAACCGGCTGAATCTCAGCCAGTCGGCGATGAGCGGTGCGCTGGCTCGCCTGCGCCACTACTTCCGCGACGAGCTGCTGGTGCCGGTGGGGCGGCAGATGGTCCTGACGCCGGTCGCCGAAGGGCTCGTCGTCCCCGTTCGCGACATCCTGCTGCAGATCCGCGGCACGCTCGGGTCGAAGCCGCAATTCGATCCGTCCACCGCCACCCGCCATCTGTCCCTGGCGGTCAGCGACTACGTGACGGAGATCCTGATGGCCGACGTGCTGCGCGCGGCCCGATGCGAAGCGCCGCACATCACGTTCGAGCTGCGGCAGGTGGGGCGCCGGGCCGGCGAGGACCTCGAGAGCGGCGAGCTCGACTTCCTCATCTCACCCGACGGGTATGTGTCGTCCTCGCAGCCGACCGAAATGCTGTTCGAGGATACCTATACCTGTGTGGTGTGGGCGGGGAACACGGCGATCGGGAAGACGATGACGCTCGAGCAGTACCTCGCGCTCGGGCACGTCGTCGTGAACGTGGCGGGCAACGAGCCGCCGTCGAATTACGACGAGCAGTTTCTGCGCCGCGCCAATTACCGGCGCCGCGTCGAGGTGTCGGTGCCGACCTTCAGCCTGGCGCCACAGCTCGTCGTCGGGACCGACCGCATCGCCACGATTACGACGCGGCTCGCGGCCAAGTGCGCCGAGATCCTGCCGTTGCGCCTGCTGCCGCTGCCGATTGCGATGCCGCCGATGGTCGAGATGCTGCAGTGGCACCGGGTGCACGAGTACGACCCGGCGCACGACTGGTTCCGCGGTCTGCTGAAGAAGATCGTGCAGACGCTCCCGGCTCAGCCGCCGGTGATCCGCGGCGGCCGCGCTCGCCTCAGCGCCCGCTCTTGAGGCTGTCGTACACCGCCGTGACGAACATTTCGGTGGTCCACGGCCCCGTGTTGGCGCCGTACTGCGTGTCGTAGTCGGCAGTGACGCGCGCCGCCTTGACCTGCGCCAGCGTCGCCCCGGCGTCGATCATCGCTTTCACCCGGTCGCGGACGATCACCATCATGTCGCGATACTCCACGACTTCGTGCTCGTCGGCCAGGTAGCCGTGGCCGGGCACCACGTAGGTGCCCTCCTCGCCTTGATGCCGGTAGACCGTGATCTTCAGGATCTCGTTCAACGCGCGGATCTCACCCTGCACCGAGCCGCCGTTCTTCGGATCGATGACCGGGTACTGCGTGGTCGTGAAGATGTCCCCCGCCACGATGACGTCGGCGCGCCGGAAGTGAATCAGGCTGTCGCCGTCGGTCACGGCGTCCTTCTGGTAGAAGAATTCGATGGCGTCGCCGTTGTGGAACTTGCGCCGCCGATCTTCGAGGTAGGTGTCGGCCGGCACGGCGGCTGCCGGTGCATTGGCGGCCTGCATACGCACCTGGACGTTGACGTGCGCCATCATCGTGGCGTGCGCTGCCGGATCGCTGAAGAAGCCGGTGACGCCGCGGGGGGCGGCGGTCACGAAGAACGAGCCGAGCAGGCTCGGATCCTGCCCCGCATCGCCAAGCCGGGCGTTGCCGCCGGTGTGCTCCCCTCGGAAGCTGGTGTTGGCGATGAACTGGATCGGCGTGCTGGTCAGGCCGCGGATCGCCGCGATCACCTTGTCGGCGAGCTTCCCCTCACCGGTATCGACGACGAACGCGCCTTGATCGCCGGTCTGCACCACGATGTTGGCGCCGTCACCCACCAGCATGTAGACGTTGTCACGCACTGGCAGCACGTGGACGTTGCCGTCGCGGGGCTCGCGATCGGTGGCTTTGCTCGTTTCTGGCGTGCGACCGGCCGCCGGCGAGAGCAGCGCGCGCCCTTCGGCCTCAGTGCTCGTCGCGAGCCTGGCCTCCAGTTCGGGATACATCGTCACCGCTCCCAGCAGGCCGGCCGCGAGGGGGATCTTGTACCGCGTCGAGAATTCCCCCACGAACGGCTGCTTGCCGAACAAGTAGTGGGGGACGGCGTCGTCGGGGCGGTCGAGGATCTGCTCGCCGTCGTCGCAGGCATACAGCCAGGCGCCGGGATCGACCGGCTGCCGCGCGAAGTCGCTGCTCCGCACCATCGGCTCGGTGAGATACACGGGATCGGAGACCACCGTGACGTTCGTCAAATGGTCGCCGTGGCGGGTGAAGAACTCGGTCAGCGTGGCCTGATCGCTCTCCGGCGCGCCGTTGCCGCGCCGCAGCGCGCCGTTCTTCATGTGCGTCGTGCTCACCACCAGCGCGTTGCCGACGAACCGTCCCGTCGAGAATCCGCGGAACGTGTGCGGCGCCCACGCCGGCGGATGCGGGCGGCCGTCCATCCAGATCACGCGATGGCCTTCGGTCGTCTGCGCCCAGAGATGGATGGCGACCAGCCGCTGGGTGTGCGGATCACGCTCCTCCCAGATCCGGAAGTTGCCGGGCGCGCGCATCTGGTACGGGGTGACGTAGGCCTCGTACTGGTGATGACGCAGCGTCACCCGAAAGGGGTCGTAGG
>Ga0163163_10004796_pt1 | contig 11605 bp, 8 predicted proteins | sample S65metaG_FD_119766 | JGI IMG/M metagenome (GOLD analysis project Ga0163163, IMG submission 119766) | Switchgrass rhizosphere microbial communities from Kellogg Biological Station, Michigan, USA - S6-5 metaG | ecosystem: Host-associated > Plants > Roots > Rhizosphere > Soil | place: USA: Michigan... | reverse complement strand
TTCGGGACCTACGGCACCAACCCCGCGACGAATCGTTGGGGCCAGCCGACGCAGGTGCTCGACGGCCGCCTGGTGAAGTTCAGCGCGCAGATCGATTTCTAGCGAAACGTCGGTTCGCGACCAACCGGCGAAGCTTCTGAGCAACGCGCCGCCGCCACCGCGGCGCGCTGACCAGAACTGAGTCGGAAAGGGCCGGCCCCCCTCCTCGCAACAGGGGGACCGGCCCACGTTTCTTCATCGACCCAGCCTCGCTTCAGTCGAGGCATTCCACTACGACAACCGAGATGTCGTCGCTCACGGGCGTGCTTTCGCCAATCCAGCGGCGGTGGGCGGCGAGCACCGTGTGCAGGAGATCCTGCGCGCGCGTCGTGGACGTGACGACTCGGCCGAGCTCGGCATCGCCGAAGAATTCGTCGCTCCCGTCTCGGGAGGCCTCGGTGAGGCCGTCGGTGTAGATCAGCAGACGATCGCCCGGCTCGAACGCCACCCCGCGCGTGTCGTATATCGCCTCCGGCATCAACGTGAGGACGATGCCGCCGTGGTCGAGCCGCTCGATGCGCCCGTCGGCCCGTTGCAGCAACGCGGGCGGATGCCCGGCCGAGGCGTAGGCCAGCCTGCCTTCTCTCGGATCGAGCACGACGCAGCACGCAGTGACGTACGCGCGCTCGAACTTGCCGCTGAGCGCGCGGTTGATGCCGGTGAGAATGTCCCCCGGTCCGTCGTGCCGGTCTGCCTCGGCCGCGACGGCCACCTTGACCATCGACGCCACGAGTGCGGCCGGCACGCCATGGCCCGATACATCCGCCACCAGGACGACGGTGCGTCCGTTGGCGAGCGGGATGACGTCGTAGAAGTCGCCCGCCACGGCGCTCATCGGCAGGTAGGCGCCGGTGACGCGCATGCCGTCGATGTCCGGCATCTGCTGCGGGAGCAACGACTGTTGAATGGACCGCGCGAGCTCGAGCTCGCGCGACAGCGCCGCGTAGTTGAATTCCTGGGTGCGCGCCCGCGTCAGCACGAACCAGCCGAGTGTGCCGGCGAAGACGAGCATGCTGAGCGGTTCGATGACGACTTCACCCAGGATGCCTCGGTTGAACACCGTCTCGAACAGCGCGGCTACCGCCACCATCGCGGCGGCGACGGCCACGGCGCGTACTTCCGGCGACCACCGTCCGCGCGGCGCGCCCTTTCGGAGGTGCCAGGACCACACCCCGACGCTGAGCACCACGGCCGGGACGTTTGCGGCCTGCGCGGCAAACGGGCGCCGGACGATCGCTTCCGTGAAAATGGCAAGTGCCGCGACGACGGTCAGCAGCTGCCGCGTGCGGGTGAGCAGCGGGTACGTTGCCGGTCCGACCAGCGACTCGACAAAAAGGGTGGCGGGCACCAGGATCGCGTAAGTGATCCACGCCGACGCGTACGCGAACAACGTGTCTGGCCATCCGGTGACCACGTGCACGAGCGTCGAGCGCGCAAGCAGGCGCGCTCCGTAGAGGCCGCAGAACATCGCAAACCAGGCGGCGGTGCGATTGATCTGTGGACGGGAACTGAGCGCGGCCGCCGCGGCGGTGGCGGCGATGGCGACGAACAGCGAACCGATGACCGGCGCCGCCAGGTCGAGGGTGGTCACGCGCGCATTCTACCCGCCGGATCAGCGCAGGTACGGGGCGACGTTGGTAGCGATCGTGTGGAGTTCTGCCTCGGATAGCGGCAGCTTGCGCAACGACTCCCACGCGGCTCGTGGCGTGAGCGGCCCGCCTGTCGGCGCATCAGATCCAAAGAGCAGGCGTTGTACGCCGAGGCGGCGGATCTGCGACGCGATCGCGGCCGCCTTGTCCGGCGTGATCGTGATGGCCGGCGACACACTCGGGAGGTCGAAATAGAGCCGCGTGGCACGCCCGTCGCCCTTGGCGATGGCGTCGATGAAGACTTCCAGCGCCTCGTCGGCGCCCGGATCCGACGGCGCGCCCGCGGCCGCCAGATGCGCGACTTGGATCACGACGTCAGGCGCGGCGGGAACCAGCTGTTCGAGGAAGATCCGCGCCTCGTCGCGGCCGTAGGGCAGCTTCGCGTTGATCGCCGCGCGCATGTGGACGACGATCGGCATGCGATAGCCGTTTGCCGCGCGGAACACGCGCGCCACCTGCTCGATGTGCTGGGGATTGTGGTAATCCACGACCGAGTTGCCGAAGTGCAGTTTGAGGCCGTGCCGGAGATTACGATCCGCCGCGCATCGCGCGAGCTCCTCGAGCGCGTAGTCCTTCAATGGATTGAGCCCGCAGAATCCGATGAGGCGGTCCGGATACTGGGCGACCTGCTGGCTGACCCAGTCGTTCTCGGCGCGCACTTTGGCGGCGGCGTTCTCGACGCTACGTGACGGCTGTTCGAAGATGTACGCGGGCGACAGGACCACGGCGCGCTTGATGCCGGCCGCGTCGAGCAGGCCGATCAGATCCTTGGCGGTGACCGGTGCGGCAGGCGGCGCCGGTGCGGGACGCGACATCACCGTTGCCAGGGCAGGGCTGAATATGTGCTGGTGATGGTCGACGGCCGGCGTCTCCTGTGCGCGCAGCGATGCTACGCAGAGAATGACCGCAGGCAACAGGACGAGGCGCGACATGGCCTCATCTTACGCGGTCGCGCTCCATCTCGACTTCGGCCTCGAGGTTCGTCCGGTCGCGGCCGACCGTGGCGACGGCCAGCCGCCGCCCCTTGTCGAAGAAGCCGACCGACGCATCGTGCGCGTCGAGCGAGCCGTCGATGCGTACGTCGTCCCAGTGCTCGGCGTGGCCGACGTAGCGGATGGTCACGTCGTAGTGCTGGCTCCAGAAGAACGGCACGGCGTCGAACGCCTCGTGGCGGCCCAGGATGTTCCGCGCCGCCGTCTGTCCCTGGCGCTGCGCCACCACCCAGTGTTCGACGCGGATGCGCTCGCCCGTATGCGGGTCGGGCCACCGGGCGAGATCGCCGGCAGCGAACACGTCCTTGGCGCTCGTCTCCAGGAACTCGTCGACGACGATCCCGCGATCGGCGGCGAGCCCCGCAGCTTCCGCCAGGGCGGTGACTGGACGCACGCCCACGCCAGCGACGACGAAGTCGGCCTCGATCGTGCTGCCGCCGCTCAGATGGACCGACCGTCCGTCGACGGACTTGATGGTCTCTCCCAGGTGGAACACGACGCCGTGCGACTCGTGGATCGCGCGGATCATGCCGCCCACCGCCGGGCCCATCACCCGCTCGAGCGGCACGTGATCGGGCGCGACGACATCCACGGCGACGCCGCGCGTGCGCAGCGACGCCGCGACTTCGAGGCCGATGAAGCTGGCGCCGGCGACGACCACCCGCGTCGCCTCTTTGGCGCGCTCGACGATCGCCTGACTGTCGGCGAACGTCCGGAGATACAGCACCGGTCCTGAATCGCCCGGCACCGGCAGCTTCACCGGCTCGGCGCCCGTGGCCAGTAGCAACGCACCGTAAGAGAGGCGCGTGCCGTCGTGCAGCGCCACCATTTTGCCGGCGGTATCGATCGACACGGCGCGCGCGTTCAGCCGCAGGTCGATGTGGTGCTCCGCGTAGCTCTCTTGTGGCCACAGCGGAATCCATTCTTCTTTCGCTTCGCCGGCGAGATAGTCCTTCGACAGGTTGGGCCGATCGACGGGAAGGTCGCGATCGGCGCTGACGATCGTGATCGGCTGCTCGTAACCGAGGCGCCGCAGCATCTCGGCGGCGGCGTGGCCGGCCGCACCGCCACCGACGATCACGACGGAGGACGGGCCGGCGCTCGAGTGCGCGGGCGCGGGCGCCTCGGCGCGCTCGCGCACGAACACCTTGCCGTCCTGCTGTTCGACTTTCCAGCACTTGAGCGGGTCGAGCGCCGGTGCGCGCAGCGCTTCTCCGGTCGCAAGGCTGAAGCAGGCGTGATGCAGCGGACAGCGCACGGCGTCGCCCACCACGAGGTCGTCGCCCAGCGCGCCCTGATAGTGGGTGCATTTCGCGCCGACGGCGTAGAAACGTCCGCCGCTGCGCACGAGCAGCACGTCGCTCTTTCCCACCTTGCCTGTGACGCTCGACGCCTCGGGAATCGAATCGGCCGGTACGCCGGCGGTGAGGTCCATGACGCCTCCAGCGAGCATCATGAGCACGGCACGTCGGCCGCTGCAAGATCAGCGGCGCCGGCTCAGCCGCTGCGGCGCGCGTTCTATTTCCGTCGCGCCAACGTTTGATCTCCCGACTACTATTCGAGCCTCGATCTGATCGGATCGAGTTGGTCGGAACGTCCCCGTCGGAGATTCATCATGCCCCTTGCCTCCGAGTCCACGTCCTTCTCGTTGGACAACATGGGCCGTTACCTCTGCAACACGTTGCAGGAGGCGATCGATAGCGCCGCCTGCACGGTGGCGGGTCACAAACGCGACTTCGACGTGATCATCGTCGGGGGCGGAACGTTCGGGTCCGTCGTCGCCGAACATCTGTTCGTCGCCGACCCGACGCGCAGCCGCCGGATTCTCGTGCTCGACGCGGGCCCGTTCGTCATGCCAGAGCACGTGCAGAACATGCCGTTCATGGGCGGGGCTCCCGACCTGCGGGTGCCCTGGACGAATCACCCGGCGCTCAACTACAGCGGATTGATCTTCGCCGTTGGCGGGCGCTCGCTCACGTGGGGTGGATGGTCGCCCGAACTGCTGGACGTCGAGATGACGTCGTGGCCGCCGCCGGTGCGAGACGCGCTGCGTCCGGTTGCGCCGGCACAAGGCTATTTCGCCCAGGCGAGCCGTCATATCGGCGTCAAAGAGACCAACGATTTCATCTATGGGCCGTTGCACACTGGGTTGCGGAAACAGCTGCATGCCGGTCTGAAGACCGCCGGCAACGAGACCGGATTCACCTTTGCCGACCTGCTGGAGCATCCGGCCATCCGGTACCCAGATCCGGGTGAGCCGCCCCTCGATGCCGCGCTGCTGCGCGACTGGCTCGGCCTGCCGCCGACCGACACGACGCCTGAGGCCGAGCTCCACGAACTGTTCAAGCTCGAAGCTCCACTCGCTGTGTCATCGACGACGCTGCCGGGCTTCTTTCCGACCAATAAGTTCAGCGCCGTCCCCGGGCTGGTTCGCTCGGCTCGCCTGGCCAGCAACGAAGCGGATGGCGTTGGGCCTCTCGCCGACGCGCGAAAGCGCCTCATGATCGTGCCCAACTGTCACGTACAGGAACTGATTACCGAGACGCAGTCGGACGACTGGGTCCGCGTCACCGGTGTTCGAGTCTGGCAGAACGGCCAGTCGATCCCCATCAAGCTTGCCCCGCCGGGAGGCGGCCGGCAGAGCGCCGTGGTCATCGCGCTCGGCACCATCGAAACGACGCGTCTCGCGCTGACGACCTTTCACCAGTCGCTCGCCGGGCGCGCCGCACAGCGCATGGGCACGAACCTGATCGCCCACCTGCGCTCCAACCTGACGATTCGCATCCCGCGGGCGGCGATTGCCGCGAACCTTCCGCCCACGCTCATTCCCAGCCTGCAATGCTCGGCGCTCCTGGTGAAAGGCAAGGCGCCCAACGGGCGGACCTTCCATTTCCAGATCACGGCGGCAGGACTCGGGAAGCTTGGGGGCGATTCGGAGGCCGAGCTGTTCAAGAAGATTCCGACGCTCGAGCACCTCACGGACATGTTGCGCGCCAACGACGACACCGTGGTCATCACGATTCGCGGCATCGGCGACATGACGCCGCGCAACGCCGATAGCTTCGTTGACCTGTCCAGCATCGAGACCGACTTCGACCGGCCCAAAGCGGTGGTGCACCTGGGCAACGCGAAAGCCAGCCCGCAGGACTTTCTCGGCAGCGCCGAGACGCAGAACGACCGGGCGACGTGGGACGCGATGGACGCCGTCTCGGACAAGATCGCGTTGATCTTCGCCGGGAACTCGCCCTTCGAGATTCTGCCGAACGTGAACAGCGTGATTCCGGTGGCTGCGGGCACACCGGCGCAGCGTGTGGCGGCGCTGGCGGCGTTCAAGAACCGCCGCGACGACCTGGGTACGACCCATCACGACGCGGGCACGATGCGCATGGGCGACAACGTCGCGGACTCCGTGACCAACGAATTCGGCCGGATTCACGACACGACCAACGCGTACGTCGCGGGGCCCGCTCTGTTTCCCACGGTCGGCTCGCCCAATCCAATGCTGACCGGCGTTGCGCTCGGTCGCCGTACGGGTGATCTCCTGAGCGCCAACGTGCTGCCTGTACCAGAACCGCCGTTCAGCCCACAAGCGGAGGCGGGATTTCGGCCGCTCTTCGACGGCAGCGCGGCGACGTTCAAGAACTGGCGGCTCGCCGGTCCCACCGGAGGCGGCATGGTGCACCTCAACGGCGAGATGGTGAGCTACGGCGACGGCGCGCTGCGTCTCTTCTACTACGCAGTCGAGCAGTTCAGCGACTTTACCCTTCGGTTGCAGTTCCGGATCTTCGATCCGGCGGCGCACAACAGCGGCGTCTTCCTGCGCTTCCCTCGCCCCACGCTGGCGCTGGCGACACCCGCGCTGCAGCGACGCGTGTCGGCGGAGCCCGGCTTCGATGCACAGAATCCCGCCTGGAAACCGGTCATCACCGGGTTCGAGGTCCAGATCGACGACAACGCCCGCGGCGATGCGGGCAAGGATTTCTATGGCATTCGGCCCGAGCCCGACGGGAAGTTCAAGAACCGCACGGGCGCGATCTACAAGATTCAGGCGGGCGATCGCGTCTGGCACATGAACGTCAATGAACCGGCCGTGCAGCAATACACGCCGGGTCCGCCGCTCGTGCCGGGAGTGTGGTTTGAGTACGAGATCGTGGTGCAAGGGGACGACTACACGGTGTTCTTGACGAACACACAGGACTCCGTCCGGCAACAGACGACGGCCTTCCACAACACCGACGGCGAACGGGGAACTGCGCCTGGTTTTGTAGGCGTCCAGGTCTACCCGGGTAACACGGTCGCCTGGCGTCACATTCGAATCAAGGCATAAGCCGCTGGGAAGCAGTGGAGCTTCATCCCGGGACGAGCCGTTGGGCTCGAGGTCGATCAGAGTGCAGTCGAGATTCAAATCCGCGTCTCGATTCGTAAAATGAAACGTCGGCGTGCCGCTCCCCGCGCGCGCGAGTCGATCTACGTGCTGGGGAGCTCATGTACTTTCAGCGTTTCATTCCATCTCGTAAACGGTTGAATGCGTTTCGCGCCGGGCGTGCGCTGTTACGCGCGTGTGTCATCGCCCGTCATCCGTGGGAATACTGGCTGCGCCGCCGCCAGGCGCGTCGCTTGGTGCGGATTGCGGCACCGGTACGGATCGACCGGGCCGCGGGCTTTTCGCGCTTCACGATCGGCGACTTCGAAGGGTTACCGTCGGTGGTCCGGCTGGCGAAGCACATCTACGAGGAGCGGCGGCCGCGCCTCGGCACGATGCGAGTCAGCACCCGGAAACGCGAGTCCATGGAAGAGATACTGTCGGACGACGATCTGCGCCGGTATCCCGAGTTCGTGCAGTTCTGTCTGTCCATTCCGGTCGTGAACGCCGTGAGCCGCTACCTCGGCACGGTCCCCGTGCTCCGCCGCGTGGGTCTGCTGCTCTCGTCGCCGGCTGACGACAACGCCGGCAGCCGGCTCTACCATCTCGACCCCGAGGACTTCCGCCAGGTCAAACTGTTCGTCAACGTCTTCGGCGTGACGCCGGACCATGGTCCGCTGACCTGGCTGCCTGGGCACGTGAGCGGCGCCGTGCTCAAGCGTGTCTGGCGGCGCGAGAAGGCGGCGGGCGAGCGCCGCGATCAGTTCAGGCGGTGGGACGACGACGAGCTGACGCCGCTCGCGGGCGCCTCCGATCGCGTCGAGCTCCTGGGCCCGGCGGGGACGGGCGCGTTGGTCGACACGTCTCGCTGCCTCCACTTCGGCAGCCGCATCAAGCCGGGCGCCATGCGGCTCGTGTTCTATGCACAGTATCTCCGGTATCACTTTCCGTATCCGACGGATCGCAACCGGATCAATCTGTCGCGAAAGCCTGACGATCCGCTGGTGGCGCGCCTGCTGGTGCCGCGGCCGGGTCGCACGCCGTACGGAAACCTCTGAGCCGACCCGTGTCTCAATTCTCCGAAGGCCGCTCAATCGAATCGACGACGAGCACCGGCACCTTCATCCGTCGCGGTTCCAGTTTCAGCCCGAGCTGTTCCTCGAGCGCGACGAACAGCGGCGGCGCGTCCGGACCGAAAACCGACTCGACGCCGGCCGTCGCCGGCTGCGGCATGTACGAGTACTCCACATCGAAGCGGCCTTCGAGACTGGTCTGATCGACGATCGGCCGGTCGACCGCGGTTTGCAGGAAGGTGGCCAGGGCCGGGACGGTCACCCCGGACCGCCGGATGCGCCACTTCACGTTGTTGCCGCCGGGGACGCTGGTGACGAAGCTGACCGTATAGGCCATGCCGCAGGGTGGCCAGCCGTCGCGCGCCGCGGCGCGCAGTTCCTCCACCGAGATCGTCGTTGCGTGGCTGCAATCCGCCTGCGTGGGGCGAATCTCCGAGCCCAGCTGGCGATCGCGGCGAGCGAACGTGAGTGCGTAGGCGGCCAACTCGCGTGCGTCCGTGTGTGCCTTCAGCCTGAAGCGCTCGACCAGGAGGCCCCGCACCATCGGCATCAGCGACTCCGGGCCATCAGCCGGCGCCGTCGTGCGCGCGTCGATGTCGTAATGCTCGGTGTTCAGCCAGGACGGAGCGCCGATCAGCTGTGACTCTACCAGCCCATACGCCCGCAAGATGAGGCTGCGCGGGGTGGTGTTGGTGGCCGTGAAGCGGCCGTTCGGCATCGGCCTGATCTCGCTCGTCTGCGTGCTCTGGCTCGGCGTCGGCCGGATCGACGCCACGTCGAAGGCGGGCTCCTGCGCTGCAGCCGGCGCGAGGGCCAGAAACGCGCACACGACGGACAGCCGATGCAGTCGCATGTGCGGGTAGACACCGCGAGACGCGATTGGTTCCGCCAGGACGGCGTTTATTGCTCGGGAGCCGGGAACGACAGCGTCGTGTGCGAGCCCACCATCACGCCGAGCGTGCCGAACATCGCGCGCGTCTCTTCCTGCGCCCGCTCCCAGATGCCAGGCAGGTCCTCTTCCTTCAACCGCAGGGTGTAGCCGTAGTGGAAGATCAGCAGCTTCAGGCCGGCTTCGTGCTTGGTCGACGGCTTGTACATGAGCCGCGAGAGCTCGTTGCCCATCCGCGCGAGCGCGGCGAGCTGCGGCGGCGCGCCGCTCTCGTCCCAGATCGACGACAGCTCCGGTGCGAGCCGCCAGTGCTTCCCGACGCCTCGTGCCACGGCGTCGAACGAGAACCCGAGCCGCCGCTGGCACGCTTCGCGCACCGAGATGCCTTCGCGGGCCTCGGCGCGGATCACGATGTAGTGCTCGGGCGAATGGCAGGCCACGAGCACCTCGCCCAGGTTCAGCAGCATCGCGGCCAGGTAGGCGTCCTCACGCCGCGGAAACTTGATCCTTTCGGCCGCCACGCCCGCGACATGCGCCGACAGCATCGACTGCACCATCAGCTCGCGGAGGCTGGCCGATCGGTTCTCGAACGCCAGGAAGTAGACCAGGGTGCTGGCCAGCTTGCGCACGGTGTCCATGCCGAGCACGACGATGGCGTGCGACACGTTTTCGATCGCGTGGTTCGAGCGGTTGTAGTGGAACGAGTTGGCCATGCGCAGCACGTTGAGGGTGAGCGCGTAGTCCTCGAGCACGAGGTCGGCCAGCTTGTGGGCCGAGGTGCGGTCCTGGGAGCCGAGCGCGAGGATGTCGAGCAGCCGCTTCGAGAAGAGCGGCAGTTTCGAATCGCCGACGAGCTGGGTGACGTAGCGTTCCAGCCGATCGCGTCGCGGCGGCTGCGTGACCGGGTCGTGCTCCTTGGCTTGCGGGTCCATTCCAGCGGGAATCGGCTGCCCCAGGTTTTTCCTGAGCCCGGCCGTAAGCCGCGTGCAACGGCGGCGATCAGTGCGTCATCGCGTAAAGGATGATGTCGATCCCCACCGCATAGGCACCGGGCGAGAACTTGAAGAAGTACTGCTGGTCTTCGGCTTCGCGCTCCCACGCATCGGGAATGTCGCTGTTGTGGATCATCACCACCATCAGCCGTCCGTGTTCGTCGGCGATGCCCCGGACCTCGACCACCTCGCTGTCGGCGCCGCGCTCGGAGATGCCGCCGCCGCTGCGGCTCCAGAACTGGTACGACGCCATCTGCGGCACCTGCCTGACCACCATCATCGTGTGCCAGATCGGATGGTCGGGCGGCAGATCGATGATCGGGTAGCGGTCGCCGGGCAACACTTTCCCGATTTCCTCGGCCCACTGACGGCCGGCGCGCGTGCCCCAATAGTCCGACGAGAAGATGAAGCCGCCCTTGAGCAGGTACTCGCGAAGCCTCTTGACCTCTGGCGCGGAGAAACGGGCCGAGCCGCCGTCCTCGACCAGCAGGTAGGGACACTGAAACAGCTCCTGGTCGTCGGCCGACACGGTGATGTAGTCGGGGTCGCCCATCTTGTCGCGCGAAATGCGCGTCTTGGTGAGCTCGCTGAGGCGGACGCTGAAGTTGAAGTCCGCGCCGGGGTAGTCGGTGCTCCACCCGCGCTTCTCGCGGTGGTCGCTCGCGAACATCAGTCGGCAGTGGTTGAAGCCGTGGCCGAAGGTGTCGAGCGACGGGTGCTTGGGCGCGGCGTAGAAGCCGAACCCGCCGCGCCACACCTGCGCATGGGCCGCGCCGGCCGCCAGCGCCAGCAGCGCGAGGATCCAGAGCGCCCGCCGCATATCGAGCCCAGCATACTGCCGACGCCGCAGCGAGTCTGCAGTCGCGGTCAGGCATCCACGCCCAGCTGGGCTTGGGCGCGTCAGTACGCGATCGTCATCTGGCCGCGGCGGTGCGCGGGCTGCTCCAGCTCGTTGACGAGCGCGTCGGCGTAGTCCTCGGCGCTGATGCGGCTCTCGCCTTTGTCGTTCGAGAGCAGCGTCGTGGTGCCCAACCGGTACACGCCCGTCTTGGTGCCGGGCGAAATCATCGCGGCCGGGCTGAAGAACGTCCAGTCGATGTCGCTCGCTTTGAGCGAGTTCAGCACGCCGCGCATCGCCAGCGCCTCGGGTCGGTAGGCGTCGGGTAGCGTTTCGGCGAGCGGGCGTCCGTCCGGCAGATTGAGGCTGCCGGCGCCGCCGACGACGAAGAGCCGGCGGCCGGCCTGTCGCGCGGCGGCAATCGCCGAATCCCCGATGCCGCGCGCTTCCATCGCGGGATCGCCGCCGCCGCGCGGGCTGGTGGCCGTGACGATCACGTCGGCGTCTCTGGCCTGCGCGGCCAGCGCTTTCGAGTCGGTGGCGTCGAGGCTGATCGCGCGGACGTTGGGACCGGTGGCGATTCGTTCCGGGCGCCGGGCGACAGCCGTGACCTGATGGCCACGCGACGCGGCCTCGGCGAGCACGCGGGATCCGATCATGCCGCTCGCGCCGACGAGAAGAATCCTCATCAGCGTGTCGACGGTGCGGCGGCTGGAGCGGCCGGGGCCGGCGCGGGTTCGGTGATGATGGCGCGCTTCAGGAACTTCCAC
>Ga0163163_10004793_pt1 | contig 11610 bp, 10 predicted proteins | sample S65metaG_FD_119766 | JGI IMG/M metagenome (GOLD analysis project Ga0163163, IMG submission 119766) | Switchgrass rhizosphere microbial communities from Kellogg Biological Station, Michigan, USA - S6-5 metaG | ecosystem: Host-associated > Plants > Roots > Rhizosphere > Soil | place: USA... | reverse complement strand
GGCGTCGCTGCGTCACGGTTTCCCGCATTAGCGCAAGATTCCCCACTGCTGCCTCCCGTAGGAGTCTGGGCCGTGTCTCAGTCCCAGTGTGGCTGATCGTCCTCTCAGACCAGCTACGGATCGGAGCCTTGGTAGGCCGTTACCCCACCAACAAGCTAATCCGCCGCGGACCCATCCTCGGCCGGAGGCCGAAGCTACCTTTTCCGACCGGCTCGTGAGCCGGAAGGGCCATCCGGTATTAATCCGGGTTTCCCCGGGCTATCCCGGTGCCGAGGGCAGGTTATCCACGTGTTACTCACCCGTTCGCCGCTGTCCCCAGGACCGAAGTCCTGGTTCTCGCTCGACTTGCATGTGTTAAGCGCGCCGCCAGCGTTCGTCCTGAGCCAGGATCAAACTCTCCGTGAAGAGATCATTCGCCGGCACGAGGCCGGCAGGTCTGATCCACTCGAGCTCTGACGAGCTCGATGTCGTCTTCCAAAGGAAAAAGAAGACGGGTTCATTTCTCCTCGCAGGCTTGCGCCTCCGAGGAGTCTCGACGTTTCACGCTGTTGAGTTTTCAAAGACCACGCCGGCACCAGGTTCGTCACTGGCACTGCGGCCAACAAAAAGCCTCTGACTCGCACCAGAGGCCCTCGGGGACGGAACAACGAAAGTCGTATCCGCTCGCTCGAAGGCTTTCTCCTTGTCGAGTTACAGGCTTCCTGCACCCTCCTCGCGGAAGGCCTGGGGATGGTAGCACAGGAGTTTCTCCTGTCAACCAAGCCATTCCGAGGCTGTGAAGCCTAGCCCGTCAGGCGTGCAAATCGGCGCTTTCCGGCCTGGACGACCGTTCCGGCGAGGTCCCCGCGCGGCACGTCGAGCGTCGCGACGACACTCCCGTCGAGCTTCACACCGCCTTGGGCGATGAGCCTGCGGGCTTCACTCGTCGACATGTCGAACGCCGAGGCCAGGACGGCCGGCAGATGCACCGGATCACCGTCCGGGAGCGCGTGCTCTGGGACGTCGGCCGGCGCCCGGCCCTCACGGACGACCCGCGTGAAGTGCTCCTCGGCGGCGCGCGCAGCATCCTCCCCGTGCGAGCGCGCCGCGATCCAACGTGCCAGCGCGAGCTTTGCCTCGAGCGGGTCGCCCTCCGGCACCGGCGCCTGCACTACCAGGCGGTACCACTCCTCGAGGAGGTCGTCGGAGATCCGCATCGTGCGGCCGAACTGCTCCTCGGCCGGTGCGGTCAATGGGATGTTGTTGCCGACGGACGAGCTCATCTTCTCGCCGTCCCACGAGACGAGCAGCGGAACCGTCAGGACGACCTGCGGCTCCAGCCCGTACGCCTGCATGACCTCGCGACCGGCGAGGAGGTTGTAGAGCTGGTCGGTGCCGCCGAGCTCGACGTCGGCCTCGACGGCGACCGAGTCGTACGCCTGCATGAGCGGATAGAGGAGCTCCGAGACCGAGATCGGCTGCCCGTCCGAGTACCGATCGGCGAAGTCGTCGCGCTCGAGCATCTGTGCGACGGTCATCATTCGCGTCAGCTGGATGACGTCCGCGAAGCTCAGCTTCGCGAGCCATTCGCTGTTCCGCCGAACCTCGGTCTGCTCGGGGACGAGGATCTGGAGTGCCTGCTCGACATAGGTGTCGGCATTCCGATCGATCTCCTCCTCCGAGAGGATCGGCCGCTCAGCCGACCGGCCGGACGGGTCGCCGATTCGAGTCGTGTAATCGCCCACGATGAGAACCCCGGTATGTCCCTCGTCCTGGAACGCACGCATCCGCTGCAGTGGGACGCCGCGACCGACATGGATGTCGGGCGACGTCACGTCGATCCCGAGCTTCACCCGCAGCCGCCGTCCGAGGGCGAGCTTCGCCTCGAGCGCGCCCGCTGGCAGCACGTGGACGGCGTTTCGTGTGAGCTCGGCGATTCCCATGAGGCTAGGCCGGCTTGATGTGGGCCGCGGTGACCTCGCCGGGCGAGCGGCAGCCGAGCAGTGCGAGCGCGTTCTCGGTCTCCTCCCGGAGGATCTCGAGCACCTGCGCGACTCCCTCTGCGCCGCGCCAGGCGAGCCCGTACATCGCGGGCCGTCCGACGAGAACGGCACGCGCACCGAGCGCGAGCGCCATCACGACGTCGGACCCGCGGCGCACGCCTCCGTCCACGAAGACCTCCGCTCGATCGCCCACGGCCTCGACGACTTCCGGAAGCGCTTCGAGCGAAGCGATCGCGCCGTCGAGCTGCCGCCCGCCGTGATTCGACACGACGACGCCGGATGCGCCGTGGTCGCACGCGAAAATCGCATCCTCGGCAGTTACGAGGCCCTTCACGATCACCGGCACCTTCCAGCGCTCTCGGAGCTCGGTCACGTAGTCCCACTCGAGCCCCGACTCGAGCAGGGCGAGCGAGTGATGCTCCTGGTCGTCTCCCCCACGCGCGCGCGCGGCGACGATCGCCGGCATGTCGTCCTCGGGCGGCTCGAACCCGGTGCGGGTCTCGCGATGACGGATCCCGTAGACGGGGAGGTCGGCGGTGAGCACGAGCGCCGTGAACCCGTTCTCGAGCGCCTGAGCGATCACGTCGTCGCTCACGGCTCGATCCTGAAAGACGTAGATCTGCAGCCAGCGCGGTGCGTTCGGTGCTGCCGCCGCGACTTCGGCAGGCGTCGCCGTCGCGACGGTCGACAGGCACATGAGAGTCTCCGCGGCGGAAGCGCCGCGCGCCATCGCGACCTCGCCCTCCTCGTGCGCGATCTGCTGCATGGCCATCGGCGCGACGAGCGCCGGCAACGACACCGTCGTGCCGAGCACGGTCGTCTCGGTCGTGACGTTCGACACGTCGACGAGCACACGAGGCCGCAGGCGAAAGCGCGAGTACGCCTCCCGATTCCAGCGGAGGGTGCGCTCGTCGCCGGCTCCGCCGACGATGTAGCTCCACGCCTCCGGACTGACCACCTGCTCGGCGAGGCGCTCGGCGTCGTCGAGGGTGAGGAGTTGCTCCATGTCCACGGACGCGGAGCCTATCGCCGTCTCCCTCAGAACGGATACGGCGCGAGCGCCCACGCTGCCGCGGCGTACCAGAGGCCGAACGCGAGGCTCAGCGCTCCGAGGGCGGGGACGAGCATGACGGACGCGGCCGCCACGGGCTTGCGCGACAGGGTCAACCCGAAGCCCGCCGTCACGATCGTCATCGAGACCGCCGTGAAGAGGGCGAGCAGGAGGAGCGAAGCGACTGCGACCACCTCGGAGGGGATCGCGGCGAGCAGCAGGACGCCGATTCCCGCGCTCCCGCCCATTCCATGCACGAGGCCGACTCCGAGCGCCCCGGCCGGTGTGCGCAGGGCATGCCGGTGCTTGCGGTCGGGATGCGGATGGGCGTGGAGGTCGAAGTATCCGTGCCGCCAGCGCACGAGCAGCCGGAGGGCGAGGAAGACGATGAGCGCGGCGACGGCGGTCTCGGCGCCCTGCTGGAGATGCTCCGGCAGGTAGCGGTCGGCGAGCAGGATCGGGATCCCGAAGACGACGAGGGTGATCCCGTGCCCGATGCCCCACCAGGCGCCGAGCCGGGCGGCGGAGCGAGTCACCCGCTCTCGTCCCGAAGCAACCAGTGTCGTCATGGCCGCGAGGTGGTCGGGATCGGTCGCGTGCCGGAGGCCGAGCAGAGTTGCGACGAGGAGAACGACTCCGAAAGAGGCCCCGTCCGAGAGCGACGCGATCCAGTGGTCGAGCCCGGACATGACCCTGGTTCGCCCAGCACCGGCGACCGGTTCGCCTAGATGACGCCGGGGATCGCGCGTGCCGTGATGAGGATTCCGACCGCGAGGATCAGAGCGGCGCTGACCGCGGGCAGCATGCGAACGACGCGACCTTCGAGTGAGAAGCGTCCGAACGTCCGCCGCGCGAGTACCGCGATGAGCCCGATGCCGGTGATCGTCGCGGCGAGTCCGAGGCTGAACGCAACGATGAGAGCGAGCCCGAGACCGATGCGATGGAGCGCGATCGCGGAGAGCAGGACCACGAGAGCGGACGGACAGGGAAGCAGGCCCGCCGCGATGCCGACCCCGAGGATCCCCTTGGACGTCAGCTCGTCTCCGTGATGCTCGTGGTGGTGCTCGTGTCCGCCGTGCTCGTGGTGGAGGTGGTCGTGGTGCGTGTGGCTACGCGAGAGAAGCCGCTGCCTCAGCACCGAAGCACCGACCACGACGACGAGCACGCCCGAGACGAGCGTGAGCCACGGGTAGAGCTGTTCCGGCACGATGAAGGCCGAAAGTCCGAGTGTCACGAACCCGAGAGCGAAGACGCCAGCCGTGTGCGTGACCGTCACCGTCCCACCGAGGAGGAAGGCATCACGCGCACGTCCCCGCGTTCCGACGAGATAGGCGGCGACCATCGCTTTGCCGTGGCCCGGCGTTAGCGCATGCGCCGCGCCCCAGAACGCCGCAACGGCCAGCGCCAGCAGCAGCGCACCGATGGAGAGCTCGCCTCGCTCGATGAGGGACTCGAACCCAGTCCCGACGTGCGCGGGAGCGAACGCGTCGTCGATCGTGGGTGCCGTTGCCGTCTCGGGACCGAGCGCGACGGTCGCTTGCGCCGAGGTGACGTGGAGCGGGGAGCGGAGCAGGTCCGACGGATACGCGTGCAGCGCGTCGCTCGAGCTCGACGCGGGAACGTCGGACGCAACCACCGATCCGCCGTCGCGACCGGTGACGGTCACCTCGCGCCACCCGATGTGATCGGCGAATGATCCATCCTCGAACGCGAGCGTCGTGCCGGACGGGTTGACCGCCCGATAGACGACATCGAGCCGAAGCGTCTTCAGGCCCCCCGCACCAGGCCGAAGCGCAACCCTCGACGCGACGGGCCGGAGCGAAGCGCGTCGGCCATCGAGCGTGAGCACGAGCTTCTTCGCGAGGCGGGCCGGGTACCCGGGCGCCCGCAGCTCCTCGCCGAGCTGGTATGTCGGGATCTCGGCGACGTCGAGCGCGTAGCGCACGTAGACGTCGCGGCCCGCGATCTCGAGGCCCGCGTACCGGTTGATCGTGAAATTGCCGAGGGGATGAGCATCCGCTCCCGGTGATCTCACGAGGGCTGCCGCCAGCGCGCCGCACAGCATGAGAAGGGCAAATGCGATTCGGCGCCTCACGAACGTTCTTCGAACGCGGGCAGAGAACGGTTCGCCCCGCGACCTCTCGGTCGCGGGGCGAACCGTCGACCGAGGTTGCTACTTGCCCTTCGTGTCGTCGAAGCCGCTCTGCGGATCGGCGATGTAGGGGAAGGACGGCATGAGCTTCCGGTCGTCGGCGTTGACGCCGTCGCCGAGTGGGAGCTTCGTCCCCTTCAGGAAGCCGCCGACCGCCTGTTCGGCGATGTCGATGACGTCGTCACCGAGCCGCCTGCCGTTCGGCCAGCCCTGGTTGTCGCCTGCGAGCACACCAAGCCGGTTCGGGTTCTGCGTGACCGGGATCGTGAGGTTCAGGCGCAGGAGCTCCGCGAGCCTGGGGCCCGTGAAGTTGAGCTTCGGCACACCGGTGAGCAGCACCGCGACGAGGTCGTCACGGTCCTTCTCGGGAGCGTCGAGCTTGTACAGCTTGTTGATCACCGCGGCGAGGATGGGCGAGTCGTAGTACTGGCGGAACCGCCCCTCCTTCCACGGCGCGAGCCCGTTCCACTGGTCCTTGAGCCCCGTCGGGATGACGACCTCGTTGACGAGAGGGTTCGCGAGCCGGTTCACCTGGATCCACGCACCCTTGGAGCTTGCACCAGCGCTTGTTCGGGTCGTGACCTTGCGCCGGTCGACGGACGACCAGACGCCGATGATGCCGTTCTTCGCGTTCAGGCTCGCGATCGGAACCTGCACGCCGAACGTGTGAACGCCATACCCGGCGAAGAAGTCCTTGCCGCCGCCCATGTTGCCCGTGCCCTTGCGGATGGCGACGAGATCGAAGATCGCGCCGACGTCTCCGAAGAACGGATCATCACGCTGACCGGCGAACGCCTGCCCTCCGCCCGCGAGCGGGACGACGCCTTTCGCGGCGAGGGAGCGGTAGTTCGGGGTCGAGCGTGGGCCGATGTTGTTCGGCGGCGTGGTACCGCGAGCGACGACCGTCTCCTTCCCACCGGCGACACGCGTGACGGTGTACGGCTGGGCCGTGTCACCGAGGAAGAACGGGCCGGTCTTCGTGCGGAACTGGAACCGGTACGTGACGTTCGGGCGCGCGTCCCCGTTCGTGTCGATCGTGAGGTTGTAGCGCGCGGTTGGCGAGAACGTGTACCAGTTCGGCCCGGCCGCAGGATCCTCGCCAGGGATGACGTTGGCGAGGATCGTCACGGTGTTCGGCTTGTCCGGGCTGCGGAACGCGTACAGGTCGGTGAGGTCGGCCGACGGGTCCTCCGCGATGAGCGGTGCCTCGCGGTGCGACGACGCCGCGCCAATCCCGGGCCCGAGCGTTGTGGCGCCGACGACGGCCGCTGCTGCGAGCAGGCCGACGATGACGAGCGCCGTTATCCCTCTGTGCATCTGCACTCCTCTCTCGATTGCCTCTGGAACGGCCCTTGTTCGCGGCAGCGCTCTAGGCGGTTCGAAACGAACCGGAAGGCAACCGCGAACGAAACACGGCCATGGAGGCTTTCGCGTCCGCCGTGTTAGCGTTGCCCGCGTCGCAGGATCGCTTCGCCATGCGCAGGCATCACGCCCATCTCTCCGACGAGGCTCTGGTCGCGCTCGTGGCCCGCGGCGACGAGGATGCGTTGGCCGAGCTGTACGACCGCGTCGGCCGCGTCGCGTACGGGCTCGCCCTCCGGGTGCTTCGCGACGAACGCCACGCCGAGGACGCCGTGCAGGAGGCGTTTCTCCAGGTCTGGCGGAGCGCAGCGACGTTCAGGGCCGAGCGGGCGAAGGCGAGCACGTGGATCCTCACGCTCGTCCACCGGCGTGCAGTCGACCTCGTTCGCCGAGAGGAACGCCGGCAGGCGGATCCCCTGACCGACGACTCGGCCGCAGGGGTCGGCCGCGAGGAGACCGACGAGGCCGCGTGGCTTCGCTTCGAACGCGAGCGCGTGCAGGCCGCGCTCAAGCAGCTGCCCGACGTCCAGCGAGAGGCGCTCGAACTCGCCTACTACGGCGGGTTCTCACAATCCGAGTTGGCGGAGCGCCTCGGCGTGCCCCTCGGCACCATCAAGAGCAGGATGTTCGCCGGGCTCGCGCGACTCCGCGAGCTTCTCGACGATTCGACCCAGGAAGGATCATGGAAGCCGGAATTCACGAGCTGACCGCGGGATACGCGCTCGACGCGCTCGACCCCGACGAGCGGCGCGCCTACGAGGCCCACCTCGCCGGGTGCGAGCGATGTCAGCAGGAGCTCGCGTCCTTCTGGGAATCGACCGAGGCACTCGCCGTCGCCGCATCCGGGCCGGCCCCGAGCCCCGCTCTGCGCGAGCGGATCCTCGCCGACGTTCGGACCGAGCCGCCGCAGAACGTCGTGCCGCTCGAGTCGCGCCGGCGACGCACCGTTCCGGTGCTCGCCGCAGTCGCAGCGGTCGCGGCGGTCGTTGCGCTTGCGCTCGGCACCTGGGCCACGAGCATGTCGAGCGACCTCGACGAGACGCGGGACGCACTCGCGCGGGAACGGGCCGCCGCGGCGATCGTCGCCGACCCGACCTCGCGCACCGTCGAGATGGCCCCCGGCGCCGGACGGCTCGTCGTGGGGGTCGACGGACAGGCAGCGCTCGTCCTGCCGGATCTCGGCGAAGCTCCTGCGGGCAAGACGTACCAGGCGTGGGTCATCGAGGACGGCAATCCGATCTCCGCCGGCACCTTCCCAGGGGAGTACGGCACCGACGTCGTCCTCCTCGACGGCGACGTCGCGGAGGGCGAGGTCGTCGCGGTCACGCTCGAGAAGGCAGGGGGCGCAAAGACGCCTTCGCTGCCGCCGGTCGTCGAATCGGATCCGGTCTGAACAGTCTTCGCAGTCTGGACACACGCTAACCACGGGACTCCGCCGCGACGTCAAAGACGCTCGCTGCGTCGCTTCGCTCAGTCCCACAGTCCACGCGACGCTCTTTGCAGGAGCTTCACGTGCCCCGGGGCTAGAATCCCCTCCCTTGCGGGTTCGGAGTCAGAAGGGGACGTCGCGCTCGCGACGCCGGGTTCGCAAGCGTCGTCTTGCGGCGCTGCTGCTCGTCCTCCTGGCCGCTGCACTGCTCTCCTTCACGTTCGGCCTCGTCCGCGCGGTCGCGAGCGAGATACCGGCGCTCGATCCCGCCGCGCAGCACTCGGACGTCGACACGGTGGTCTACGCGTCGAATGGACGCACGGTCCTGGCGGTCCTTCGAGGCAACGAGAGCCGCGTCCTCGTGAGCACCGAGGACATCGCGCCGATCATGCGACAGGCGATCGTCTCGGTCGAGGATCAGCGCTTCTTCGAGCACAACGGCATCGACGTGCGCGGCGTCGCCCGTGCCCTGTGGCAGGACGTGCGCCAGCAGGGAATCGTCGAAGGAGGCTCGACGATCACACAGCAGTTCGTGAAGAACGCCTACATCCGGAACGAGCAGACACTCGCACGCAAGGTGCGCGAGGCGGCGCTGGCGTGGCAGCTCGAGCAGCGGTGGAGCAAGGACCGGATCCTCACCGCATACCTCAACACCATCTACTTCGGGCACGGCGCCTACGGCATCCAGCAGGCGGCGCGCGCGTACTTCAAGAAGAGCGCGAAGGAGCTGACGCTGCCCGAGTCCGCCCTCCTCGCCGGCATACCGTCCGACCCGACGCTCTACGACCCCGCTGCCAACCCGCGCAGCGCGATTCTGCGCCGGCGTCACGTGCTCTCGATGATGCTCGCGCAGCAGAAGATCACCTGGCGCCAGTACACACGCGCCGACAAGGCCCCGCTTCCGATTCCCGACGACATCCGACTCCCCGGGACCCAGGGGCCTGCGCCGTACTTCGTCAACTACGTGAAGGACGACCTCATCAGGCAGTACGGAGCGGGTCGCGTCTTCGGCGGTGGCCTCAAGGTGACGACGACGATCGACATGGATCTCCAGCTCAAGGCTCGCGCAGCGATCGAGAGCGTCCTTCGCAACCCGGACGGACCCGCAGCCGCCCTCGTCGCCATCGACCCGCAGACGGGCGCCGTGAAGGCGATGTTCGGCGGCCGGAACTTCCGCCGCAGCCAGTTCAACCTCGCGGCCCAGGCGCGCCGCCAGCCCGGGTCGGCGTTCAAGCCGATCGTGCTCGCCACGGCGATGAACGAAGGGATCTCACCCGTGACCGAGCTCGAGTCGAAGCCCGTCTCGATCGACGCCGGCGATCGAATCTGGAAGGTGACGAACTACGACCACACTTACCTCGGGCGCGTCAGCCTCTCGCGCGCGATCGTGTCGTCGGACAACGCGGTGTACGCCCAGCTGACCGACCTCGTCGGGCCGAAGGCGATCGTGAAGACCGCCCACAGCCTCGGAATCCGCAGCCGTCTCTCTCCCTATTTCTCCATCGGGCTCGGCTCGGGAGCAGTCAGCGCGCTCGACATGGCCCGCGCGTACGCGACGATCGCGAACGACGGGCGACGCGTCGACGGATCGATCTTCCACAACCGTCCGCGCGTGGTCGAGCAGGTCGACCGGTTCAGGTCGAACAAGGTCGACGTGAACTCGCCCATTCCGCGGCAGGTCATGGATCAGGGACACGCGGAGTTGCTCACCGACATCCTCGAGGATGTCGTCCGCCTCGGAACTGGCAAGCGTGCCGCGATCCCGGGCCGTCAGATCGCCGGCAAGACCGGGACGACGGACAACTACGGCGACGCCTGGTTCGTCGGCTACACGCCTGAGCTCGTCGTCGCGGTGTGGGTCGGCTACCCGGACGCTCTCAAGCCGATGCTCACCGAGTACAACGGCGAGCCGGTCGCGGGCGGGACGCTTCCGGCGCTCATCTGGAAGGCGTTCATGGAGAAGACGGACGAGGACGACTCGAGGTCGTTCACCTCGCCGCCGTATCTCGGAGGCGCTTCGTCCTGGGTCGTCCGGCGCGGCGGCGAGTGGGAGCTCGACAACGGCTACTGCCGCGGCTCGCGCCTCATCGCGTACTTCTCGGGCGAGGCGCCCGACAAGGAGGCGGACTGCAAGCCGAACGAGGTGTCGGTGCCGCTCGTCGTCGGCATGACGAAGGCCGGAGCCGAGGCCACGTTGCGTGCGAAGCCGCTCGACGCGCAGATCGCGTATGCGCCCGCCAGGCCGGGGAAGGTGCCGGGGATCGTGGTGAGCCAGGACCCGCGCTCGGGCGGACTCTCCGCCGGCGACTCGGTGACGATCTGGGTCTCGAAGGCCGAGTACGGCATGCTCCCCAACTTCGTCGGCTCGGGTATCGACGACGTGCAGCGTGAGGCCGCACGGCTCAAGGTGCGCGTGAATGCGAAGACGGGCCCCGGCCGCCAAGGGGCCGTGCTGCGACAGAGCCCCAAACCAGGGGTGGCCGTCGCGCGGGGGATGAGCGTCACCCTCGTGGTCGGGGACGGCTCACGAACGTAGACCCGGCCAGTGAGTAGCGCCACGGCAGATCGACGGCGCGCGTGATGCCGATGCGGGCCGAGGCGACGACCTCGGGCCGCGTGGTCGGAGACTCCAGCGCGAACGGCGGGAGCATGAGATCGGCGCCGTCGTCCGAATCGGTCAGCCCGAGCGCCTGTGTCAGACGCCCCGGTCCGGACGCGAGGGACCGGGGGTCGTCCAGCTGTCGGCGCGCTCGCATGCGCTCGACTCCCGCCGTGGGCTCGAGCGCACGGAGCAGCACGGCCGCGCCGACATCCTCGTCGCCGCAGACGACGTTGGCACACCAGTGGATGCCGTACGAGCGGTACACGTACAGGTGCCCGGCTGGGCCGAACATCACGGCGTTCCGCCGCGTCGGCCCGCGAAACGCGTGGCTGGCGGGCTCGTCGGGCGCATAGGCCTCGGTCTCGACGAGCACGCCGCCGACACCGTCGACGAGGAAGGTCCAGCCCACGAGGTCGCGCGCCACGTCGCGGACGTCGCGCGCGAAGAACGCTCTGTCGATCAGAACAGAGGCTCGGTCTCGGCCGGGCGAGCGGTCGAAGCGAGCAGCCTGCGGGCGCGTCGCCCGAGGTCGCCGAGGTCGACCCGGCCCTCCTCCGCGGCGGCCGCAAGCCGCTCGGCGAGGTCGAGCGCGCCATCGAGGAGTGCCGTGTCGCCCGCCTCGTGCCCCATGTCGTGCAGGATCGTCCGCTCCGTTCGGGAGGCGACGAGCGGGTCGGCAACGCCCTCGATCCAGACACGCGTCCGTCGTCCGCCTCCGCGATCGTCGCCCGTGATCGGCTCGAGCGCGTAGATCTTGTCGGCGCGCGCGTACTTCCCGAACCCGAGGAAGACCATACGCGCCGGGGTCATGGCGCGGAGTATGACGCCTGCTCGTCCTCACGGCGGAAGGCGAAAGCCGCCAGAAGTCCGAGCGCCACGACGACCTCCCAGATCGGCGTGAGCGACGGCAGGATCGCCGACGGGATGGTCGTATCCGCCCAGCCGCGCTTCACGATCTGCTCGTTCCACGCGTCCTGGAAGAGGTTCACGGTCCCGTACGCGAGCATGAGCCCGACGTAGCCCTGGACGACG
>Ga0163163_10004792_pt1 | contig 11611 bp, 8 predicted proteins | sample S65metaG_FD_119766 | JGI IMG/M metagenome (GOLD analysis project Ga0163163, IMG submission 119766) | Switchgrass rhizosphere microbial communities from Kellogg Biological Station, Michigan, USA - S6-5 metaG | ecosystem: Host-associated > Plants > Roots > Rhizosphere > Soil | place: USA: Michigan... | reverse complement strand
CTGGTCGGTGAGGCGACCGTGGTCGGCGCCGCCTCGACCCGGACCGAGCCGGTCGTCCCGGAGGGCGCCGATGTGGTCGACGCGACCGCCGCGGTGCTCAGGTTCGACGGCGGCGCGGTCGGGAGCTTCGCCAACACGCGACGGCTCGCGTCGGCGGTCGTCGAGTTCGAGGTCGCCGCGCCCGACCTCATCATCACGATCCGCAGGGTCGGCGACGCGCCGGGCAGCTTCGAGGTCGTCATCGACGACGGGAGCGGGCCGCGGACGATCCCGCCAGGCCGCGATCCGTACGAGGCCCAGGCCGCCCGGTTCCTCGACGCGGTCGAGGCCGGCGACCCGAGCCTGGTCTTCTCAACCTACGCGGACGCCCTGCAAACCGACCGCCTGACGCGCGCGGTGGTGGCTGCGACCGGCCGCCCCGGCTGAGGGATCCGGTCAGGCCCGCCCGGCGCGGATCGCCGGGATGACCTCCTGGGCGACCCGTCGGAGCGTGGGCAGGTCATCCGGCGCGGGCATGACCGTCGAGAAATCGGTGAAGCCGAGGGCCCGGTGGTGCCCGACGAACGCCACGTAGGCGTCGACCGAGCGCAGCGCGGCGGCGGTCGCCCAGGTCGAGCGGCGGATCTCCGCCGGATCGCGTCCGATCGACCGGCACGCCTCGTCGAGGAACGCGATCCGCTCGGCGAGCGGCGTCGCCACGCCGTCGGTCGCCGTGCCCGGCATCTCGGCGAAGGTATCCCACTGGTCCGCGAACCGGGCCGCCAGCCGGAGCATGCGCGGCCGATGGGCGGCGATCAGGATCGGGATCCGCGGTGTCTGGACGGGACGCGGCTCGAGGGGCGCGTCGTCGAGCCGGTAGTGGCGACCCGCGAACGTCGTTCGCTCCTGGGCCATCAGCAGGCTGACCAGCTCGACCGCCTCGGCGAACCGATCAACTCGCTCGGCGGGCGCGGGCAGCTCGATGCCATAGCGCCGATGCTCGTCGGCGTGCCAGCCTGCGCCCATCCCGAGGACGAGCCTGCCGCCGCTGAGGTGGTCGACGGTCACCGCGGACTTGAGGAGGATCGCCGGGTGGCGGAAGGTGTTGCTCGTGACGAGGACGCCGAGCCGGATCCGGGTCGTCCGAACCGCCAGCCCGGCCAGCAGGGTCCATGCCTCGTGGATCGGGACGCTCGGCGGCCCATCGGTGTCGACGAGGTGGTCGACAAGCCAGGCGTGATCGAAGCCGAGATCCTCGGCCATCTGGAACTGGTCGACGACCTGGGCGACCGACTTGCCCGCCTGGCTGAGGAACAGTCCGAAGCGCAGGGGCGGGCGCCCGGTCGGCGTCGATGGCGCGGACGCGGGCTTCGTGTCCGGGCGAACGTCGCCGCGCATCCCGACGCGGCTCAGCGCGGTTGCGCGCGGCGCGCCGTGGCCGCCACCCGGACGGGGGCGATCGTCCGGACCCCGCGGCTCGGGACCGCCGGCGCGCTGTCGCGGACGATCAGCTCGGGCGCGAGGACCGTGCTCCGGATCAGGGCCTGGCCGGGCTCGGCGTCGACAAGGGCCAGGAGCTCCTGGATGGCCAGGTGACCGAGCTGATTGAGCGGCTGATTGACGGTCGTCAGCGAGGGGATGAAGTGGGCGGCTTCGATCAGTCCGTCGAAGCCGATCACCGCGATGTCGCCCGGGATGGCAATCCCGGCCCGATGGGCGGCATGGAGGACGCCGAGGGCCATCTGGTCATTGGCGACGAAGATCGCATCGAGCGCGGGCTCCGTGGCGATCAGCTGCTCGAACGCGGCTTCGCCGCTGTCGGCCGACCAGTTGCCCTCGATGACCGGTCCGGGATCGAGATGGGCACGCTGGAGGGTCTCGCGCCAGCCGTCATGGCGGGCCCGCGCCTCGCGCCAGGCCAGCGGTCCGGCGACATGGCCGATCGTGCGCCGGCCGAGGGCCACGAGATGCTCGACCGCGAGCCGCGCTCCACCCTGGTTGTCGATGACGATCGAGGAGAACAACGGCGACGGGTCGGACTTCAGGAAGACGAACGGCGGATACGAGCTCGGGAGCTGATCGATGACATTGGCAATGTTCTCGCCGAGCTCGGGCGCGACGAAGATGATGCCCTCCACCCGATGGCCGAGGAGGACCTGGACGGCCCGCGCGACCTCCGCCCGGTCATACGACGACAGCTCCTTCAGGAACAGGGCGAAGCCCGATTCCTCGCTCGCCTCGGTGATCCCGTTGAGCGTCTGGGCCACGCCGAAATACTTCAGACCGGCGACGATCACCCCGATCGTGCTCGACCGACGCTGGACCAGGCTGCGGGCGACGGCGCTCGGCTGGAAGCCGACGGCAGCGATCGCCGCCTCGACCGCGGCACGCGTCTTCGGAGAGACGTCGGGACGGTGGTTGATGACGCGCGACACCGTCTGGGTCGACACGCCGCACATCGCGGCGATCTCCTTGATCGTGGTCCGATGCTGACGCGACAATGCCCGTGACCCTCTGACGGCGCGGCGGCCCTTGTTGAAGCAACGTCGGCTTGTGGGCTATCCTACCGTGAACGTTAGCGGGAACGCTAACATTTGGTGGACTCGTGCGGTTTTCGGGTCCGGACGCTCGGACCCCTGTCCCCGATCCGGGCAACCGCCCGAACCTGCTGGAGCGCGGCCGGCAGCTCGCGGTCGCCCGGTTGTGGTTCGAGTCGAGGGAGACGGCGTGGCCAGCTACGCGATCGGAGTCGATTTCGGAACGGGATCAGGCCGGGCGGTCCTGGTGGACGTCGCCGACGGCCGCCAGCTCGCGACCGCCGTCTCGGAATACTCGCACGGCGTCATCGATGTCGCGCTGCCGGTTCCGGGCCCCGCGATCGTGCTCCCGCCGGACTGGGCGCTCCAGGACCCGGAGGACTACCTGCGCGTGCTGTCCGAGACGATCCCGGCTGTCGTGCGCGCCTCGGGCGTCGACGCCGCCCAGGTCGTCGGCGTCGGGATCGACGTCACCGCCTGCACGATGCTGCCGGTCCGCGCCGACGGGACACCCCTCGCGGTCCTGCCCGAATTCCGGACCGAGCCACATGCCTGGGTGAAGCTCTGGAAGCATCATGCGGCTCAGCCCGAGGCGGACCTGATCAATACCCTCGCCCGCGCGACCGGGCAGCCCTGGCTCGATCGCTATGGCGGCCGGATCTCGTCGGAGTGGTTCTTCTCGAAGGCGCTCCAGATCCTGCGCGAAGCCCCGGCGGTCTATGCGGCTGCCGACCGGCTGATCGAGGCGGCCGACTGGATCGTCTGGCGGCTCACCGGGGTCGAGACGCGCAACGCATGCACGGCCGGCTACAAGGCCCTCTGGTCGAAGCGCGACGGATTCCCGGACCGGAGCTTCTTCGCGGCGCTCGACCCGGGCCTGGCCGGGATCGTCGACGAGAAGATGAGCCGCGCGCTCGGATTTGCGGGCGAGCGTGCAGGAGGGCTGTCGGCGGAGGCCGCGGCGTGGACCGGCCTGCCGGTTGGGACCGCGGTCGCCATCGCCAATGTCGATGCGCACGTCGCGGTTCCGGCGGCGACCGTTGTCGAGGCGGGTCGGATGGTGATGATCATGGGCACCTCCACCTGTCACATGGTGCTGTCGGCGGACGAGCACGCGGTCCCCGGCATGTGCGGCCACGTCGAGGACGGGATCATCCCGGGCTTCTTCGGATACGAGGCCGGCCAGTCGGCGGTCGGCGATCATTTCGCGTGGTTCGTCGAGAACGCGGTTCCCGAGGCCTACGGGCGCGAGGCGAGCGAGCGGGGTCTCGGTATCCACCAGCTCCTCGAGGAGAAAGCGGCCCGTCTGCGGCCGGGCGAATCCGGCCTGCTCGCGCTGGACTGGTGGAACGGCAACCGCTCGGTGCTCGTGGACGCAGCTCTCGGTGGCCTCCTGGTCGGGGCGACCCTCGCGACGCTCCCCGAGGAGATCTATCGGGCGCTCATCGAGGCGACGGCCTTCGGGACGCGCGTGATCATCGAGACCTTCGAGGCCCACGGCGTGCCCGTTCGCGAGATCGTGGCCTGCGGCGGGCTGGCGGACAAGAGCCCACTGACGCTCCAGATCTACGCGGACATCACCGGCCGTCCGTTCCGCCTCAGTGCGTCGGACCAGACGCCCGCCCTCGGCTCGGCGATGTTCGGGGCCGTCGCGGCCGGCGCCGCAGCCGGCGGCCACGCCACGATCGAGGCCGCGTCGGCGGCGATGGCCAGGCTCCAGGACCGGGTCTACGAACCCGACGCCGGGAACCATGCGGTGTACGACCGGCTCCACCGTGAGTACGTCCGGCTTCACGACTACTTCGGACGAGGGGAGAACGACGTGATGAAGGTTCTCAGGGCCCTGCGGACGGACGCCCGCGCCGTCGGATCGACGGCGGGTCGCTGACATGCTGCTGGAAGCGTTGCGCGAGGAGCTCGTCCTGCTTCACGAGGAGCTGCCTCGTAACGGCCTGGTGACCTGGACCGGCGGCAACGTCAGCGCCCGCGACCCGGAGACGGGCCTCGTCGCCATCAAGCCGTCCGGCGTCCGCTACGGTTCCCTGACCGCGGCGAGCATGGTCGTCGTCGACCTCGAAGGCCGGATCGTCGACGGCGATCTCAAGCCATCGTCGGATACGGCCAGCCACCTGCACGTCTACCGCCAGCGACCCGACGTCCATGGCGTCGTCCACACCCACTCGCGGCACGCGACGGCATTCGCCGCGGTCGGCCGCTCGATCCCGGTCTTCCTGACCGCGCAGGCCGACGAGTTTGGCGGCGAGATCCCGTGTGCCGACTTCGCGCTCATCGGCGACGACGCGATCGGGGCCCAGGTCATCGCGACGATCGGACGGTCGCCGGCCGTCCTCCTGAAGAACCACGGCGTGTTCACGATCGGTCCGTCGGCGGCGGCTGCCGTGAAGACCGCGGTCATGGTCGAGGACATCGCGGCGACCGTCTGGCTGGCCCTCCAGATCGGGACGCCCGAGCCGCTGCCCGACGACATCGTCGAGCAGCTCCACCGTCGCTACACGACCGTCTACGGCCAATAGCCCGCCGGACCGGAGGCAGGAGTTCCCTCGTGTTGACCCTCGAATCGAACGAAGTCTGGTTCGTCACCGGCAGCCAGCACCTCTACGGGGCGGAGACCCTCGAGCAGGTCGCCCGGCACGCCACGACGATCGCCGCCGCGCTCGATGCCGCGCCGGCGATCCCGGTCCGCATCGTCGCCAAGCCGATCCTGACCGGACCCGACGGGATCCGGGCGCTGATCGCCGAGGCGAACGCCAGCCGCGAGTGCATCGGCCTGATCGGCTGGATGCACACGTTCTCCCCCGCCCGGATGTGGATCGCGGGCCTCGACCTCCTCGCCAAGCCGCTGCTCCACCTGCACACCCAGTACAACCGCGAGATCCCGTGGGCCGAGATCGACATGGACTTCATGAACCTCAACCAGGCCGCCCACGGCGATCGGGAGTTCGGGTTCATGGCCGCCCGGATGCGTCTCGAGCGCAAGGTCGTGGTCGGGCCGTGGTCGGATCGCGACGTCCAGGAGCAGATCGGCGCCTGGACCCGGGCGGCATCCGCCCGCCATGACTGGGCGAGCGGACGGATCGCCCGGTTCGGCGACAACATGCGGGAGGTCGCGGTCACCGAGGGCGACAAGGTCGAGGCCCAGCGCCGGCTCGGGTTCGCCGTCAACGGGTACGGCGTCGGCGATCTCGTGGCCCGCGTCGACGCCGCCACCGACGCCGAGGTCGACGCGCTCGTCGAGGCGTACGCCGACGAGTACGACGTGGCGCCGGCGCTGCTGCCCGGCGGCGAGCGGGCGGCGTCGCTCCGGGATGGCGCCCGGATCGAGGTCGGCCTGCGCGGCTTCCTCGTCGACGGCGGGTTCCATGCCTTCACGACGACCTTCGAGGACCTCCACGGCCTTCGGCAGCTCCCGGGGCTGGCGGTCCAGCGCCTCATGCGCGACGGCTACGGCTTTGGGGCGGAAGGCGACTGGAAGACCGCGGCGATGGTCCGGGCGATGAACGTGATGAGCGCGGGCCTGGCCGGCGGCGTGTCATTCATGGAGGACTACACGTACCACCTCGCCCCGTCCGGCGAGCTCGTCCTCGGCGCACACATGCTCGAGGTCTGCGAGACGATCGCCGCGCGACGACCGTCGCTCGAGATCCATCCGCTCTCGATCGGCGCCCGCGAGGATCCGGTCCGGCTCGTGTTCGACGCCCACCCGGGCGCGGCGGTCGCGGCATCGATCACGGACATGGGCCAGCGCTTCCGGTTGCTGGCGGCGGTCGTCGACGTGGTCGAGCCGGCACAACCGCTGCCGAGGCTGCCCGTCGCCCGCGCCGTCTGGCGGCCCCGGCCCGATCTGCGGACGGCGGCCGCGGCCTGGATCCATGCCGGCGGGTCGCACCACACCAGCCTCGGCTATGCCGTGACGGTGGAGCACCTGCGCGACCTGGCGGGCATGTGCGGGATCGAGTTCCTGGCCATCGACGACTCGACCGAACTCGAGTCGTTCCGCGATCGACTGCGCTGGAACGACGTGTACCACCTGCTCGCCAAGGGCATCTGAAACGGCACCGGGCGAACCCTCGAACGGTCCGCCGGGGAACCGACTCGGCCTTGACGAATCGGCCTTGACGACCGCCTCCGGAGGAGCATACGATGCCATCGTTATCGTTCACGGGAACGATAACGGCTTAGCTCCTGGAGTGATGGAGGGCGGCATCCGCCGCACGAGGACCTGCGCCCGAGCGCGATCCCCGTCCATGACCAGCGGCCCGGCCGAGGGAAGAGGGGCCACCTGCCCCACCATCTGGAGGAGCGCAGCACAGCAATGAAGAAACTCCTGAGTCTCGGCGCGGTCGCGATGCTTGCCTTCGCGGCGTGCGCCACGCCCGCCGCCAGCACCAACCCCGCCGCGAGCACCGGAGCCGGCAGCTCGGCGGCCGCGGGCGGTGGCAGCGGCGGCCTGATCGGCATCGCGATGCCGACCAAGTCGTCCCAGCGCTGGGTCGCCGACGGCGACAACCTCGTCAAGTCGCTGACGGCGCTGGGCTACACGACCGACCTCGAGTACGCCGAGGACAAGATCCCGACCCAGGTCTCCCAGGTCGAGAACATGATCACCAAGGGCGCGAAGCTCCTGATCATCGCCGCGATCGACGGAACGACCCTGACGGACACCCTGCAGAAGGCCGCCGACGCGAAGATCAAGGTCCTCCTACGACCGGCTGATCAACAAGTCCCCGAACGTGGACTACTACACGACCTTCGACAACTTCAAGGTCGGCGTCCTCCAGGCGGGCTCGATCGTCGATTGCCTCGGCCTCAAGGACGGCAAGGGCCCGTTCAACATCGAGCTGTTCGCCGGCTCGCCGGATGACAACAACTCGCACTTCTTCTTCAACGGTGCGAGGTCCGTCCTCCAGCCCTACATCGACAGCGGCAAGCGCGTCGTGCAGAGCGGACAGACCAAGTTCCCGGACCAGGTCGGGACGCTGCGCTGGGACGGCGCCACGGCCCAGGCCCGGATGGACAACATCCTGAGCTCCAAGTACGCGAGCGCCCGCGTCGACGCGGTCCTCTCGCCGTATGACGGCATCAGCCGGGGCATCATCGCCTCGCTCAAGGCCGTCGGCTACTACTCGGCCGCGAAGCCCGCGCCGTGCGTCAGCGGCCAGGATGCCGAGCTCCCCTCGGTCAAGTCGATCCTCGCCGGCGAGCAGACCTCGACCGTCTTCAAGGACACCCGTCTTCTGGCCAAGCAGGCCGCCAAGATGGCTGACGAGATGCTCAAGGGCACCACGGTCGACGTGAACGACACGAAGACCTACGACAACACCATCAAGATCGTCCCGACGTTCCTCCTCGACATGGTCAGCGTGACCAAGGACAACGTCCAGAAGGAGCTGGTCGACAGCGGGTACTACACGGCCGATCAGGTCAAGTAGCCCGAGCCAGTCGGTTACCCTGCGGGTGTGCGGCGGTCGACGACCACGCACACCCGCAACTCTTGTTCGCCAACCACAGGTTCCGCCAACGACAGCGATGAAGGGGCAGCGGTCCGAGTGAGCGACGTACTCCTCGAGATGCGGGGGATCACGAAGACCTTTCCGGGGGTCACCGCCCTCGACAACGTCAGCCTGTCAGTTCGGCGCGCCGAGATCCACGCTCTCGTCGGCGAGAACGGGGCCGGCAAGTCGACCCTGATGAAGGTCCTCAGCGGCGTCTACCCGCACGGCGAGTACGAGGGCCAGATCCTCTTCGACGGCCAGGAAGCGCAGTTCAGCGACATCCGGGCCAGCGAGGCGCTCGGCATCGTCATCATCCACCAGGAGCTCGCCCTCGTCCCCCAGCTCTCGATCACCGAGAACATCTTCCTCGGCAACGAGCAGGCCGAGCGCGGCGTCGTCAACTGGGGCGCCGCCCACGCCCGCGCACGGGACCTCCTGAAGACCGTCGGGCTCGACGACACGACCGACACGCCGGTGCGCCGGCTCGGGGTCGGCAAGCAGCAGCTCGTCGAGATCGCGAAGGCCCTGTCCAAGAAGGTGACCCTGCTCATCCTCGACGAGCCCACCGCGGCCCTCAACGAGACCGACAGCCAGAAGCTCCTCGGCCTGTTGAAGACCTTCAAGGCGCAGGGGATCTCGTCAGTCCTGATCTCGCACAAGATCAAGGAGGTCGAGTCGGTCGCGGACACGATCACCGTCATCCGCGACGGGAAGGTCGTCGAGTCGCTCGACGCGACCGCCGGCGGTGTGACCGAGGACCGGATCATCCGGGGCATGGTCGGGCGCGACCTGACCCACCGGTTCCCCGACCGGGACAGCAACATCGGCGAGGTCGTCTTCGAGGTCCGCAACTGGAACGTCGCCCATCCGATCTACGACGACCGGATGGTGATCAACGACGTCAGCATCAACGTCCGGGCCGGCGAGGTCGTCGGGATCGCGGGCCTGATGGGGGCGGGCCGGACCGAGTTCGCGATGAGCGTGTTCGGCCGCTCGTGGGGTCGGTTCGTCAGCGGGACGGCGCTCAAGAACGGCCACGAGATCGACGTGAGCTCGATCCCCAAGGCCGTCCACAACGGCGTGGCCTACGTCACCGAGGACCGCAAGACCTACGGGCTGGTCCTGATGAACGACGTGAAGACGAACATCACCCTCGCCAACCTCGAGGGGGTCTCGACCAACTCGGTGCTGAGCGCGCCGCGCGAGATCAAGGTCGCCAACGAGTATCGCGACCGGCTGAGCATCAAGTGCTCGAGCGTCCGCCAGACGAGCGTCAACCTGTCGGGCGGCAACCAGCAGAAGGTCGTCCTCGCCAAGTGGCTGTTCGCCCAGCCCGACGTGCTCATCCTCGACGAGCCGACACGCGGGATCGACGTCGGCGCCAAGTTCGAGATCTACACGATCATCAATCGCCTCGCCTCCGAGGGCAAGGCCGTGATCTTCATCTCGTCCGAGCTGCCCGAGATCCTCGGCATCTCCGACCGGATCTACGTCATGGCCGGCGGCAAGATCGCGGCCGAGATGCCGGCCGCCGGAGCATCCCAGGAGACCATCATGAGGGCCATCATGCGCCTCGGCCGAGACGCCTCCGAAGGGATCGTGGCATGACGTCGCAGCCCGCGCTGACGCCCGCGCCGCCGCCGGTCGCGGCGGGCACTGAGCCGAGCCCGGGCATCGTCTCGGTCCTCCGCCAGAACGTCCGCCAGTACGGGATGCTCGTCGCGCTCGTCGTGATCGTGGCGTTCTTCCAGTTCACGACCGGCGGCACGATGCTCCGCCCGCAGAACGTCACGAACGTCTTCCTCCAGAACGGCTACATCATCGCGATGGCCCTGGGGATGCTCCTGATCATCGTGTCGGGCCACATCGACCTGTCGGTCGGATCCGTCGCCGCCTTCACCGGAGCGATCGCGGCGGTCGTGATGGTCAACTACAAGCTCGACCCGACGCTCGCGATCATCGCCGCCCTCGTCGTCGGCGGGCTCATCGGCGCGTGGCAGGGCTTCTGGGTCGCGTACATGCGGATCCCGTCGTTCATCGTCACGTTGTCGGGAATGCTCCTGTTCCGCGGCCTGACCCTGTTCATGCTCGAGGGCCAGCCGGTCGGCCCGTTTCCGCAGAGTTTCCGCTCGATCGCGTCGGGGTTCATCCCCGAGCCACTCGGCTCGATCATCGACCCGTTCGGGGCGGACCCGCTCAAGGTGACGACCCTGCTCCTCGCCGCCCTCCTGTGCGTGGGCCTCGTCATGCTCGACCTCCGCTCGCGGCGCGACCAGGTGAAGTACGGCTTCCGGGTGACGCCGTTCGGCCAGTTCGTCGCGAAGAACGTCATCCTCGTCGTCGCGATCATGTACCTCGCCTACCGGCTGTCGGCATTCTTCGGCCTGCCGGTCGTCCTCGCGATCGTCGGCGTGCTGATCGCGTTCTACATGTTCATCACGACCCGGACCGTCCTCGGACGGCGGATCTACGCGGTCGGCGGCAACGCCAAGGCGGCGACCCTGTCGGGCGTCAAGACCAAGCAGATGGTCTTCTTCACCTTCGTCAACATGGGCGTCCTGTCCGCGGTCGGCGGGCTCATCTCGACGGCGCGTTTCAACTCCGCGACGCCGAAGGCCGGCGACGGGTTCGAGCTCGACGTCATCGCCGCGACGTTCGTCGGCGGGGCCTCGGCCTACGGCGGCGTCGGGACGGTGGCCGGAGCCGTCATCGGCGCGCTCGTCCTCGGTGTCCTGAACATCGGCATGGGCCTGATGGGCATCGGCATCGACTACCAGTTCGCGATCAAGGCCCTCGTCCTGCTCGGCGCGGTGTTCGTCGACGTCCGGGGCAAGAACAAGGACTCCTGACCTGTCGCGCGGGCCGGGCCGTACCTCCTCCTCGGCCCGGCCCGTCAGCGACTCGCCGCTGACGGGTGACGGCTTCGTCGCCCGGCTCCACGGGCCGCGCGACCTCCGTATCCGGCAGGAGGCCTCGCCCACGATGGGGCCCGGCGAGGTCCTCCTCGAGGTTCGCGCGGTGGGCCTGTGCGGCTCGGATCTCCACTGGTACGACCAGGGCGCGATCGGCGACACGCGCCTCGAGACGCCCGTCGTGCTCGGTCACGAGATCTGCGCGGTCATCGCCTCCGGGCCGCGCCAGGGGACCCGGGTCGCGGTCGACCCGGCGGATCCGTGCGGCCGGTGCCCGACCTGCCGAGGCGGCCACGAGGAGCTGTGCGCGACGATGCGTTTTGCCGGCCACGGCTCGACGGACGGCGGGCTCCGGGCCCGGATGGCTTGGCCCGAGCATCTGCTCCACCCGATCCCGGATTCGATCGGCGATGCCGAGGGGAGCCTGCTCGAGGCGCTCGGCGTCGCCCTCCACGCGATCGATCTGGGCGCGGTCCGGGCGGGAGCGCGGGTCGCAGTCGTCGGGTCCGGCCCGATCGGGCTGCTCGTGATCGCGGCGCTCCGGGCGGCCGGGATGGACGACATCGTCGCAACCGACCTCCTCCCGCACCGGGTCGATGCGGCGCGCCGGACCGGCGCTCGGGTCGCCTGGCTCGCGACCGACGACGACGGCCCCGGTCCGGGCGCAGCT
>Ga0163163_10004791_pt1 | contig 11613 bp, 13 predicted proteins | sample S65metaG_FD_119766 | JGI IMG/M metagenome (GOLD analysis project Ga0163163, IMG submission 119766) | Switchgrass rhizosphere microbial communities from Kellogg Biological Station, Michigan, USA - S6-5 metaG | ecosystem: Host-associated > Plants > Roots > Rhizosphere > Soil | place: USA... | reverse complement strand
ATTGTGCGCGGCCAGGCGCTGTCGTTGCGCGAACGTGAGTTCGTCGACGCGGCGAGAAGTCTCGGAGCTCGGCCGCCGTACATCATCGTTCGGGAGCTGTTGCCGAACTTGATGGCACCGATCTTGATCTATATGACGTTGCTGATCCCGACGAATGTGCTCTTCGAGGCTGCGCTGTCCTTCCTCGGCGTTGGCGTTCAGGCGCCCACCGCGACGTGGGGCGGCATGTTGTCTGATGCCTCGAAATACATCACCGAACCGGCGTTCATTTTCTTTCCTGGCATGGCGGTGTTCGTCACTGTGCTGGCGTTCAATCTGTTCGGCGACGGTCTGCGGGATGCGTTCGATCCCAAGGGCACCCGTTGATGTAACCCAAACGGCATGGGCAACAGACCCCCGGTCCTTCCAGCCGAAGAACTACCAGGAGGGGTTCAAGTGAAACGAAAGGGAAGGGTGCTAGCGACAACAACTGCCGTCCTGGCACTTACGCTGACTGGAGCATGCGCCAGTTCGAAGTCGACCACGACCGCTACGAACACGGCCAAGTTCAATGCAGCACTGAATGCGGTCTACAACCCGTCCGACAAAAAGGGCGGCACCATTACGATGGCCATCTCCGAGGACTGGGACTCGGTCGACACGGGCGACACGTACTACGGTCTGTCGTGGAACCTGTTGCGCCTTTACAGCCGTTCGCTTGTCATGTTTGACCCGGTTCCGGGGCCGGATGGCAACAAGCTCGTTCCGGACCTGGCCGATTCGCTCGGTGTTTCAAGCGATGGCGGCAAGACCTGGACGTACCACCTGCGTGCGGGTGTGAAGTTTCAGGACGGAACGCCGATTACGTCCAAGGACGTGAAGTACGCCGAACTCCGTTCGTTCGACAAGACGGTGTTGGTCAACGGCCCGACGTACATGAACGATTGGCTGAACTGGCCAGCTGGCTACACCGGCCCGTACAAGCAGCCCAACGTGAACACCGACCAGGCGATCTCCACGCCGGATGACCGCACGATCGTGTACCACCTAAAGCGGCCGTTCGGTGGCTTTGACTACTTCGCGATGCTGCCCTCGTCTGCTCCTGTGCCGAAGGCGGCGGACCAGGGCACGAACGGCGGCGTCAACTACAAGAAGCACGTCGTCTCGTCCGGCCCTTACAAGTTCCAGTCTTATGAGGCCGGCAAAGGCTTCACCCTGGTCCGCAACACGAACTGGGACCCGGCGACCGACCCGAACCGCAAAGCACTGCCGGACGAGTACGTCATAAAGTTGGGTGTCGACGCGACCGATATCGACAACCAGCTCTTGGCCGGCACGATCCAGGTCGACCTCGCTGGGACCGGTGTCCAAACCGCGACGCTTCCGCAGGTGCTGAGCAACCCGACGAACAGGGCAAACGCCGACAACCCGACGGCAGCGCGCCTGTGGTACACGTCGATCAACCCGACGGTGGCACCGTTCGACAACATCGACTGCCGCAGGGCCGTCATGTACGCGGCCGACAAGGTCGGTTACCAGAACGCGTATGGTGGCCCGCTCGCTGGTGGCGACATCGCGACCAGCCTGATGCCGCCGATCATCCCGGGTTACCAGAAGACAGACGCGTATCCCGACGGCGCCGACCACAAGGGCGACCTCGATAAGGCCAAGGCGGCCTTGGCCGCTTGTGGAAAGCCGAACGGTTTCTCGACGAACATGGCCTACCGCTCCGACCGCCCGAAGGAGAAGGCTACCGCCGAGTCGCTTCAGCAGTCGCTCAAGCGGGTTGGCATCAGTCTGACACTGAAGGGCTACCCGACGGGTGACTACTTCTCGATCGACGTCGGAAAGCCATCGTTCCTCGTGGCCAACAACCTTGGGTTGGCCACCAACGGCTGGGCTGCAGATTGGAACGACGGCTTCGGGTTCCTTCAGCAGATCGTCGACGGCCGGGTCATCCGTCCGTCGGGTGGTTCGTCGAACCTCAGCGTCAACTTCCCGGCCATCAACACGATGGTCGACGAGGCGATGTCCGAATCCGACGCCGCCAAGCGCAACCAGGATTGGGCCGCGATCGACAAGGCCGTCATGGACCAGGCTGTCATTCTTCCGGGCGTGTGGGCGAAGGCCGTCACGATTCGCGGCAAGGGTCTGACGAACGTGTTCGTTAACGAGGCATTCGGACAGTACGACTACATGTCGTTCGGCGCAGTGAGCTAGTACCTGACGTCCGCTGCTCGACGGGAATAGCAAAAGGCGGGTGAAGGCATCGGGCGGCCGACCCGGGCGGTCACGCGACCGGGTCGGCCAGTTAGGCCGAGATTCGTGGTCACCTATATGATTCGCCGGTTGATCGGCGCCGTGTTGACACTCTTTGCGGTAAGTGTCATTACATTTCTGATCTTCTTCGGTCTGCCACGTCTGGCTGGTGACAGCCCGGTCAGCCTCGCCGCTCGCTACACCGGAAAGACCGCCGATGAGGCGACCGCTGTGGCCATGGCCCACCGTCTTGGTTTTTTCGATCCGATCTATGTGCAGTACGGCCGGTGGGCGAAGGCGATCTTCGTCGGGGCTGACTACAACGCGGGTGCCGGCATCGAACATTGCTCAGCGCCGTGCTTCGGCTACTCGTTCATTACACATGAGGCGGTGTGGCCGGACATGATCAGCCGGCTTCCGGTGACCCTGTCGCTCGCTGTGGGAGCGGCCATCCTCTGGCTTGTGGCCGGCATCGCGACCGGCGTGCTGTCGGCATTAAAGCGCGGCAGTGCGTTCGATCGGGCGGCTATGGGCGTTGCCCTAGCCGGCGTGTCACTGCCGATCTTCTTCACGGGTCTGTTGGCCCTCAGCATCTTCAGCTACAAGCTGGGTTGGACCGCGCCCGGCAGTACGTACACGCCGATTACCCAGAATCCCGCCCTCTGGGCGTATGACCTCATCTTGCCGTGGGTAACACTCGCATTCCTATACGCGGCCGCCTACGCACGGCTGACCAGGGCGGGCATGCTGGAGTCCATGGGCGAGGACTACACCCGCACGGCGCGAGCGAAAGGCCTCCCGGAGAAAACCGTCGTCACGAAGCACGGGCTTCGTGCAGCATTGACTCCGATCATGACGATTTTCGGCCTCGATGTCGGATTGCTACTTGGTGGCGCCTTCCTGACCGAGACCACGTTCTCGTTGCAGGGCATTGGAAAGTTCGCGGTAGACGCTATTCCCGCGCACGATCTCCCGAAGGTCATGGGTGTCACGATGCTTGCGACGTTCTTCATCATTGCCGCCAACCTGATCGTGGACTTGATGTACTCGGTCATCGACCCGCGAGTGAGGTTGTCGTGACATCGGTGATCCGACCAACCGCCGATGGCAGGAGCCCGCGTGCATTCCTCGAGGTGCGCGAGCTGTGCATCCATTTCCCCACCGAGGATGGCCTGGTCAAGTCAGTCGATGGCCTGTCGTACAGCCTTGAGCGCGGAAAGACGCTTGGCATCGTCGGTGAGTCCGGATCCGGTAAGTCCGTGACCAGCCTCGCTGTTCTCGGCCTATACAACCGAAACAATGCACAGATGTCGGGCGAGATCTGGGTGGACGGCGAAGAAATCGTCAGTGCGTCGCCGGAGACCGTGCGTAAGTTGCGGGGACGGAAGATGGCGATCATTTTCCAAGATCCGCTCTCGTCGATGCACCCGTTCTATACGGTCGGCGACCAGATCATTGAGGCCTACCGAGTCCACAACAAGGTCACCAAGGCCGTCGCCCGGAAGCACGCGATCGACATGCTCGGCCGAGTGGCCATCCCCCAGCCGGCGAAACGCGTAGACGACTACCCACACCAGTTCTCGGGTGGTATGCGTCAACGCGCGATGATCGCGATGGCGATGTCGTGTGACCCGGAGCTGCTGATCGCGGACGAACCCACCACCGCGCTCGACGTGACGGTCCAGGCGCAAATCCTCGACCTGATGCGAGATCTTCAGCGGGAGTTCAACTCGGCGCTGATCATCATTACGCACGACCTTGGAGTCGTCGCCGAGCTCGCCGACGACGTCCTCGTCATGTATGCCGGCAAGGCCATCGAATATGGCCCCGCGGTGGAGATCTTCGAGAGGCCGGAACACCCCTATACGTGGGGTCTGCTGGCCTCGATGCCGCGGCTGGATCGCGAATTGTCCGACCGGCTCATCCCAATCAAGGGAACGCCGCCGTCACTGATCAATGTTCCGTCCGGCTGTGCTTTCCACCCGCGCTGTAGCTACGCCGGTCTGACGAACGGCGCCAGCCTGAACGTAGTGCCAGAGCTTGCGCGCGGTGCATCTCACCTAGTGCGCTGCCATCTGTCAGTGGAAACCCGGCAGCAGATCTGGCAACGCGAGATCAAGCAGGAATTGGAGGGCACCGCGTGAGCACGGCACACGCAGACCGCTCCGGGCCGCACGATGTCCTATTGTCAGTGAGCGGGCTTCAGAAGCACTTCCCCATTACCACGGGTCTGCTTAGGCGGCAGGTGGGTGCGGTCCAGGCTGTCGACGGCCTGACGTTCGACGTGGTCCGCGGCAAGACCATGGGTCTCGTCGGTGAGTCTGGTTGTGGCAAGACGACGACAGGACGGCTTCTTACCCGGCTGCTGGAGCCCACCGGTGGCCGCATCGAGTTCGACGGGCACGACATCACGCACATGTCTCAAGGGCGGCTGCGGCCGCTTCGTAAGGACATGCAGATGATCTTCCAGGATCCGTTCTCGTCATTGAACCCGCGGCACACGGTCGGCACGATCGTCGGGGCGCCGTTCCGGATTCAGCACGTAAAGACCCCGCACGGCATTAAGCGCGCCGTTCAAGACTTGCTCAAGCTTGCCGGACTCAACCCGGAGCATTACAACCGTTATCCCCATGAGTTTTCCGGCGGTCAGCGTCAGCGCATCGGCATAGCCCGTACGCTCGCGCTCAACCCGAAGATGATCATTGCGGACGAGCCGGTCTCGGCGCTCGACGTTTCGGTACAGGCGCAGGTCGTCAACCTGTTGGAGGACCTGCAGGCCGAACTTGGCTTGACTTACGTCGTCATTGCGCATGATCTGTCAGTCGTTCGCCACATTTCGGACGACGTGGCCGTAATGTATCTCGGCAAGATCGTGGAGATGGCCGATCGGGACTCGCTATACACGCACCCGCGTCACCCTTACACGGTGTCGCTGCTGTCGGCCGTACCGGTGCCCGATCCCCGCCGTCGGGACAGCGCTCAGCGTGAGCGCGTTCTCCTGACTGGCGAGGTGCCGAGCCCCATCGACCCGCCGTCCGGCTGCCGGTTCCGTACTCGGTGTTGGAAGGCGCAGGACATTTGCGCCACGGAAGAGCCACCGTTGATCGGCAAGCCCGGGGATATGGACAGCCACCTGATCGCGTGCCACTTCCCGGTCGCAGACGACGAGAAGGTTGCGGGCCGGAAGGCGCCTGCGTCGGTCGTGTAGCCAGCCCAGCGGTTTAGTCTTTCGTGGTCATGGCGCAAATGACGGGGCCTGGTGTCTCGCCGGACGGCGGTGCGGGTGCCGAAAACTCTCGTCCGCCCTGGCCACGGTAGGTCTATCAGTAACGAACGACCTCGCACTCGGTCGACCCTGTGCAGCGCGTGGCGTCCTCGACGCCAGCTGGGCGATGATGCCGCCGCATTGTGCTGCTTCGAATGGCCTACCTCGGCGTGACCAACGCACTCGCGCTGATGCGGCTGCTACCCACGAGCGACCGGGCCAAGGGACGCCGAAATCCTTGCCCTTCGGCATCAGATCACCGTCCTGCAACGACAACTACACGGCCAGAAGGTCCGGCGGCTCCATTGCATTATTCGAGAGCGAGCGGACTGAATCCCGGTTCGGGGGATCGTCAGATCGCTTGCGCGAGCTCGGCGAACGCGACGGCGACCCGCAAGTGCCTGACTGTTTCGACTCCGAGTTCGTAGTGGCCGCGGCGCAAGTTCTGCATGAAGGCGAGCCCCGCGATGATGACCGCGGCGGTGCGGTCCGTTCGTAAGCCACGCATCGGTCGCAGCCGGTGTTTGAGTCGGCTGTGGTCGGCCTCGATCCGGTTGTTGGCGAACTGCTCGACGTGATGCCTGGCTGCCGGAACCAGGTCGGCGAGCACCCGGGGATAGACGGGTGCGGCGTCGGTGACGACCTCGGTTGGCGTCACCTTCAACGTGGAAAGCATGCGGCCGAAGAACCTGCGGGCAGCCTCGCCGTCACGCCGCTGCGAGACCAGGACATCGATGACCTGTCCGTGCTGGTCGACGGCCCGGTACACATAGCGCCAGATGCCATTGACTTTGACGTAGGTTTCATCGACGAACCAGCGTTCGCCCGGCGCGTGCCGGGCGAAGCGGGCCGCATCGGCGAACAGCGGGGTGAACCGTTGAACCCACCGATAGACGGTGACGTGATCAACCTCGACACCACGTTCGGCCACGAGTTCTTCGACGTCGCGATACGAGAGTCCTAGCGTAGGTACCAGCGCACCGCGACCGTGATCACCTCGGCAGGAAACCGGAAACCCACGAACGCCGACCGAACTGGCGCCGGATGCCGGCGAGTCGAGAGCCTCACTGCCCCATCCTGCCCGATCCACAATCGACCAGTGCAACGGAGCCCCGGCACGACACTCCAGCGCTGGTAGTCATGGTGTTCACTTGCACACCCGGGTCAATGAGGTGAAGCGTCTTGCGCACCGTTGTAGGACACGCCGCGGAGATGTGGGAGCGGGGCTCCACGTCGCGCACGTGGTGGGGCGGGTTCTAGCCGAGGGACTGTCGCATTAGACAAGCGCGGGTTCTGGGTTCCCCAGGTTGTTCCTTGATGGCCCGGGTACGAGCGACAGGACGGTCGTCAGGCTCACCGACGCAACATCCTTGTCCGGATCCTGCGGCCAAGGTTGGGGACCAGGTCCGCTCCTGCCGGAGATTCCGCGGCCAACGATCTCGACGATCGCTCGAGGCAATAGTGTCAGCCAGCGCCTGGCTGGCCGAGGGTGCCGTAGCGCTGCAGGCCATGTCGGCGCCGACTGTTTCGCCTCGGCACGCACCCGGCTCGGCACCCGAGTCGAACCCGTACTCGCCGATAGCGCACGTGCTCATTACAGTGACGTGCGCTGTGCGATCGCGCCGCCGGACGATCATTGACGCCTTGGCGATCGCGGCCGGGGTGAATTAGGCGGGATTAGCCCGATTGGCGGATGGAAGGGTCGGAATGGACGAGTATGTCGAAGCGGCCTCGCCGGCATCGGCGCCTGACCGTGAGACGACTCGGATCCCACCGGGCTTAACCGACGACGAGCAGAACCACCTGCAGGCAGTCAGCGACTCCGTAGTTCCCGAACACCACCGGGACCTCGTGGATCGGCGATATCCATGGCAGCCGCGACCGTACTACCCAGTTCCAAGGGCTGCGGGCGGCCTTTTCCTCGTCGGCGTCTTGATCGCCGCCTTCGGACCCGCCGAAGCCGCAGCGACCCTTTTCGGCCTAGTCGTGGCCGCGGCGGCAGCCGTCCTCGGCGTCGGTCCGAATGTCCTGGTCTGGCGCAACGAACGACGGGACAAGCGCGTCTACGACATCGGCCTCGCGCATACAATTCCGACCGCGCAGTTGGTACGCGTCGCCGGCGAACAACCCGACCTGGGTGCATTGATCTGGCGCATCCAGCAGGCCTGCGACGGCGTGCGGGACAGCGAGGCCACGGAGCAGGGTTTGCTGAACGGGATCGTCTCTCCGGAGATGCTCGATGCTGCGCAGTACGACCTCGTCAGCCAAATCGTTGAGCTAGCGTCTGAGCGGGCGCTTCTAGCGCAAGCCGACGGCCGGCCCGCGCTCGATGACATTCTCCGCCCGCGACGCGAGGCCACCGCGGCGCGCGTGGCCACCATCGGGGCATCGATCGAACAGCTGGAATCCGTCTACTCGGAGGTGGCCCTTCTCGACGAACACCTCACCGACCTGCGCATAGCCGAACAGATCCTGGGCCACCAGTCCTCGCCGATCAGCGAGCTCACGGGCCCGGTTGCAGAGCCGGGTGATCTGGAGGACGCTGCGGCGGCTGTCCGGGACGTCCGGGAATTCGTGCTCGCGCATCAGCTCGGCAGCCGGCCACGGTGAATCAGCATCTCCAGTTCGCTTCTGCCAGCCGTCGATAATTTGAGGACCTGACCGCGAAGGTCCACGCCTCACGTTTCTGTTAGCCGGTCCACGAGAACGCAGCGACTGGCGCACAGGCGCCGGTGGCTACGCAGCATCTACTCGGCGCGAAAGTCTCCCCGCAATGGAACCTGGTGTCTGTGTTCCGCGATTGCGTGGTCTCGCTGCTACTTTCCCAGTGGCCTGAGCCATTTGACCTGGCTCGGGTCCACGTTGACCACGGTGCTCAACGGTTCGCCTGTCGACTCATCGATCGATTGTGCCTCGATGCGCGGTGAACGCGAGCGTGTTGAGAGCACGTTCGCGACTGGCTGTCGCAAGGCGGTAGGTTGACTCGTTTCCGTACTGACGAATGAGATCTAGCCAAGGTCGCATCGGAGGTGTGGCATATCCTGACTGCTCAATACCGGTCAGGTACTCGACAAATGACTTGCCCTCGTCTGCACCCTTGTCCACTGCCACGTGCACCAAGATCTTTCTGCGCATCAGCTCACACGACGTATGCGCGCTGAGGCCAGCCGTCGCTCGGGCTTCGCGACATGCGGCCTCGATCTCTGCCGGTAGACCTTCTACTGCGTCTCCGAGGAGCGGCGCCGGCGACGTCGCTCCAGCATTATCAACGGACCCGCAACCACACCCCGTACACCGCAACCACGACACAGGTGGCTGCTCTCCGCGCGATGCAGAGACGACGCTCTTGGTTTCGCTCTGCGATCTCTGGGTTATGAGCGGCACGGGTCGTCGGCGATCTCATCGACCATCAACGATCTGGTCACGCATTTTCCACCGATCGCTTTGTTTCCGCGGGGTCTAGCCGCCGTCTGCAACCACTATGGACGACCGCGAACCGTCTAGGTAGGAAGCAACGATTCGGCCATTATGCGTGAAGCGAGTATTTAAGTAGTGGTCTGGGGCGACTTTGCGAACGGCGTTACTCTGGGTGTCGACGATCCAGAGCCCAACCGTACCAGTTCGGGTGGCTGCCACGGCCACGCGCGAGCCGTCCGGCGAGAGGTCGGCATCGACGACTTTGGTGAAGCCGTCAGCAATCGTAGTAACCGCATGGGTTTCGGCGTCGAGCACGTACAGTGACCACTCGACGTTGCGACGCTGAGGCTCGGCCAAGCCTGCGCTATTTGGCGCCGCCATAAAGTAGAGTCGTCGTCCATCCGCAGAAGCGCCGACGGCCCACGCCTCGCCACTGCGATCACATTCGGTTCCGATCGCCGACGAACGCAACTCTGCGTCGATCTTCCACGGGAACTCCGGTTGGATGGGGCCGATCCCGCCGATGCCTGCTGAGCTGAAGCTCCCAATCGATTGACAGAGACCCTCCGAACGTGTGATCCATCCCTTGTCAGCATCGGCAGGCCACACTGCGTAGTAGTCAGATGAGGGAACTGGCGCTACGACCCTAGCCTGCGGTCGCACACCGGCGACGTTGACATTGACGACAAACGAACGTCCGGAACAATCAGCGGTTGCAATAAAGTGATCGGCGTCTGAGGTGTGGAATGAGCTAAGGTGCGGAGCGGTACACGGGACTTCTGCGTCGGCGATCTCGACCATGCCGAGTGTCGTCGGTGCATGTCCGGGACGGAATGCCCTGAGCGCAGTTGCATCATGGGGCTCAGAGTTGGGACCCGACTCCACGAAATAGATAGTGCCCCCGACTTCGACGAGGCTGTCGACGCTTCCGGTGAGGTTCAAGACCGCCTGGACCTCACCGGGTACTTGTGCACCGCATGAACAAGCGGCAAGAACGGTCGCAAGTGCCACAATCGCGCAAATAACCTTACGCATTGTCATCGGCTCACGATGTACAGAGGATTGCCGCCGACTTCGCCCGCCATGCCGGGCATGGCTGCGGCGACCACCGCGGCTATGACGTCTTGCCTTCGATCAATCATTCCGAAGTACTTATTTCCGATCGCAATTCCACTGTAATTGTTCAGCATATCGATGTGAGAGTCGTTGGTCGCGAAGCCACCGTGGTCGGACTCATGTGCCCGTGCAATTGTCAAAGCATCCTCGGCCGGAATGCCGTCAACCATCATTAATGCCATCCATAGGGCATGGTGAATGGCCTGATAACGGGCATCCTTTTCTTGGTCCGTGCCAACGGCCGCCGCTGCTTGTCTCGCAATGTCATACGCCTCATTCGCATCGTCTGCCGCAGTAATGCACTCACTGAGGCCGACGGCGGCGCACGCAGACTTTTCATGTGGTCCAAGGTTCGAATCGGAAACCTTACCGCTGAGCTGGCTAATACAGTAGGTCATGCTGAGAACCAGCATGCAGGCGGCGAGCGCTGTGGTCGCCCCGTCAGTAAGCGACGTTCCGTACCCAAGCAGCACGACGTCTGGCCGAGCCTCGTTCAAAGCGTCTGCTTGGTCTTGTTCACTTTGCGAACAGTTGGTGTCGTTCTTGCAGCCGTCGCCGCCGCCGTCGTGTCCTCCGGTCCGGCAGGTGTTGCCGCAGCCGCCGTGTCCGGTGTTGCACTCATATCCGCTGCAACCGGTGGTTGGCGGCGTGTCGCCGTATCCGCAGTCGCCTCCGCCGGACGGGCAGGGGTCAAGACCGGTGGGATCGCCACGCGCCTGTCGCTTACGCCCCTCGCTGCTCACAGCCGGCCCAACAAGCAGCAACGCATATTGCTGGGATCACGCCGCCTTGACTCAGTTAACTGCGGCGCCTCAACTCACGGAGATTGCTCCTTCTTATTTAAAAGGCGGATCACAGCAACGAACGCTACATCGGCTACGGCTGCCACTGCCACAATCGTCACGCCCGCCCAGGTATTGCCGCCCAACAGTGCAAGCGCTCCGATTGCGAGGATGACTGCGAATGGCAGCTGTGCCAAGATCGTCTTGACTGGCGTTACGGTCTGACGTCTCTCCTTCGCCGATGTTTGAACAACAAGGTAAATGCCGATCAAGATCAGCCCGCCACCAACCGCGATACGCCCGACCGACTGGCGATTACCTAAAAGTGCGTAGCATAGGACAACGGCTCCAAGGACCACGCACAACGCCGAGCTAGAGATGGCCAGAATACGCGGACCCTGCTTTAGGCTCTGTTGCATTCGCTGATCGGTGGGCGGCGTGATGCCGTGGCGAACGACCTGTCAGATCGCCTGGGCGGGCGGTGTTGCGTCGGTCGATTGTGGATCGGGCAGGATGGGTCGGTGCGGCTCTCCACTCGCCGGCGTCCGACTCCAATTTCCCGGTCGGCCTTCGCTGGTTTCCGGTTTCCGGCCGAGGTGATCACGGTCGCGGTGCGCTGGTATCTGCGTTACGGGCTCTCGTACCGCGACGTCGAGGAGTTGCTGGCTGAGCGTGGTGTCGAGGTTGATCACGTCACCGTTTGCAGGTGGGTCCAGCGGTTCACGCCGCTGCGGCCCGCTTCGCGCGGCACACGCCCGGCGACCGCTGGTTCGTCGACGAAACATATGTCAAGGT
>Ga0163163_10004789_pt1 | contig 11617 bp, 6 predicted proteins | sample S65metaG_FD_119766 | JGI IMG/M metagenome (GOLD analysis project Ga0163163, IMG submission 119766) | Switchgrass rhizosphere microbial communities from Kellogg Biological Station, Michigan, USA - S6-5 metaG | ecosystem: Host-associated > Plants > Roots > Rhizosphere > Soil | place: USA: Michigan... | reverse complement strand
AGATCGAGAAGCTCGCCGACGAGTACCGGGTCCTCGGCCGGGAGGTCCTCGGGAAGCAGCGGAGCCGCTGGGCCGACCCGGACCGCGAACGTGGCGGGGCACCAGCGGGCCGCGTCGGCGAGTGCGCGGCGAGCCCGCGCGGCGTCATGGCCCAGATCGAGCACGCCCAGCCCGCCGGCGCGCTCCACGCCCGCCACGAGCGCGGCGTTCGGCTCGGCGAACGGCGTCACGACGACGACGAGATCCCGCGCGTCAGCGCGCGCCGAAGCATCCACGCCATCCTCCCAACGGGTAGGGCGGCCTGGGCCGAGCTGACTGGAAGTCGTGGTCATCGACTGGTCCTCCTGAGCCAGTGACGCATGCGGCGACACCGGGGTGCGAGCGGGAGGTCGGCCGGCGCAGCACCAGGGCGGTGGCCACGCCCCGAGCCTTGTCGCGGCGAACGGACAGGTTCGACGGACGGGCCCGGTATAGCCATCATCACCGTCTGGGTTTCGCCACCGACCCGGCGGGTACCGGCAAGCGCGCGTACTCGCGCCAGCCTGCGCTGACGAGGTTGCGCCGGAGCCTTGGTCATCTCAGAAAACAACGTCTCCAGGTGCGGTACTACGCCGAGCGCCGTCCATGTCCGGACGCTCCCGGGTGGGGTCCATGCACCTGCGCGGGCTCTCGTCACGCCGTCGTGGCGGGAGCCCGAGAAGGTTCTCAGAATTATAGCCACACGGATAGCCACGCCGAAACTGCCCCTCGGCGATGCCACCCGACGAGGCGGATGTGCGCTGCCCAGAGCATGCCGGCGACTGCGGCGACACGCTCGCCAACAACGATCGCGCACTTGCCCGCCATCCTCAATACCCCCATTCGGGGCATGGTACGCGGCGCCGTTGACGCTACCGTGAGAGGCTCACCACTCGACTGGAATCGATGCGGACAGATCCCTCGGAAATGATTTGGTCCGCATCCAGAAGGAACGTTCGTCCACCGCTTCACGGAACTTGTTCTCCCGACATTCTCAACGACTCGTCGGGCGTCGCTGGAAAGCTTGCGAAAATTTTTCCGCGAAAGTCTCAAAGGGCACCACGAAGGAGCATGGCTCCCTCCGGGAAACCAGTCGTCAAAACGGCGGTACCGAATTGGCGGGCATGCCGGTCGACCGCGGTCGGATCCTGCTGGTCACCGGCACCGCGACGCGCGGCCAGGCGCCTTCGAGCGACGCCACCGATCGCCCCCCACCGCCAGGTGGGGCCCCCACCTCGTCTGGAGCCGGCACGATCGGTCTAGTCAAGTTGGAGGGTTCTCCGCAGATGCAGGGCGAGGTATAGGCGTCCGATTGCCGGCTCGCGGGCCAAAGGGCGCACGCCATGATCTTCTGTCGCGTACGCGACAGCCATTGTCCGCAGCACCGTCCGCGTCCCGGCACCGTGGAGAGCCGGCCTTTCCAAGGTGCCGGCTGCCCGCACAGGCTCGTCGGTTCGCCGGGATGAGCGCCAAGGACCGCCCGCGGCCGGGCGGCGTGCCCACCCACCCGGGACGGTACATGCGGCGTCGCCCGACCGATTGCGCCGGGCGGATGCCTATCGGCTTTCGGCCGTCGGCGCGCCCCGGCCAGCCGGCTCGCCGAAAGGCTCTCGACGAGCTTCGGTTCTACGACCGGCTCGCCCGGTCGGCGGGCGACCATTACGGCCACGGCCCAGCGACGACGCGACGACCGCATGGGCCCCGCATGGCCCCGCATGGCCCCGCATGGGCCCGCATCGACGCAGACCAGTAACTCAAAGGACCGACGAGCGGGCGCCGCAATGCGCTCGATACGTGTCAGTCCCGGCCGGGCCCAGGCGTCGCCGGGCCCATCTCGCGCTGCCAGGCTAGTGCCAGCTGGGTCCTGTTCGCGCACGAGGTGGCCACGAGGGCGTGCGTCAGGTGGTGCTTGACCGTGTCGATGCTGATGCACAGCGCCTCAGCGACCTGCCGGTTGGAGTGGCCCTCCGCCACCAGCCGAACGACGTCACGTTCCCTGGCCGACAGCTTCGCGGTGACCGACGGGCCGGTGTTCGCGCGGACGTGGAACCGCAGGAGATTGCCAAGGTGGCGGCCGAGCACCGCGGCGACCGCACGGTCACGTCCGCCGAAAGCGCCGGGACGAGGATCCAGCAGCGACACCACGGCGCCGATGTTTGCCGGGCCAGCGAGCCGCAGAAGGAGTTTCGAGTGGATCCCGTGCGCGCGCAGGAAACGTTCCATGCGCATCCGGATCTCCGGCCGGACCGGGTTGCCGATGTCCTCGAGGGTGACGACACCCCGCTCGTGCATCAACCGCAGGCTCTCCGGGTCGGAGAACGCCTCGAGTCCGCGGTAACGCTCGAGGAAGGGCCCAGCCATCCGGGTCGCGAGTCCCCGGCCTGACGGACGCTGGTCCTGAAAGGCCGCCTCGAGCGACGGGCCGATGAAGAACGCGGAGTTCCGGTAACCGAGATGACGAGAAAGGGCGTCGAGCGTGGCCTCGCGAAACGCCGGCAACGTCGAGGCGCGTTCGCAGTCCTCGACGACTCGCAGAATGCCTCGCAGCTCGGCCGCACCGAGGGCGAGATCCCGCGGCGGCTGCGCGGCCCGGGGCGCCAGCTGAGTGCGCGCCGGCATTCCGCTAGCCACGGGCCGGGCCGGCTGAGCCGGCGCGTTGATTCCGGCGGCACGCGAAGCCGAGAGCGCGGATGATGTGGTGTTACGGGGCACCGCCGCGTTTCCGACAGGCGCATTTGACCCGGCCGCCGCATGTTGTCGGACCGCGGCGGCGTCCAGACGTGGGGCCGGTCCGCGCAGGACCGCGGATGGTGTGTCGATGGTCACCGGTCTCGGCTGGCGACGAACGGGCGGAATTCCGTCCATACCGCCCGGAACGGTATCCGTCACGCCATCAAGCATGCGGTCTGTCACGCCCGCCTCCGGATCCGGTCGACACTCTCGTTACTCGGCGGTAACGGCGACGTCGCCGGAGTATTACCGACCAAGCTGGACATGTTGGGCCAGCGTAGGGCCGGCTTCCGAGGCACGCTAGACGGTGGCCGGGACTTTTTACCTCTTGCCAACCTTGAGGGTCCATCAAGAGGTCCCGCTAGGGACAAAGGTCCTATGAGAGCGCTCTCTCTCCATGGAGAGTAACAAGAGAATCACCTTCCGTAAGGGACGATCATTTGCAACATGCCCGATAGTGCTAGTCACGCTCCGCACCCTTGGGCTATTTCTGGACGAGAAGCAATAAGTCCCGACTGCTCCGCCCCAGCTGTTTCACACCGTGTAACTGGTTGCTACCGAGGGTATGGAGCCTGTCGACACGGCCCGCTGGGCCCGACCCATTCGGTCAACCAGCACAGGGCCGTGCCCGCGCACCGGCCAGCGCCGGCAGCCGCGGCCCGAGAGGGGTGAGCAACGGTGACCATCGGCTCGTCGATCTTCATGATCGTGGCCGGCGCGATTCTCCGGTACGCGGTCACGTGGCACATCCACGGCGTCGACCTACCAGCTCTGGGACTGATCCTCGCCATTGCCGGGATCATCACCCTGGTGATCCGGCTGATCTGGCTGTTGAACCCGGACATCGGTGAGCGGCAGCCGCCGGTGCCGTTCCCGGTCGACCCAGCCGGCCAGCAGGCAAGCGACACCCGTCTTCCATCGCCTGCCCGGCAGCCACCGCCCCCGGGATCACTTCCCGGCTGGTCGGTGAACTCCGCGCACCCGTCTCGGGGGCGTGCGTCACGACCCATCCGGACTGGCCCGGACGCCTGGCTTCCGACAGACGATCGCGACGGCAGCGGCTGAGCGCACTTCCCAGATCAGAGCAGATGCAACGCGCGGGCGCGGTGCACCGCGTCCCGCCGCCGGGCCACGTCCAACTTTCGATAAATGCTCTTCAGGTGCGTCTTCACGGTATTGACGGAGACGTACAGCTCGGCGGCGATCTCCGCCGTGGTCAGCATCGTCGGCAGATAACTGAGCACCGCCAGCTCCCGCTCGCTGAGCCGGTCGGCCCCCCGCCCATTCCGGGACGGCTGCCGCCGCCCGTCAGGCTCGGCCGCCGCCATCCGCGGCGGCGAAGAGGCGGGCAGCCCGAAGCGACCCGCGAGGACTGCGCCCACGGCCAGCCCGGCGGCAGGCCCGGCCCCGAAGGTGTCGAAGGACCGCGACGGGCCGGCGGCGGCGGAGCGCGACCCTGGCGGGGCCGCAGGTCCCGGCGGCCCCGCCGCGGGCCGTGGTCGAACTGGCGGGGGGGTCCCCGCTGCGGGCCCTCCGGCGCCCGCCGCCCTGACCGCGTCCGCCGCCCTGACCCCGTCAGCCTCCCTGACGCCGTCCGCCGCCGAGCCCAAGGAGGTCCCTGACGTCGCGGAGGCAGCCACGACGGGCGCGGAGACACCAGCGGGAGCGGAGAGGCCGAGGCCGCAGCTGCCGACGGCATCGGGGCTCCAGCCCCGCCCGTCGCCCACGGCCGGGTCCGCCGACCTTCCCGGCACGGACGGCGCGGGCGCGCCGCCCGATCCCCTCCGCGCGACAGGCACCGCCACCGCCCGAGCATCCTGCGTCGGCTCCGTCTGCCGAGCGACTCCCACCGGGGGCGTCGCCCGCCGCCGCGACTCGCGCGCGAGGGCCGCTCGCAGCACGGCGACCAGCTCCGGCGCGGCATCCGTGAGGCCAGGATGCGCTTCGGTGAGCGTCAGGACCTCGGAACCCAGCTCCAGCAGCGGCCGCACCAGCGGCTCATCCTGAGCCAGCGCGAACGCCCGGGCGAGCAGCCCCCCAGCCCGGGCACCGTCTCCCTGACGGGCGGCCGCGAGGGCGCCGACCCCGCAGGCGGCGACGACACTCGCCGAACCGCCGCCGTCCGCGCGCAGCAGCGGGCCAACGGCAAGCGCCGCCGCCGCCGCGTCGCCCCGGGCCAGCTGGGCCCGGCCCCGGGCAAGGCGCGCGGCCGGCCCGTCGCGGCGCGGCGCGGCCTCCTCCCGGTCGAGCAGCCGCAGCGCCGCGTCGGGATTGCCGCCGGCCACCAACAGATCGGCCTGAGTCGCCTCGCGTAGCGCCAGGAGCAGCGAGGGCCCCTCGCGGGTCGGAACCACGCCAAGCGCCCGTCGCGCGGCCCTCAGGTCATCGGCGCCGCGCCGGCCAAGGTGCAGCCAGGCACGCAGCACGTTCGTCAGATCCAGCAGCCTGCCGGCCTGGCCCGGGCCAGCGGCCCTGGCCGCGTGGTCCGTCCACGCGAGCCCACGGTCGGCGTCACCTCGGCATCCGGCGACGACCGCCAGCGCAAGCAGTGCCTCCACGATTCCGGCCGGCGCCGGCCGGCCCGCGGGCCAGGCCAGCCCTTCCGGGTCGCACTTCGGGCCCGTCGCCCTGGGACCGCCCGTCGCCCTGGGACCGCCCGCCGCGGGACCGATCGACTCGCGACCGATCGCCGCCGATCCAGCGGTCACCCGGATTCCCGACCGCGCAGGGCCGTCGTCGCTGCCGGGCTCGGTCAGGCCCGGCGAGGACGGCGCAGCCCCAGGTGCCGCCGGGGCCGGCGACCAGGCACCGGCCGACCCGGAGGTCATCGCCAGCGGCCGGGCATCGGGTCCCGCACCGCCCGGAGCTGCCCGATCTGCCACTCCCGCGTGGCCCTCGAGAACCGCCCCGGCCAGCCCGGGAAACCGGGCGGTCTCCCGGTCGTCGCCAGACCACGGACCCGCGGCAGCCAAAGCGCCATCCCGCGGCCCGACCGCCGCCGCGAACGCCGCGACGGCGGTCTCCTCCGCCTGACGCAGCCGCCCGCGCAGGGCGCATCCGAGGGCGAGCGCGCCGAGGCAGCTCGCCGCCGCACCCCCAAGCCGTATCCGGCGTGCCTCGTCGAGGGCCATCCGCAGCGTGTCCTCCGCGGCCTCGAGCCGGCCACGCCACAGCTCGGCCCGGCCTCGAGCGCACAGCGCGAACGGACGCAGGCCGTCTGGCAGGCCGGCCGCCGGACCGAGCGGCGGCACGCCACGCGCCCGCAGCGCACGGCGCGCCGCGGCCACGATGGCGTCGATGTCTCCCGCCAGCTCCGCGCGGCGCAGTTCGACCGCTTCGATCGCCATCAGCAGTGCCCGCCGCGCCGCGCCTTCGGCGCCCGCGCCCGCGCCCGCGCCCGCGCCCGGATGCTCGTCCACGACGCGCCCCGGCCAAGCCGCGCCTGCCGGGACACCCGTGCCTCCCGTGCCCGCTCGCGCGAGGTCCAGGTGCTCACCGGCCGCGGCGACGTCGCCGGCGAGCACTCTGGAAAGCGCGGCGACCACGGCGCATTCCGGACCGAGCGCGGTGGCCCGTTCCGGGTAGTCGGCCACCAGTGTCGCGAGGTCCGGGAGGTCTCCCTGCAAGATCAGCGGAATCGTGCCGCGCACGACCAGACAGGCGAGGTAGCGCCAGTCGCCGGCGCGGCGCGCGTGCCGGGCCGCCTCGACGAGGCGGCGGTTGGCCGCGAACCAGAGGGCGGCCCGCAGGTTGAGCTCGGCCTCGTCCTCGCTCGGGTCGCGGCGCAGCGTCTCCCGCAACGTGCCGCTCAGCAGCCGGTGGTAGCGAAACCACGGGAATGACGCGGCGGTGTCGGCCAGCTCGACCGCCACCGCTGTCTCGGCCGGCTCGGCCGGCTCGGCCGGCTCGGCCGGCTCGGCCGGCCGTGCCGTCTCGGCCCCGTCGGCCGTCGCGACCGTCTCGGCGCCGAACAACGGGAACGGGAACGGCAGCGGCGTGGCGAGAACGTCACCGGCGGCCAGCTCGGCGAGCAGCCGGTTCCCCCCGCCACGCTCCGCCGCGACCGCCTCGGCGAGTGGCGCGCACACCTGGTCGAGCACGCTCGTCCGCAGGAGCAGCGGCCGCACCGGCGCGGGCACGGCGGCAAGCACCTCTGCTCGCAGGTACTCCGCGACCGGGGCGAACGCCGCGGACGGCAGGCCCAGCCGGGCGGGCCGGCCGCGTCCTGGGCCTGCCGAGTCCGCGCCGGGGTCTGCCCATGAACCGGTCAGGCCGCCGGAACCGGTCGCTCTGCCGGCCTCCGGGGAACCAGCGTCGGCCGCGCGGTCGGTGGCGCGGCTACCTGGCTGCCCCGGGCTGCCCGACGGCCCGGTCGCTCCTGCCTGACTCGGCCTTGGCCCCAGGCCGGCGGCGATCAGCCGCAGCCCCGCCGCCCAGCCACCGGTGATCGAAAGCAGTTCCCGTCCGGCGGCGGGGGGCACGCGCAGCGCCGCCAGGAGCCGGCCGGCCTCCTCGGCGTCGAAGGCGAGGTGATCCGGACCGATCTCGGTGAGCTGGCCGGCCGCACGCTCCCGGTGTGTGGCCACCGGTATTCGGCGACCGCACAGCACCAGCCGCACGCCGGTCACCTCGGCGGCGAGCAGCCGCAGGCCGGCGACGTCCGCCTCGGCGCGGACCAGCTCGACGTCGTCGATGACCAGGACGAGCGGCTGCGGGCGCCTGCTCGACAGCACCGCCGCTAGCTCCCGGCAAAAGCCGTCCACTGGGGCACCCGGTGGCGGCGGGCGCAGCCGCTTGGCCGCCTGGCCGAGCCCGGTCGAGGGATGGCCGGCCAGAGCGTCGAGAAGGTGCCCCCACAGCGAGGGCGGGACGGTGGCCTGGCCAGCGGCACCTGCAGGCACGCCGCCCAGGGCATCCGGGCGACCACTCAGGTCCGCCGTGGCGACCGCGGCCGGGCTCGCGGCGGGATCGACGCGCAGCCAGATGACGGGGAGCGTGTCGCGGCGGGTGAGATACCAGGCGGCGAGCAAGGTCGACTTGCCGCAGCCCGCCGGGCCGCGCACCACGGTCAGCGGTCGCTCGACGGCCTCGTCGAGCAGCTCGGACAGCCGCGGCCGGGGCACATAGGGCACTGGCAACGCGGGCGGCGCAAGCTGGCTGCGCAGCAGCGGCGGCCGGCTGCCCGCCGCGCCGCCGCCGTCGTGGTCGTCGGCGCGCGGCGCGCGGCCGGTCTCGACGTCCCTCCCGCGGACGAGCCCCACGCCCTGTGCGTCGTCCGCCACGCCACCACCCCCCAGCTCCCACCGTACGGTAGCCGGAGAGTCACTATCTGTCGCGAGAACGCGACACCCGACTCAACGGGAGTCGGTCCGCCGCCGATGGTCGACGACGCTGGCGCCGGCGAGTCCGGCGCCGCGAGCCTGGCCTCGACGAAGTCTCAGGAGACGCCGCGTCGCACCACGCCATGCCGCGCCGCGTCAAGCGGCATCAAGCGGCATCAAGCGACGTCAAGCGGCGCAGTCAGCGCAGACCGTGCGACGCACGTCGGCGAGCTGGCTGCGATGGTGCACGAGGAAGCAGCTTGTGCAGGTGAACTCGTCGGCCTGGCGCGGCAGCACCCGCAGCGCCAGCTCCTCGTCACGCAGGTCCGCGTCCGGCAGGTCGAGTTCAGCCTCCAGGGGGTCCATGTCGTCGCCCAGGTCGGCCGCCGCGCCGACGCGCTGCGCCTTCAACGACTCCAGACTCTGTTCCTGAAGATCGTCATCGTCCGTATCAGCGCCACGCCTGGCGTCGAAGTCGCGAGCCATGTTTCTCCTTCCTTTCCGTCAAGGGACCGGCCTTGCCGGCCGCGAGCCAGCGAAACGGGCCGATCCATCCCTTCCCGCCGACCACCGGGCCGGCGGGCTACCACCGGACCTACGGCTGACATCGTCCGCATGCCCATGCATCCCACCACCGGCTTCGGCGGGCCGGTTCATAGGCCACATCGCCTACCAAAAGCCCCGATACCCGCCAGGCCTCATACCCGAACGGGACCGGGTGGTCACAATACGCAATGCCATTGACGCGGCGATGTCCCACTGCCGCATGTCCACATTTCCCCGTGCCACCGCCGCCCGAGCGGGTCCGACGAGGCGGCTCCACCGGCCAGGCCCGCAGCGCGGGCGCCGACCATCGTGCCGCCTCGATCATCAAGCCGGTGCGAAGGATACGGGCCGCGGCCAGCCCTGGGCCAATCACCGGGTGGCCTTGTCGGTGTCTGTCTGGCCACACCGCGCGCGCCGCCGGCCGCCCCGTCGACCGTCGCCCATCGGGCAGGGACTCGACGAGGCGATCGAAAGGGCATCCATCCCGACAGGAACCCGCCCACGAGTTCCGCCGCGCACGAGCTCAGCCAGAAAGGGCATGAGGACAGGCAGACGGGAGTGGGCGCCTCGACGCCCGGATCGTCACTCCAGCCCGAGGCCAACAGCCTGAAACCAGCAGCGCCGGACTACCGGCGGCACCGAACTGCTCCGGCGGCACCGATCGACCAGGGAACACCTAGAGGTAAACGCCTAGAGGTAGAGGCCCGTGAGGCCGTCGTCCAGGCGCTCGGCCGCCACGGCATGGACATCGCGCTCCCGCATGAGGACGTAGGTCGAGCCGTGGAGCTCCACCTCAGCCCGGTCCTCAGGATCGAACAGCACGCGGTCGCCGACCTGGATGGTGCGCACGGCGGTCCCGACAGCGACCACGTCCGCCCAGGACAGACGCTTGCCCATCTGAGCCGTGGCCGGGATCACGATGCCGGCTTTCGAACGCCGGTCGATCGAGTCCTCCCGCGGCTCGACGAGAACACGATCATGCAGCAGCCTGATCGGCAGCGAACCGGTGCGAATATCGACTCCGGCCGTGCCGCCGATGCCATTGACACCACCGGAAACACTTGTCACGCGCGCGACACTACCCCTAGCGCCCAGATATCCGACGCCGCGTACCGCCCAGATCCCCTCGGGCGGCCGGGACGCGTCGTCGAAGCGCTGTCCGTGGCAGCGGCTGGGTCGTCAAGCTCCCCAGCCGAGGAACGCCTACCCAACGGGGTATAAGCTGCCGCCCATCACCCGGAGTTGGACATGACCACACCGGGGCGCGGGCAAGCTCCCGCGGCGACGGGCCTGGTTGGACGGCCCGGCGCGGGCGGCCGGTCGCGCCACAGGCGGGCCGTCGGCACGACGACGACTGCTCACGGGACGGGGCACAGCATGGCACTGCGAATCAGTGTGGACCTCGACGGCCTGCGCTGGGCAGATCTGTTCCGATTCGTCGACCTCGCCCGCAACGGCGGCATCGGCCCGGACGACCAGGTCGATGTGATCACCTACGGCAGCGACCCGATGTCGGTCAGCCTGTCGGCGCGGATCTTCCCGCAGACAGACGGTTTCCTGTCGGTCGAGCAGGATGCGGGTGCCGAGTCGCTGCGCGCCGCGCCGCTGTCGATCAGCCCGGCGCCGGCGAGCAACGGCTCCACGCCGTTCGGCTACGAGGGCGGTGCGGACAGGCCCGCGCCCGCCGGCGGCTCGCACTACCCGTCGTTCGACGGCGCGCCCGAGCGGCCGAGCACGCCGCCACCGCCACCGCCGAGCGGGATGCCGAACTACCCGGCATATGAGGCGCCGGCCGATCGCGGCGTGCCTTCGGGCCAGGGTGGCGGCCACTACCCGCCGTTCGACGGTGGCCAGCCGGACCGGCTGCCAAACGGCGGGCCGTACGCCGGTTTCGAGCCGGCGTTCGACCGTGGCCAGCCCGGCAAGGACCTGCCTGGCGGGGCCAACCCGGCCGACAGCCCGTACATCGAGGAGTTCGCCCGGCTGCAGGAAGGCCTCATGCGCCAGGTTCGCCGCGGCGATGAGGTCCGGCCCGAGCGCGCGTGAGACGACGGTCCGCTCCGGCGACCGCGTCCGCCCTGGACGCCCCCATGGCGCGATTACCCAAACTCGCCCACCGCCATCAGGCGTGGACACCCATGTCGGGCCTGGATAGGCGAGAGCCGCCCGTCAGGTGCGCGCGTGCTGGTGTGACGACGAATGGCCTCGATCCGCATTCGCCGGGTACCGCTCGCGTGGTGCACGGCCCGATGGTGCATGCTTGGCAATAATGGAGGATCAGGACGTTTCCGACGTCGAGCGTTACTACGGTCGGCTGTGCTCGGAACTTGACATGATCAAGAGCGGCCCGGTGCTCGCCGGGCCGCGCACGATCGAGCACATCCGTTCTCTGCTCGCGCTCATCGACCTCCACCGGCCAAACGAGTTCGACGTCTGCCTCGGCTGCGACCGTCTCTGGCCCTGCGCTTCCGTCCTGGCCGTCACCGGTCTGCCCCCTGAGCTGCCCGTGGCCGACCAGGAGGTCGCCGCGCCCCGCGCGCTGCCTGGTTCGCCGCTGCGCCCTCGGGCCGCGATCGGCGCCGTCCCCGGAGCAGTCGCGGCTGTGGGCTCAGGCCTCGGCGCGCACCCACCGGTCACGGCACCGCCCATCACGGGACCGCCCATCACGCCACCGCCGATCACGCCACCGCCGATCACGGCACCACCCATCACGGCACCGCCGATCGCGGCGCAGTCGATCGCGCCTCCCGGGACAGGCGCCCACGTCCGGCCGGTCACTCGCCCCCCCGCGCCGATACAGGCCGCGGGCGGGCATCCTGCCGTCGTGCCCGATGGGCGTTCCCTCCCGGGCACGCTGCCCGAGCCGCCGGCTCCCCATCCGGATGCCGCCGCCGCGGCGGCCACGGCGGGTCGGGGCGTCCTCATCCCTGCGTCCGCTCGGACAGCCCCAGCAGCGGCGTCCTTGCCCTCGACCAGCCCGCCCGCGCCCCCGCCGCCGCCGT
>Ga0163163_10004787_pt1 | contig 11618 bp, 11 predicted proteins | sample S65metaG_FD_119766 | JGI IMG/M metagenome (GOLD analysis project Ga0163163, IMG submission 119766) | Switchgrass rhizosphere microbial communities from Kellogg Biological Station, Michigan, USA - S6-5 metaG | ecosystem: Host-associated > Plants > Roots > Rhizosphere > Soil | place: USA... | reverse complement strand
CTCGTGAGACCGTACGAGTATGATGTCTCCCGGCTCCCGGGAGCTCAGCTCGAGCAGTCCGTCACCTCGGCGAGCACCACGGGGTCCGGCTGTCCGTCCCAGGTCGCAGTGAGCCCGATAGCCGGACGCGGTGCAGGTACAGGCCGTCGGAACACGGTCAGCTCGAACCGTTCGTTGCGGAGCACAACACTGCTCACGCCGGCACGCTCGACCGCGAATCCATCGACCGGCACCCGCTCCTGCGTCCAGCCCCCTCCCTGGATGCGGACATTGCTCGGTGCGATGTACCAACGACCGTCGTACACGACCATACCGAGGGCCTCGCCCTGACCGGTCATGGCCACGGCGGCGAGCATGACCACAAGTTGTGGATCGCGCAATCCGTCGTACACCCAGCGGGTCCCGAGCACCGAGTGCTGCATCTGGACGATGAGGGCATCGTCGGCGCCGTCGAGCGGCTCGTCCCGGTAGGTCAGCGGGACGTGCAGCAGCGTGTCGCCCGCCATGACCAGGTGGGTCTCCATGCCGACGCGAGCATCGGGATCGTCGAAGCGGTAAGAGCCGATCACGTCGATCGGAACACCACGCTCGGGACCCCACGGCTGGGACGGGGCCCATTCGGCGATGAGCTCGGCCTTGGTCGGGGTGATCGTCGCGCGGTGGAAGCGGGCCATCGGACCAGATCGTAGGCACTGGAACGGAGTGCGGTGTGGGTGGGGGCCCGTCGAGGACTTCGACCACCGCACCGACTGCTATCGGCCAGTGCGCTCGCGGTGGTTGCACCCCGGCCAGCAGCAGGGTCGACGCTGACCTTCCTCGAGCTCCTCCTGGGTCCGGCGAATGCGGCGCTCTCGCGTGGTCGACTGCTTCGCGTCGTCGACCCAGCAGATGAACTCGTTGCGGGCCAGGGGTGTGATGTCCTTCCAGGCATGGAGCGCGGTGGCGTTGGCGACCAGCGCCTTGCGCAGGTCTGGTGGAAGCTTGTGCACCACCCCACCCGGAACTCGTGGGCCGCCCACAGGCCCATGGTAGTGGTCGTGTGCAGTGCAGCCGCGTCGACGATCACGGCTGGACGAGGTGGCAAGCGTGCGATAGTTGGCCCGCAGTGGTCGGGCCGGCGCCCGCGCCGCCGAAACTCGAGGGGTCGTGTCGATGCCGGTGCCGTCCAAGCTCGCCGTGCTGACCAGTGGCGGCGACGCCGCGGGCATGAACGCCGCGGTCCGCGCCGTCGTCCGCAGCGGGCTGGCGGCCGGGATGGAGGTCTTCGCCGTGTACGAAGGCCTGCAGGGCTTGGTGGACGGTGGCGAGTGCATCCGGCCGATGTCCTCGCCCGACGTCGGCGGGATCCTGCAGCAAGGCGGGACAGTGCTCGGGACGGCGCGCAGCGCTGACTTCCGGACTCGCGACGGTCTACGACGAGCGGCGGGGAACCTCGTCAGCCGGGGCGTCGACGCGCTCGTCGTCATCGGCGGCGACGGCAGCCTCATGGGCGCCAACGAGTTCCGCACGGCATGGCCGGACCTGCTCGAGGAGCTCGTCGACGCGGGGACGGTGGACAGATCTGCGGCCGACGCCCACCGTCAACTGTCATTGGTCGGCCTGGTCGGCTCGATCGACAACGACATGGCCGGCACCGACATGACGATCGGGGCGGACACGGCGCTGCACCGGATCACCGAAGCCGTCGATGCGATCCAGAGCACCGCCTCGAGCCATCAGCGGACGTTCGTGATCGAGGTGATGGGGCGCCGCTGCGGCTATCTGGCCTTGATGGGCAGCCTCGCCACCGGCGCCAACTTCGTGCTGATCCCCGAAAGCCCACCGACCGACGGCTGGCAAGACGCCATGTGCGCTGTCCTGCGGGGCGGGCGGACCATCGGCCGTCGCGCCAACATCGTGATGATCGCCGAAGGGGTCCACGACACGACAGGCCAGCCGGTGACCGCGGGCGACGTGAAGACGGTGCTCGAACAACGCCTCGCCGAGGACGCCCGAGTCACGATCCTCGGTCACGTCCAGCGTGGAGGCGCTCCGAGCGCGTTCGACCGCTACCTGGCCACCGTCGTCGGCTACGCGGCGGTGCAGCAGCTCTTGGCATCACCGAACGGTGAACCGCAGCTGATCGGCATCCGGGGACATCGTGTGACGCGAGCACCGTTGCTGGAATGCGTCGCGACCACGAGCTCGGTGGCCGACGCGATCGCAGCACACGACGTCGACACCGCCATGACCACCCGGGGCGGCAACTTCTCGCGGTCGTACCGTCTGCTCCAGACGCTCGTGCAGGCGCGGCCGCAACGAGCGGCGACCGAGCGTGGTCATCGCTCGTTGCGCATCGCGGTCCTCCACGGCGGCGGCACCGCTCCGGGGATGAACGCCGCCGTGCGCGTGGCCGTGCGGATCGGTATGGATCGTGGCCACACCATGCTCGCCGTCAGGAACGGGTTCCGCGGGCTGGCCGCCGGCACCATCGACGAGATGGACTGGATGACCGTCAGCGGTTGGGTGTCACGACCGGGTGCCGAGCTCGGCACGAACCGGTTCATCCCCGGTCCCGACGATCTGCTTCGGATCGCCACTCAGATCGGCAGCCATCGCATCGACGGGCTGCTCGTCATCGGTGGCTGGGCCGGCTACGTGGCGTCCCACCGGCTCGACTCCTCCGCTGGCGAACACCTCGCGCTCCCGATCATGTGCGTCCCGGCATCGATCAACAACGACCTGCCGGATTCGGAGATGAGCATCGGGGCGGACACCGCGCTGAACAGCATCGTGAGCGACGTGGACAAGATCAAGGCCTCGGCGGTGGGCTCCGATCGCTGCTTCGTCGTCGAGGTCATGGGCCGAGACTGCGGCTTCCTCGCCCTCATGGGCGGCGTGGCGACCGGCGCCGAGCAGGTGTACCTCCCCGAGGAAGGCATCACGCTGCAGCGCTTGCGCGACGACGTCGAGGCGTTGTCGCTCGGGTTCGCAAACCGCAAACGAGTCGGGCTCGTGATCCGCGGCGAAGGCGCCGACCCGGTCTTCACCACCGACTTCGTGCAGGCGATGCTCGCCCACGAGAGCCACGGGCGGTTCGACGTGCGCAGCGCGGTGCTCGGTCATGTCCAGCAAGGGGGGGTCCCGTCGCCGTTCGATCGGATCCAGGCCACCCGCCTGGCGTCAGCCGGCGTCGAGCACCTCATCGCCGAAGCGCTGGGCGACCACCCGAAGAGCGCGATGGTCGGGCTGCGCAACGGCCGGGTGGTGTTCACCGCGCTGGACCGCTTTCCCGACCTCATCGAGCAGGGCGCCCAGCGCCCGAGGCCCCCGGAGTGGTGGATGGCGCTCCGCCCGCTCGCCGACATCATGGCGACGTCACCCTGACCGTGAGCAACGCTGAGGCAAACTCTGGGCATGTGCGACGAGTTCGGCGAGACCTGGCCGACGCAACGGTGACCGAGCGTCCGGAGGCCTCGGGTCTCTCTGCTTCACAGGAGGCGTGGGCCGCCTGGGTGGAGGACCGTCTGGGTCGGCTTCAACGAGTCAGTCTCGAGCTGACCGCGGCCGTGTCGATCGACGATGTCGTCGCGACCGTTCTCGATGTCCTCGACGCTCCGGTGGCCGCACCCTCCCGAAGCTTGTGGCTGCGGGACGACGTGACGGACACGCTGGTGTTGCTCGCTCATCGCGGCATGCCGGACGAGGCAGCGGCGAAGTTCGGTCGCATCCCGCTGTCGGCGGACGTGCCAGGCGCCGTTGCTGCCCGTGAGCGGCGGACGATCGTCAGCGGGGCGCACGCAGACGCCGTAGCGGAGTACGCAACGCTGCAGAACGTGCCGCGGTCCACGTCGGGATTCGCCGCCATTCCCCTCGTCGCCGACCAAAGGAGCGTCGGGGTGCTCGGGATAGGCGTCGACGACGTCCTCGACGAACGGGACCTCGCCTTCTTCGAAGCGGTTGCGGCACAGGTCGCGCAGACCATCACGCGGGTACGGCTCACGGAGCGGGAGCGGCGCCGGCGCACCGAGCTCGAGTTCCTGGCCACGCTGACGGACACGGCATTGCGTGCCAGCGACCACCTCGATCTGATGCGCGAGGTGTGCGCGGCGGCGGTCCCGACCCTCGGCGACTGGTGTTCGTTGTACTTCCTGCCGGAGTCCGGCGGTCCGCCGCTGGTCACGTCGGCTCACGTCGATCCGGCCAAGGCGGCCTACGTCAAGACCCTCCAAGAGCGTCATCCGTACGATCCCGACGGCACCAGCGGCGTCCCCGCCGTCGTCCGCTCCGGCTCGACCGAGTTCGTCCCCAAGCTGACCTCAACGGTGATCGACGACGCCATTGCGTCGGCGAAGATCAGCGTGAACGAGGCGACGGCCATCATCGACCATCTGGGCATAACGAGCGCGATCACGGTCCCACTGCGCACCAAGCGACGGATCGTCGGCGCGATGCAGGTCATCAGCGCGGAATCGGGACGTCACTACGACGAAGACGATGTCGCGCTCGCCGAGGCGGTGGCGGGCCGCTTGGCCGAGGCGCTCGACTCGGCATGGATCGCGGACCATCAGCGGACGATCGCCGTGACCTTGCAGCAGGCGCTGCTGCCGCCGGCCTTGCCCACCATTCCCGGCGTCGAGGTCGCGGCGCGGTACTGGCCGGCGGGGATGGACCGTGTCGGCGGTGATTTCTACGACGTCTTCCAGCTGGGCGGTGGACGCTGGGCGCTGGTGATCGGCGATGTGTGTGGCACCGGCCCCAATGCGGCGGCCTTGACCAGCGTCGCCCGTCACACGATTCGCGCGGCCGCCCGGCACGGAGCAGACGCCCCCGCCGTCATGTCGTGGCTCAACGAGGCGGTGCTGCTCTCGAGCCGGGACCTCTTCTGCACGGCCTGCTACGCCACCCTCACCTCCGACGAGGGTAGGTGGCACCTCAGCTCGACCGCAGCCGGTCACCCGCTCCCGATCGTCGCCAGCCGGGAGGTCACGAAGACGATCGGACAGGCCGGCACCCTCCTCGGGGTGGTCGACGAGGTCGCAGTCAGCACGGGCGAGGCCACCCTCGCCCCGGGCGACGTCGTCGTGTTCTACACGGACGGCATCACCGATCTCCCGCCACCCCATGGCGTGCTCCCCGACGCGGTGCGCGACCTCGTCTTCGAGCTTCGCGACCGCACGAGCGCGGACGACATCGCCGAAGCAATCCGCCGCTCGCTCGTGGAGCGAGTGCCCGACCGCAGCCGCCGGGACGACGTGGCGCTGCTCGTCATCCGCATCTTGTGATCACGTGGTCGCCGGACCGCCGGTGCGCGGGTCTTAGGGAGCTCCGTGGCGGCGCTCACGAAGTCAAAGGTGCCGGACATGCGCCTTACGGATTCACGAGTAACGCCATGGGTACTTCCAATTGCAACAATGGCTGCGCACAAGCTTGGTGCCCGTGATCGTCGGAGTCCGCTCGCGGTGAGCGGTCTTCCAGCACGCGGTGTTCGGCCGCTTCCATGAGTCGTTCTCCCCCGGTCGGGAGCGTGTCGTCGGAGGCGGCCCTGACCCCCACACCCGTCAAGTCCGCCGGACTGGGATGCTTGCATCCCCGCAGTCGTGAGATCATCGTCGAGGATGCGAAGGTGGCCCATCCGCCCACCTGCTCCGCGAGAACTGAGCGATGAGCGTCAGCGCGGTCGGGCCGATGTGACACGAGCCGCGAAGGAGTAAGTCGATGTCGGACGCTACAGAAGCGGTGCGGGCGCTGCTCGAGGCCGCCAGGATCCACCCCGACGACGACGAGGTTGCGAGCTTGGCCCGGCAATACCCGGGTCTACGACGTGAGATCGAGGGGCTCTATCGCGTTCCCGCCGATGACGACGCGCCCGCCCCGACATCGCCGGTCGAGGCCGGTTCGTGAGCACACTCGACGCCGACGCGGGAGCCGTCGGCACGACGGAGGGGCTCCGCCTCGCCCCGCTCCTCGAGCAGGCGGCGGCGTTGCGCGATGGCACGACGACCTCGGTCGAGCTGGTCACGGCGTGTCAGGCCGCCGCCGACCGGATCGACCCCCTCATCGGCACCTACATCGTGCGCTTCGATCGGGCGGCCCTCGAGGCCGCGACCGCCGCGGACGAGGCGAGGGCGCGGGGTGACGGTGGCGGGCTGCTGCACGGCGTGCCCTTTGGCGTCAAGGACATGCTCGTGACCCGCGAGGGCCCGACCACGGCGCAGTCCGTGGTGCTCGACCCCACTTGGGGCGACCAGCCCGAAGGTGCCGTCGTCAGCCGCCTGCGGGCCGCCGGTGCGATTCCGCTCGGCAAGACCACCACGATGGAGTTCGCGCTCGGGTACCCGGACCAGGAGCACCACAACTGGGACGCCGGTTCCGAGGACGACAGCCGGCACCGCTTCCCTCTGCCCCGCAACCCCTGGAACCGGTCGCACTGGGCCGGCGGCTCGTCGTCGGGGTCCGGCAACGGCGTCGCCGCCGGGCTGTTTCCGTTGGGACTCGGCACCGACACCGGCGGCTCGATCCGCATACCCGCCGCCTTCTGCGGCGTCTCGGGCCACAAGCCCACGTTCGGGTTGGTGCCCAAGTCGGGCTGTGTGCCACTCGGGTTCACCTACGACCACATCGGCCCGCTCGCCCGTACCGTGGCTGACTGCGCAGCGGTCCTCGACGTGATCGCCGGGCCCGACCCCTCCGATCCCACCAGCCGGGCTCGGCCGGGCGGCCCAGAGCGCTATCTCGAGGCGCTCCAAGGCGGCATCGACGGTCTACGGATCGGGGTGGGCCGGTCGGTCACCGCGGACGGTCCCTGGTGCGACCCTGAGGTGACGGCCTGCTTCGACCAGGCGCTCGGCGTCCTCGAAGGCGCCGGTGGCCGCCTCGTCGAGGTCGACCTGCCGTACTGGGATGAGCTGCAGAACGCGACGTTCGTGGGCATGTCGGTCGAGGCGTTCGCTTGGCATCGCTCGATGCTCCAAGAGCACTGGCGCGACTACGGACGACCCACCCGGATGAGGCTTGCCCTCGGTGCGCTGATCTCGGGCGCCGACTACGTGCAGGCCCAGCGAGTCCGCCGGACCGGTCAGCGGCTCGTGGGAGAGCTGTTCGGATCGGTCGATGTCATCGTGACGCCCACGCTTGGCACGGTGGCACCCCTCCTCGGTGGGGGCCGCGCCGACCGCACCCGCCAGCTGCGCTCGATGTTCACCGCCGCCCTCAATGCGCTCGGCTTCCCGGCCCTCGTCGTCCCGATGGGGTTCGACGTCACGCTCGGCCTGCCCACGTCGCTGCAGATCGTGGCCGCGCCGTTCGAGGACAGCACGGCCCTGCGGGTCGGTCACGTCTTCCAGCAGATGACGGACTGGCACCGGCGGTCCCCGGCGCTGGCCGGCACGTGAGGCCCGGCGCGGCTGGCTCCCACTCCTCGAGAGGGCCGTTTGCGTCGCCCCGGGGAGCGTGAGGCCGTGGAGCATGACGCCTGAGCAGCTGCCGGGAGCCGATCCGTGTCCGGATCGCTGAGATCGTGCGCCGGGGCGCCCGCTGGCGGTCTGCTCGCTGGACCCTGCACTGCTCCAGGACGCCGGCCAATGTCATACGTAGCCGTGGGCGCAAGCCAGGCTGGCCGTGGCGGGCGTGATGCTGCGGGGCACGGCCCGCGGCAGTGGCGCCCGTTCGAAGGCTGGGACAGCCTCACCGACACCGAACGGCGCGTCGCCGAGCTCGTCGCCGAGGGCTGGACCCACCAGGAGACCGGAGCGCGGATGTAGGTCTCCCGGCACACGGTCGACTTCCACCTCCGCCGGATCTTCCGCAGGCTCGCGATCACGTCACGGGTAGAGCTGGCCGGCATCATGCTCGGGCGGTCGGCGGACCCACGCGATCGCGGGATGGAGGGAGCTCGCTCGGGCGCGACGCTGATCAGGAACGGCGCCCCATCGCCCCGGGAGTTCGCATGAGCGCACCCAAGCACCCCACCACACTGCTAGGCATGTCGCGGCCGAGCCGCGAGGTCGTCCGCAAGCCGGACCTCGCGCGGGAGGCGGCCCAGACGATGCTGGAGGAAGCGCGTCACGACGCGCAGGACACGCCGGCGCATCCCGGCCCGCACCACCCGACCGGCCTTCTCTTCTTGCCGGTGGAGCGCGCCACCGACGAGTTCCAGCAAGCGTTCGGACGCCGGCCCAGCATCTACGAGGTGGCGGCAGGTGTCGCCTCGCGTCCTGACCTGGTGGAGACCGTGCATGCGGCCGCCCTCCGCTGGCCGCGGCCGACCGCCCCCGATGTCACCGACAGCTGGTTTTTCGCCGAGTCCGTCGGCGAGCGTCCCCGGCTCGAGCTCGAGCGGGCCGCGGTTGCCGCCGCGCTGCTCGAATACCTGGACGACTGGGAGGAGCAGGTGATCCGCTCGCGCATGGAGCCGCACATGACCCAGCTCGAGATCACGCACGCGCTCGCATTCAGCCAACTGCGGGCCTGCGTCGCACTCATGCGCGGGCTCGTGCGTCTCGACGCCGCGCCGATGCCCCGTGCGGACTGACCCACCAGCCAATCGACCCGTCGACCAACGACTCTGAGGAGATGACGGTGGCAAAGGCACTCGGCATCGACCTCGGAACGACGAGCTCTGTCATCGCGGCCGTGGAAGCCGGTCTACCGACGGTCATCCCGAACTCGGAGGGCTCGCGCACGATGCCGTCGGTGGTCGCGTTCACCCAGGACGGCGAGCGCCTTGTCGGGCCCGTCGACGCTCTTGATCACGAGGACGACGACCAGGTCGAACCTGAACCCGGCTCGGAGCCGTTGGCATGAGCAGCGCGATCGTCGGCGGGCTCCTCTCGGGCATCGTCGTGCTGCTCGGCGTACTCTTCGAGGCCCACCTCACCAAGCGCCGCGAACGCCAGACCCGGATCGAGGACACGACGCGCCGGTTGTTGATCGAGACCCGCAAACTCGAGCACCTCTCGCGGCTGACACCGGATCGCGTGGACCGGGACCGGCTCTACGAGCTCGACGACCGGGTGGAGGCGCTTGCGCTCGAGCTGCGGTTGCTCTCGCTCAAGTGGCGGCACTACCGCGGGCTGACCCACGCGATCGACGAGCTCATCGTCAATCAGACCGTCGCCAGGGAGCGGCGTTCGGGCGGTATCCCGATGTCGCTCATGGAGTCGCTCGGCGCAACCGCGATCGGCGACGTCGTGTTCCCGGACACCACCGACGTCGGCGAGCGCGTCCACGAGAGCGCGATGTCCAAGCGTGGCCTACCCCGACCCCGGCGTCCGAAGCGCCGGCCCGGCTCCGAGAACCAGTCGGCGTCGGACGCGACCGAGCGGTCGGCATGACCTCGCCGGCCCGCTCCGCGCCGACGCTGGCCATGGGCGCGCGCTCGCAGGCGTGCCCGTGTCTCGACCGATGAGGCCGCGTCGATGACACCAAACGTCTGCCTCCGCCGGGATGGCCGGTGGTTCCCGAGGAAATTGCTGTTCCGGAGTCACTCAATGCCGTCGACGCTTTCGTGCCCAACCACCCTGTTGGTTGTGCCGTAAAACCTCGGCCCGGATTTGCATCCCAGGCAGCGGCGACCGATGGTCGTTGGCTCGAGTGCGCCCGAGCGAGCATGCTTGCTGGCGTGTCCGGACGCGACGATCCTCGAGCGCCGTCTGCTCGCCGAGGTGCGGCCCTATGCGGTCTCCTCGTTCTCGTCGCGGCCTGCGGCAGCTCCGCCGGCACGTCCGGCCAAGGTGGGCCCTCGTTGCCTCGCGGCACCAGCACTCCGGCACGGCCGCCCATCAGCCCGGCCGGCCCCGCCACCCCGACGGCAACGGCGTCGACTCCGGCCTGGCGGCTGACCAGTGTGGGGCGCCGGCCTCGGGAGGAGACGGGCAGCCGATCACGTTCGGCGTCATCACCTCCCTCACCGGGGTGTTCGGGCCCTCTTTCAAGCCCGTCGTGACGGGCGTCAAGGCGTATGTCGACGCCATCGACGCCAAGGGCGGTGTCAACGGGCATCCACTGCGGTATGTCGTGGCTGACGACCAGTCGAGCACGCAGGGGAACCTCGTCGCGCTCCGCGACCTGGTCGAGAACAAGAAGGTCTCAGCGATCGCGACGTGGGACGTGGCCATCGACGCCTCGGCCGACTACCTCCGCGCCAAGCGCGTCCCTGTGCTGGGGACCAGCTTCGGTGGCGGTCCCGAGTGGGGCCTTCCCGAGTACGCCAACTTCTTCGTGATCCCATTCGCGGTCGACCCTCATTATCGGGGCTTCACCAGCTTCGCGTCGTGGATCAAGTCGAAGGGGATCACGAAGCTCGCCACCGTGGCGGACGACAACGACACCCTCGCCTTCGGCTCGGCCAAGGCGACCAGGACACGCTGAGCGACCGGCGCATCCTGGCCGGACTCGCAGGGGCGTACGTCGTCACGACATCGCCCGTCTACGACGGCTCCAACCCCGGCCGCGACGGCCGAGATGGTCAACCTCCACCGGGTCGGCTTCAAGGGTGATCTCCCGACCTTCGGAGTTCACACCGGTTACGTGGCGGCCTCCGTAGTCGCCTGCGGCCTCCAAGCCGCCGGCGCGAACCCGACCCGCCAGTCCGTCGTCGCCCACCTGCGCAAGGTCACCGCCTTCGACGCCAACGGGCTCCAACTGGAGCGAACCAACTTCAGCAACCAGTTCTCCGCCCCGGGCAGCTTCTACTTCGGCTCGACGTGCCAGAACTGGGTGCAACTGGTCCACGGCACCTACCGCCTCGACACCCCCCGCCCGATCTGCGGCAAGTCCATCCCCGGCACCAACAACCTCCCGTAGCGATCCGACGGAAGCTGTTCCACTTTGGAGCTGACCGATGGTGACCCCGACGACTCCGCTATGAGGAGCACCGATCGCGGACCCCCACGAGCTACGACGCGGTCAGCAGGTAGCGGGTGCCGACGACACTCGGCGCGTAGCCGGTGTGGCCGAATGCGTCGGCGAGTGCCCCGGCGGCTCGCCAACCGGTGCAGTGTCCGGGTGCGACGATCCGCGGCACGACTCGTTCGGTGAGGTCGCGCACCGTCGGCGCGATGCGATCCTCGACCGCCCCTCCAGCGAGGTGATAACCGCCGAGGAGGAGGTCGACGCGTTGGTCGGGAAGCAGCCGGCGCGCCTCGAGGCCGACGTTGACGACGCCGGCATGGGAGCAGGCCGTGAGCACCGTCGTTCCCCGGCCCCGCACGGTGGCGGCGACGAAGCGCTCGTCGTGGATGCCTGGATCGCTGGTCATCTCGCCGACGCGCCAGCTGTGATGGCCGGGCAGGCCGGTCTCGTAGCTCGTCTGGCGCGGGATGTCGCCACTGCCGAGGAAGAGGCCGCCGAGCTCGTGCGTCTCGGCATGGGTGACCACTCGCCCACCCGCGGCTTCGATCGCCTCGATGGTCGGCTCCGGTGGGAGCATCGCAAAGACCCCGAAGGGCGTCAGGATCCCGCGCTGGTCCGGTCGGTCGGGATGGAGATCGACGATCGGCGGCGGGCGGCCGGCACCGTCCCGAGCCGCGGCGATGGCGGCCACCGCGGTGGTGATGCCACCGGAGTGATCCCAGTGCCAGTGGGAGAGGAACACCACGTCGATGCTGGACAGGTCGACGGCCAGCCGTTCGGCGTTG
>Ga0163163_10004783_pt1 | contig 11623 bp, 12 predicted proteins | sample S65metaG_FD_119766 | JGI IMG/M metagenome (GOLD analysis project Ga0163163, IMG submission 119766) | Switchgrass rhizosphere microbial communities from Kellogg Biological Station, Michigan, USA - S6-5 metaG | ecosystem: Host-associated > Plants > Roots > Rhizosphere > Soil | place: USA... | reverse complement strand
CGATCATCTCGAAATCGTCGTCGACCACTTTGAATTTCTTGCGCAGCCGCTTGATATGGCTGTCGATCGTGCGGTCGTCGACATAGACCTGATCATCGTAAGCCGCGTCCATGAGAGCGTTGCGGCTCTTGACCACACCGGGGCGGGTCGCCAGCGCCTGCAGGATCAGGAATTCCGTGACGGTCAGCGTCACCTGCTCGCCGCGCCAGGTGCAGGTATGGCGCTCGGGATCCATCTTGAGATCGCCGCGCTCGAGGATTTTGGCTTCCGACTCTTTCTGCGCCGCCGCTTCCTTCGGATTGGCGCGGCGCAAGATCGCCTTGACGCGTTCGACGAGCAGGCGCTGTGAGAACGGTTTGCGGATGAAATCGTCGGCGCCCATTTTGAGGCCGAACAGCTCGTCGATTTCCTCGTCCTTGGAGGTGAGGAAGATCACCGGCAGATCGGATTTCTGGCGCAGACGCCTGAGCAGCTCCATCCCGTCCATGCGCGGCATCTTGATATCGAAGATCGCCAGGTCGGGTGGATTGGTCTTGAGACCGTCGAGCGCGGTCGAGCCATCTGTATAGGTCTGGACGCGGTAGCCTTCGCCCTCGAGGGCGATGGAGACCGAGGTCAGGATGTTGCGGTCGTCGTCGACCAGCGCGATTGTCGGCATGAAGAAATTACCCTTGAACGAGGCGGCGTCGGTTACGAGGCGCGGATCGCGTCATGATCCGCAGGGTGGATGGAGCTCAACAAGTTGCGTCCAAAGCCAACATCATTGCAACCGTTGACCGCCGAACGTGGCGCCGCACGTTTGGCGGGACCACAGCTGCCGGGCGAGTCGCACCGGCGCGGAGGGCCTTTATAGCCGTGGAAGAAAAGGAAATCACCCCCTCGCCACAATTCCGGCGGCAAGCGGAAGCTTTGCCTGGGGAAACGCAGGTGCCGCCGCAAAGCGAATACGACGCGATCGGTGAGGCTAAACGCTTGCCACGCGTGATCCGCGCCGGCGCATTGGCAAGCTTGACTGAGGACGGCCATCCCTTCGCGAGCCTCGTCAATGTCGCGACCGATCATGACGGGTCGCCGCTGCTCTTATTGTCACGCTTAGCGGCGCACACGCTCAATCTCGAACGCGACCCTCGTTGCTCGTTGCTCTTGTCGCAGACCGGCAAGGGCGATCCGCTGGCGCATCCGCGGCTGACCGTGATCGGCAGCGCCATGCGCACGCAGGATGAGCACGTGCGCGGCCGCTTCCTGCGCCGCCATCCGAAGTCGGAGCTTTATGCCGGCTTCGCCGATTTCTCCTTTTGGCGGATCAAGGTCGCACGCGCGCATCTCAACGGCGGCTTCGCCCGCGCTGCGGATTTTCCGGGGCATGCGGTTTTGACGCCGCTCGACGGCGCCGACGCGCTCATCGCGGCGGAAGCGGGCGCGGTCGAGCACATGAATGACGATCATCGCGAGGCGTTATCGCTTTATGCGACGAAGCTGCTCGGCGAAGCGGACGGACCCTGGCGCGCGACCGGCATTGATCCCGAAGGCATGGACCTTGCCGCCGGCGACCGCACCGCGCGGCTGACCTTCGAGCAGCCGATCAAGACGCCGGGCGAATTGCGGTCTGTGCTTGTGACGTTGGCAGCAAAGGCGAGATCGGAGGCGTGATCAGGAGGAGCGAGTGGCGAGTTGGCGGCCGTGCGCTACAGGAACATGCGTACTCGTGCCCAGGACCCCCGGTTGCAGACGGACCACACGGCACTCGCGTGGATTGCCCTCGCCTTTGCTGAGCGAGGCGATGATCTCCTGGGCCGATTCAAATCCGACTTGCTCCACGCCTGAGATCATCGGATTTGCAGGCGCTGCCGCGCGCGTGAAAAATCGCTTCTCCTTCAGAAACTCGGTGTTTGCCGTCGAGCCGGCAAAACAATCGTAGAGGAGATTTTCGCCGAAATGCGCGTGGATGCGCGCGCGTAGTTTCGCGTCGCCGGAGAAATCGACGTAAATGGAAGGCACGCTGTCATCCACTGCCGCGATGCCGTCATAGGTGACCGTCTCGTCATAGCATCCGAGCGTCCGCACGAAATCGGCGTTCTTCGCCGAGGTGAGGCCGGTAAGGCAGATGCCATTCCGCGCATCAAGACAGAACGCCGTTCCAAATGCCGTCTTGCTCGATGCGCTCGAGACCATGACGCGGCGCGCCGAAGAACGCATTGTCCTGCAGGAAATCGGCGAGCATGAACGACATGATGAAAAGCGGGCGCAAAAGCGCCTGGATGTTTTCCAGTTCCGGCAGATAGACAGGATCGGCCGCACAGCGCGTATATTGATTGTAGATGGACGGCAGCTCGCTGCGATGTTCGGTGCCGTCATAGAAGCCGCGTTGCGTGAGGCGTTCCGGGCGCAAGTAAACATGCGTCGCGATTGGCAGAAAACCATAGAGGCGCTCGCCTAACTCGATGCCCTCAACCGCCGAGGCAACCACATCGGCGAAGCCCCAGACCGGCATATGTCCCCACTCAGCGTGCGGCGAGCGGAAGAATTGCCAAAACTTCATGGTCTCGCCGAGCGCCGCGTAGGTCATGTTGTTGGCGCTGAGCGAGAAGCGATCCACCCTCAGCAGGATTTCTCCCTCGCCTAATTCGCAGGCTTGCGGGGTGGTCTCGATGCGCGCGTTCGGCCAATATCGCTCTTCGCCGTGAGCAGGCGTGTGACGGTCAGCGTGTCCGGCATGCTAGTATCCATTTGAAAGAGCGAGCCATGCCTAGCAAAACCGCGCGGCGGATGGGTTCGGATTCGCGCGGGCGCACTGCGCCGACACGCAAATCCTTGCCAAAGCCGAAGAAACGGCCGACGCAGGAGCGCGCTAAGTTCACCATCCAGGCGGTTTACGACGCTTTCGTTCGGATTTGCCGCCGCGACGGATTGAGCGCGGTCACGATGAAAGATGTCGCGGCAGAAGCCGGGTACGCCGTTGGCACCCTCTACGATTATTTTCCGGACAAGCGCGCCTCAGGATATGTGCGCTACACGCTCGATGACATGCTTTCGCGGATCGATCGCGAGGTCATCGCCGACGGCGGCGCCGATGACGCGGCGCCGTATTTCGATCGCGACATGCTGAAGCATGTCAGTGCGATCGCCGAGGATAAGCACCACAAACGCGTTTTCGAGGAACTGACGGCGAAATGGCGCGAAGCGGTCGGCGCATGGCAAGACATGCCTGGCCGCGCGTCGCCCGAGACGATCGGCGCGCTCGCCCTCGCGCTCTGGGCCTCGCGGCGCTACGTCCTGCTCGTTGGCCCGGCCGCGGAGAAGACCGACTGGGTTGCCCAGCTCGAACTGATTTGCCGACGCGCGTTGGTGCCGGGCTGGCATGACGGGCGCCGACCCGGCAATTCTCCAGCCACTAACATTTGATATGAAAATCAAGCGATTCGGCAGCTCGTCAGGCTTCTTCTTGCGCCGCCGCAAGTTGCCAGCGCTTGCCCCGCCGCCTGCTCAAGATTAAAGCAGGGAACCTTCGCTTTACCCCTCCCGGTTTACGGGAAATATAGCCGCCGAATCGGCGGGCTCCGAGGAAGCGCGATGAAACAGGTGGGCAATTTCAACCCGGCCTTCACGGCCGAAGCGTTCGGGCTCAAGCACCTCAAAGGCGTTTCTTACAATCTCGATGCGCCGCTCCTCTACGAGGCGGCGATCAGAGGCGGCGAGGCGGAGATCGCCCATGGCGGGCCGCTGGTCGCCGAGACCGGTGTCCATACTGGCCGCTCGCCCCGAGACAAGTTCATCGTCCGCGACGAGGTGACCGACAAGACGATCTGGTGGGACAATTCCAATGCGATGAGCTGCGAGCATTTCGACGTGCTCTACAACGATTTTTTGGAGCACGCGAAGGGCAAGCATCTCTTCGCGCAGGACCTTTATGGCGGCGCCGATCCGGCGCATCGGGTCAAGGTGCGCGTCTTTACCGAGCTCGCTTGGCATTCGCTGTTCATCCGAACCATGCTGATCCGTCCGCCGGTCGAGGATCTGCGCTCGTTCACGGCAGATATGACGATCATCGACCTGCCGTCTTTCCGGGCCGATCCGAAGCGCCACGGCTGCCGCTGAGACGGTAATCGCCGTCGATTTTACCCGCAACATCGTGCTGATCGGCGCCTCCAGCTATGCCGGCGAGATGAAGAAGTCGGTCTTCGGTTATCTGAATTTTGTGTTGCCGGCCGAGAAAGTCATGCCGATGCATTGCTCGGCGAATGTCGGCAAGGGCGGCGATTCGGCTCTATTCTTTGGCCTCTCTGGCACCGGCAAGACAACGCTTTCCGCCGATCCGAACCGCACCCTTCTCGGCGATGACGAGCACGGCTGGAGCCGCGAGGGCATCTTCAATTTCGAGGGCGGCTGCTATGCCAAAGCGATCAGGTTGTCGCGCGAAGCCGAACCCGAAATTTACGCGACGACCGAGCGCTTCGGCTCGATCATGGAGAATGTCGTCCTCGATCCGCTGACGCGGCTTCCCGATTTCGACGATGATTCGAAAACCGAGAATACGCGCGTCGCCTATCCCTTAGATTTCATTCCGAACGCGTCGCCGACCGGCCGCGCGGGCCATCCGAAGAACATCGTCATGCTGACAGCGGACGCGTTCGGCGTCATGCCGCCGATCGCCAAGCTCGATGCGAGCCAGGCGATGTATCACTTCCTCTCCGGCTACACGGCCAAAGTCGCCGGCACGGAGAAGGGTGTGACCGAGCCGCAGGCGACATTTTCGACCTGCTTCGGTGCACCATTCATGCCGCGGCACCCCTCAGTTTACGGCAACATGCTACGCGATCTCATCGCGCGACATCACGTCGATTGCTGGCTTGTCAACACAGGCTGGACCGGCGGCAAGTTCGGCACCGGCCGGCGCATGCCGATCCGGGTTACGCGCCGGCTGCTCGCCGCGGCACTCGACGGCTCGCTCAATCGCGCGAGCTTCCGCACCGATCCTTATTTCGGTCTCGCCGTGCCGAGCTCCGTGCCCGGTGTCGAGCCGCACATTTTGAATCCGGTGAAGACATGGCAGTCGAAGTCCGAGTTCGCCGAGACGGCGAAGCGGCTCGTCAACATGTTCCGCGAGAACTTTGTGAAGTTCGAGCCGCATGTCGACGCCGAGGTGAAGGAAGCCGCGCCGACCATACGCATCGCGGCGGAGTAACGGCTTAACTCAGCGACATGCCCGAGCGCCCTTCCTTGCGAGCGCGATAATAGGCCCACAGCATGCGCGCGGCGACGCCGCGCCATGGCCGCCAGCGCTCGCCGATCTTTTCCAGCCGCGCGGTATCGGGGCGCTTTTTCAGATTGAGCGCGAGCCGCGCGGCTTCCTGTAGCGCGAGGTCGCCGGCCGGCCACGCGTCGGGATGGCCGAGGCAGAACAAAAGGAAGATATCCGCCGTCCAGGGACCAATGCCTTTGACCGCGACGAGCTTCTCGTGCGCTTCCTCGGCCGTCATCAAGGCGAGCGCGTCGATATCCAGCGAGTTGGTGACGATTGCGTCGGCGAGTCCGCGCAGCGTGCGGATTTTAGGCGCAGAGAGACCGGCGGCACGCAGCGGTTCGTCGGATGCGTCGCGAAGGTTCCGCGCATTGAGAGGCGCGACCATGGCGCGCAAACGGCCGAAGATCGCGTTGGCGCTGGCGGTCGAGACCTGTTGCGAGACGATAATGGCGGCGAGGCCTTCAAAGCCGGGCTCGCGCCGGCGCAAAGGCGTCGGTCCGCCGACTTCGAGCATGTGCCTGATCGTCTCGGCGTCCTGCGCGGCGAGCGCGGCGACACCGATCGCGAGCGTTGCCTCGCCATCGATCAGTGGGCCGGGATGATAGAGGCGTGGGACAGGTTTGAGGATCCGCCGGCGGCGTTTCTTGGGAGGCGTTTGCGCGGATTTCGCACCTGCCCTCTTGCCGCGCGCGCGGACCTTTGTTGTTTGCGGTGCTCTTGCCTTCATTGGCCGCAAGTGTGCCGGGTGATCATGCTCGGTCAAGGTGGCCAGTCTTGCCTGCTTGACCGCGCGGCACGCTGCGATTACGGTGCGCGCTGCCAAAATTGAGGGCAGAGCCTTGCGTTACATCCTTATCGTATGCCGAGCGCCGGAGATGGGACGGGTCTAAAACCCGATTTCCCTCGATGGCGCTCAACCCAAGGCCCCTCACCCGGGCCTTTTTTGTTGCTCAAATTCCCGCGACGGAGACGGGCCATGATGAAGCAGTTGAGCGGTGCCGAAATGGTGGTCGAAGCCCTGAAGGATCAGGGCGTCGACGTCGTATTCGGCTATCCCGGCGGCGCCGTTCTGCCGATCTACGACGCGATCTTTCATCAGAATTCGGTCCGTCACATCCTCGTCCGCCACGAGCAGGGCGCGGCTCATGCGGCGGAAGGTTATGCGCGTTCGTCCGGCAAGGTCGGCGTGTTGCTTGTTACCTCCGGGCCCGGCGCGACAAATGCGGTGACCGGCCTCACCGACGCGTTGATGGATTCGGTCCCTCTTGTCTGCATCACCGGCCAAGTGCCGACGCATCTGATCGGCTCCGACGCCTTCCAGGAATGCGACACGACTGGCATCACCCGCCATTGCACCAAGCACAATTATCTCGTGAAGCGGATCGAGGATTTGCCGCGCGTCCTGCACGAGGCGTTTTACGTGGCGAAAGCGGGGCGTCCCGGTCCCGTTGTCATCGATATTCCGAAGGACGTGCAGTTCGCGCTCGGCACTTATACCGGGCCGAAGAACGTGCAGCACAAGACCTATCAGCCGAAGCTCAAAGGGGACATGGCCAAGATCCGCGAGGCGCTGGCGCTTATCGCGGCGGCGAAGCGGCCGGTCTTTTATACCGGTGGCGGCATCATCAATTCCGGCCCGGCGGCGTCCGCTTTGTTGCGCGAATTCGTTGGCCTGACCGGGATTCCCATCACGTCGACGTTGATGGGGCTCGGCGCTTATCCCGCTTCCGGCAAGAACTGGCTCGGCATGCTCGGCATGCACGGCACTTACGAGGCCAACAACGCGATGCATGGCTGCGATCTGATGATCGCAACCGGAGCGCGTTTCGACGATCGCATCACGGGGCGGCTCGACGCGTTCTCGCCGGGATCGAAGAAGATTCATATCGACATCGATCCCTCCTCGATCAACAAGAACGTCAAGGTCGATCTCGGGATCATCGGCGATTGCGCGCACGTGCTCGAAGACATGGTCCGGCTCTGGCGCACTGAAGCGCTGTCGACCGACAAAGGTGCGCTCGTCGCTTGGTGGCGGCAGATCGAGGAATGGCGCGGACGCAAGTCGCTCGCGTTCCAGAACTCGACCCGCAAGATCAAGCCACAGCATGCGATTCAGCGCCTCTATGAGCTGACGCGCGATCGCAAGGCCTTCATCACGACCGAAGTGGGCCAACACCAGATGTGGGCGGCGCAGCACTATCATTTCGACGAGCCGAACCACTGGATGACCAGTGGCGGCCTCGGCACAATGGGCTATGGCCTGCCGGCGGCAATCGGCGTGCAGCTCGCGCATCTGCAAGCGCTTGTCATCGACATTGCCGGCGAAGCTTCGATCCTCATGAACATGCAGGAAATGTCGACCGCAGCGCAGTACCGGCTGCCGGTGAAAATTTTCATCCTCAATAATCAATATATGGGCATGGTACGCCAGTGGCAGGAATTGCTGCATGGCGGGCGCTATTCCGAGAGCTATTCGGAGGCGTTGCCCGACTTCGTCAAGCTCGCCGAAGCATATGGCGCGCACGGCATCCGCTGCAGCGACCCGGCAAAGCTCGACGATGCAATCCGCGAGATGGTCGACCATCCCGGCGCCGTGATCTTCGACTGCGTCGTCGACAAGGACGAAAATTGCTTCCCGATGATCCCGTCGGGGAAGGCTCATAATGAGATGATCTTGGCCGAGCTCGCCGATGATGCCGGTGTCGAGCTCGGCGCCGTCATCGATGAAAAAGGCAAGATGCTGGTGTGAGGACATTTCCGGAGCGGCGAAGCCGCATCCGGGACCCAGAGCAAATGCATTTGCCCCTGGACCCCGGATCGCCCTCTGCGCGTCCGGGGATGTGAAAACTGATTCAAGAGAGATAAATCCATGAACGCTGTTGTCACACCACCAATGTCGCCGCCCTCGCCTTACTCCTCGGCGCTGAGCAAATCGAATGTCGAGACGCATACGCTCTCCGTGCTTGTCGATAATGAGCCCGGCGTTCTCGCGCGCGTCGTCGGCCTGTTCTCCGGCCGCGGCTATAACATCGAGAGCCTGACGGTCGCCGAGGTCGCGCATGCGGAGCACCTGTCGCGCATCACGATCGTGACTTCCGGCACGCCCGAGGCGATCGAGCAGATTTCGCATCAGCTCGACCGGCTGGTGCCGGTTCACACGGTGACAGACCTGACGCTTGCCGGCGGCGCGATTGAGCGCGAACTCGCGATGATCAAGGTGCGCGGCAAAGGCGAAATCCGCGTCGAGGCGCTGCGTCTTGCCGAAGCGTTCCGCGCTCGCGTCATCGACGCTTCAATCGAAAGCTTCGTGTTCGAGCTCACCGGCCGCCCGGACAAAATCGACCAATTCGTCGAGCTCATGCGTCCGGTTGGATTGGTCGAGGTCTCGCGCACCGGCGTCGCGGCGATTTCGCGCGGGCCGGAGCGAATGTGAGCGATACGCTGGATCAGGCGACGGCCAACGCACTTGCAACCGGCGGCGCTGGGCCGAAACAGCGTAACGTACCCGGGCCGACAACGGGCCGCATCGAGGCATTTTCCGATGGCGTGATCGCCATCATCATCACCATCATGGTGTTGGAGCTGAAGCCGGAGCATACGAGCGACACGCGCTTCTGGAGCGCCTTCGTCGTGCCGCTCGCCCCGAAGCTCATTTCCTACGCGATGTCGTTCCTCGTCGTCGCGATCATGTGGGTCAACCACCACCAGCTCATGGACACCGCGCCGAGCGCGACGCGGCCGCTGCTTTGGTGGAACAACCACCTGCTCTTCTGGATGTCGCTGATCCCGTTCGCCACGGCTTACGTCGGCGAGAATCCGATCTCCCCGATCGCGGTCGCCATCTATGGCTTCGTCCTGTTCGCCTGTGCATCGAGCTTCGCGCTACTGCGGCGCAGCGTCGCCGGCATGGGCGAGCCCGACAAGCGTCTCCGCGACCTGCACAACCGCGTCATGCGCAAAAGCCTGATCGGCGCTGCCGTCTATGGCCTGTCTATCCCGCTGGCTTTCATCTCCGTCTACCTTTCCATGGCGGCTTTCCTCATCGTGCCGGCGCTGTTCTTCATGCCCGACCCGGTGCCGGGCCAGGCTGAACTGGAAGGAATCGAGAAGACCTGATCTGGACGCGGAGGCGTTCCGGATATACATTGGATATCCGAAAGGCGGCCTGTCATGCGCACCACAATCGCCCGCTGGGGCAACAGCACCGCCCTGCGTCTGCCCAAGACCGTCGTCGAAGAGCTGCACCTGAGGCCGGGTCAGCAGGTGGAGGTGGTCGTCGAGGGCGGCGAGGCGCGTCTGAAGCCGGTGCGCCGCCCGGACGCATTCCTGGAAGAGCTGATGGCCGAGGCCGACCGCATCGGCTGGGAGAACGAGCCCCCACTGGTCGACTGGGGACCAGATGTCGGGACAGAAATCATCGATGATGAGTATTCGCGGGGGGAGATCGTCCCTGGTCCCAACGGGGCGCCTGTCCGTAAGAGAGACCAATGAACCTGCCGGAGGCAGGCGATATCCATTGGGCCGACTTCGGTACGACGCTTGGCACAGAGCAGGCAGGCCGGCGCCCGGCGCTTGTAGTCTCGGAGCACGTCTTCAATGCGCGCTCGTCTCGAATCGTCGTGTGTCCGATCACTAGCCGGCCAGTCGAATGGCCGGTCGTGGTGCCCATGCCATCGTTGCTCCGCACACGGGGCGTGATCCTCTGCGATCAGGTAAGAGCGATCGATCGCCGCGCTCGGCTGTTCGGTTACATCGAGCGGCTTCCTGAGGACTCATTGATCGCGGTTCGGCGTGTGCTCGGCGCGATCCTCGGCGTCCGGACACAAACAATCGGCACTTGACCCCGCCAAACCAAGCCTTCACCAAAGCGCGCTCTTTGCTGCGGCAGGCCCGCTGAATCCGACGAACGTCTAAGGGATGAAATCAAATGCGCGTTTATTACGACCGAGATGCCGACATCAATCTGATCAAGGGCAAGAAAGTCGCCGTCATCGGCTACGGCAGCCAGGGCCACGCGCATGTGCTGAATTTGCGTGATACCGGCGTGAAGGATGTCGCCGTCGGCCTGCGCGCCGGCTCCGCCTCGGCCAAAAAGGCCGAGGGCGAAGGTCTGAAAGTGATGAGCGTCGCTGAATGCGCCAAGTGGGCCGACGTCATCATGATGCTAACGCCGGACGAATTGCAGGCCGATATTTACGCCCGCGAGCTTGCCGACAATATGAAGAACGGCACCGCGCTGATGTTCGCGCACGGCCTCAACGTGCATTTCAATCTGATCGAGCCGCGCAAAGACATCGACGTCTTGATGGTCGCGCCTAAGGGGCCCGGCCATACCGTGCGTTCGGAATATAAGCGCGGCGGCGGCGTGCCCTGCCTGCTTGCGATCCACCAGGATGCCTCCGGCAATGCGCACGATCTCGGCCTCTCCTATGCCTCGGCGATCGGCGGCGGCCGCGCCGGCATCATCGAGACGACGTTCAAGGAAGAATGCGAGACCGATCTCTTCGGCGAGCAGGTCGTGCTCTGCGGTGGACTGGTCGAGCTCATCCGCGGCGGCTTCGAGACGCTGGTCGAAGCGGGCTACGCGCCGGAAATGGCTTACTTCGAATGCCTGCACGAGGTGAAGCTCATCGTGGACCTCATCTACGAGGGCGGTATCGCCAATATGAATTATTCGATCTCCAACACCGCGGAATACGGCGAGTACGTTTCGGGCCCGCGCATCATCACCCCTGAGACAAAGGCTGAGATGAAGCGCATTCTCGCCGATATCCAGTCGGGCAAATTCACGCGCGACTGGATGCTCGAGAACAGGGTCAACCAGACCTCGTTCAAGGCGACGCGCGCCAAGCACAACGCCCATCAGATCGAGGAGATCGGCGAGAAGCTCCGCGCCATGATGCCGTGGATCGGCCAGAACAAGCTGGTCGACAAAGCCAAGAACTGACGCGCGCATTGAATGCGCCCGGACGTATCGACCGCCTCGCCTGATCAGGCCAAACCCGCGGTCGAGCTCCGGGGCGTCGAAGTCGCATTCCGACTCGCAGACGGCACGGATTATCGCGCCGTGCGCAACATCGATCTTGCGATCGCGCCGGGCGAGTTCGTCACCATCGTAGGGCCGACCGGCTGCGGGAAATCGACGCTGCTCAACGCGGTTGCCGGCCTCGTCTCCGTACGCGGTGCGGTGCGCATTTTCGGGAGCCCGCTCGCCGGATTGAACCGGCGCGCCGGTTATCTCTTCCAGCAAGACGCGCTGATGCCGTGGAAGACCGCGCTCGCCAATGTGGCGGTGGCGCTCGAACCGGCGGGTGTGTCCGCCGGCGAAGCACGCGACAGAGCGGGCGAATGGCTGCAGCGCGTCGGCCTCGCCAATTTTAT
>Ga0163163_10004782_pt1 | contig 11623 bp, 10 predicted proteins | sample S65metaG_FD_119766 | JGI IMG/M metagenome (GOLD analysis project Ga0163163, IMG submission 119766) | Switchgrass rhizosphere microbial communities from Kellogg Biological Station, Michigan, USA - S6-5 metaG | ecosystem: Host-associated > Plants > Roots > Rhizosphere > Soil | place: USA... | reverse complement strand
GGCATTGACGACGAGCAGCAGATGATCCGCCGCGAAACGACAAATTACGAGGTCGTCGACGACTGTGCCTTGCGGCGTTGTCAGTGCTGAGTACTGCGCCTGACCGTCGACGAGTTTGCTGACGTCGTTAGACGTGATGCGATTGACGAAAGCGACGGCGTCGGCGCCGCGTACGTCTACCTCACCCATATGAGAGACGTCGAAGAGACCAGCGTGTGTGCGTGTGCGGAGGTGTTCCTCGATCGTTCCGGCGGGGTATTGGACGGGCATGTCCCAGCCGCCGAAGTCGACCATGCGCCCGCCCATCTGCCGGTGGGCACTATTAAGTGGCGTACGTTTGAGTTCAGGAGCTGTTGCGGTCAATTCATTCACCACGCGCGCCGAGTCAGGGACGCGTTGTTTTTAATCAGTAATAACAGGTGAAGCCGCAACGTAGCATTTGCAGTGCGACGCGTCAAGCGGGCGTTAGGTGGGAGTCTGATGTTTCCTGGTTTAGAGTTTTACTAGATTGCAGTTCTTAATGATCCTGGACGCGTAGCGTGCGTCTCTCCTTGTCCGGGCGGGACGTGAGAATGCATGGCGAGGGGATTAGTGATTACGAGTACGGCGTGAGCTTAGAAGTTTCGATCGTCTACGTCAACCTTCTGGACCGTAAATACGACACGCATTGTGTCCGGCCGGCGGTCGAGGGCGGCGGGAACAAACGCGGCGTTCTGACGTAAGGCGGATTCAAACTCATCCAGCATACGCCGGTCGCGCGGTGGTTGGACCACATCGGCGAGTGACGCAGAGCCATCTTTGAAAACATCCGCCACGACAACCATGTCATCCGCGTCTCCGTAACTCGAGGAGTGTGCGTACGCACTAGTCAACGCTGCGAGCGCGCCGCCCGGATCCAAACTCGGTGACTGTTCTCCAAAAGGCGCACGATCGAGAGCGAAGGCTCTCTGCACTACAGGTTCATTTAAATTGTATCCGGGTGGGACGGTGCGAACCATGTACAGCCCGCCGCCATTTTGCAGCGCCGCTTCGCGCAGCGCCACGAAGTGCGGCCGCAACGCGGTGAACATCAAAAAGAACAGGACTACTGAAGCAAAAGAACCAACCGTGTAGGGCATCAAGCGCGGCTCGACGAAACGGGCCACCCGACGACTCCACGACGGTTTCGGAGCACGACGAGCAGCAGACTCAATCGTCAACAAATCCGAGATCGTCTCAGCCAGACCATCCGGCGGCACCGGCCGCGTCATCCCTTTCAACTTACGAGTCAACGAGCGCAGTTCGACGACATCAGCTCGACACACCGGACAGCGATCCAAGTGCTCATCGATAGCCACTCGAGTCGGCAGGGATACGCAGTCGTCGAGATAGGATGAAAGCGACTGTCTGGTTTCTTCGCACGTCATAGAAGACATCTTTATTGCCTGACTTCGGATGGCTGACCAACCCCGGCTGCTCCCTTATTCAAAGAAGCAACTCCGACAGTTTTGGGCAACCCCTTCAGCATTGAAGTGAGCGATCCTTCAACGGGTGTTGCTGGCCACGTTTTCAATTACGCCCCCATTCATGCCACGGAAGCCTTGATCCCGCCGTTTTCTCACTTCGACCCATTTGGCACCGAGTTTTGTGAGCCGGGGCTGATCAGCCATCCGAATTACAAAGATCCTTCCAGCTTGCGCCGGAGTTCCTGGCGTCCTCGCGCCAGTCGGGACTTCACTGTACCCACGCTGATCTCAAGCGTGGTTGCAATCTCCTCGTAAGCAAAGCCTTCAATGTCGCGCAGGACCACCGCTTCTCGATAGACTCGTCGCAAACCACCAAGAGCCTTCTGCAATGCCCGTTCGCGTTCATTCGCGAGGGTGTGCTGCTCGGGGTCCTTTGTGCTCGTTGACCTGAGTGTTGACACCAGACCCAGGCGCCCCCCGCCTATTTCAGGTGCATCGATTGAGACGGTCGCATCGCGACGTCTGCGCCGCCACCACCGCCAGCGATTGCGAGCCTGGTTGATGGCAATGCGATAAATCCAGGTGCGCAGGTCGGATTCGCCTCGAAAATGAACAATGCTCTGAAATGCTCGAAGGAAAGTTTCCTGTGTCAGGTCCCGAGCCTCTTCACCGTTTTCCGTCAGACGATAGAGCAGACCGTAGATTTCGCCCGAGCGTTCGTTGACGAGTTTTTCAAAGGCGGCGGCGTCGCCACGCTTTAATCTTTCAATGAACTGAGCCTCTACCTGAGGCCGTACATCAGCGACGGGTGCCGGAGCAACCTGCTCTAGTTCCACTTGCCCGCGGAGGACTATTGGCTCTCCGTAGCTCACTCATCACCCCCTGGGGCGGGAATCCGAGCAGTTAAAACAATTTGCCCATTCCCGGACAGGCTGCGAGTTAGACACCAGTGTCTTGCCATTTGTTCCCGCTGTTCCCGAAAAAAAACCATACAGCGGTTAGATGCGCGCACAAAGTCGCACAAACTGCGCGAGGAACTTATGGGCGCTACCTGCATTTGTGCTTCGTGTTGGCTTCTTGACAAGTTTTTGCACGCCCCATTAGAGTGACGTTTTCCGGTAATCATACACCCAACAGAACGCAGCCGACTACGCAGGCTTGCAAGAGGACAACAAGTGGCAAAGTATAAGAAAAAGCGTGCGCGCGAGCTTCAGCATGACCGCTTTCGCGACACGACCATGAGTTTCTTTGACCGGCTCGGGGATGCCCTCGAGGGTCGCGGACGGTCAATTCTCTACGCCCTGGGCGGACTTCTACTGGCCGGCATATTGATCGTCGTTTTCGTTAAGTGGAGTAATCGCAAGACTGACGAAGCACAACAGGCGCTCGGCCGTGCGATAACGATCTCTAAAGCTTCGATTCAGGCTACCCCCGTTGCAGGTAACACAGAACCCTCATTCCCAACTGAACAGGCCCGCGCCCAGAACGCGATCGCAGAGTTTGAAAAAGTCGCCGCAAAGTACGGCGACCCGTACCGCGCGGAGTCGCGCTACTTCATCGCTTCAAATCGACTCGTTCTCGACCGTCAGAAGGGAATGAGCGAACTCGCGGAACTCGGCAAGAGTGACGTCGCCGAGGTCGCGGCGCTTTCGAAATTCGCACTCGCACAGGCCAAGGAGAGCGACGGCAAACTCGACGAAGCGGCACAGCTTTATGCTGACCTCGCCAAACAGAACAGTGCCACCGTTACCTCTGATACAGCCAATCTGCGTCTCGCCAGTGTTTACGAAAAACAAGGCAAGAAGAAAGAAGCGGCTGACGTTTTGTTTAATATCGTCGACGCTTCGCGAAAGGCCAAAGGAGCCGACAATAAGCCCTTGCCAGTTTCGGCGGCGGCGCGTGAAGCGGCCACCGAATTGGAGAAACTCGATCCAGCCCGGCATGCACAACTCCCACCCGAGACTCCTTCTTTAGAAGGTTAACGTCCCAGTTAATGGACAATCTTACCCATTCACTCGTCGGACTTACGGCGGCTAAGGCGGGTTTGGAAAGATTGTCTCCGGGCACAACCACGCTTTGCTTGCTGGCTGCCAACGCTCCCGATGCAGACATCATCGTGCTTGCGTTTGGAGACCGGTGGGCGTTCCTCCAACATCACCGCGGTATTACTCACTCGATTGTCGGCGTGATCGGGCTCGCATTAATTGTGCCGTTGGTTGTTCATCTTGTTGACCAGGTTTGGTCGCGCATCCGCGGTCGATCACCGCAGACAAAACTCAAAGGACTAATGTTGGCGTCGTTCATCGTCAGCGCCACGCATCCGTTGCTCGACTGGACGAACAGCTACGGCATTCGACTGCTGCTGCCGTGGAGTCCGCGTTGGTCGTACGGCGATCTTGTTTTCATCGTCGATCCTTTCCTCTGGCTAGTTCTTGGCGGCGCGGCGTTTTTGTTGACGACCAGAACAAGGTTTTTGAAGTTTGTCTGGGCTGGACTGGCCGCGGGGCTGACGTTTCTGGTGGTCGCAAGTCCGCGTAGCAGTGGTTTGCCAAATCCGCGACTCATTGCGCTTGTATGGATTGTGGCGTTGGCCGTCTTGATAGTTCTCTTCATCAAGGGCGCGCGCGAACGTTGGGGGAGCAGAATAGCTTTTGGCGCGTTTGCGATAGTGCTTTGTTATTGGTGCCTGCTCGCGTTTGCTCACTCGAGAGCGATTCAGCGTGGCAACGAGGAAGCAGCCCGACTCGCGAACTCGAACGGCGAGGTTGTCGCGCGGCTCGCCGCAATGCCGCGACTCGCAAACCCGTTTCGCTGGGACTGCGTGTTTGAAACCGATCGCGCGACTTATCGTTTCGATCTCGGTTTACTTGGCGACACGGCGTCGCCCGATGTTGTTCGTTATCCAAAGATGGCCGGGGAATTGGAGGCGGCCTTTGAAACGATCGAAGCGCAGCGTCCGGTGCGAGTGTTTCTTGGTTTTGCGCGTTTTCCAGTGATGCAACTCGCGGATCCGGATTGCGCCACGCGCACTCTCGTTGAAATTGCGGACTTGCGCTACACTGAGCCGGGCAGAGCGAGAGGCACTTTTTCACTCGAGGTGCCCGTCGATTGTCCGAACGAGCATTCAGCAAGATGAGCGAAACAAAAGAATTCAATAGCCTGCCGGTCCTCTCAGAAGTACAGGAAGAACGCGAGCGTGCGCAAAAGCGATCGACGATTGCGAGTGTGCGAGTCTCGCCCGGTCCGTATCTCGCGCTCGCGAGCGTAATCACCTTCGTTTCTGCGTTGATGCTGCGTGGACATTACGATGCTGCGGCGCTCGGGTTGGTTCTCGGCGCGTGGCTCGGAGTACCGGTGCTTGCTCTCAGCGATCGCATCGCTTTTGACGGCGCGTCACTACGACGCCAGGGTCCTTTGGCTTCGCTGCTTCATCTGCTTTTCGGTTATCGCAAGCAACTCGCAGTTGACGACTTCGAGACTGTTGAAACGCAGGCGGTGCGCACCCTGCGACGCGGCGGTCGCGTGCGTTATCGCTATCGCACACAGGTCACGGGCAAGGGCAAAGAGTTTGTGATCGTGTCAGGTGGACGCGACTATCGAAAGCTCGTGCGCGAACTGTTTCCACTGATTCACGAAAGCAAGTTGGACAATCGTAGTCGTGATCTGCGCGACTACCTGAACGATCCGAGTTTTCTCAATCGCAAGACTCAACTTTCACAACTCGCTCCGTCGGATCTTCTCGACGTCACCAAATCGGATTTCAAACTAGGACGCAGACTGCGCGCGAATATTCCGCAAACACCAGCGACTGCCGAAGAACTCGAAAGAGCACGCTTGCTGCGGCGGCTCGGAAACGAGTTGCGCGTGTCAGGTCGTTTGCGCGAAGCGGGCGAGGCTTTTCGACGCGCGTTGAATGTGAGGCCGCATGGCGCGTGGTTGATTTATGACTTCGCGCGGCTGTTGCGATCGCAGGCGAGTGCTCAGTCAGACGCGCGTTTGTTGTCGAGAGCGCGAGCGGCGTTGCGTTTGGCAAGTGTTCGCGCGCAGAACGACGTCGTGCTGCTGCCGCTGATCGGGGAAAGTTTTTTGGAATGTGGCGACGCCCGGCATGCGCGACGCGCGTTGGAGAAAGCCGTCGAGCTTGATAGCGGAAACTTCAAGGCGCGCGTCGGTCTTGCAGACATCGCGCTGCGGGAAGGGAAGTTGGCGCACGTTATTCATCACTACCACGAAGCGGCGCGCGTAAGTTCCGATCAGGCGCTGGCGCGCTACGCTCGCAGCGAGAGCGACTACTACATGCAGTTGAATAACGACGATGATTATTTGGCTGCGGAGCTGCGCCGGATTAACTGGCTGCAAACGGTCACTCGCATCCGTCGTCTCGCTTTGCGAGTGACGAATGCGAGTGTGTTGATGGCGTTGATTGGTAGTTTTGTCGATCCGATGGCGGGCAGCCTGGGTTGGTCGCTCGCGTCCTCGGCGCTGATCGTCTGGCTCGTCACCTTGCTGGGAACGCGAATGCTCTTCGCCCGATCCAAACCTTAACCACAGATTACACAGATTTCTTCCGTTTTGTAGCGGTCTTCCTGGATGCGGCGGACGCGACGGCATAAGCCTGCTGCGGTTCCGGACTCAACAAAGCGTCCCACCGATAACGCGGTCGCTCTCTTCCTTCACCCAGCCGTCTGAACACCAAATCAATCACGGCGTTCACGATCCACGTGTGATAGAACTCACCCACTGAAGCCAACTCTGCATCAGGCGCGGGATTCATGAAGTCGATCGCGTAAGGCACGCCATCTTTGATCGCAAACTCGACCGTGTTGATGTCATAACCGAGTGCCGTGCAAAGCGTGCGCACGTCGTTCGCCACGCGCTCGGCCAGCGCGGGCTCGAGGTAGTCGGGATTATGAACGTACTGCTCACCCGACAAATACGGCTTGCGCGGGTCGTAAGCCATGATCATCACTTCCTGCTGGCCGACGCAGTAACAACGCACAAACTGATCGAACTCAATCGACTCCTGCAAAGTCATGCAAAGCGTTCCGGTCTTGTTGTACTCAGTCCAAAGCTCTTCGAGCGAGTTAACCTTCGAAACGTTCTTCCAGCCGCCTCCGTCGAACGGTTTCATAAACGCGGGCAGGCCGACGTAATCGACGATGCCCTGCCAGTCGAGCGGAAACTCCAGATTCCGCAAACTCTCGCTGACGATGCCTTCGATGTAATCCTTCTGTGGCAGCAGCACGGTCTTGGGAATCGCGACTCCCAGCTTTTTGCCGAGCGAGTAGTTAAAAAACTTGTCGTCGGCTGACCACCAGAAAGGATTGTTGATGATGATGGTTCCTTCGAGCGCCATCCGCTTCAACGTGGCGCGATAAAACGGAACCTCATGCGAGATGCGATCGATAACCAGGTCGTACTTTGGAGGGTCGTCGAAACGAACGCCATCGAGCTTGATGTACTCAGCCACGACGTCGCCGCGCCCGCGTTCATTAATACCTTTGATTAGTGCTTCCGGAAACGTCTTTTCCCGGCCTACAAGAATGCCTACCCGCTTCATGTTGTGTTGATTGTCCTTTCGCGAAAACCAAGGAAAATACCCGCGCTGCCGGTGCTTGTCAAACAGGCATCCGTCGACTGAGCTTGATGCATCCATGAAACTGCCGTTGAGGTCCAAAGCAGGATTTCACAGGGCTTGTGTTACAATTCGACCTTTATAAACGGCTTTCCCCGGTGGCGCCGTCAGTAGCGGCGACCTGATTTTCAAGGAGAACGGTTACATTTTGTTGCGCCCTATTCTTGCCCTATTAGCTCTTGGTGCGTTCATTGTCTCGATGGCTCTGCCGGGTGCGACGCAGGCAGTGCAGTAAATCAGGATCCAAAACCGGATCCGAAACAAGAGACCAAACAAGAGAAACACGAAGAGCCTAAAGCCGACATCAAACTAGACTCCAAGTTTACGGCAGAGCAGGTTGTCGAGTCGGTAATCCTCATTTACGGTTCCCGCCCCGGACTCGAACAGATTCGTCGCAACGGTATCGAGCGCGGCAAAATCACGCGGTTCCCAGCAGAAGGTAATCCCGAGGAAGCGAACTACGAACGTCGCTTTGTGCGCGGTGAGAACCTCGACAAAGACAAGATCCGGCTCGATCAAAAGTTGCCGACGATGGAGTATTCGCTGATTTTTGGCGAGGGCAAGTTGTGGGGATTGATCAACGGCGCGACCTTCACGCCAAAACAGGACACGACGGCCAACTTCATCTCTCAGCATCACCACGATCTTGATTCTCTGCTGCGTTACAAGGAGTGTGGTTCGACCCTGACGCTGGTGGGCAAAGAGCAGCAAAAAGGGCTCGATCTCTTCGTTATCGATCTGACCGATAAAAACCAGCGAAAGACTCGTTTCTTCATCAGTGCCCGATCGCTGCGGGTATTGTGGCTCGAGTATGAAGAAGGCGTTCCGGGTGGCGTGCCGGTGAAGTACACTCGTAAATTCCTCGATTACCGCGTCGTCCAGCAAACACTCGCGCCGTATCGCATTCTGCTTTTGGAAGACGGCCGCCAGAGTCAGGAGACACGCGTACTCACCATCACGTATGGCGTGAAAGTCAACGACTCCATCTTCCAAAACCCCACCGGCTAGCCACAGGCGAAGTAGCCTACAAAAAGGGCACAAAAGCCACCAAATAATAGTAAACTCGGCGCGCATGGTTCTTAATTTCTGAGCCTCTTGTGCCTTTTTGCGGCTACTTCTCTTTTGTGGGAACTGTGGCGACTGTGAGGCGTGTACTTCGTGGTATGAGAGCCTGCCTACCCTGATGAATACGTTGACTACCATTGAAGAGCTGGGCTTTGCCCCGGCCCTGCAGCAGGACGTGCTGGAGGACACGACTTCCGACCATGCGTTGTTGGAAGCCACCCGCACGGGCGACCAGGACGCCTTCGCTGAGCTGGTAAGTCGTTATCGAAACCAAATTACGAGCTACATCTACCGCATGACCAACGATTACGACGGCGCCGTGGATCTGGCTCAGGAAACTTTCGTGAGGGTTTACAGGGCCGCAGACAGGTATCAGAGAAGTTATGCCTTCTCGACTTACATCTACCGGATCGCGACCAACCTGGCCATCAGCGAACTCAGAAAACGAAAACGCCGCAAGCTCGTTTCGTTGACCGGATTCTTTCAACCCAGCGATGGGGCTGAACCACAGGAGTTGAATCCACCCGATGGCCGTCCGTTGCAGGATCTGGAACTCGTCGATACCGAACGACGCAATGCGGTGCAACGTGCGATCGGAACACTGCCGGAGAAATATCGCGCGCCGCTGATTCTGCGCGACGTGGACGGACGCAGCTACGACGAGATCGCGCGAATTCTGGAGACGAGTGAAGGCACAGTGAAGTCGAGAATCAGCCGGGCGAGAGGATTCCTGCGCGAGAAGATGCGGGCTTATTTGTAGGTGAAGAAGTTATGAGAACAAAAAATTGCGAAGTGATTCGTCAGGAAATTGACGAGTCGAGGCTGGGCGAGACGTACAGTGCAAGTGTGACCGAACATCTGCGCGAGTGTGCTGCGTGTCGTGAGTTTCACGAGAAGCAGACCCGATTGCGACAGATTGTCGGGAGTTTGGGCACAGTCTCCGCGCCGGCGGATTTTGATTTTCGACTCCGAGCACGGTTGGCGAACGAATCGAATAACGTCGTCTCTTTCTATTGGCCGACGGCGCGTCGAGGACTCGCGGTCGCAGCAATGCTAGTCGTATTTGCAACGGGTGCGATGTTGGTGCGAAGCGTTTGGAATCGACCCACAGCCAGCAACAGTGTGGCGACCAGCGAGCAGACCACAGCTCCGGAGCCGCCTAAGCAGATTGAATCGCACCCGGCTAACGAAGCGCCTAAAGAGGTGGTGGCCGGGATTACCGTCAGGCGTGTTGGCACGACGAAGAACGAACGTGCCGCATCAGTAACTCCAAAACGCCCGCTCGCCACCCAAGACTTCAGCAGCGAACGAGCGCAGGTAATTAACGGACAAGCGCCGGTTGATGCATTTGAAGCGTTTCGGCTCGATACCTCGTTGCAGTCGTTCAAAGTTCAACTCGACGATGGACGCGGCAACGCGCGCACGATTTCGGTTCCGACGGTTAGCTTTGGTTCACAAAGAATGTTGCAGACTGCAAATCAGTATGCACCGAAACGCGTTTGGTAATGAATTTAGAGCAGCCTAGAGGCTGAACCTCTGAACGTAAGTATTAAGAAAATGGCTGTAAGAAAAATAAATCGAGTTGGAAGCATAGTAAGCGCGCTGCTCTTTGCTGTGGTTGCCGTCGCGCAAACTCCTGCGCCGTCGCCAAAAAGACCCGCGCTCCCGCCGAAAGCCCCGCGTGTCAGTTCAGACAAAGTGCGGTCGGCGCCGCAAGTAGTAACGATCATTCATCGTCTAAACGGATTGAAAATGTTTCGACTCCTGCTTCGCTCCGAAGAGCAGGTGCAGGCAATTGCCAGTCTTGGTTCTACTTTTAATTTGATGGACGACGTGCACACCAACGTGATCGCCGGTCTGGCGATGGATGATGGTGAAACGATCGCCGCCTGGTTGCCCGATGCGGAAGCAGAGTTTGGACCATCAGACATGGTTGTCCCCGTCCCGCCTGCGCCACCGAAGTCGGCTCGTGCTGCGGCTGGTGCAGTAGCTGCTATCGAAAACAGTTTCTTCAACAGTCCTGACATCACGGTTATCGGACCCGAAGGAAAACGCATGCCCGCAACATACGTTGGGTTCGACGCAGCGACAGGCCTCTCGATTCTTCGTCTCACGAAAAAGAACGAGGTGTCGACAGGCGCATTCAAAGACGAGGCTGTGATTACGGGTGAAGTAGTTTTAGTTTATGCTCCGGCACCGGTTCCAGGCACGCGCCCAGTTGTCGGTAACGGTCTTTACGCTCGCATCGGTGCGATTGAAGGTCGTGTTCAGGATGTTACGACGGCGCCGTCAGGTGGAATCGCGCGATTCAGAGTCCGCTCCGCAAAATTCTCGCACGCGAACATCGGCGGCGTCGCGACCAACGAAGCCGGTGAGACGATTGGCATCGTCGATGGTTTAGAGGGAAGCGAAGCGAGCATCCTGCCGGCTGCGTCGATCAGACGCGCAGCCCGGAGGGTGTTGGCGAAACAAGCAAGCGTGCCACGACCATGGCTGGGCGTCAAAGGTGAGCCAATAACCGCACTCAATCTCGACCAGATGCTGAATCACGGTTGGGAAATGCAACGTGCGGCGTTACTCGCTGGAAAGCATCGCGGGATCATGTTGACGTCTATTCTCCCTGAGAGTCCCGCCGCGAAGGCTCAGTTGCGAGCCGGCGATGTGATTTTGAAAGTCGACGACAAAGACATCCAAACGGCCGACGACTTCACCTGGTGGTTGGAACAGGCTGGCCCGAGTAGTTCGGTGGAGTTCACCGTTGCGCGTCCGGATCGTGTAGCCGAAGAGGCTGTTGACGTGAAATTGAGCGGCAAGTTCGATCCGGTTCTGAGTTTCAGCCTGTTCCGTCGGGGGCCAGCGCTGCGAGGCGCTACACTACTCAACCAGGGCATCGAGACGGTCGCGTTAAGACCAATCGTGGCTGCACAACTCGGCGTCACCGCCGGTCTGCTGGTGGTTTACGTAGAACCTTCGACAGCGGCGTCCGAAGCAGGCCTGCAAGCGGGTGACGTCATTCAATCAATCGACGGCAAACCCATCTCCGCATTCAAACCGACGCCTCAAGCTGACTACTTCACGTTTGAGGTCGTGCGCAGCAAACAAAAGCTCGTCGTCAAAGTCGCCGCAAAGAAGAACTAAGTCCGCCACAAAGACTCACAAAAGGATTCCAGCAGGAGTCCTTTTGTGCCTTTTTGTGCCAAGTGTTAACCTAGCGCCCCATGTTTCCCGAGGCCGTCGCTCGTTACCACGATCTGCTCGCTAATCAGGATCTCGCCGAAGCGTCCCGGGCTCTGCTCGACGAGGGATTGGAAAAGGCGAAACTGATCTTCGGTGGTCGTCGTCTTTCACCATATCTTCGCCCACACTTTGTCTCAGAGACAGACTTCGCCCGTATCTGCGGAGTTTGTGAAACCGTTTGGTCGGCGATTCAGAAGGTCAAGGATGCGGCGGTGGCTGACCCGCGAGTCGTCGATGACCT
>Ga0163163_10004780_pt1 | contig 11624 bp, 10 predicted proteins | sample S65metaG_FD_119766 | JGI IMG/M metagenome (GOLD analysis project Ga0163163, IMG submission 119766) | Switchgrass rhizosphere microbial communities from Kellogg Biological Station, Michigan, USA - S6-5 metaG | ecosystem: Host-associated > Plants > Roots > Rhizosphere > Soil | place: USA... | reverse complement strand
TCAGCCTTCGACCAGATCCGCCGGCAGCAAGCCCCGCTCGATCAAGGCCGCGTCCCAAGGCGGCACCCGGCCGAACGCCGTCGCGATGTGTTCGATGAAGAGCTTGAGCTTGAAGGCGTTGCGCGAGGTACCGGCATAGACCGCACTCAGCCAGAACGAGGAGAGCTGGTAGTCGGGGAGCACGATCTTCAGCCGCCCGTCGCGGATCTCCTCGCCCGCCACCAGCGTGGGCAGGCAGACGATGCCGGCGTGCTCGAGCGCGTACTCGCGCAGCAGGTGCACGCTGTTGGTCAGCAGCACGGGCGCGAGCTCGAGCGACACCACCTCGCCCGGTCCGTGGAACTGCAGCCGCTCGCGCGTGGGGTAGCCCGAATACCAGCCGATCCGATGGCCCTTCAGGTCGCGCGGCCCTCGTGGCGTGCCATGGCGCTTGAGGTAGTCGGGCGACGCCACGAACACCCGCCGGACCGGGAACAGCTTCTTCGAGATCAGCTCCTCGGAGCGCGGCGGAAAGATCTGCAGTGCGCAGTCGAAGCCTTCCTTCACCGGGTCGATCGCCGCATCGTTGACGATCATGTCGAGCACGATCTGCGGCCAGCGGCCCTGGAACTCCTGCAGTACACGGGCGAGGTGCCCGAGCACGAATCCCGGCAGAGCATGGACGCGCAGCCGTCCGGTCGGCGAGGTGGTGACCTCGCGCATCTGGTCGACGACCTCGTTCGTCCGTCCGACCAGCTCGGCGCAGTCGCGCAGGAAGGCCTGACCGAGCTCCGAGAGGCGAACACTGCGGGTGTTGCGATGAAAGAGCGGCGCTCCGACGAACGACTCGAGTTGTTGGATGCGCGCGGTGACGACCGATCGGGACACGCGCATCTGCCGAGCGGCTTCGGCGAAGCTTCTCGACTCTGCGACTCGCACGAAGGTGTCGATCGCGGCGAAGCGGTCCATGTCCGCGCCAAGTGTAGGCGCGGCCCTCGCCAGGTACGTGCCGCCACCGCGCGGACGACCGTCGTCATGACGAGCAGCGGATTTGGTGCACCTCAAGGACGAAGGTCGGCTGTTCTCGAATGATCGGGGCTCTGACGGAACGTCTGCACGCACCTGCGCCGCCCAGTTAACTCCAAGTCCGGAGCACATCCATGAGCCAGCTTCCCTTCTCGGTCCCCGCTCCCGGCGACCCGCACGAGCTTCCGATGTCAGACGACCTGCTACGCCGCTTGCGTGAAGCCGGGCTGTGAGCACGAACTCGCCAGGTCGCTTCGTCCGTCCGATTCGGAGCCGGCCCGGCGCACACCCGTGCTTCTCATCGCCCAGGCCGCCATCGGACGCTCAAGGACAAGAAAAAAGCCCCAGAGCATCGAATCTCAAGGGCTTTGGGACTTCCTGGACCTCCTGAACCGTCTCTGAAGGAGTACCGATTCTTCGACCGAAAACGGACTCGAAACACCGACACGGCGCAAGCGCAAGGCTGCCCTGCGGTTGCCGTGGTCCGGTGGCTCCTAGCAGGAGTTCGACTCGGGTGGCTTTCGCGTCCAGCCGTGTCGGCCGGCGAAGTTGGCGATGGTCGAGTGCGAGCAGCCGTGCTTCTGGCCGAGTGCGCGCAGGGACAGAAGTCCCGCGCGGTAGTCCCGCTCGATCGCCAGCCAGTCGATAGCCATGTTGCGCGACCGAGACAGCCGGATGCGAGCGGTCTGCGTCGCGAACTCCTGGTGGAGCACGACGGCCTCGTTCAAGGCAGCCCGACGCGCTGCGCGGCGAACGCCACCGCCTCGTCGCGCGTCTCGAACACATGTGCGGCCGAGCGCCGGGCAGACAGTTCAACACCGAGCTTCAGCCGCATGAACGCGCTCGTCGTGTAGCGCACGGCAGTGCTGTAGTACTTCGCCTGCAGTTCGCTGACCATCTCGAAATACGCATCGGCAAGGGCCTCGTCGAGCCGGAAGCCGTCGTAGTTCACGACCAGCGCGACCTTGCGCCCGATGCGCTGGCAGAGCGCCTCGAACACCCGACGCACGCTCTGAATGTCGTCCGGCGTCCTGATCGCGAGCCCCTCGAAGTTCGCAAACAGCGCGTTGCGCTCGGCGTCGTAGCTCAGTCGGTCCGCCAACTGGAGGTCGAGGAGCGTGGCGAACAACCCCATCGGCTTCGGTGAGCAGATGCGCGGGTCCATCGTCTTCATGTCGCCGTCGATCTGGGGGCGGAATGCCATCTGGGCGAGGACCTCGCGTTCGACGTCGATGCCGGGCGCCACTTGCACGAGCTTCAGTCCTTCGCTTGCGAGCGCGAAGACGCAGCGCTCGGTGACATAAAGGACCTGCTGCCCCTTCTCCGCCGCGACAGGCCCGCTGAAGGTCACCTGTTGAACCGCCTCGACGAACTTGCGCTGTCTTCCTTCCCGGGCAATGCGCACACGGCCATCCTCGATGGCCACCTCGAGGCCGCCGGCGGTCAGCGTGCCCGCGAACACCAGCTTGCGCGCGTTCTGGCTGATGTTGATGAACCCACCCGAGCCGGCCAGGCGCGAGCCAAAGCGGCTGACATTGACATTGCCGAGCCGGTCTACCTCCGCCATGCCGAGGCAGGCCAGGTCGAGCCCACCGCCGTCGTAGAAATCGAACTGCTGGTTCTGGTGAAGCAGGGCCTGCGTGTTGACCGCGGCACCAAAATCAAGGCCGCCCTGCGGCATGCCGCCGATCACGCCGGGTTCCGCGGTCAGCGTCAGGTGATCTAGGATGCGTTCCTCCGCCGCCACGGCTGCCACGACCTCCGGCATGCCGATGCCGAGGTTGACGACACCGCCCAGCGGCAGCTCGAAGGCGCAGCGTCGAGCGATCAGCTTGCGCTCGTCGAGCGGCGCCGGCGCCATGCGATCGACAGGTATGCGCACCTCGCCGGAGAAGGCGGCGTTGTAGGCGGTGGCGTAGGTCTGCTGGTGCGCGTCACCGGCCGCAAGCACGACGCAGTCCACAAGCACGCCCGGCACGATCACCTGGCGCGGATCGAGCGAACCCGCGGCGGCGATGCGTTCCACCTGCACGATCACCAGGCCGTTGGCGTTGTGCGCAGCCATCGCCGCAGCCTGCGCGTCGAGCACCAGGGCCTCTCGCTCCATCGTGATGTTGCCCGCCGGGTCGGCCGTGGTGCCACGGATCAGCGCCACGTTGATCGCCGGCGCCTTGTAGAACAGCCACTCCTCGCCGTCGATCTCCATCACGCGCACGAGCGCCTCGGTCGTCGCGTCGTTGATGCGCCCGCCCCCCTGGCGCGGATCGACGAAGGTCCCCAGCCCGACCTTGCTCAACGTGCCGGCGCGGTGCGCCGCCGCGTCGCGGTACAGGTTGGAGATGATCCCGAGCGGCAGGTTGTAGGCTTCGATGCGATTGGCGGTGGCGAGCGCCGCGAGCCTGGGAACGAGCGCCCAGTGGCCACCGACCGCGCGACGAATCAAGCCCTCGTGCGCGAGCCGGTTCAGCCCCCGCTCCTTGCCGTCGCCGGGAGCCGCGGCGAAGACGAGGCCAAGGCCGCGCGGGCTTGCCGTCTGCACAAAGCGCCGCTCGAGCGCCGCGATCAGCGCTTCGGGCGTGCCGATTCCGACGAAGCCCGAGCAGCTGACCACGTCGCCATCCCTGATCAGGGCGACGGCCTCGTCAGCGTTGGTGATCTTGTCGCGAATCATGGCGTGGATGCTCCGTTGCGTGAGACGCCATGCACGCAGACGATCGTTCGCGCGGCGCTTGGCGAGCCCGATTCGGCGTACGCGAGGCGAAGGAAGCCATCGCGCCCGAGCACGGGCACGTCGCGGAGGCGGGGGTTCATCGTCGGGGCGTGGGCGGTGCGCCTCAGTCCCGCTTCTTGAGCCAGTCGACGATGCCCTTGCCGAGCACGCCCTGCGACTTGCCGCTGACGAACACGCCGACATGGCCACCGTCCAGGCCGATCTCGGTGTAGTCCTTGCTGCCGACGACTTTGCGCAGCGCCTGCGTCGTCTTCGGCGGGATGACGTGGTCGTCCTTCGCGAAGACGTTGAGCACCGGCACCTTGATGTCGCCGAGCTTGACCGTCCGCCCGCCGAGCTGGAACTCGCCATGCACGAGTTCGTTGTTCTTGTAGAGGTTGATCAGCAGCTGCTTGGCCGCCTCGCCGGGATGGTGCGGTCGGTCCGCGAGCCACTTCTCCATGCGCAGGAAGTTCAGCAGGCGCTTCTCGTCGTCGAAGGTGTCGAGAAGGCCGAGGTTGTATTTGCTCATCGTCGCGCCCGGCGTCATCTGCGAGAAGACGTGGCTCATCAGCTCGCCGGGCAAGTTGCCGTTGGCCTCGATCAGGCGCTCGATGTCTTCATCGGCAAGACTCCGGGTCCACAGGTTGACGAAGCCGTGATTCAGCCGCCCCTCGGCCTGGTCCTGGTGGAAGTCGACCGGCGTGATCGTCAGGATCAGGTTCTTGACGCGCTTCGGGTACAGCGCCGCGTAGCAGAGCGAGAACACGCCGCCCTCGCAGATGCCGAGCAGGTTGATCGCCGGCACGCCGTGGGTGCGGCAGATGTGGTCGACGCAGTCCGCGAGGTAGACGTCGACGTAGTCCTCGAAGGTCAGCCAGCGGTCGCCGCGGGTGGGGCTGCCCCAGTCGACCGCGTAGACATCGACGCCGAGGGCGAGCAGGTTGCGCAGCATGGAGCGGTCTTCCTGCAGGTCGGTCATCGTGTAGCGACCGATCTGGCCGTAGGCCACCAGCACCGGCACGCCGATCGTGCGCTTGGCGCTGCTCTTGTAGCGGTACAGCGTGGTCTTGTCCTCGCGGAACACCACTTCCTTGTCGGCGGTAGCGATCTGCACGTCCTCGTCCTTCAGCCGCTGCAGCATGCGCTGGCCGCGGGCGAGCTTGAAGTTCAGGTCGTCGAGCTCGGCGATGGCCTGCGCGGCCGGGGACTTTCGGGTGGTGGGCATCTCGGGATCCTCAGGAGCGGGCGCGTGGGCCGGCGGCGCGGGGGCGGCGGGCAGGCGCCTTGGGCGCCGGGGCGGCAGACGCCTGCCCGGCAGCATCCGGCGTGGCACGACGCAGCAGGCGCACCTCGCGCCGCAGTTCGACGACTTGGTGCTGAAGTTGGTCGACTTCGCTGCGCGTCGGCACATGCGCGGCCTCGCACCACGCCTCGGCCATCTTTCGCTCCTGCAGGTGCCGGTCGGACGCCGCACGAAGCATGCGACGCTGGGCGTCGATGAACTCGTCCGAGCGATGAACCTCGATCAGCGTGTCGTTCACGACCGCGAGCCACTGGTCGGTCAGGCCGCGCCAGGTCAGCCCGGTGGCGGCCTGCGGCTTCGAACCCAGCGCCTTCGTGAAGCGCTGGAAGGCGAGGTTCCACCCTTTCTGAACCACTGCCTGGTAGGCCGCCACGGCCTTGTCGCGTTGCAGCGTCAGCTTCTGGAGCTCGAGCAGCTGGCGGTCCGTGTCCCAGAGCACGGCGTAGCGCGGGCCTTCCAGCACGCGCTGCAGCGCCGCGTCGAGGACGCCGGAACCGGGACCGGCCCCGTGAGCCCACGCCGCAGGGGCGAACATCTCGCGCAGCTTCTCCGCGCTCGGCAGCTCGCCCTCGGTGGCCTCCCTGGCGAAGTCGGTCCACTTGGCGACCGAAGCCTGCCAGGTGTCGCGCAATTCGTTGAACTGCTCTGCCAGCGACGTCGCTTCGTGGGCAGGTTGCGCGCCACTGGCCGGGGTCGGCATGCCGGGAAAGGCTGCCTTCCACATCGCCTGCTGGGCGTCGAGCCACTGCTCGCCCCAGGCCTTGCTCGGTTCATTCATGGGAACACCACCACCTGACGGATCGCCTTGCCTTCGTGCAGCAGGTCGAAGCCTTCGTTGATCTGGTCCAGCGCGAGCCGCCCGCTCATCAGGCGGTCGACGGGCATCCGTCCGCTGCGGAAGAGCGACACGTAGCGCGGCAGGTCACGCGTGGGCACGCAGGTGCCGATGTAGCTGCCCTTGACGGTACGCTCCTCGGCCACGAGGTTGACCACTGGCAGCGCGAAGGTCGCGTGTGGCGGCGGCAGCCCGGCGGTGACAGTCGTGCCGCCGCGCCGAGTAATGCGGTAGGCAGTCTCGAACGCGCGGATGGCGCCCGCGAACTCGAACACGTGGTCGAGACCTCCCTGCGTCGCCGCACGAACTTTCTCGACGCATTCGGGATCGCCGCCGTCGAAGGCCATCGTCGCGCCGACCGCGAGCGCCATCTCGCGCTTCTCCGGCGACAAGTCGATGGCGACCACCTCCCGCGCCCCCGCGGCCAGGGCACCGAGCACCGCGGCCAGCCCGACACCGCCGAGCCCGATCACGGCGACGCTCTGCCCCGCCCGCACCTGCGCGGTGTTGACGACCGCGCCGACGCCGGTGAGCACGGCGCAGCCGAACAGGGCCGCCTCGTCGAACGGCAGCGCGGGATCGAGCTTGACGAGCGAGCGTCGCGAGACGACGGCATGCTCGGCAAACGCCGAGCAGCCGAGGTGGTGGTTGATCGGCGTGCCGTCGGGTTGGGCGAGCCGGCGCGCGCCCGAAAGCAGCGTACCGGCGCCGTTGGCCGCCGCACCCGGTTCGCACAACGCGGGCCTACCCTCGCTGCACGGCATGCAGTGACCGCAGCTGGGCACGAAGACGAGCGCGACATGGTCGCCGACGGCGAGGTCGGTGACGCCTTCGCCGAGTTGCAACACCTCGCCGGCCGCCTCGTGGCCGATCGCCATCGGCACCGGCCGCGGGCGGTCGCCGTTGATCACCGACAAGTCGGAATGGCACAGCCCCGCGGCGCGGATGCGCACCAGCACCTCGTCGCGCCCGGGAGGCGCGAGCTCGACTTCCTCGATCACCAGCGGCTTCGACTGGCTGTACGGGTGCGGCAAACCGATTTGGCGCAGGACCGCCGCACGGGTCCTCATGCCGCCACCTCGCGGACGCGATTGCGGAGCTCGTCCACGAGGACACGGCTGTTCTCGCTGTAGTCCACCGGCACGGTGACCAGCTGAACGCCACCCTCGGAGAACGCCGCTTCGAGCGTCGCGACGAGGGCGTCGGCGGTCTCGACGCGCCGGCCCTTCGCACCGTAGGCATCCGCATACTTGACGAAGTCGGGGTTGCCGAACGCGAGGCCCCAGTCGGCAAAGTTGTCGACGGCCTGCTTCCACCGGATCATGCCGTAGGCGTCGTCCTGGATGATCAGGACGACCAGGTCGAGCTTCAGGCGGACGGCCGTCTCGAGCTCTTGCGAGTTCATCATGAACCCGCCGTCGCCGCACACCGCCAAGACGCGCTTGCCGGGGTTCAGCATCGCCGCCATCATCGCCGAGGGCAGCCCGGCACCCATCGTCGCCAGGGCGTTGTCGAGCAGCAGCGCGTTCGCGTTACGCGTGCGGTAGCAGCGCGCGAACCAGATCTTGTACATGCCGTTGTCGAGCGCGACGATGCCGTCGGCCGGCATCACCTTGCGCACGTCGCTGACGATGCGCTGCGGCGTCAGCGGGAAGCGCGACTCCTCGGAGCGGGCAAGCGTCCGCTCGATGATGTTCTTGCGCAGCGGGACCAGCGCTCCGGCGTTCGGCAGCTTTCCCTGGACGCGATCGGCCAGTAAGGCCAGGCTCGGCCCGAGATCCCCGATGACTTCAGCATGCGGGAAGTACACCTGCTCCACGTTGGCCGGCGTGTAGCCGACGTGAATCACCTTTGGTCCTTTCGGGCCCATGATGAAGGGGGGCTTCTCGATCGTGTCGTGGCCAATGGTCAGGATCAGGTCGGCCCGGTCGATCGCCTCGTGCACGTAGTCGCGGTCGGTCAGCGCGGCCGTTCCCATCCACAGCTCGGTTCCGCCTTCGGTGGTGCCCAGACCGGCGACCGTTCCCTTGCCCATTTGCGTGTTGAAGAACGGAATGCCGACGCGGCGAACGAAATCCGTCAGCTGGCCGGCGAGCCGGGGGCGGCTGGACGCAGCGCCGAACATCACCAGCGGCCGCTCGGCTCGCATCAGCAACTCCGCGGCCCTGTCGAGCGCGGCGGCGTGCGCCACCGGGATCTCGATCGGGTGCGCCCGGACCAGCGGCACGTCCTCATCGAGCTTCTCGCCCGCGATGTCCTCGGGAAGTTCGAGATGCACCGGGCCAGGACGTTCTTCCGACGCCAGGCGAAATGCGTCGCGCACGACGGTTGGAATGCTGGCGGCGCTGATGATCTGGCGCGACGACTTGGTCAGCGGCTTCATCGTCGCGACGATGTCGACGATCTGGAAGCGCGCCTGGCGGGCGCTCATGATCGCCTTCTGGCCGGTGATCAGGATCATCGGCATCGCGCCAAGATGGGCGTAGGCCGCACCGGTGACGAGGTTGAGGGCGCCCGGGCCGAGCGTGGCCATGCACACGCCGGGGCGGCCGGTGAGGCGGCCGTGGGTCGCGGCCATGAAGGCGGCCGACTGCTCGTGACGGACCAGGACGAGCTCGATGCTCGAGGTGCGCAACGACTCGACGACGTCCAGGTTTTCCTCGCCGGGCACGGCGAAGATTCGATCGACGCCCTCGTTCTCGAGGGCCTTGACGAACAGGTCGGAAGCTTTCATGGTCGATCTCCTTGAGTTCGGGAACGCTCAGGCGGGCGTGGCCATCTGCGGCGTGACGGCGGAGGTGAGAACGTCTTCCATGAATGTCTCCGTGGTGCCGAGTTGCCTAGTTGTCGAGTTGCCGCTTCTGATGTGACTAGATGAATAAGGCGAGAAACCGGCCAAGCGTCATGATGGGCCTCGATTGACGGGAAGTCCGGCGACGTCCAGGTCTGCGCGCAGGACGCAGCCACTGATCGACTCGGTACAGAACAAGGTCTTGCGCTCCGGGCCGCCGAAGGCGACGTTCGTGAGTGATGCGCCCTCGGAACTCCGGATGACCCATTCCGGCTCCCCCCGTGGGTTGAGGACCCAGGCCACGCCGAGGCCGGGGTTGGCGACCACGAGGCGGCCGCGTTCGTCCATCGCGAGGCCGTCCGGGCCGCTCGGACCGTGCGACGTGAAGAACTGGCCGACCTTGGAAACGCAGCCGTTGCTGGCAAGCGGCGCGCGCCAGACCGAATTCCCTCGCGTCGCCGCGACGAAGAGCACTTTCTCGTCCGGCGACAGCACGACGCCGTTCGGACTCGGAACGTTGTCCAGCAGCAGGTCGAGCTGGCCGCTCGGCCGAAGACGGTAGACACGGCCCGTCGGATCGTGAAGGCCCGTCTGCCCCTGGTCGGTGAAGTAGAGGTTCCCCGCCGAGTCGAACGTCAGGTCGTTCACGCCCTTGAAGCGTTCGCTGTTTCGCCGCTCGAGGAACGGCCGCACCGTACCGGTCGCGATGTCGCACGCCATCAGGCCGTTCTTGTAATCCGTGATCAGAAGCTCGCGAGCATTCAGGAACTTCATCCCGTTGGGCTCGCCTTCGTACTCGGCGACCTGTTCCCAGGCGCCCGCCGCATCGATTCGAAAGATGCGGCCGAACGGAATGTCGGTCACGTAAAGGTTGCCGTCTGGGTCATGCACCGGCCCCTCGAGGAACGAGTCGGTCGGCTGGCCGCCGCGGTTGGCGTCGGCCCAGTCGGAGCGGACACCCTTGCGGCGAAAGCGGTCGGGCATCCGGGTGAAGACCTCGGCCTGGCGAACCTGAGGAGGCTGCAGCTGGAACATTCGAACCTCCTGGCGCGGATCGCGGTGAAGGACTACTGCTTCTCGAACGCGGTGTTCGCGGCGACCTTGCCCCAGTAGGCCGTACGCTCGCTGAGATCCTTCGAGAACGCTGCAGCATCCCAGTAGCCGGGCTCGGACGCAATGCTCTCGGCGAACGTCTTCATGTCGGACGTTGCCATCGCGGTCGCGATCTCTTTCTGAAGCCGGTCGATCACGGCTTGCGGCGTGCCCTTGGGCGCCCACAGGCCGGTGAAGTTGATCAGCCCGAAGTTCTTGACCCCGGCCTCGGCGAAGGTAGGCACATCGGGCAGAGACGCGATCCGCTTGCTGCCGCTCACGGCCAGAAGGCGGGCCTTGCCGCCCTTCACATTGCCCATCACGCCCGGCGTCGATGCGACCTGGAAGTCGATCGTGCCCGACAGCATGCCCATCGTGGCCTCGCCGGCCCCCTTGAACGGGATGTGCATGAAGTTCACGCCGGCGGCGATGCCGAGCGCTTCGCTGACGAAGTGCGGCGTGGTCCCCGCGCCGCCCGTGCCGTAGGTGATCCTGTTGGGCTCGGCCTTGGCGGCGGCGATGAGATCGCCGAGCGTCTTGTACTTGGAGTCGCCCTTGACAACGACGCCCATGGGCGCGAAGACGAAGGCGCCGACCGGCAGCAGGTCCTTCTGGTAGTCGAACGGCAGCTTCTTGAAGATGTGGGGCAGAAGCGCGTACGTCGTGTCGTTCGCCGCCAGCGTGTAGCCGTCGGCCGGCGCTTGCACGACCGCCGCAAGGCCGATCGTGCCGGTGGCACCGGCCTTGTTCTCGACGATGAAGGCCTGACCGGTCTGCTCTTGCAGCTTGGCCGCCATCTTGCGCGTGACCACGTCGACGGCGCCGCCTGGCGGATAGGGCACGATGATCTTCACGGGCTTGGCCGGCCAGGTTTGCGCCTGCACGACAGCGCAGAACGCAAGGGTTGCAGCGGCGAACGCAAATCGAGTCGCGAACTTCATGGTCTTGTCTCCGGTAGCGGTGTTGTCGTTCAACCGAGCGTCAGGCGTTCAGCACGCCCAGCGCGTTCTTTGCCGCGGCCAAACCCATCTTCACGTAAGCATCCGCGGTGACGCCGCCGATGTGCGGGCTGAGCGTGATGCGGGCTTCGCCATGGAACGGGTGCGCTGCGGTCATCGGCTCGACCGCGAAGCTGTCGAGCCCGGCACTGGCGACTCGCCCCGAGCGGATAGCCTCGAGCAGCGCTGCTTCGTCGATCAAGCCACCGCGCGCGGTGTTGACGATCAGCACGCCCTTCTTGCATGCCGCCAGCGTCTGGGCGTTGATCAGCTTCGCGTTGTCGGCCGTCAGCGGGCAATGCAGCGAAATGGCATCCGACTCGCGCCAGATCGTCGCCAGGTCAGTACTCTTCACATAGGCCGGGAAGTCCTTCGCGTAGGGATCGAAGCCGAGGACACGCATGCCCATGGCGTCGGCCATGCGCGCGAACCGCAGGCCGATCGCGCCGAGGCCGATCACGCCCACCGTGCGCCCCTCGAGCTCGACGCTCTTGTGCGTCGCCTTGTCCCAGTGACCGGCGTGCATGCGCTCGTTGAGCGTCACGACCGACTTGGCGCAGGCGAGCAGCAACGCAAGGGCCTGCTCCGCCACCGCGGCGGCGTTGGCGCCGACCGCGGCGACCACCTTGATGCCGCGCGCCTCGGCCGCGACCTTGTCGATCGTGTCCGTGCCGCTGCCGTGCTTCGAGATCACCCTGAGGCTCGGTGCGGCGTCCATCGCCGCCGCGCCGACCTTGCTGTAGCGCACGATGATCGCCACCGGATCGTGCCGCTTGCACAGGGCGACGATGTCTTCCTCGGTCGGCGTCTTGCCCGCGAACACGGCCTCGTAGTCGCCGAGCAGCGCCAGCGCCTCCGGTGCCAGGTCGGCACCGGTGACGAGGAAC
>Ga0163163_10004779_pt1 | contig 11624 bp, 10 predicted proteins | sample S65metaG_FD_119766 | JGI IMG/M metagenome (GOLD analysis project Ga0163163, IMG submission 119766) | Switchgrass rhizosphere microbial communities from Kellogg Biological Station, Michigan, USA - S6-5 metaG | ecosystem: Host-associated > Plants > Roots > Rhizosphere > Soil | place: USA... | reverse complement strand
GGTCGATATCGGTGATCATCTCGGTCACCGGATGCTCGACCTGGATGCGGGTGTTCATCTCGATGAAATAGAACGCGCCGTCCTCGTAGAGGAACTCGACGGTGCCGACGCCGAGATATTCGATCTCGCGCATTGCCTTGGCGACCGTCTCTCCGATCGCGTCGCGCGTGCCGGCATTGAGCGCCGGAGAGGGGCCTTCTTCCCAGACCTTCTGGTGGCGCCGCTGCAAGGAGCAGTCGCGCTCGCCGAGATGGATGGCGTTTCCATGACCGTCACCGAGCACCTGAATCTCGATGTGGCGCGGGCGCTCAAGATATTTTTCGATATAGACCGCGTCGTCGCCGAAAGCAGCCTTAGCCTCGGCGCGGGCGGTTGAAAGGGCGGTCGAGAGTTCGGCCGCGGAACGTGCAACTTTCATCCCGCGCCCGCCGCCGCCGGCGGCCGCCTTGATCAGCACCGGAAAGCCGATTTCGGTTGCGATCTTGGTCGCTTCCTGGTCGGAGCCGACGCCGCCCTCTGAGCCAGGAACGACTGGAATGCCGAGCTTTTTCGCGGTCCGCTTCGCCTCGATCTTGTCACCCATAATACGGATATGCTCGGGTTTCGGGCCGATAAACTGCACGCCGTGCTCGGCAAGAATTTCTGCAAAGCGGGCATTTTCGGACAAAAATCCGTAACCGGGATGAACGGCATCTGCGCCGGTAATTTCGCAAGCCGAGAGAATTGACGGAACGTTGAGGTAGCTGTCTTTCGCGGCGGGCGGGCCGATACAGACGCTCTCGTCCGCGAAACGCACATGCATGGCGTCCGCGTCGGCGGTCGAGTGCACGGCCACCGTCGGGATTCCGAGTTCCTTGCAGGCGCGCAGCACGCGCAAAGCAATTTCGCCGCGGTTGGCGATCAGGATCTTATCGAACACTTGGAGACGACCGCTCCGCGGTCTCCTCAGGATGAGAACACAGCCAGTTTGCGTGTATCGGCATCACTCGATAATCACCAACGGCTCGCCGAACTCGACCGGCTGACCGTCCTCAAAAAGAATTTGAATGACGGTGCCGGCGCGCGGAGCCGGAATCTGGTTCATCGTCTTCATCGCTTCAACGATCAGAAGCGTGTCGCCAGCCTTGACCGTGCTGCCGACGTCGATGAAGGGTTTGGCGCCCGGCTCTGCGGCCGCGTAGGCGGTGCCGACCATCGGCGAAATGACGACACCGGGGTGCTTGGACGGGTCGATCGGTTTTGCTCCGATGTCCGCCACAGCATGCGTCGGCGCCACTTCGACGCGCACGGCGGGCGCTGCGGTGGCCGTCGCCCCGCGCGCCACGCGTATGCGTCGGCCATCCTGCTCGATCTCGATCTCGGTCAGGCCGGTCTCATCCAGGAGCTGGGTCAACTCGTGGATAAGATCATGATCGACGATGGACTTGGGTGATTTCCCCATCCGGCACTCAACTTTTCTGCTTGGCGCCAACGAGGCCGGCGAGGCCGGTGATCGCCAGGACATAGCCGTTGATGCCGAAACCGGCGACCACTGCCTTTGCCGCTTTGGAAATATACGAATTATGTCTGAAGGCTTCGCGTTGGTGGATGTTGGTGATGTGGATTTCGATCGCAGGCACCGTCGCCTGTACCGCCAACAGTGCGTCCATGATGGCAATCGACGTCGTCGTGTAGCCGGCCGGGTTGATTACGATGCCGGCAGCTTTCTTGAAATGCGCTTCCTGAATCCAATCGACCAGTTCGCCTTCCTTGTTCGACTGACGGCAGACGACATCCATGCCGAAGCGCTTCGCTGTTTGCGCACAAAGTTTCTCAACGTCGGCCAAAGTGGCGCGCCCGTATTTCTCGGGCTCTCGCGTGCCGAGCAGGTTCATATTGGGTCCGTTGAGGACGTAGATCGTCTTGGCCATGAGGTCCCTGCCGGGCTCGCGCGAGGGGGCTCCGTGCGCGAGAAATCGTCGAACTTTATAGGTGGCCGCGAGGATAAGGGGAAGCCCGGCCTGGCATCAGGCTCGCGGTTTTGGCCCGCAAATCGCCTGGGTCTCGGATGCCGCCCAATCGACGACGTCCTTGAGCGCCGTTAACCCTCGGCGGCCGGCGGACTTGGCTTTGCCGAATATTTCTATCTGCCGGTCGGCGCTTGTGCCATGGGCAACAATGGCATGCAGGTGGCTGATTTCAGCGGCGCAGTCGAGCGCCTCGATATCTTCAGCGATGAAGTCGGTGACCTGGTTGAGCCATTGGGGGAGCGTAAGCGGTGAGCGGGAGAAAGGCTCGACGAATGTCGCGGCGATCCCGTAACGCTGTGCGTGCCATTTGTTCTCTTGCGTGATCGCGCGTCCGACCCGATCGAACCCTGCGTTGAGCGCCCGATCACGATCCAATGCCCGCACGAGACAACGAAAAAGCGCTGCGATGCCGATGGCGTCCTCGAGCCGCGTGCAACTGTCGGCAACACGCAACTCGATGGTCGGATTGTTGAGCGAGGGCCGAATGGCCCACCAGATATAACTTGCATCCGGAATAATTTTTGCCCAGGTCAGCGCAGAGATAAATTCGCGATAGTCCTCGTTTGTGCGGAAGAGTTCGGGCAGTCCTGTACGCGGCAACTCATCATAGGCAGCCAGCCGATAACCGACGAGACCGGTCAGGTGGCCTTGCCAGAACGGCGAGGAGGTCGAGAGGGCGAGCAGGAGCGGGAGGTAAGGCGTCAGCCGCATAATCAAGTTGATGCGGGTGTCGACGTCAGGCACCGCAACGTGCACATGCATTCCACACAACATGTTGCGGTAACCGATCATCTGCAGGTCGTCCATGATGGGGCCGTAACGCGCCTTGCGCGTCACCATTTGCTCCGGCCAGAAGGCAAGGGGAAAGGTCCCCATAGCGGCGACGCCAAGCTTATGCTGCGCGGCTGCCTTTGCGAGCGTCCGGCGATAATGGCTGAGATGTCCGCGCGCCTCGTCCATGGTGGTGCAGGGCGGGGTGGCGACCTCAAGCTGCGATTGCAGCATCTCGGTCATGACGCGATCACCGAGCTGTTTTTGCGCAAGTGCAAGGAATTTCTTGTTCGCGCGACGCACCGCATGGCGCGTTTTGGCGTCGAACAGGAAGTATTCTTCTTCCATCCCGAACGTGTACATGCGCGCAACAACCGCCCCGCGGGAACTTTGTTCCGTTAGCATTTTTGACACAAAAATGGCCGCCGCAGGATACCGCGGCGGCCTGGACGTTTAAAAAGGTACTCGCCTGTCAGCAGCTCGGCTTGCCGCAGCGCGAGGTGTTGACCTTCTCCTTGAGTGCATCGAGGCCGACCGCGCCAACAACGACATTGTCGCCAATCACGTAGCTCGGCGTGCCGTTGAGCCCGAGCGCTTCGGCGAGCTTGAAGCTTTCCTGCAATGTCGCCTTCACTTCGGGGCTCGCTATGTCCTTGTCGAGCCGCGCCATGTCGAGGCCGATGTCCTTGGCGACAGCCAGCGCGCGCGCCTTGTTCGCCTCGCCGCGTCCGCCGAGCAGCTTCTGGTGGAATTCGAGATACTTCTTGCCTGTCTTGTCCTGCATGTGGACCGCAATGGCCACTTGCGCCGCCTCAACCGAGCCTGGTCCAAGCACGGGGAATTCTTTCAGGACGACCTTGAGTTTCGAGTCGTCCTTGAGCAGCGTGAGCATGTCGTCCATGGCACGCTTGCAGTAGCCGCAGTTGTAGTCGAAGAATTCCACGAAGGCGACATTGCCATTTGGGTTGCCAAGCACGACCTGTCGCGGCGAGCTGAACAAGGCTTCCGAATATTGCTTGATCGCGGCCTTGTGCTTCTCCGCTTGCGCTGCGGTTTGCCGCTTGTCGAGCTCGCTCATCGCCTCCTGAATCACCTCGGGGTGTGCGATCAGGTATTCTCGGACAATCCGTTCGACCTCGCTGCGCTGACCGGACGAAAACTCCTCGGCATTTGCGCTCGGCGCCGCCGCTACGGTCAGGATTACCGCACAGGCGGCGGCGAAAGAGCACGAAATCAATTTCATGATTTTTTGTCCTTGTGACTATTGGATGCCAGCGTTGGTATTGGGCGGCTTGACGTTGACGATGTCGTCGGCCCGCACCCATGCGGGAGAACCGACAGGCAGGCGGGTCTTGGCACGCGCCGCGAGCTGACGCGCTGTCTTGATGTCGCCGCGGGTGAAGGCGGCCTGTGCAGAAGCGAGGTCGGCATTGGCCAAATCGCCTTTGCGTCCGTATGCCACCGCGAGTTGCGAGTAGGCATCCGGCGCCTCCGGCTCGCGTATAATTGCAGAGCGGAGCATGGCGACAGCTTCTTCAGAAAGTTTCGCATTGCCGGTGGCATTGAGGGCCTGTGCCAATAGGATCTCAATTAGCGCATTGTTATGCGACAGCTGGACGGCGTGCCGCAGCGGAGCGACCGCTTCCGAAGGATGTCCGCCTTCCAGCAGGGCCTGACCCTTCAGCTCGTAGAAATAAGCATTGTTCGGCTGCGCCTGGATGAGTGAATCTATTTGTGTAAGCGCTTGCCGCAGGTCGGAGTTCCGGTAGGTCGAAATCGCGCGCGCATACCGCGCCGGCAGGCTGTGGTCTGTGGCGGGGTATCGCCTCGCGACGGTGTCGGGCCGTTCCAGAAAACCTGAAAGCTTGGCGCGCATCATGTCGTGGCGGAGCTGCAGCTCGGGAGGGTCCTTACGATCCCAGTAAGGGCTGGCTTTGGCGACGGTTTCAAGTGCGGCGACGCGTTCAGCCGGCATCGGATGGGTTTGCATATAGGGGTCAATGTAACGCGAATTGAATAATGATTCGCTGCTCAACCGCTTGAACAGCTCGACCATGCCGCGTGGCGACTGGCCTGTCGCGTTAAGGAATTTCACTCCTGCGTGATCGGCCTGATCTTCCTGCGTGCGCACATAAGAGAGAACCGTGCGCATGATCGCCTGCTGCGGCGCCAGGATCGCGGCCGCTCCGATGTCGGCGCCACCCGATCCGCTGCGGGAGCCGGCGACTGCCGCTCCAATGCCGGCCAGCAACGCGATGATCGATGCCGTCTGCGCGGAGGCAAGCTGTTCGCGCAAACGCTGCAAGTGACCGCCGGCGAGGTGCCCGGTCTCGTGGGCAAAGACGCCGATGACTTCGTTCGGGGTCTTGGCGTCAAACAATGCTCCGGCATTGATGAAGATATGCCGGCCATCCATCACGAAGGCGTTGAACGAGCGGTCGCTCAGGACCACCACCCTAACATTCTGCTTGGCAAGTCCGGCCGTCCGCAGGATCGGCTGTGCGTAATCGCGCAGCAATTGCTCGATCTCAGCGTCACGGATGAGCGGCATGCCGCGCGTAGAACTGTCCTGCGCGCGTGCGGGCGCGATGCCGGCGGTGCCGACGGCGACCGCCGTGAGCAAGGCAATCGCCCGGGCTGCTGGCGCCCTGCGCCGCGTCCTGATAGGTGTGCCGTCCAAGGACATGCCGATGTGCACCGAATGCGCGTGAAACTATTGACGCCCTTACAGGCGGTCAACGCAGCCTGCGATCACGACCCGGTCATGACGGCGCCGGTCGCAAGCAAACTGGGGAATGCGGCGGCAGCGGGGCAGGGAAATAAGGCCCAATCGACCAAAAAACGATGCTTGATGCGGCAAAAAGGCTACTAGCGCCATCGAAACGCAGCGATGTGCCACCGTTCATCGTCATGGATGTCATGGCGGCTGCGGCGCAACGCGAGGCGCGGGGCGCCCATATCATCCACATGGAGGTGGGGCAGCCGGCTGCCCCGGCACCGGCGCCGGCTATCCGAGCCGCACAAGCCGCGCTTGCACGCGGCCGCATCGGTTATACCGAGACGCTTGGCATAGCGTCATTGCGCGCGCGTATCGCGCGTCACTACAAGGATGCCTACGATCTGCTTCTTGATCCGGCCCGTGTCGTCGTGACCACCGGATCTTCCGGCGGGTTCATTCTGGCATTTCTGTCGCTGTTCGAGCCGGGTGACCGTGTCGCCCTGGCCAATCCTGGCTATCCACCATATCGCCACATACTTTCAGCGCTCGGATGCGAGCCGGTGCTCATCGAGACATCCGCTGAAACGCGATGGGCTTTGTCGCCAAAAGCGCTGCTCGCGGCTCATCAGCGCAAGCCGCTTAAGGGCGTCGTGATTGCAAGTCCAGCCAATCCGACCGGCACCATGATGGATGCGGACGCGCTTATGCGGCTGATCGCGGTTGCCGAAGCGGAAGGGATCCGAGTCATTTCCGATGAGATTTACCACGGACTCGACTATGCGCTGTCCGCGGAAACCGCGGCGAACGCGTCGGACCGTGCCGTCGTGATCAATTCTTTTTCAAAATATTTCTGCATGACCGGCTGGCGCGTCGGATGGATGGTCGTGCCGGACGTTCTGGTCCGTCCGATCGAGTGCCTGCAGGGCAATCTTGCGATTTCGGTCCCGACTCTGTCGCAGGTCGCGGCTGAGGCTGCATTCGATGGCCGCGAAGAGATGGAAGCCGTCAAGCACGGGTATGAAGAGAACCGGCGAATTCTCCTGGATGGCTTGCCGAAAGCCGGGCTCGATAAGTTTTTGCCGGTCGATGGGGCCTTCTATCTCTACGCGGATATTTCGAGGTTCTCGGCCGACAGTCTGGACTTCGCAAAACGTATGCTCAACGAGGCGAGCGTTGCCGCAACGCCTGGGATCGACTTCGATCCGGTGAACGGAAAGCATTTCCTGCGTTTTTGCTACGCAGGATCCGCGGCCGAGATGCACGAGGCTGTCGCGCGTATTAGCAACTGGCTGCGACCATCGATGCAGAGCCGCTGAATTTGCGATCGGCTATTTCTTGAAGGCGCCGAGGATGGCGCGGATCCGCTCGCGGTTGATATTTTCCGACGGCGTGCTGTCGCGCTCCGATTCAAGCCGTGCGTCGCAATTGACGTAGTGGGCCGAAACCATTTTGCCGGTACGGTTGTCGAAGCGACGTTCCTCGCAGCGGCCTTTCTTGTCGGTCTCTATGACGATCGACGCGACGCGGCTTGCGGCTTCGCCTCCCTCAGTCTGCGGGAGCTGGGTCACCCTGGATACCGAACTCATCGCTTGAGGGTCGGTGGCGAGGAAAGAGCCCGCGGTCACGAAAGCGGCGAGGAAAAACAGCCCCGTCAGCGCCGCCATCACGATGATGGCACGCCGGCCTTCCACTGCGGAAAGGCGCCTGTTGCGGACTTGCTTTGCCTTGCGCATTTGGCCTTTGAGGCGAAATTGACCTGTTCCCGTAGCACTTTACCTCTGCACGCTTGATGAAAGTTAAACGGAACAGGTCAATTTGAATCTCGTTGAGCCGACCCCCGGAAACGGCTGGAAATGGCGGCTCCACGGGGCGGGATCTTTTCATTGGGGCCGGCAATACCTACATCACGGGTCCAGTCCACTTAACCCCAACACGCCAATGCTCGATTTTGCCTCGTCTCCCGAAGTCCGGGACGCCGGCGAAGCCGCGTCCGTCAGCGATACTGAAATCCTCGACGCCTATTCAAATGCGGTCACCTCGGTCGCCGACGCTGTCGGCCCGGCCGTGGTGCGCGTTGAAGTGCGCGCAAAGAACGGCCATCCGGCCGGTGTCGGATCGGGCGTCATCATTGCTCCGGATGGCCTGGTGCTGACCAACTGCCACGTGGTCGAGGGCGCCAAGGACATCTGGCTGCAGGATGCCGACGGCCACCTGATGGAAGCTCGCAGTCTTGGCGAGGATTCCGACACTGATCTCGCGCTGTTGCGCGCCGGATTTGCGCGCGACCTGCCGAGCGCGCCACTCGGTGATTCCAAGTCGCTCAAACGCGGCCAGCTGGTCGTCGCGATCGGCAATCCGCTTGGTTTCGAATCCACGGTGACCGCGGGCGTGATCTCAGCGCTCGGACGGTCTTTGCGTTCGCGCACGGGCAGGTTGATCGAGGACGTGATCCAGACCGATGCCGCGCTAAATCCGGGGAATTCCGGAGGGCCGCTGGTGTCGTCGCGCGGGGAGGTCATCGGAATAAACACGGCGGTCATCATGGGCGCGCAGGGCATCTGCTTCGCGGTCGCAAGCAACACCGCCAGGTTTGTTCTCGGCGAACTGATTCAGCATGGTCGCGTCCGGCGCGCCTATATCGGGATATCGGCACAGACGACCGCCGTCCCCCGGCGGCACGCGCGTGCCGCTGCGATCGATAATGTCTCGGGTGCAATGATCACCGCGTTGGAGCCGCATGGTCCTGCGGCGCTCGCCGGGTTGATGAGCCTCGACACCATCGTGCGGCTTGATGGTCTGCCTATCACCGGTGTCGACGATCTGATCCGCATTCTTAACGGCGAGCGGATCAATCGCGTTACCACGATCGAGGTGCTTCGCCGCGGTCAATTACGTTCATTCGACGTCAAACCGCTGGAGCGGCCTGCATCCGCTCCAGCATCAAGCGCGCGGTAGGGCCCCGCTACTTTTTCTGATCCGGCTTCGCCGCGTTTTTACGCGCTGCCGGCTCGTAATTTCCCCCGGCCATGCACTTCTTGATGAACGCGGAACGCTTCGCGCCCTGAAGCTGCTGGCTTTCGGCGCCGACTTTGCACGTCTCCATTTTTTCCTGCGACGTGACGGCCGCAGACGGTGTTGCCGTTAGCAGGATGGGGATAATGGCGATGGCAAGGGTTCGCAGCATCGGATCGGCTCCTTTTTCGGTGTCGATGCGGGATCAGGATAGCACGCTTCTCAATGTCCTGGACGTAGGCTTGAGAGGCCTCTCGTTGGCAGGATTGTACCCTTTCAGAGGTGCCTAACTCTTGTCGCCAAGCAGACGCTTGCCCCACCAGCCGCGTTTCGGGGTGGCTTGCTCGTCTGCGCCCGAACTGGAGACGACCGGCGTCGATGGTGGGACATTTACGGGCGGGGGCGGCATGCTTTCGCCGGAAATGATGACTGGTTCACGAATTGTGGACCGGCGTCGCCGCACGTCCTGCTCGCTTGTTGCGGGGGCCAATTCTTCGGGTGGCGGGCGTTCGGCAGGCGCAGCATAGACCGGCTCGCTCTCGTACTGCGGCTGCTCGTCAGGCCGCTGAGCCTGGGGCTCAGGGGTTGCGTCGCCCTGGAACGGTGGCCTCTCGCCGTTGCGCTGCCGGTTGCGGCGGCCGCCGCGGCGGCCACGCCGCCGCCGGCGGCGCGCGCCGTCTTCGCCTAACTGAGCACCCTCCGGTTGCGGCGGCTGCTCGTGACCGTCTTCTTCGGGCGAGCCGCCGTTATGGTCTTCGTGCTCGACGACATGTTCAGGAACAGTGTCGTTAGTGAAGGTCTGCGCACTGTGCCGCGGCTCGGCGCCGCGCCCACGTCCGCCGCGGCCGCGCCGGCGCCGGCGTTTGCGGCCGCCCTCGCGGTCTCCGGCGTCACGATCTCCGCCTTCGCGATGGATGTCGGGCTCCGGCTCGGCCGCTGCAACTTCGGCGTTTTCCTCGTGCGTTGCTTCTTCGACGAAGTCTTCGTCGGTCTCGTCCGCCGTTACCGGGATTTGCGGCTGCTGGGCGGCAAGATTGCGCGCTGCTTCCGGCGTATGCACCTGCTCGCCGCGATCGATCACGTAAGACTGTTGCCCGGTTACCGCAGGGTCGGCTGAAACCGTGATGGTGATGCGGAAACGCTCTTCCAGCGCGCGCAAGTGCGCACGCTTGTGGTTGAGGACGTAGAGCGCGACTTCCGCACGCGTACGCACGATCAGATTGTGCGTCGCGCCTTTGATCAGCATCTCCTCGACGGCGCGCAACAATTGCAGTGCGACCGACGACACCGAGCGGACGTGTCCGCTGCCGCCGCATACGGGGCATTTTTCGGTCGAGCTTTCCAGCACCGATGTACGAATGCGTTGGCGCGACATTTCGAGCAGGCCGAAATGCGAAATCCGCCCGACCTGGATTCTCGCCCGGTCATGCTTCAGCGCCTCCTTCAGGCGCCGCTCGACCGTGCGGTTGTTGCGGCCCTCGTCCATGTCGATGAAGTCGATGACGATAAGGCCCGCGAGATCGCGCAGGCGCAGCTGCCGTGCGATTTCGTCCGCCGCCTCGCAGTTTGTCTTGAGCGCGGTGTCCTCGATGTGGTGCTCGCGCGTCGCGCGGCCCGAGTTTACGTCGATCGCAACCAGTGCTTCTGCCTGATTGATCACGATGTAACCGCCAGAACGCAACTGGACGACCGGCGAGAACATGGCATCAAGCTGGCTTTCGATGCCGTAACGGGTGAATAGCGGTTGCGTATCTTTGTAGTGTTTTACATTCTTGGCGTGGCTCGGCATGAGCATGCGCATGAAATCGCGTGCTTCCTTGTAGCCCTCCTCGCCGGAGACCACGACTTCCTCGATGTCCTTGCCGTAAAGGTCGCGGATCGAGCGCTTGGTAAGCGAACCTTCTTCGTAAACCAGTTTGGGCGCGGTTGACTTAAGCGTGAGGTCCCGCACCGTCTCCCAAAGGCGCAGCAGGTACTCAAAGTCGCGTTTGACTTCGGTCTTGGTGCGACTTGCGCCCGCGGTGCGCAGGATCACGCCCATGCCTTCCGGCACTTCGAGCTCCTGCGAGATTTCTTTCAACCGCATGCGATCTTCGGCCGATGTAATCTTGCGTGAAATCCCGCCCCCGCGCGCGGTGTTCGGCATCAGTACCGAATAACGCCCTGCGAGCGAGAGATAGGTTGTCAAGGCTGCGCCTTTGGTGCCGCGCTCTTCCTTGACGACCTGCACCAGCATCACCTGCCGGCGCTTGATCACTTCCTGAATCTTGTACTGGCGCCGGAATCGCGGAAGCCGCTCCTGCACCTCTTCAAGGGCGTCGGCTCCGCCGACCGATTCAACCGCCTCGTCGTCGGGATGCTCGTCGCCATTCCTGTTTTCCGCTGTGTCACTGGCCGAGTCGGAATGATGCGAGGTTTCTTCGGACGTCGTGTCCGCGGTGAGGGCGCCTTCGGCAGCAGCGGACGGTTGTTCGCCTTCGGCGATCGTCTCGATCGGCGCGTCGGAAGGCGCAGCTGGCTCCTCGTTGGAGGACATATCAGCAGGTCCACGCTCCTCGGCGTCGGGCGCAAACTCGGACGGTGCCGGCTCGGCCGCATAATCTGTCGCCTGCGCGATTTGATCCTGGGCCGATTCCGCAAACCCGTTGTCGGTCGCGGGAAGCCCTTCGGCTTCGGTGGGGGCTTCTTCGGCAGAAAGCGGTTCGCTCCGAACGACGTCGCGATCCCGATGCCGCTCGGCGCCGCGCTGGCGGTGACGACGGCTGCGGCGTCCCACCCGACGCTCCGCTTCGGCGTCGGCATCGCGCTGGTCGCGTTCTTCCTGAGCGATCAGCGCCTGCCGGTCGGCGACCGGGATCTGGTAATAGTCCGGATGAATTTCCGAGAAGGCGAGAAAGCCGTGGCGATTGCCGCCATAGTCCACAAAGGCCGCCTGCAACGACGGCTCAACGCGCGTGACCTTGGCGAGATAGATGTTACCGCGAAGCTGCTTGCGGTTGGCGCTCTCGAAGTCGAACTCCTCGACGCGATTGCCGCGTAGCACGACGACCCGGGTCTCCTCCGGGTGGGTCGCGTCGATCAACATTTTGTCGGCCATTGGAAATTCTCACTAG
>Ga0163163_10004778_pt1 | contig 11625 bp, 12 predicted proteins | sample S65metaG_FD_119766 | JGI IMG/M metagenome (GOLD analysis project Ga0163163, IMG submission 119766) | Switchgrass rhizosphere microbial communities from Kellogg Biological Station, Michigan, USA - S6-5 metaG | ecosystem: Host-associated > Plants > Roots > Rhizosphere > Soil | place: USA... | reverse complement strand
TCGATCGCGCCGGCCAGCTGGGTCTGCGACAGCTGACCCATGCGCGCGATGGCGCTCTGCAGCTGGGTCAGCTCGTCGTCGAAACTTTTTACGATGTGGTGATCTGACATTGGTTTGAACCTTCAGGTTTATCCGTAGCGACCGGTGATGTAATCCTCAGTCATCTTCTGCTTCGGATTCTCGAAAATCATCGTCGTGTCGCCGAACTCGATCAGGTCGCCCAGGTACATGAATGCAGTGTAGTCCGACACGCGCGAGGCCTGCTGCATGTTGTGAGTGACGATCACGATCGTATATTGCGCCTTCAATTCCTCGATGAGCTGCTCGATCTTGCCCGTGGCGATCGGATCGAGCGCGGAAGTCGGTTCGTCGAACAGGATCACCTCGGGCTTGAGCGCCACCGCGCGCGCGATGCACAGGCGCTGCTGCTGACCGCCGGACAGGCCCAGCGCGCTGCCCTTGAGCTTGTCCTTGACTTCCTCCCACAGCGCGGCCTGGCGCAATGCGCCTTCGACACGCGCGTCCATCTCGGCGCGCGGCAGCTTTTCGTAGTGCTTGATGCCGTAGGCGATGTTGTCATAGATCGACATCGGGAACGGCACGGCTTTCTGGAACACCATGCCGATCTTGCTGCGCAGCCGGTTCAGCGGATAGCGCGGATCGAGCAGATTTTCGCCGTCGAGCAGCACGTCGCCTTCGGCGCGCAGCTTGGGGTAGATCGAATAGATGCGATTGAAGATGCGCAGCAGCGTCGATTTGCCACAACCGGACGGGCCGATGATCGCAGTGACCTTGTGCTCGGGCACGTTGAACGTGTTGCCTTTGAGTGCAAGGTAGTCGCCGTAATAGAACTTCAGATCGCGTACGATCAGCTTCGGCGACTCGGCCGCGGCTACCGGCGCTGCGGGAGAGGTGGCAGATGGAGTGGAGTCGTTCACGATGAGCATCCTTGGAGTCCTTGCAGCGCGCGTTGGCGGCTGTCAATCATTCGCAACTTTCTTGCGCAGAATCACCGCGCGTGAAACCAGCGAAAGCACCAGTACGAAAATCGTCACGATGAACGCGCCGGCCCAGGCGAGCGAATGCCAGGAATCGTACGGGCTCATCGCATATTGGAAGATCACGACCGGCACGCTGGCCATGGGCTTGGTCAGATCGGCGCTCCAGTACTGATTGTTGAGCGCCGTGAACAGCAGCGGCGCGGTTTCGCCGCTGATGCGCGCCAGACCAAGCAGCACGCCGGTAAGAATTCCGGGCGCGGCCGATCGGTACAACACCTGCATCGTCATTTTCCATTGCGGGATGCCGAGACTGAGCGCCGCTTCGCGCATCGCGCTCGGCACGAGTTGCAGCATCTCGTCGGTGGTGCGCACCACGACCGGAAGCACGATCAGCGCCAGCGCGAGTGCGCCGGCGAGACCGGAGAAGTGCCCAGTCGTGGCTACGACAAGCGTGTAGACGAACAAGCCGAGTACGATCGACGGCGCCGACAGCAGGATGTCGTTGACGAAGCGGATCGTCTGCCCGATCGCACGCTGACGCGCGTATTCGGCCAGGTAGGTGCCGGCAGCGATGCCGACCGGCGCTCCGATAAGAATGGCGAGCAGCGACATTACCAGGCTACCGAAAAATGCATTGAGCAGACCGCCATCGCTGCCCGGCGGCGGCGTCATCTGGGTGAATAACGCCAGATTCATCGACGCGATACCGTTGCTGAACGCCGTCCACAGGATCCACGCGAGCCAGAACAGGCCGAACACCGTCGCCACGAGCGACAACGCGAGCGCGATGCCGTTCTTGATCCGGCGCCGACGATACAGATTGTCGGATATCGCGCTCATTTCGCGCCTTCCTGCTTCGACAGGCGCATCAGCATGTACTTGGCGATTGCCAGCACGATGAACGTGACGACGAACAACAGGAAGCCGAGCGCGATCAGCGAGGAACGGTAGATTTCCGAATCGGCTTCCGTGAATTCGTTCGCCAGCGTCGCCGCAATCGAGTTGCCGGGCATCAGCAATGACGCGGTGAGCTGGTGCGCATTGCCGAGCACGAAGGTTACGGCCATGGTTTCGCCGAGCGCGCGGCCAAGACCGAGGAAGATGCCGCCGATCACTGCGGTGCGCGTGTACGGCAGCACGATGTCCCAGGCCACTTCCCAGGTCGTGGAACCCAGCGCGTAAGCCGATTCCTTCAGGCGCGTCGGCACGGTCAGGAACACGTCGCGCATCACGGCCGAGATGAAGGGGATCACCATGATCGCCAGCACAATGCCTGCCGTGAGCATGCCGATGCCGAGCGGCGGCCCGCTGAACAGCGGACCGATCAACGGCCACTGACCAAGATGCGCGTTGAGCCAGGGAATGATGTGCGCAGCCATGAACGGCACGAACACGAACAGGCCCCACATGCCGTAGATGATCGACGGGATGCCGGCGAGCAGTTCAATGCCGGATGCGACCGGGCCGCGCAACCAGTTCGGAGCCACTTCGGTCAGGAACAAGGCGATGCCGAAGCTCACCGGCACCGCAATCAACATCGCAATCAGCGCGGTGACGAGCGTGCCGTAGATCGGCACCAGCGCACCGAACTTGTGCTGCACGGCGTCCCACTCGGTGCTGGTCAGAAAGCTCCAGCCGAACGTCGTGAAGGCGTCCTTGCCGCCCCACAGCATCGACGCCGCAGCGGCGAGGAGCAGGATCAATACCAACCAGGCGGAGCCGGCGAAGATACTTTTGACCAGGCGATCGGCGGCCGCATCGCGGCGGGCGCGATCAGCCAGATCCACGCGCGCGGGCGCGCGCATGGCGGAATCCTCGGCCGTCGGTTGCGGCGCGCTATCGGTCATGACTGACGTTTCCGCGTGCATTGGCATATTCGGGAAGGTCTCGACAAAACCTGGCGCGCAGGGCTTGTCGGGAAGTTCCGTCCGGAAAAAAGCGCGCGCATCGGTTGATGCGCGCGCAAGGGATCCCGACGTTGGGGGAGGGGATGCTTACGACTTGAAATCCGATTTCCAATACGCTTCGATTTGCTTGACCAGCGTGTCCGGCAGCGCGACATAGTCGAGCGACTCCGCTTCCTTCTGGCCATGTTCGAATGACCACTTGAAGAACTCGAACGCGGTCTTGGTGTGCGCGGCGTCTTTCGGCGCCTTGTACATGATCGCCCAGGTGGTGGCCGTGATCGGCCATGCGGCGTCGCCGGGCGCGTCGGTCATGATCAGGGTGAAGTCCTTGGCATTTTTCCAGTCGGCCGTCGCGGCCGCGGCGGCGAAGCTGGCCTTCTCCGGCTTGACCCACTTGCCGGCATGGTTTTGCATCTGCACGTAGGTCAGCTTGTTCTGCAGCGCGTAGGCGTATTCGACGTAGCCGATCGAGTCCTTGATCTGCTTGGTGTAGGCGGCCACGCCTTCGTTGCCCTTGCCGCCGACGCCGGTCGGCCACTGCACGGACGTGCCTTCACCGACTTTCTCCTTCCATTCCGGGCTGACCTTCGAGAGGTAATTCGTCACGTTGAACGACGTGCCCGAACCGTCGGAGCGATGCACGACGGTAATCAGCGTTTCCGGCAGCTTCACGCCCGGATTGAGATCCGCAATCGCCTTGTCATTCCACTTCAGCACTTTGCCGAGGAAAATGTTCGCGAGTACTTCGCCGTTGAGCTTGAGCTCGCCGGGGTTCGCGCCTTCGATATTGACCACCGGCACGATGCCGCCGATCACGACCGGGAACTGGCCCAGACCGGTATCGCCGAGGTCCTTGGCGTCGAGCGGTTTGTCGGAGGCGCCGAAATCGACCGTGGCCGCTTTGATTTGCGCGATACCGCCGCCTGAGCCGATCGACTGATAGTTGATCTTGTTGCTGGTTTTCTCGCTGAACGCGGCCGACCACTTTGACAGTACCGGATACACGAACGACGAGCCGGCGCCGGTGATGTCAGTGGCATGGGCGTTCGCTGCTGCGAAAGTGAGCGCGGTGGCGGCGGCAAGCGCCGTCAGCGAGCAACGCAAAGTCTGGAACATGTGAACCTCCGTTAGGTGATGGACATCGGAGGCTGCGTTCGCGTCGTGGTGTCCCCCAGGCCGCGCCGACAGTCTCCTCAAGGCCTGCGCAGGGTACGCGGCGAATTTGAAGGTTTTATTACAAGAATCCGGATTGGGGATTCGAGATTCGGGATTCAAAGGTGCTTCACGCGTTTTGGAGGCAAGGGAAAACCTCGTAACCGGCTGTTAGCCATGTATTTGCTTGCCGAATCTCGAATCCCGAATCTCGAATCCCGCTTTTCGCAACAAATCTGTAAACTTCGCCCCCTGGAACGCCAACGAGGGACCGCCCGATGTTCTCCCTGCAAACCATCTTCGGCAAAGGCGACAAGTTCTACAGCCTGCTCGAGGCCAGTGCCGACGCCGCGCGCCAGAGCACGCGCGCGCTGATCGCCATGCTGAACCAGAAATCGTCGAGTCCCTCGCTCGACGAGTTCCGCCTCGCGCGCCGGCGCGAGAAGGAAATCGTGGCCCAGATCAGCCAGGCGCTGGTCAACACTTTCGTGACGGCGATCGAGCGCGAGGACGTCGAAGCGTTGTCCGCCGCCTTATACAAGATTCCGAAAACCGTCGAGAAATTCGCCGAACGCTACGCTCTATTTTCGGCGCAACTGATGGACGTCGACTACGCCTCGCGCGCCGTAATGCTGGAAAAAGCCAGCGGCGTGATCGTCGAGATGGTCGCGCAGTTGCGCAAGGGCATGAAACTCGAAGAGATGAAAGCGCTCAACGACCGCATGCAGGCGATCGAAAGCGAAGCCGATCGGCTGATCCTGGAGCTATACAAGGACCTGTTCAACAGCGAGCGCGACGCCTCGCGCCTGATCCTGCGCAAGGACCTGTTCGAACTGCTGGAGAAAGCGATCGACCGCTGCCGCGACGCCGGCAACGTGATCTACGCGATCGTCCTGAAGAACTCTTAAGGACGCACCATGAGCCTGACGCTCGTCTTCACCGTGCTGCTGGTGGCGCTGATCTTCGAGTACATCAACGGCTTTCACGACACCGCCAATTCGATCGCCACGGTCGTCGCGACCAAGGTGTTGAGACCTGGCCAAGCGGTGCTACTCGCGGCGGCGACGAACCTGCTCGGTGCGATGTGGGGCACGGCAGTGGCGAAGACGATTTCCTCGGGCCTGATCGACGCCGGCGTGGTTACGATGACGCCGGAGCTGCTGATCTGCGCGCTGCTCGGCGCCACGATCTGGGATTTGATCACCTGGTGGTGGGGTTTGCCTTCGAGTTCCTCGCATGCGCTTGTCGGCGGTCTGTGCGGCGCCGCGCTGGCCGCGGCCGCCGGCAACTGGCATTCGATCATCTGGTCGATACCAGCTGAGCATTGGTGGCAGGGCAAGGGCATGCTCAACAAAGTGATCCTGCCGATGATCGTGTCACCGGCCGCCGGTTTCATGCTGGGCTTCATCATCATGGGTACATTGTTTGCTCTGCTGTCGTTTCTCAATGGCCTTGGTGGCACTGCGCAGCGCCTGTCGCGCCCGCGCGTAGTCAATGCGATTTTTGCAAAAGTACAAATTGCCTCTTCCAGCTTCATGGGCCTCTCGCATGGCCTAAACGACGCGCAGAAGACCATGGGCATCATCGCGTTGGCGCTGGCCTCGGCGACCACGGCCGGCTCGCTCGATCACCTGCCCGCATGGTTGACCTTCCTGCGCGTCGAGGCGGACGCGAAGGGACAGTTCGAGATCGCCACCTGGATCAAGGCCACCTGCGCGGTGGTGATGGCGGCCGGGACCATGGCCGGAGGCTGGCGCATCATCCGCACGCTCGGCCACAAGATGGTGAAGTTGCATCCGATCAACGGCGTTGCGGCAGACACGGCATCGTCCACCGTCATCATCACGGCGTCGGTCCTGGGCATACCTGTCTCGACCACGCACAACGTTTCCGCGGCGATCATGGGCGTGGGCTCGGCCAAACGGCTGAATGCAATCAAGTGGACCGTCGTGGAGCGGATGGTGTGGGCGTGGATCCTCACGATTCCGATTGCCGGCACGCTGGCATATCTGCTGGTGCGCGCAATAAGGATGGTGAGCGGCTAGACCTCCACGTCACCCTAACCCGGCTTGTGCCGGGATGAGGCTTGTTCCGAATTTCCCCTTACGCGCGATCAGAACGCGTCGCCGCCGTCGGAAATTGCTTTTTCCAGACGATCGCCGAGCGGGCCGATTTCCTGGATAACGCGCTTGAGTTCGTTTTCGCTGAGCAATCCGTAGGGGCGGTTTTCACACAGGTGCAGATACGGTGATCCGTCCAGATCGCTGACGGCGAGATAACCCACGCGCTGTTCCCAGTTGAAGCGCAGGCAGCGCTTCGCGTCCACACCCGTGAGCGGCCCGATCGGCGTGGAAATGCGCAGGTACTTGCGTCCGTCGTCGCCTTCGAGTTCGGCCAGATGCAAACCTTGATGGCGCTTGCCGCGCTCCGTCGGTATGTCGAAGCTGATCAGATACGGATCGTTGATGCGCAGCGTGTAGTGCGCCTGGATATGCGAACGGACTTCCTCGAATGAATGCACGGGCTTATCTCCTTGACGCCTTCGTGCGTATGCTAGCCTGTCGCGCCGATGAAGTCAGTCAATGTCGCCATGGCACCGGAGCATGCCGCCATCCTGAGCGCGATCACAGCCATTCCGCGTGGCTGCGTGGCCAGCTATGGCGAGATCGCTCTACGGGCGGGCCTGCCACGCCGCGCGCGCCTGGTCGGACGCGTGCTGCGCGAAGCCGGCCCCGCTGCCAAGCTGCCGTGGCAGCGCGTATTGCGTTCGGATGGGCGCATCGCGTTTCCGCCCGGCAGCCGGGCGTTTCGCGAACAGCGTGCGCGCCTGCTTGAAGAAGGCGTGATCGTGCACAAAGGTCGCGTCGACCTGCAGCGCTTCGGCTGGCAGCGCAATGTGGATGCGGAGTTGTGGGGGCCGCCCGCGTAAGACAGACCGTTCGCGGTGAGCCCTCGACCGGCCCAGGCCAGGGTATCGAACCGCGAACTAACGAAGCCATTCATGCTGGGATACCTGGGCACGAAGGCTGAATCTGGCTTGATCGAATCGGCGGCCGCCAGCATCATGCGGGCTAGACGCATCAAAAGAATCATAAACATGTCGCAACTGCCACCGGTTACCCGCGCCCTGCTGATCGCCAATGTGCTCGTGTTCCTCATACAGATGCCGGGCGGCGACACAATGCTGGCGAATTTCGCGCTCTGGCCGCTCGGACCGCATCAGCTCGCGCGTCTGGACAACGGCGGTGTGATCACGGTCGGTTTCGAACCATGGCAGCTGCTGACGTACGCGTTCATGCACGGGGGGTTTCCGCATATCGCGTTCAACATGTTCGCGTTGTGGATGTTCGGTGGCCCGGTCGAAAACGCCCTTGGTCCGCGCCGGTATACTTTGTACTATTTCGTTTGCGTGCTCGGTGCGGCGATCGCGCAGCTGCTGACGATCCAATTGTTTTCACCTGAGGATTTCTACCCGACGCTCGGCGCGTCCGGCGGCGTATTCGGCCTGCTGCTCGCATTCGCCGTGTTGTACCCGCAGGCGCGCGTGATCTTCTTCTTCGTGCCGGTGCCGGTACCGGCACGCATCGCGGTGGTCGGCTACATGATCCTGGAACTCGTGCTCGGCGTGACGGGCACGCAGGCTGGCGTGGCGCATTTCGCGCATCTGGGCGGTGCGCTGGTAGGATTTCTTTTGATTTTGTACTGGCGTGCGCAGATCAGACGCTAGCGCAGCGCCAGAAAATCCGGACTCACAACGAGCCGCACGGCATCCAGGCGCAGCATCGAGCGCGGCAGCGTCGCGCGCAGCGCAGCCAGTTCCGCCGCGATCGCGTCGATTTCCTGCGCGCTGACGCCGGGATTGACGCGCCGCAGAGCACCCAGGCGCTCGTGCTCGGCGCCGAGTTCGCGTTCGGCCAGCGCGAGTGCGGCGGCGATTTGCGCGTCCGCCAGTCCGCGCACCGTGTCCTCGCAGCGCTTGAGCATCGGCGGCACGAGTGCGCTGAGATATTTGCGGTAGCGCGTCGGATCGAACATGCGCTCGCCGGCGCGCGCGAGCGCGCCAGGACTTGCCTGCCAATCGTCGCGCGCTGCCAGCTTGGTGTCGACCACGACGCGCAGCGGCGAGGGCGGCAGGAAACGGTCCGCATGCAGAGTTGGCGCGGCCACCGTTTCGAGCAGGAATACCGCTTCCAGCAACACGGTTTTCAGCGGTAGCGCGTCATCGATCAGAAACGCGGCGTTGCCCAGCTCGGATCCGAGCAGCAGGTCGAGCGCTCCGGCGACGAGCGGATGATCCAGACGCAGCAACGGCAATTCCTCGCGCGCGAGCGCCTGGGCGCGCGCGAACGTGACTTTCTGCGGGCCGTCCTTGAGGCCGGGAAATGCTTCGGTGCTCAGATATTCCGGATCGAGCAGATAGCTGCCCGGCGCAAGCTCGTCGTGATGCACGCCGAATTGTTCGAACAGTTGCAGGATGAATGCTTCGACGCCGGCATCGTCGTCGCTTTCGACCAGCGCGTGACGCAACGCCTCTTTGCCCGCTTCGCGTAGATTGGCCAGTTCCAGCAGGCGGTCGCGGCCATGCTGGATCAGGGCCGACAGTTCCGCGTGCGCGCCGCGCGTTTCCGCGATCATGGCGTCGATCTCGACGTCCGGACCTTCACCCGCCTGGGCATGCTCGACGGCGAGTTCGACCAGGCGTACTGCGAAGCGCTTGTACAACTCGCGCCCGTCGGCCGGACTGCTGCGAAATGCATCGAGGCCGTCGCGATACCAGCGCGCGAGCACATGTTGCGCGGTGCCTGTGAAGACGGCCAGATGAACGTGAATGGCGTGGCGCTGCCCGATGCGGTCCAGGCGACCGATGCGCTGTTCCAGCAGGTCCGGGTCGAGGGGCAGATCCCACAGCACGATGCGATGGGCGAACTGGAAGTTGCGGCCTTCTGCCCCGATCTCCGCGCACAGCAGCAGGCGCGCGCCGTCGGGTTCGGCGAAGAACGCGGCGTTGCGATCGCGCTGCACGAGGTTCATCGCCTCATGGAAGCGCGCGAGCTTGACGCCGCTGCGCACGCGCAGGGCCTCCTCCAGAGCCAACACCTTGGCCTGGCTGCGACACACCAGCAGAAACTTGTCCTGCGGCGAGCGTTCGAGCAAATCGAGCAGCCAGGGCACGCGCGGATCGCTCGCATAGTCGAGCGCGACTGTGCTCGGCGGCTGCTGCACGTCGGACAGGAATTCGGCGAGCAGGTGTGCGCGCCGATCCGCGTCGAGCGCGGCGCCGTCGAGTTCGGCGAAATCCAGCACGCGCTGCGGAAAACCGCCGACCACGGCGCGCCGATTGCGGAACATCGAGCGACCGGTGCCGTGGCGGTCGATCAACGCGTCGAGTATGGCGCCCGCGGCGTGACTGTCGGCCGTATCCAGCTGCGCAACGCGTTCGCGCAGGGCTGGATCATCGTGCAGACGTGTAGCAAGTTCAGCACGGTCGTCCGCGCTGAGGGCCTGCTTGTTTTGCAACTTGTCCACGATGCCGCTCAAGCGCGCATAGCCTTCGGCATCCTGCTGGTAGTTGGCGAGTTCCGGATAGCGCGCCGGATCGAGCAAGCGCAGGCGCGCGAAATGGCCACTGCGGCCGAGTTGTTCCGGTGTCGCGGTAAGCAGGATCAGGCCCGGCGCGGTCGCCGCGAAGCGCTCGACCAGCGCATATTCGGAGCTCGTTTCCTGAGGACTCCACGCCAGATGGTGCGCTTCATCGACGATGACCAGATCCCAGCCAGCCGCGAGCGCCTGCTCGGCGCGCCTGGGCGAGTCGCGCAGCCACGCCAGGTCGGCGATGGCGAGCTGATCGTCGTCGAACGGATTGTGCTGCGCATTCGCGGCTTCGATCGCCTCGCAACGTTCCTCGTCGTAGATCGCGAACGGCAGGTTCAGACGCCGGCGCAATTCGACGTACCACTGGTGGATCAGGGTTTCCGGCAAAAGGATCAGCACGCGTGCGGCACGGCCGCTCGCGAGCAATCGCGCCAGGATCAGGCCGGCTTCGATCGTCTTCCCGAGTCCGACTTCGTCGGCCAGCAGCACGCGCGGTGGACGCCGCGACGCCGCGATCTGCGCGACGCGCAGCTGGTGTGGTATCAGGTCCACGCGCGCCGACATCAGACCCCACGCGGGCGAGCGTCGCGCTTGTGCACGCCGGTTCAGCGCCTCGACGCGGGACTCGAACTGCGCGACGCGATCCACGCGCCCGGCGATCAGGCGCGCATCCGCTTTCGAGACGTTCTGCACGTCGTCGAGCTCGCCTTCATGCAGTGTGTGGCCGGCGCCGAAGTAGCGCAACGCGCTGCCCTCGCGCTCGACGCGCTCGATCGTGAAAGCGTGGCCGTTGCCGGCGATCCGCTCGCCGGCGCGGAATTCCGCGCGCGTCAGTGGCGCGGACCCCACGGCGTACTGGCGCACCAGGCCCGATGCGGGAAAGGCCAGTTGCACCATGCGCCCGTCGACGCGCAGCACCGTGGCCAAGCCCAATTCCGGTTCAGTAGTGGAAATCCAGCGTTGTCCGGGTGCGAAAAGCATCGCACTATGTTACCCGGAGTGGCGACCTTGCTGTTTAACACAAATTCAACAAGCCGAGGCTTTAGATAGAAGCTCAGTATTCACTTCGCACTGCTTCGCCCATTCTTTTGCAGTCGTCAAGGAGGTCACGAGTATGAGCAACGATCCGAAACCGGATTTCTCCAACGTGCAAAGTGGTTCATCGACAACTCCGGCACCCAAGCCGGCGGCGCCAGACTTTTCCAATGTGCAGTCGGGCAGTTCCACGACCGCCGCGCCGGCGGAACAGACCTACACCGTGGTCGCCGGCGATACATTGTCGAAGATCGCCAAGAAGTTCTACGGCAGCGCCAACTTGTGGAACAAGATCTTCCAGGCCAACACGGACCAGATCAAGAACCCGGACCTGATCCGTCCGGGCCAGGTTCTCAAGATTCCCGCGAAATAAACCAACCGAATTCGAAGGAGGAGCACATGATGTCGAATCAACATGGAAACAAATTGATCATTGCGATGGCCGGCGCGCTCGTGCTGGCTGCCTGCGGCAATCAGGCGCCGCCACCGCCGCCGCCGAAACCCGCACCCACGGCGCCCGCGCCGGCTCCGACGCCGCCTCCCGCAACGACGCCTGCACCGACCCCGGCTGCCACTCCTGCACCGGCACCCGCCGGCACGACGTTCACATCAGTGGAATTGGGCAACGGCGTCAACGCCAGCGGCAACGCGCTGAGCGGCGCCGCGTCCACCACGTTCGGCGCGAAGGACACGATCTACGCGTTAGTGGCCACGAATTCCGCTTCGGCCGCGCCGGCCAAGATCAGTGCGCGCTGGACGTTCGGCGGCAGCACGCTCGTCAACGAGAGCACGCGCGACGTCGCCGCGACCGGCAACTCGGTCACGGAATTCCACATCTCCAAGCCAGACGGCTGGCCGGTCGGCAAATACTCGGTGGCGATCAGCATCGATGGCAAGCCGGTTGGCAGCAAGGATTTCGACGTCAAGTAAGGCGGCAT
>Ga0163163_10004774_pt1 | contig 11630 bp, 11 predicted proteins | sample S65metaG_FD_119766 | JGI IMG/M metagenome (GOLD analysis project Ga0163163, IMG submission 119766) | Switchgrass rhizosphere microbial communities from Kellogg Biological Station, Michigan, USA - S6-5 metaG | ecosystem: Host-associated > Plants > Roots > Rhizosphere > Soil | place: USA... | reverse complement strand
CTCGCGCACCCGGCGGCGTTCCTCGATGATCACATCGCGGTCACGCACGCCTCGACCCACCGTAATGTCGCGGTCTCGGTGGACGCACTGTTCGCTGCACAGGGGGCCGACGCAGTTCCGATCGCAAACCCGCTCGGCGCTCGCTGGGAGCGAGACGGCGGCGGAACCTGCCACGGCGACTGCAAAGGCGAAGACATGGACTGCTCGCATCTCTGGTCTCCTTGATTTGTTACACCTTGATCAAACGCGAGATGAACCAGGCTGTTCCGAAAGTTTTAGCTCGCACTCGCTTTCGCGTTGCGGGTGCAGGTTCCATCGCCATCATTGGCCTTCCTTTTCGCGGCCGGTTCCGGCTTGCTTTTTTGCATGTCCACGCTTGCTGGGTGATGCTGCCGAAACACGGTGGATCGTTTTTGTCCGCGTGCTGTTGCTCGCCCCGGGCAGGCTCGATTAGCGTGGCAATGTCGCGCGATTCACCCGGCGTGACAGCTGCCCTGCGCGCAGGAGCCTCGGTCTGGCGCCCCTCTTATGACCGAGGCTCTTTCGTTTGGACATCTCGTGGAGCAGCGGCGCGGATTGGTTGGGCGGCCTCACGTCGGCTCACTCAGATCGCAACGAAGATTGGGGTTTTAAGGGTGTCGCCCGCACGCTACCGGGACCACTCCTACCGGGACCACTCCCAGAACCCTCTAACGGCGCCGTCGCGCGCATAGGCGCGGCCGACCATGCCGCGATCCTCATCGGGGACGGAGCCGCGACCGCTCCCACGATCAGGACGATCCCGCCACCAGGCGTAATCGTTTCGTGGCTCATCTCGTAGCCCATCGCCTGGTTGATTCGCTGGCTCGGTGCGGCGACGGCTCGGCGCGCGCGCCGCGCTGCGCGCCTTTTTCTGCGACACGTTCGCAGGCCGCGTTTTTGCGCTGCCGTCCGGTTGCGCCGCGGCTGTTTGGGACATTTCCGCCACCGAATTGTCCGCGGCGGGGAGGGATGCCGGGGCTTGCGGAGGGATTGGCGCTTCAGCGCTCGGCGGCGAATGCGGCACAGGGGCCGTGCGTCCCAGCGGAAGCCGGGCGATCGTCGGTGTCTCGCCCGGTCCACGCAGGCGGATCACGCGCGTCTTCGGTGCTTGGAAGGATGCCGGCGGCGCCGCGGGCGCGGCGGTCTCGCCTTTGGTCGTGCTCGCAACGGAGCGTGAAGCTACGGCCGCGTCATTGGCATCGCGTGAGGCCGCGGGGGCCGACTCCAAGAGCGCGGATGGGCGTGAACTCGCCGAAGAGCCTGAAGCTGGCGTGTCGCGGTGCTGAACGCCCATGACCGCGGATACGCAGACGGCACCCGCGAGACCTCCGAGCAGGAGCGAGATGGCCGCGATTCGGACCTCGCGCCGGAAACGCGGCCGCGGGCAGAGAAGACCGAATTCAGGATGCATCAGACGAGGATGTTCCATGCGCTTGTCCTGCGACTCTGAGGCGAGAACCTCGCAGTCCCAGAAGTGTTCCCGCGACGCTATTTGGGCGACACGCGGTTCCACGGCCGGCCTGTTCAGATCGCGTTCGGATCGTGCAGATCGCCGGCGAAATTTCTCTGGCTTGTGAGACGCGTTGAACGCGACTTTGTCGATCTGACTTTTCACGTGGCGAAAAAAAGCAAGCCCGGTTTTCGCCGGGCTTGCCGTTAGTCAGCGTCACGTCAGTTGCTGCTGCACACCGTGATCGTCTTCATTCCGGCTTCCGCCTCGGTGCGGCTCTTGAAGGCCATTGGGCCGACCTGAACCATGGTCGTGGTTGTCGGCTTCTTGTCCACGATGGTGCACTTCTTCGTGGCGCTGTCCTGAACCACGTAGTACTCCGTCGTCTGTGCGAAGGCCGATGTGGCAAAGGTGAATGCGAGCCCGGCTGCGATCAGGTATTTGGTCATTGGCGTTCTCCTCTTGGATTTGTCTCTCATTCGCCTCCCAATAACTGAGCACGGTTTTTTCCGTTCCGACCTGGGGGCTGCAGAATCCCTTGTTTGTCTGCATGAATACATTTGCATCCACGCAACTGTGCCACTGGACGATGTTCCATCGCGGGTGCGTTGAGTTCTAACCACGAACGCTGCCACCCCTATGCGCTTGCTAAACGAACGTTCATTAAATCCCTCCTCATCCTTGCTCGGAACTGGTCGCGGTCTTGCTTGTTTCCTCCTGAGTGGCGCCACCAGCGCACGCCCCCAGAACACGTCAGGAGAGGAGCAAATGAGGAACAAGTTATTGGCTACGACCGCTGCCATGTTGGTCGGAATGACATTGGCGGCCGCCCAGAACATGCCGAACGGCGCGCAAAGCGAGCGAGGTTCCGCCGGCGCCGAGCGCCAGCAGCAAGGCCGCGATGCCCAGCGCGGAGCGCGAGAGCAGAGCAAGGCAGATGATAAGCGCGGCCAGTCCCAGCGAAGTGAAGGCCGAGAACAGCGGGATCAAACGACCGGTCAGTCCTCCGGATCAAAAGAGCAGAGCCAGCATGACCAGGGCATGCAGGGCCGGAGCAAGCAGAGCGACTCCAAGCATAGCGACTCCAAGCAACGCGGCGAGGCGCAACGCGATCTGACCACCGGGCAAAGTCAGCGCGAGCAGACTCAGAATCCGGCAAAGAGCCAACGCGGGCAGGGTGATCAGACCCAGGGAAAGGCCTCGCAAAGCCAGCAGCCTCGGCCTGAGACTCAGCGAAGCCAATCGCAGCAAGGGCAGTCTCCGGCCGAGCAGCAAAAGGCTCAGCCGAACCAGGCGAATCAGGCTCAACCCAATCAGTCCCAACAAGGGAATCAGGCACAACCCAATCAGTCCCCACAAGGGCAGGCTCAGCCGAGCCAAGCCCAGCAGGGTCAAGGCACCGGCAACGTGACGCTCACCTCGGAGCAGCGCACCCGGATTCAACAGACGGTGCTTGCTGGCAGGAACGTCCCGCGCGTCGACAATGTCACCTTCGCCCTCAATGTCGGGGTCGCGGTGCCGGCGACCGTCCGCATCGTGGATGTTCCTCCGACCCTCATCGAGATCTATCCGCAATGGCGGGGCCACCAGTATTTCGTGGTGCGCGATGAAATCGTGGTCGTCGACCGCAGTCGCAAAATCGTGGCGACCGTGCCGGTGGGCTCATCCGGCGGTGCCGCCCAGCTCGGCGGTCCGGGCGGAGGAGCGCGACTGGGCACCGGCATGAATCTCAGTGCGGATGAGATTCGCCAAGTACAGATCGCCCTGAGGGAAAAAGGCTTCTATCGAGGCGAGCCCGACGGCGTACTGGGCCGGGCGACAACGCAGGCGTTGATCAGCTTCCAGCGTCAGCAGGGCTTCCAGGCCAACGGACGAATCGACACCCAGACTGTCACCGCACTGGGGGTGTCGAATGTATCCGGGCAGCAGGGTAACCAAAATGGAAGCCCCGCGTCGACGACCGGCCAGGGCGGCAACGCCAATCAACAGGAGCCCGGGAACCAGAACATGGGGGCCGGCAATCCGAGCGCAAGCCAATCCTCCACCGGCCAGGGCGGCAACGCTCCGCAGCAGCAGCCGGCCAATCAGAATGCGAAGAGCGGGACGCAGGACAACCAGAATGGAAGTCAACCGTCCACGACCGGGCAGGGCGGGGAAAGGTCTCAGCAGCCGGCCGCCGGTCAGGATATGCGGAGTGGCAAGAGCAATCAGCCCGCCAATCCGAACGCGCCCCAAGGCAATGCAAATGACGAAAAGAAGTGACGCCCCTTGCCCGCGCTAAAACGTGATTGAATTCTCCTTGCGGCGACTTCAGCCCCGCTTCGGCGGGGCTTTTCTTTTGCGCAACGGCTCGGTTTCTGGCAGTCGCAAGCTCGGATCTTTTCCATCCTCGGAGAGGAAGCCGTTGTAGGGATCGACCAGAAGGCGTCCCCTGCGCGGCCGCGGCGGCTAGGATCGATTGTCTTCCGTCCGGAGCTGCGCGACTGCGGCTCGCAGGCATTCAATTTCTGCTCGTATCGGATCGCCGTCGGTTTCCCCGCGCATACGCGCATAGACACGACTGAGCCGGTCCCACAGCTCGTCCACCTCGCCGGCAAGCCGGCGGATCCGAGCGGCAGCAGCGGCGGCGATCGGCTCCTGGCGCTTTTCGAGGCGCTGGCACAGCTCTTGGTCTTGGCGCGAAAGGGGCACAGCACGCTCTTGTGAGGCAACTTCGAGCTGGCTCAACGCGCCGCCGATTCTGATGTTCCACTCAGTGCAGGACTGAACCTGCAACAAGTCGTGTCCCGCCGCGGGCGGCCTGTGCGCTCGCGTGCTTGCCCTCTTCATGCCCGTTGCAATGGGATGGGGTGGCGCAGCTCGCTGGAGCCAGGAAGCTTGCATGGCGCGCTCACTTCGGCGGCAAGAAAAAGCCCCGCGGAGGGCGCGGGGCTCGGTAACAGTTTGCTTGCCAGTTTGCTTGATCGTTTTGCTTGGCCTTGGTTGCACCGCCGGCCACATGCGGCGGCGCTTACGCGTGTCTAACCCACAAAGGCGTCAGCGACTCTTGGTGCCGGTCGAAGAGGTGGTGCCGCTTCGGGTCCCTTGCCCACTGGTTGAGTCCTGGTGGCCGGGCGCATATCCGGACGCTCCCGGCTCTCCCGGCTTGCTGCCCTTTCGCTGCATCTGTTGGCCCGGAGCATATCCTGACGCTCCCGGCTGACCTCGAATCGAGCCCTTGTCCTTGTCCTGCATCCTCTGTCCGGGCGCGCTGTCCTGCGCGCCATTTTGGGCAAGGCAGGCAGCGGTCGTCCCGAACATGAGACCCGCCGCGGCCGCGAGCGAAAGAACTGTGGTCCGCATGCGTTACCTCCTTTGAAAACCCTTCGTCGACGACGGTGACCTGACGACAACAAACGGTAACGAACTCCGTTCCAAGAGATGCCTTGTGCCGGACCAGGTCGATTCCCACCGCCGACCAGCTCTTCGCAGCACGAACCAGCCTCGACGCCCCGCAACCTGGCCCATCTCATCGTGGCGCTCGGAACAGCGCCGCCGTCGAGAAAGCCAAGGGGACGGCAATCGCTCCAGCGCAGCGGATATCCGCATGATCGCGGGGACCGAAGGGGGCGATGCGCAAGCTTTGCCCGGGCGCGAATCGTTGTAGATGTACGCCCATGCCCCGCAAGCATGCCTTTCGTATCGGCCGCTCTCGCACCGGGCTCGGCCTCTTCGCAACAGCGCCGATCAAGAAGCGCGCCTTCATCGTCGAGTATAAAGGCCGCAAGCTCACGACCGAGCAGGCCGAAAAGCTGGAGGCGCGCGGCAACCGCTATCTCTACGAGATCAACAGTCGATGGACGATCGACGGAACGACCCGCAAGAATCTCGGACGCTACGCCAATCATTCGTGCCGGCCCAATGCCGAGTCCCACCGGATCGGACATAAGGTCTTCCTGCGCGCCATCAAGAACATCAATCCCGGCGACGAAATCACCTACAGCTATGGCCGCGATTATTTCCTCAATGTGATCACGCCGCGCGGCTGCAAATGCGAGAAGTGCCGGGCGAAGCGGTCGGCAGCGCGCGCGAAGACCCGGGCTAGGAACCGGCGCGCCAAAAAAGCATCCGGCAAGCGGTCATGACCGTCGCCCCCTGCGAAGCGATCGGCCCGCATGAAAGTCATAAGGCTGCAGCCGCGGCCACTTCGAACTGGGTCGCTTAGTTTCCTGGAGCCGACCCCTCACGCCGGTGTTACGACATCATTCCTAAAGGGCCAAGAATTCGAGACAGAGACAATCCGTTCAAGCCTCCGAATCGAAAGCACTACCCCGTTAGCCTTGGCGTGCCGCGGCCATCGCGCAATCGACTAATTACTGACAAAGGTCTTGCGTCTGCCAATGCAGCCGATGCCGCGGCCTTTTCACTGGCAACGTCGATCGTGCCCTTCGAAATCACACGGAATTCAGCAGGCGATTGCGGCGACGAATAGAGCGCGGACCCGCAGAGCGCGCAAGTATGCTGTCGCGCAAAGGTCACTATTGGCGCCGAAGTGCACCCCGGGCGCGAAACGATGCTGACCACACTTTGTTGTCCGTGGCAGTATGGGCTGGCTGCAAAGGTCCGGGGTATGGGCAAATGATTTCGGCGGTGGAGTGCAGAGAGCACGCGGTCGAATGTCGTCAGATGTCCGAGCGCGCGCCAAGCTTGCGAGTGCGCGACATCTTGATCGACATGGCACGAGGCTGGGAAAGGCTGGCGCTCGAAACTGAGCATAGCGCGGCGACGAGTCCCAAACTTGTGTTGCGCCATCAATTTCGACGGGAGTTATAGGCGTCGCGCGCTCGGTCGTTCTCCGAGGATTGACGCAGGGCCAGATTCTTCTTGCTGTTCAAGACCGGCCAGAACGCTGCGTTCTCGCTCCCCCGCAACATGCTCTACCCATAACCGCGCTCGATCTGTCCGAACACTCGCGTTATTTGGTCGCTATGCGGGCGCGGCAAGGCGGCCGTCCGATGTGTCCTTGTCTACGGCATCGGGTAGCAATCGCGGCTCGGCCGCTAACGATTGCACCGTTCGGAACACGCGCACAAGCCTGTCCGCGCCGCTCGCTATATCGGGGCGGTGCGCGATGCTGATGCGGGTCATCCGAAGTTGGCGCAGGCTCGTGTTGATCAGGCGCTCATTCTCAACGTCGAGGTGCGCGGTGCCCTCGTCAAGGAAAAGAATGCGGGGCTCTCGATACAGGGCCCGCGCGAGGAGCACTCGTTGCTTCTGGCCTGCCGAAAGCGAGCTGCCCATGTCGCCGACGAGGCTGTTGAAGGTCATGGGCATGGCCATGATCTCGTCGTGGATTGCGGCAAGCCGGGCGCATTGGAACAGCTTGTCTTGATTGTACTCCGGATCGAAGAAGCAGATGTTATCGGCAATCGACCCCGACAGAAGCTGGTCGTCTTGCATCACGGCCGCAACTTGTTCGCGGAACGCCCGTGCGCCCACCGTTGAAAGAGGCACTCCATCGACCAGGACTTCGCCGCTCGTGGGCTCGAGCAGGCCCAGCATCACTTTGACCAGCGTGGTTTTTCCTCCGCCGGAGGGTCCCATGATGGTGACGAACTCCCCCGGCTCGATGGTAAGACTGATGTCCTCCAGCACGAATGGCTCCGCCTCGGCATAGCGGAAGAACACGTTACGCAATTCGATGCGTCCCAAAATCGGCCGCGTATAGAACAGGGGCTGATCGTGTCCCCGCTCGCGCGGCGTCAGGGCGATGTCGGAGAGGCGTTCCAGATGGAGGCCCAGTATGCGGAAGTCGAGCGCCTTCTCCACGAGTGCGACCGATTTGTCGATGAAATGCTGCCTGTAGGCCATAAACGCGAAAACCATCCCGATGGTCAGCTGGTTGGCAAGCACTAGTCTTGCCGCGAGATAGATGGTGATGATCGTTTCCAGGCCGAAGATCAGATCGTTGATCGTGCTGAAGGCAATCTTGGCTCGCCCCAGCCGGACGTTCGCGCTTGCGACTTCGGCGTAGCGGTTCAGCCACTGGCCTTCCCGCTCGGTCTCGCGATTGAAGAGCTTGAGGCTCTGGACCGCCCGGACGCTTTCAATGAAATTTGAGTTCTCTTCCGCAGAGGCCTGGATGGTCGCTTCGGTGCGCAGCCATAGCACCCGGTAGAGGGCCAGACGCAGCGTCGCGTACAGCACCAGCGCGCCGACGGTGCAGCGGGATATTGGGAAACGCGGACGGGCGTGTAGCGCGGGAACGCAACGCAGTTGAGGTTCGAGCGGGGCCCTCGAGCCGACGGCAGCTCGACGTCCGGCGCGATCCATTGCATTTGATCTGAGCCCCAAGCTTCATCCGCCGATGAGTAGAGTTAGCTTCAGTTGAGAGCCTTGATGGCTCGGTGACGCAACGGGACGGGGCGCGGAGCTCCCGCATAGCGGAAGCGCCCGTTCCGTTGCATTCCCGGATCTGTGATTTCGGCGTAGGCGGCTGGCTGCAGATTACCGAGTGCGCTGCGGTCGAACGGTGTTGTAGTCATTCTTCCAAAGGGCCAGAGCCTCTGGCGCATGGCCGAGCGAGCCGAATAGCGTCTCGTTTAGCAACTCGTCACGCAGGCGGCCGTTGAAGCTTTCGATGGTTGGCCCGGCGCCTCGGAACTAAGTTCCGTGTCCGAATGGCTACTGCCGAGTGGAGGGGTTGCCTGCAGACCGGAGCAGTCGTGTGCCGCTCACCCTCCGGACGAAGTCCAGCCATTGCCAACTTCAAATGAAAACCCGCCACGGATTTCTCCGGGCGGGCCCACGTCCTCGGCGCCATCGCAGCTACCGGTACATCCGCGGTCAGCAGCTCTGTCGCGAGCGACAGTAAGATATATAGGCTGCAATCGTGACGAATCAATGACGTCCTGCCGCAGGATGCGGTTGGGTGGGCTCGCGGATCGCGCCCGCTTCGGTCGGCTAATCGATGCCCCGGGTCATGGCTCGCGCAAGCTTTGCGCGGGTATTCATTGCACAGCCGTGAGCTCATGCTGTCCCTCTCGGTCGAACGCCTTTTATGGAGAGGGCCATTTGCGTCCTGTCAGAAAATCGGGCGAGGGAAGTCGACCTCTAATAATCTGTTAAGCGGCAGCATTGTAGGATGGCCCTTCCCGTTGGGCGCGCGCCGGGGCTAGCCGCGCCCTTCTCGGGCTGGGGTGACTGCCCATGCGAAACCTCTTTGCGGCTCTGGGCCGGCGGACTCTGCTCAGCATCGTAGCTGCGGTGATCCTGGTGTTCGGCATATTCGCGCTGCTGAAAATCGACAGCGGCGGGAAACATACGCCCGCAAAAGAACTGATCACGGGTTCCATCCCAAAGTCGCCCGGGCGTACGTCGTCATCAAATGACCCGATGGCGTCCTTCCTCGCTCCGGTTTTATCCGAGCCTGCCCCGCGGCCGGTGCAAAGCACCGCGATGGATCGAGGCCCGGTTCCGTTGCCGCGACCGCGACCAAACCGGTTGTGACGGGCCTTGCGGGCGCCTTGTAAACCTTCAGACCTCCTGCCGAGAGGCGGCGCTTTCCTATGAGCGTGCCGCATCATGGAGAAAGCCCAGAATGGAGGTGGTCGCCGGGGCCTTAAGTCGGCAAGGAACCCTTAGGTTGAGCGCTGCTTCGTTTTGGTGCCTTCCCCCTCTTTCTCGGCCGCCTCCTTGGCCAAACGAAGTTCTTTTAACCGCGCGGTCTTATTGCGGGTAACCCGAGCTTCGGCCTCGTACGGCGTCGTAACTTTCTTGCCTTTCCACGTAGCCTTTAGCGTCTTGCGGAACTGCGCTTCGGCTTCAGTGCGCGCCTTCGAATGATTGGCCATGGTGTGCTCCTTACCCGGGGTGTCTTGTTACCCGAGGTGTCTTGGCAGATCTGTGTGGACGACCGTTTCCGTACCATCGTCCGCCACCTCCACGACTCGGACGGGTTCGTGCGCTCGTGAGGATACATCTTTCGCGGCGGCCTTCGCCGTATGCAGTGAAGCGGACTCGAAATCGGTTTTGGGGTTGTCACAACGGACCTTGAACTTCGGCATACGGTCACTCCTCTCAGTCGCAATAATAAGGTGGACGCGTGAACGAAGTCTCCTGTCTGGGTGAAGCGAAGCGAAGATATAGGACCGGCGATCATATTTGCTGGAGCGATGGACGAACCGGCTTCCGCGCCCCAGTGACGCTCGAATCAAGCACAACGACACGTGGCTGACGATCTACCCTGACATCGGTTCGCGCGCTTTCGCCACCGGCGAGAGCGGGTCGCCTGCATCGTGACCCGCCGCCGCGCGCGGGCAAGAGGGTGGCTGCATCCACGAACCACGCGGCAAGCGGTGCGATGCCCGGTCGCCGAAGGATCAACCCGACCTAACGTTACATGCCGCGGAGGGAGGGCTGCGACATCGGGCCGTTGATGACGGGGGCCTGCTCGGGAGCCGCGAGCGGGGCGGGAATCCGGCTTTCGAAGGTGGGCATCTGCGGCGCCGGTTCCGCAAAGAACGGCGCAGATCGGTGGGCAAGGCCACCGCCGCCGTGTGCAAAACCGGCAGCTCCTCCACGGGCAAAGCCGTCCGTCGAGCCGGCCACACAGGCCAGCGCCAACACCGCTGCGAAAAGAGCTTTCATGATCGCATTCCTTGCGCTGCTCGTCCTCCCAACACACGGGAATCTAATTGTCCCTCGGGAGACGGCTTTATCCGTCTTGCTTCGATTGCAGCGGTCTTGTCGCCTTCCGGCCGGCGTCCTTCGGGCCCGTGAGATCGTCCTCAGCGCTGCAGGAAGCTTTTGACCTCGTCGAGAAACCGTCGCCAGCCGGGATCGCCTTCGAGGATCACGTGATTATGCCCTTCCAGCGCGACGAAGCGCGCGCCGCGAATGCCCGCCGCGAGCGTGCGCCCTTCCTCGAACGGCTGTCCCGCGTCGCTGCGGCAGTGCAACACCAGCGTCGGCACGGCGACGCGGGCGAGGAGATCGGTCACGTCGATGTCGTCCACCGCGCGCCGAATGCGCGCCGCGTTCTCGGGCGACGTCGTTCTTTGCTGCAGCTCGTTGAACCATTGCACCTGTTCGGCGGTGGCGCCGGGGATGAACAGCGAGGTGAAGATCTGGCGAAAGGCCGGGTTCTCCTGGCCCCAGCCCTGGCGGATGAGGGTGAGCACCGCGTCAGCCTGCTCGATGTCTTGGGGCGAGCCGCGCTTGCGCTTGCCGCGCGCGAACCCGCCGTAGAGCACGAGATGGCTCACCCGCTCGGGATGCCGGACGGCATAGGCGATGGAGACGGCGCAGCCCTGCGATATGCCGAGCAGCGCGAACCGTTGGATGCCGGTGGCCTCGACCACGCTCTCCAGGTCGCGCACGAAGGCCTCAGACGAGATGTCGTCCACCTCCCAGTCGGAGAGGCCGTTGCCGCGCGCGTCGTAGCGGATCAGCCGGTGCGCGGCCGCGAGCTCGTGCAGCAGGGGGCTCCAGATCGGGCTCTCCCAATCGTATTCCAGATGATTGAGCCAGTTGGCCGCCTTGAGCAGCGGCGGCCCGGTTCCGACTTCCGCATAGGCGATGCGCACCCCGTCGGACGCGGTGCAGAAATGAATCTCGTGCCGCAGGGCAGGGACCCGCGATGGCTCCGCCTTGGCGGCGCCCCCCGCCTCGCACGGCGCGATCGCTTCGCTGACCGCGCCGACGAAGCGGATGCCTTTGCGTTGCACCGTGCGGATCAGGCGCTGCGCCTCGCCGCTGTCGCCGACGGCCTTGCGCACGGCATTGATGCGGCTGGTCAGCGTCGATTCGGACACCACGCGGCCGTGCCACACCGCTTCGATCAGGTCGTCCTTGCTGACCACGCGCTCGCGATTGCGCACCAAATGCACCAGCAGGTCGAACACCTGCGGCTCCATGGCGATCAGCCGGCCGGCGCGCCGTAGCTCGCGGCGCTCGACGTCAAGTACATGATCATCAAACAGAAATTGCACGTCGGCCCAGTCCCGGACGGCGGCGGTCCGAAGAGATAATCGGGGGTTTCTCAGCAACAAATCAAGGCCTCCGCAAAGTCCTCAAGCCGTGATGAAGGCATTCTCCAGCTCGCGGCGGCCGCGATTTGCCATCCGCTGCAGAGGGAGAGCGCCATGACGCAGCCCCACGACATCGGCCAAGAGATCCG